>Ga0153916_10003986_pt1 | contig 11086 bp, 9 predicted proteins | sample Opewatmetagenome_FD_109642 | JGI IMG/M metagenome (GOLD analysis project Ga0153916, IMG submission 109642) | Freshwater wetland microbial communities from Ohio, USA - Open water 3 Core 3 Depth 4 metaG | ecosystem: Environmental > Aquatic > Freshwater > Wetlands | place: USA: Ohio, Lake Erie, Old...
ACCCGGTCGCTGGCCGCTTCGATTTCGAGAAGCCGCTGCTTGGCCTCCTCGTCGACCTTGAGCCACTGGGCGATGAAATCCACGAGGGCATGAGGCTCCCGGGGGAGCGACATGCTGCGAGCCCACTGGTCGGTCATCGCGAGCGCGAGACGGAAGTACACCGGGAAGGTCGCCCGGACTGACTCGAGCGCGCGCGTGAGGGTGACGCTCGGAACCCAATCATGGTCGTCGATGAGTTCGATGTCCCCGCGCGGGTAGGGGCGCGGGGCGAGCATTCGCACGAGGCGGAAGCGTTGGACGCCAGTGGCCGAAAGAAGCAAAGTGCCGCCCTGCCCCTCGCGTACCTCCTGAATCATGGCGGTCGTCCCCACCGAGTGCGGGACGACCGACTGGCTTGTCTCTTCACCTTCGCGGATGAGGACGACGCCAAAGGGACCGGGATTCTCGAGTAGTTCGCGCATCATCGTGAGGTAACGCTCCTCGAAGATGCGGAGCGGCAGGACCATCCCGGGAAAGAGGACGGTACCCAGGGGAAAGAGGGGGATCTCCACGCGCGCGAGTTTACCCCCTTGAGTTCCACCGGATGACATGCCGGGCATTACTTCACTTGCGCCCTGCGAGCCACGCTGCGACTTCGGGCCGATGCTCTTGGAGGTGCTCGATCCCGGCGCCGCCGAGGAGGCGGTTGCCGATGCGAGGCCGGCCGCTGGCCGGGTCGTCGCCGTAAAGCGCTTCGGGCAGGGCCCTGGCAGCGGCATCGTACTGGTGGAACGCCATGTCGAAGTCGTCCAGGGCGGCGGGGCCATGCTTCGGACTGGCCGCGAACTTCTCGTTCCACGCGTCGGCGTTGCTGTAGTCGACACCCTCCGGGACCGGCCGCTCGCCTTTGGCCACTCGTGCGAATGCGCCGGACATCTCCCGATACCAGCCAGCCATGTGGGCGAGCAGGTGGTCGAGATCCCATGTCCCGAGCATGACCTCCCGGTATGCGGCCTCCGGCAGGTCGACGATGAGCTCGCGGAAAGCGACGTATTCCTCTTCGAGCGTACCGATGGCAGTCTCTTTGTCCGGCACCGTGATCCCTCCGTTGTTCCAGATCATCTTAGCCGGAGCGGATAGGGGGCTCGCTACATCGCGCGAAGAATCCGAATCCGCTCTTCGATGGGGGGATGGGTATCGAAGAGGTTGTTCAGGAAGCTGGAGTGCTCTTTCAGCGGGTTCTCAATGTAAAGGTGAGCGGTCGCCTTGTTCGCCGCCTCGAGTGGCTCCTGATCGGCCGCGATCTTTTCGAGAGCGGAGGCGAGCGCGCCCGGGTTCCGGCAGAGGAGCGCGCCGCTGGCGTCGGCGAGATACTCGCGGCGCCGGCTGATGGCGAACTTGATCGTCTGGGCGATGATCGGCGCGAGGATCGCAGCCAGGATCGCGACCACGAGGAGAACGAGAGCGAGCGCATTGCCGCCCTGGTCGCGGCTGCCGCGGCGCGAGCCCGCACCGAACCACGTCCAGCGCATGAAGACGTCGCTGAGCAAGGCGATGAGCCCGACCAGCACCGTCACCACGGTCATGAGGCGGATGTCGTAGTTCCCGATGTGGGAAAGCTCGTGGGCGAGCACGCCTTCGAGTTCGATCGGCTCCATCATGTTGAGCAGGCCCCGGGTAACAACGACGTGCGCGTGTTGCGGGTCGCGCCCGGTGGCGAAGGCGTTCGGAGCGGTGTCTTCGAGCACCCAGGTGCGAGGCATCGGCAGCCCGGCGCCGATACAGAGGTTCTCGACACGGCGGACGAACTCCCGTTCCTGGTCACCGTCGTCTTTCGTGACCTCGTGGGCACCGGAAATCGACAGCACAACGCTTGTTGAGGCGTAGTAGCTGATAAGGGCGTATGCGATCAAGAAGATGCCAACGAAACCAAGGAACCCGACAGGCGCGCCAACGGCGAAGACGATGAGCGTGGCGAGCGTACCCGCCACGACGATGAAGATCGCCATGAGGAGCCAGGTCGTGCGCTTGTTCGCGCCGATCCGGTCATAGACGAGGATGGAGCCAGGAGCGGGAGCTGGTGCGGTCAACGGGTACCCTCAGGCGCAATCGGAGACGACGGGACTAGGTGGCGCTGAAGCTGACCTTCACGTCCTGGCGTGCTTCTTCTTCGGCTTCGAAGAATTCCGACGGGAGGAAGTTGAACATCCGCGCGATGATGACGCTCGGGAAGACCTGCGTCTTCTGGTTGTAGTTGCTTACGTTCGTGTTATAGAACTGGCGCGCGTAGGCAATTTTGTCTTCGGTGTCGGTGAGTTCACGCTGAAGGTCGAGGAAGTTCTGGTTGGCCTTCAGGTCGGGATAGGCCTCAGCCACCGCGAAGAGCGATCGCAACGCCCCGGTCAGCATGTTGTCGGCCTGCGCCGCCTGCTTTGCACCCTGGGCGTTATCGAGCATGGCGCGGGCCTTCGTGACGTTCTCGAAAACCTCGCGTTCGTGCGCCGCGTACCCCTTCACCGTCTCGACGAGGTTGGGGATCAGGCTTGAGCGACGCTTCAACTGGACATCGATTCCGGACCACGATTCCTTCACGTGGACACGCGAACGAACCAGGCCGTTATAAGTGCTCCAAAGCATGAAGATCGCGATGACGATCAGGACAAGCACAATGATTCCGACGATCGCCACGGGCACAGCCTCCAATCCGAGATTCGTGCGAATGCTAGCACAGGCGCCGTTTGAAGCCGGGGAACTCCGCCCCCGAATTTGGGGCCGGGTGGCCTAATCGACGCGAGTAGCGGTGACGGCGGCCGGCAGCTTCCGGCCAATGATCTCGGCGGCCTCGGCAACCATCGCCTGCAGGATGTCGGCGGCCGGGCGAACGTCGTTGAGGAGCCCGGAAATCTGCCCGGCGGCGTTCATCAGGAGATCCTCTCGCCCTGCCTCACGGACCGAATAGACAAGGTCCTGGATGAGAAGCCCCTGGAGCCCCATCGGCATCGCCGGGAGCCCGCTCGCTTCCCACGCCTCGATCAACGGATTCGTGATGTTTCGCATCGTCTTCCCGCTGTACAGGCGCGTGATGCGGGTGTCCTCATCAACGGCGGCGAGGATGCGCTGCTTGTTGAGGTCGGACTGGTTGGCCTCCTTCGCGACGACAAAAACCGTGCCACACCAGGCGCCGACCGCCCCCAGAGCAAGGGCCGCGACGAGGCCGCGACCGTCCGCGATGCCCCCCGCCGCGAGGACAGGCTTCGGAGCCACCGCGTCCACGACCTGCTGGACGAGCGCCATCGTGGCGATTCGACCTGTGTGGCCACCAGCCTCCGTGCCCTGGGCGACGACGACATCGGCGCCCGAATCGGCGACGCGCTTCGCGTTCTTCACGTTGCCAACCAGGGAAAGGATCTTTGTGCCGTTCGCGTGGAGGCGGTCGACCCAGGGGGCCGGGCTGCCCAGCCCGGATGCGAACACCGGCACCTTCTCGTCGATCACCACTTCCATCTGGGCGTCGGACATTCCGCCCGCGGAGGCGGCCGGCCGCGGCGCGGTAGCGACCGCCGGGCGCGGCTCTTCCGGTCGCTGCTTCCATTCGATGCCGAGGTCTTCGGCGATCTTCCGGACACCGGCATAGGTCGCCTGGGGGATGAGGTCGCGCGAGTTGGGCGGGACTTCGCCGCCGCTGGCGCCCCCCATATAGTTCGAAGGGAGCAGCAGGTCCACGCCGAACGGCTTATCCGTCATGGAACGTACGCGTTGGATTTCGCCGCGCAGCCGTTCAGGCCCGTAGCCCGCGCCGCCGAGGACACCGAGCCCGCCGGCGTTTGAAACCGCCGCGACGAGCTCAGCGGTCGCGACCGGGCCCATCAGTCCACCAACGACCGGGCCCATCCCGGCGAGGACGACCGGATATTCGATGCCAAGTATTTCGCAGAGAGCGGTGTGAAGGACAGGTCGGGCCACGTCAATGCTCCGGATGATTCGTATGGCGCCGAAGTATACGCGGGCAGAGGGGCCGTTCCGTAACGGTGGACGAATTGACTGCGATTGTTAGGAGTCGGGCCAGCTCGGCCGCAGGTAGTGCACGTCGACGGACGAGTGGCCGTGGCGCCGTGGCTGTACGTGGACACTCTCGACTCGCCAACCCCTGGCCCGGAGCTTCTCTCTATCCCGGGCAAATGATCTCTCGTCGTCGTAATGCCGGTAGGTCTCTACCGTCTGCGGCATTGCTTCTTCAGCGACGCTGCTGTCGTCAGCCATTTCCGATTACCAGCTTTCCTGGTGCCGCCCACCGCCTTCCGATGGAAGGCCTCACCTTTCGAGCCTACAACCCGCAGCGCGGTGCGTTCTTGACCTTGACCAAGCGTCAGCGGAAGGGGTCGTCCCTCCAGGCCAGGGCCGACTTCAGCCCCTGCTCCCCCGCGATCCGGTTGAACTCCTTCGCCGCCGGGGTTTCGTGGTAGATGGCATCGAATTCCGCTCCCTCGGCCGCGGCGGTGCGCAGCCCTGCAATTTCGAACCAGCGGTTCGTCACGTGCTTGTGCACGCTCAGCGCGTCCAGCGGCAGCTGTGCGATGCGCTTGCAGAAGGCCATCGTTTCATCGTCGAGACGGTCGGCCGTGATCGCGCGGTTCACCATGCCGATGCGTTCGGCCTCTCGCCCGTCGATCATGTCGCCCGTGAAGAGGAGTTCCTTTGTCTTCAGCATCCCAATTTTTGCCGGCCACATTCCCAGGGTTGGCGGGATGCCAAGCGCCCGACTGGCAGGGTGCCCGAAGCGTGCATCTTCAGCCGCGAAGACAATGTCGCAGGCGCCCACGAGTTCTCCGCCCCCTGCGAGGCAGTAGCCCTGCACCTGCGCCACGATTGGCTTGCGGTAGCTCCACATCCAGAGCCAGCGATCGACCATTTCTCGCAGCCCCTGGCGGTCGGTGGCGATGCGTGATTCGCCCAGCTCCCAGGCCTTCGTGCCACGCTCCTGCGTGCTCGCGGGCCGGGCCCTCCCGGGGGTCAGGTCGTAGCCAGCGCAGAAGGCTCGCCCCGCCGCGCGGATGCGAACCACTCGCACAGCATCGCCGGGGTTGAGCTCACGGAGCGCGGCTTCGAGGTCCTCGCGCAGGCCCATGCTCAGGGCGTTCAACTTCTCGGGCCGATTCAACGTGATTGTCGCGACTGGACCATCTGCCTCGACCAGGATGTTCTCGTAAGTTGTCATTCGTAGCCTCCTGCGGAGAGGAATCATACGCAGTTGGCCGGGAGCTATCCTCGGCAACACTCGCGCGGTGGCATCCTCTCCGCCGCCGGCCGTTCTCAGTTCGACGCGGCAAACCGGCCCTCCTGCAGCCATTCCAACCCCGAGTTCGGGTGACGCAGGTAACCTCGGGCGGGTAAGCTCCCGAGCTATGGCAGTTCCACTGGTGATCGGTCATGCCTGCGCGGCGGGCGAAGCCCCCGCGAACACCCTGGCCGGTGTCCGCGCCGCTCTGGACGCCGGCGCTGAGGCGATGGAACTCGATGTCCAGCTCTGCGCCGACGGCATCGCCGTTCTCATGCACGACGAGACGGTCGACCGGACGACGAACCTTAGAGGTCCGATCCGCGCGCTCAGCCTGTCGGCTTTACAGGCCGCTGACGCCGGCAACGGCGAGCCTGTCCCCACCCTCGACCAGGTATTCGGACTGGTCGCCGGGCGACTGACGATCATGTGCGAGCTGAAGCGGACGAAGGACCAGCCCGACCAGGACCAGCGCCTGGTGGACGCGGTGCTCGCCGTCGCCGAGAAACACCACGCGATGGACTGGTGTGCGATCCATTCGTTCAACCCCGACATGGTTGAACGCGCCCGAAAGTCGGAGCCGCGTATCTCCGCCACGATCATTTCCGTGCCGGCCCGAGATGATGAGCTGGCGGGTAGTGAACAGAACGCACCCTCGAATGGGCGTCTGGGCGCGGTTCGGGTTGCGAACACACTCGGCATCCCCACCTACACGATCGACCGGTTGATCGCGGCGCTCCTGGAGCGCAATGGACAGGCGCTCTCAATCGAGCACCACCGCATCAACCGAGAGCTGATCCTGAAGGCAAAGCGTCGACAGGTGACCGTCTGGGCATGGACCGCCGACACGCCAGAGGACTGGGCCAGGCTGATCGCGGCCGGTGTCGACGGCATCATTACGAACGTGCCGCACCAGCTCCGCGACTACCTCGAAACGCGCCACTAGCCCCGGCTACCAGCTCCCGCCCCCACCTCCGCCACCACCACCGCCGCTTGAGAACCCGCCGCCACCTCCGCTTGAGCGGGTCGAAGAAACCGTGGAACTGACGCCGCTGGAAAAGCTCGAGAGGTTGCTCGCGAAGGCGACCACTGCGAACGTGCCCATAGGGCTTGTACCCGTGTACCAGGACTGGGTCGACTGCTGGACCTGGTCGTCGAGCCCGGAAAACGCCTTCGCCCACTTATCGACGCAGCCGAAAACGATCGCGTAAGGGAGGTAGCGGGCGAAGATCCCCACCTGTTCGTTGAACTCCTGCCGCCTCGTTTCGGCCGTCGCCACGTAAAGCCGGAAGCCGAGCAGGCGGCGAAGCGCTTCGCTCCCTTTCGCTGTCCGGCGCGCCATCGCCCGTGACATTGGGACCATCGCGATCCCCGCCACCGGGAGCGCGTTGAACAGCAGGGCGCGCCCGAAGAAGTACCCGACCCCGTAGGCGACGAACAGTCCGATGACCGTGAGGAGGCCGCCCGCGATCATCCAGTTCGTCCGGGATGCATCCGGGCTGCGCGAGAACCACCCGCGGTCGACGGCATCCCGGTAGAGCTGCTTCTGGATCTCCTGGAGCTTCGAGGAGAACTCGTAGCGGAGCTCAGAAATCTGAACCGGACTTCCTTTGACCGCGAAAATGTCGTCCAGCAGCTTCTGTTCGTAGGGCTGCAGGTCGGCGTCCGCTTCCTGCACTTTCGTGAGCCGCCAGTCTTTCGAGCCCCCGAACCAGCTCTTCTGGTCGATTTCTTCGATGTGGATGTAGCCACGCACCGCCAGGTCGATGATCGTTGCGGTGACGTCTAGCGGGTCAGCCCGTTCGTCAAGGATGACACCCATTTGAGCGGGCTTCAGGCCTTCGGGCGGGAGGAATTCGACGACGACCTGGTCCTCACCAAACAGGGGACGGGTCTGCTCCGAGGGGTCATTCGTCAGGTAGTAGATCGTCTTGTACTGGCGGTCGCGTCCACCCTGCCACCAGATAGCCGCGACGCCGTAGGCGCAGAGGAGGGTGACAAGCACCGCGCCGCCGATCTCGAGCCAGTCGAGGCGGTAGAAGTCCCACAGGGTGGGCTTGTGTTCCGTGGTCATCGCCGGGACCGACACGAGGCCTTTCGGGAAGGACGAGAAGACCGTGACCTCGATGGTGGGCGGCAATGTCCCGCTCGATCGGTACGACGCCGTTGGCCCCGACGTGGATACATGGCAGGCCGAGTCGCGCACACCGTCGCCCTGCACACAGCCGGCATCGGCGACGGATCCCGATGGTAAGGTGACCTGCTGCGTGAAGTTCGCGATGTCGACCGGCCATTTGCCGGTCACGTTCCAGTAGAGCTCGTCGTGGTCCGCGAAGGCGTCAAGCGCGCCTTTTACCGTGTAGCGGATCGTGTAAGTCCTCGGACCCGTGACGAGCTGGTTCGGGTCCCCAATCTTGATCCGGCGCGCGTCGCCTGCCGTCGACACGGCGTAGGGAATGGACGCGCCACTCCCCTGCGTCACGCTCTCGACGTTCACGTCGTAGGTCCGACGGCGGCCATCCGGGCAGGGATTCAGCGGCTCTACCCCGGGAACCCGCGGAGCACCGCAGTCCACTCGCCAGAACAGGTCGCGATAGATCCCGTGCTTTTCGATGTCGAAGTTCACGTCGATACGTTCGGTGGCGTGCAACGTACCGCCGGCATCGATCGTGTAATCGCTGGCGAACGAGGTGATCTCCCAGCCGCTCTCCGTCGTCGTTGATGCGGACTGCGTGATAACGCCGGTGGTGAACGCGGCGGCAAAAAGGACGATCCCGGCGCAGATCGCATAGGCGATTAGCAGGCCGAAGATCGTGATGACTGTACCGCCCGTTAACTTGAAAGCGCGGAGCACCCGTCGATTCTACGGGTGACTGAGTTGTTGGAGACAATCCAGGCCCCATGCCTCTATGATCGCGGGACCAGAACACACGGCCCCGCGCTTTCCCGCGCGCCCCTTGCCGGTGTCCCACTCAGGAAAGGTGCATGCAAGCATTCGACTATCTCGCTCCACGCTCGCTCCCCGAGGTTTACGGTCACCTGGGTGACGGGAAGCGAAGCCTCCTCCTGGCGGGGGGCACCGACCTTATCATCCAGCTCCGCGAGGACCGCAAGGAGTGCGACCAGGTCATCGACCTGAAGCACATTCCCGAACTTACCTCGCTCAGGATCGCGTCGGATGGCACGCTCGAAATCGGCGCCGCCACCGCGCTGGCGGACATCTACGGGAACGCCGACGTTCTGCGTCTTTTCCCGGCGGTAGTCGATGCCGCGTCGATCATCGGCGGCACGGCTATCCAGTCGCGTGCGAGCCTTGGTGGCAACCTCTGCAACGCGAGCCCAGCCGCCGATTCCTCCCCCGCACTGATTGCACTCGGCGCACGGCTGGTAATCGGCTCATCCGGCGGGACCCGTGAGATCCCCGTCGAAGAACTCTTCGCGGGTCCGGGCCAGAACACGCTGCGACCCGGTGAGATCCTGCTCCAGGTAAAGGTGCCGCCCCCTGGACCGAACGCGGGGGCGTTCTACCTGCGCTTCATTCCACGAAACGAGATGGACATCGCTGTGGCGAGTGCGGGCGCCCGGCTCCAACTCAACGGCGGCGGAGACCGCATCGAATCGGCCCGGATCGCCCTCGGGGCGGTGGCCGCAACACCCGTCCTTGCCTCAGCGGCGGCAGCCGCGCTCGCAGGGCAGGCGCCAACCGAGGACACATTCGCCCGTGCCGGCGAGGCGGCGAAAGCCGCCGCGTCTCCGATTACCGACATGCGAGGCTCAGCCGCCCAGCGCGCCCACCTCGTCTCCGTCCTGACCGTCCGCGCCCTGCGAGGGGCGCACAAGCGAGCACTGGAGGCCCGCTAGCCCATGGCCCGTCGAATCCAGGTTTCAACACGCCTTAATGGCAACGACATCGACTTCCTCTGCGAACCGCATCAGAGCCTCCTTGAGGTTCTTCGCGATGAGCTCAAGCTCACGGGTACCAAGGAGGGCTGCAACAACGGCAACTGCGGCGCCTGCTCGGTGATCCTCAACGGGCGCCTCGTCGATTCCTGCTGCGTCCTCGCGGTGGAAGTCGAGGGCGCGGAGATCACGACCATCGAAGGAGTCGCTCACAACGGCCAGCTGCATCCGCTTCAGCAGGCGTTTCTTGATGAGGCGGCGCTCCAGTGCGGCGTTTGCACTCCGGGGCTCATCGTGGCGTCGAAAGCTCTTCTTGACTCCAATCCCAATCCCACGGAGCACGAGATTCGTTTCTGGCTCGCCGGAAACCTCTGCCGCTGCACCGGTTATGACAAGATTGTCAGGGCGGTCGAACGAGCCGCGCGGCAACTCCAGGAGGCGAAACAATGACCACCGTTGAGCGTCCTCAATATAAGGTCATCGGCACGCGCCCAGTGCGCCCCGATGGCGTCGAGAAGGTCACCGGCAAAGCCCAGTTTGGCGCCGATGTCCAGCCCGCCGGCCTCATCCACGGCCGGGTCCTCCGCAGCCCCCACGCCCATGCCCGGATTTTGCGCATCGACACAAGCGAAGCCGAGAAGCTCCCGGGCGTGCTTGCGGTCGTCACACACGCCGATTTTCCGACGACCACCGGGCGCGTCGAGGAACTCGGCGAAAGCACCATTAACACGAACGAGGTCGCTGAGAACGTTCTCGCATCGAAGAAAGTGCTCTACCGCGGGCATGCGGTGGCAGCCGTTGCCGCGGCGAGCCGCCAGGTTGCCGACGAGGCTCTGAAGCACATCCGCGTCGACTACGAAGTCCTGCCGCCAGTCCTCAACGTCCTCGACGCCATGCGCGACGACGCACCGATCCTCGATGAATCCCGGCGTACCCGGTCGATGGGTGGCAAGGTGGGCGACAAGCCCAGCAACATCGCCGCCTACAACCAGTTCAAGGGCGGCGACATCGAGTCGGCATTCGCCGAAGCCGACGCCGTCGTTGAACACGAGTTCACAACCTCGATGGTCCACCAGGGATACATCGAACCTCAGACTTCGACCGCGAGCTGGAATGCCGACGGCACGATCACGATCTGGACGAGCACGCAGGGTGCGTTCGCGGTCCGAGGGCTCACGGCAGAAATCCTGAAGCACCCGATCTCGAAGATCCGCGTGATCCCGATGGAGATCGGCGGGGGCTTCGGTGGCAAGCTTCCGATTTACCTCGACCCTGTCGCGGCGCTGCTTTCGAAGAAGTCGGGCCGGCCGGTCAAGGTCACGATGAGCCGGACAGAGGTATTCGAGGGCACCGGTCCCACCAGCGGAACGGCGAACCACGTGAAGGTCGCCGTCAAAAACGGCCGTCTCACCGCAGTCCAGGCGGACCTTCGCTACGAGGCCGGGGCCTTCCCGGGTTCGAGCGTCGGCGCCGGGGCCATGTGCATGCTCGCCCCTTATGACATCGAGAACTTCGAAATCAACACGTACGACGTCGTCGTCAACAAGCCGAAGACCGCTGCCTACCGCGCCCCGGGGGCTCAACCGGCGGCGTTCGCCTGCGAGTCGGCGATCGATGAGCTCTGCAAGAAGCTCAACTTCGACCCGCTGGAGTTCCGCCTGAAGAACAGTGCGAAAGAAGGGACCCGCCAGGTGACGGGGCTGCCCTTTGGTCGCATCGGCCACGAGGAAGTCGTCCAGGCCGCGCTGAACAGCCCCCACTACAAGTCACCTATCGAGGAGCCAAACCGGGGCCGCGGTGTTGCGTCGGGCTTCTGGTTCAACGGGGGCATGCAGTCCTCGGTCGTCGTCTCGGTCAACCCCGACGGCACGGTCAACCTCATCGAAGGCTCGACCGATATCGGCGGCACCCGCGCTTCACTCGCGATGCAGC
>Ga0153916_10003987_pt1 | contig 11084 bp, 7 predicted proteins | sample Opewatmetagenome_FD_109642 | JGI IMG/M metagenome (GOLD analysis project Ga0153916, IMG submission 109642) | Freshwater wetland microbial communities from Ohio, USA - Open water 3 Core 3 Depth 4 metaG | ecosystem: Environmental > Aquatic > Freshwater > Wetlands | place: USA: Ohio, Lake Erie, Old...
AAGGAAAGTAACCCTGTCAAGGGGAATCAATGACCTCAGGTCAATAACTTCAGCACTGAATTTCTTCTCAACAGCTAATTTTTCAGCTGCTTCAAGGCACATATGGATAGTATTCCCATACGAGATTATTGTCATATCGTTTCCCTCTCTCCTGATTTTTGCCTTGCCGAAGGGAACTTCAAAATCATCCGGGATCGGGGTGGCGGCTTTAGGAGAATTATACAAAGCTTTTGGCTCGAGAAAAAGAGTTATTCCCCTTGAACGGATACTGGTTCTTAACAGCCCCGCAGCGTCATCAGCAAAGGCAGGATAAACTATCCTGATACCTGGTAAGGTCGTCATTATACCTTCGTTTGTCTGCGAGTGATATAATCCTCCACCTATATATCCACCGGAAGCAAGCCTGATAGTTACATTTGGAACAAATTGTCCCTTCGTCCTCCAGTATTCATGTGAACTTTCGACCAATTGTTCCATCGCAGGCCAGAAATAATCAGCAAATTCAGCCCCTTCAATAACGATTCTTATTTTTTCATTAAAACGACTCATACCGTTTGCAGTACCAACAATATAATCCTCTGCAATTGGTGCATTGAAGATCCTTTCACGCCCAAATTCTTTTTGCATACCTTTTGTAACATTAAATACACCTCCTTTTTCTTTATGCGCCACATCCTGTCCCCAAAGAAATGTATCAGGATTATGCCGGAATTCGGCTTTAAGAGTTTCATTTAGTGCATCTATCAGTTTTTTCTTTTCACCCTCATAATGATGAATACCATCGCTGTATTTTTCGGGAATGTATGGTTCAGGTATTACAAAATCATAGATGGATTCCGGTTTAGGATCAGGTGCGGCCAGTGCTGCTTTATGGGCAGTTTTGACTAATTCTTTGGTCTCCTCCTCAATTTTTTCAATTTCCTGAATGGTAAACCTGTTGTATCGCAGTAACATTCTTCTGAACTTTGCCAATGGATCATACTCTCCGACATAATTAAGTTCAAAGTCATCGCGGTACAACTCATGCCGGTCGGAATTTGAATGGGAATGTATCCTTACGCAATTTGCTTGAACAATAACAGGTTCATCATATTTATTGATATGTTCCTTCGCTTCATAAAGAGTATTCATTGAATCAAAAACATCCTTGCCATTACAGTGCATGATTTTAAGGTTTTTGAATCCTGTAAAGTTATCGGCAACTTTCCTGCGGGCTGTCTGATCACTTTTAGGTACAGAGATTCCGTAACCATTATCCTGTATAACGAATAGTACGGGTAGTTTTTCACGACTGGCACCATTGATAGCTTCATACACATATCCTTCCGATACAGATGATTCACCCTGCGAACTGATGGCTATTCCCTGTGTACTATATTTCTTCATGGCGCGTGCTACACCTACAGCATGCAATGTTTGGTTGCCTGTTGAGGAGGAAACATTATGTATTTTCCATTCAGGCTTAGCAAAATGATTTGACATGTGCCTTCCGCCACTGGCAATATCTGTATCCTTTGATATTCCGTTCAGAATGATTTCTTCAGCTGTCAGTCCAGCTGAAATAACCGTAAGCATATCCCGGTAATAAGGGAACAGATGGTCGTTCTCACGGTCAAAAATCTGGCCAATTGCTAGCTGTATGCCATCATGGCCAGCATAGGGAGCATGATATGACCAGCCTATAGCCTGTTTCAAGTAGTTAGGTGCCCTGTCATCCAATATCCGGCCCAGGACCATCAACCTGAACCATTTCTCTAATAAATTTTTATCAGTGGTCTTAATATTATATTTTCTATTTTTATTCATCATCACGATTTAAGATTTAAAAACAGGAATAATATTATAATGCCCTGCTGCTGTCAAAAGCTTCTAAATAATCTGCCAGCTTTCTGAGAAAGGCCCCTCCATATGCACCATCAATAATCCTGTGATCATATGTCAGAGAAAGAAACATTTTATGCCTGATTGCGATCACGTCTCCGGTTGGGGTTTCTAATACAGCAGGTTTTTTCTCAACGGTTCCAATTCCCAGTACTGCTACCTGAGGCTGGTTGATTATCGGAGTACCCATAACATTACGGAATGTTCCAAAATTAGAAATAGTGAATGTCCCCCCCTGTATATCATCAGGTTTGAGTTTATTTTTCCTGGCTTCATCAGCAAGTTTATTCAATGATTTTATTATTCCAAGCAGGCTAAGTTGATCCGCATTTTTAATTACAGGTACTATCAGATTTCCTGATGGAAGAGCAACTGCTATTCCCAGATTAATACTTTTTCGCAGGATAATTGTATCACCATCAACAGATGAATTGATAATGGGGTAATCTTTTAGTGCTGAAATAATGGATTCAATAAATACCGGCAGGTAGGTGATTTTTTCCTTTTCACGAGTAAAAAATTCGTCTTTGATCCGGTTACGCCACAAAACAATGTTGGTCACATCGACTTCTATCATATTGGTAACATGAGCTGAAACTCTCTTTGACATTACCATATGCTCGGCTATGAGTTTCCGCATACGATCCATCTTTATAATCTCATCTTCAGGAGATGGTTTTAAATCATGGCCAGATGGTTTCTCTTCGACTTTACTGGTAATGCTTTCCTTTGATAACTCCCTGTGATCCCTCTGATCCAGATATTTTAAGAGATCTTCCTTCCGAACCCTCCCATTTCGTCCGCTTCCAGTTATACTATCCAGTTGGGACAGGGAAACTTTCTCTTCAGATGCAATTTTCCTGACGAGGGGGGAATAATATCTTACGGGAGTACCCGTAACATTGGATTCTTTAACTTCCTTTTGAGTTATATCTGATATGTCAGCTTCCTTTTCAGATTGAAAATCAGCACCACTTGTATCAATTACTGCAATAACGCTTCCAACCGCAACAGTTTCATCCTGTTGATATAATATTTTTACTACTGTGCCTGAAATTGGGCTTGGAATTTCAGAATCAACTTTATCTGTAGCTATCTCAAGAAGAACATCATCATCCTGTACTTTGTCTCCGGCTTTAACAAACCATTTTATGATAGTTGCTTCCTCAATACTTTCGCCAAGTTTGGGCATTACCAATTCAAAATTAGCCATATCTAGAATTCTTATTGTTGAAAAAACAAATATACTAAATCTAACTTTAGTTTATAACGAATCTAAATAAGTTGTCAGAGGTAAAAATGCAATCTAAAAAAGAAGAGGCTGCGGAGAATAATTTTATCTAGCGTTGCAGATTATCGGTCAGTATGTTATTATTTTGCTCTTCCATAGTTTCTATGGGATTAATAAACAGATCATATTTCGGCCAGTTATCAACACTTGCAATAGCCCTGGACATCATTCGAAAAGCTTCGCTATGGATATGTGATTTTTTAACAGTTGTACTGTTCACTGCAATGATCCAGTTTATACCATTTTTCTGTCTGACCACCAGAACTGACATACCTGTCAGGGTACCTGTACGCCACCATGTGCCGTAAGAGTCAGAACCTTTCCATCCTATTACCTGTCCATCCGATTCATCCTTTGATGTCATAATACGAATACTTTCCTGCTGAAGCAGATCGGGTTTTGAATTAAATCCGTCTATTGCTGTGACAAGCCTTAATAAACCAGCAGGGGATGATACCCAACCACCCGCTGCACCCAAAGATTTAATATCATTGCCGCCATAGATCCTTGATACATAATTCCTGTTGCTATTATACGCAAGGACCTTACCATATGACCTGCTTTCATAATATGTTACCTCATTATCAGCTTTTTCTTCATAGAAACTATTGCCTAATTGCATATCATAGATGCCAAGCGGATAAAGGATATTCAATTTCACATAATCTTCATAACGCATCTTTGAAACTTTCTCAATTACTTTTCCCAGAATTACATACCCGACATTCGAATAACTGTATTTGCTTCCGGGTTCATAAGTGAGCTTTTTATTCAGGACATATTGTAAAGTAGTTTCATTGGTTACCGGTAGACTGGTCCTCATTTTTCTCGCCACCAGATGTGGCTGGAACATAGGATCACCTGATCTTTTGGACCATCCGGCTGTGTGAGTAAGCAAATGCCTGACTGTAATATTCTCCATCCTGGGATCAGAATAATTCATATATATTGAATCGTTCAATATCCCGTCAGATCCAAAAACCTGATCATCAAGTCCAAACTTTTCATTCTCATTCAATTGCATAATTGCAATTGCAGTAACCAGTTTTGATACACTCGCAAGCCTGAACTGATTATTTGCATCTAACAGTTCACCGTTTCTTTCATCTGCATAACCAAATCCTTTTGCATAAACCAGACGTCCATCTTTTGTCACTGCAGCAGATAATCCCATTATCCCCCACTTTTTCTGGAATGTACTGATAATCTCGTCCATCTTTGCAAATTCAGGATTGGCTAAACTGTTATTGGCAAAATCACCGGCAGTAATAGAACTTCTTATATCCGCGCTCCGTGTTCCCCTGTCTGACAAACTCAATCCAATCTCCCAGAAGAATAGAACAAAAACAAGCAGAACTTGGATAAGTACGAATTTTATCTTCATCTTATTTAGAATCATTCAAAATAAATCAAGCTCGATCGCCGCAAATGTATTCTCTTTTTTAGAACTTAAAAAACATGATATTAAAAGTTATGCACCTAATGCTGTGAAATAATTGTATTTAATTGATAATAAACAATTAAACAGAATAATTTTCATCTACGAATATTAAAATAATATCCGCAAATAATGAATCTTCGCCACAAGATAAGGGTAGTTAATCCTTTACATGGATATGAAAACCGGAGAAATTAAGGCATTGGTCAAAAAAATCTAATCATTTGCACTTGTCAATGAAGACAGAATTAAATATGTACTTATCCTCAAGAATCTGGTAGAAAAGCTGAAGTTTATTTATAGTTTCAATTTTAATATCATCATCCAGGTAAAGGCAATCGAAATAAACATTAAACAGGTCTGCTTCTTTATCCTTAAATAGCTTCCTGAACCTCTTTGCCTCTTTACTGCTCAGACATGGTCCCTTATAAACTCTTTCCGGGATTCTTGTTTGCATTCCGGCCACCGTTGGTACTTTATATGGTATGCTAATTAATCCCGACCAGTCAAAATCAAAAGGTACCGGGACTGGTGGTTTAAAATAATCCAGCGAAATAAGATCGACATTATGCATTATTGGTAAAGACCAATCAGTATTTATAATCATATACTGGAAAAAAGAAATTATCACATAATGATCCCAATCAACATTTTCAGGAATAACTGTCTGAACGCTAATCATATGGCCACTCAATCTTTCTTCCATAACATCTGGATCTTCAACAAAGAAGGAGAATTTCTTAAAAGTCAATCCAGGATCATTTCTATCAACGTATGTCACTTTTAGAAGCCTTGTTTTATAATTGATATCAGATAATACTTCATATAATCTGTAAATCAGGTATTCCTGAATTACATATTGATCGTACTGCGGTGAATCTGATTGGCAGTGAGTTACCATTTTAAGTTCCCTGGTATTCTCAAAGATTGTATTTGTCCTGTTTTCCTTACTAAATCTTAATTTCAGGGGAGGGAAATCACAGTTCTCTGACTGCTTTCTGAAGTGGCCCCGAACTCGTATTTGAGCATCCAGAGATATCCAGGTGCTGTCAGCGTTTTTATAACTCAACCTGGCAGAGTGGAAGGATGGATTATCACCTTTATCATTTAATAATGAATCAAAATTCATAACAATCCTGAGTTCCAGATAATCATTGGTGTCAAATAATCCTGATTTGACAACAGAAGTATCCTGCTGCAGGGGAATAAATGATTGGGAGTGTCCCTGAAAAAAAGAAAACATAAACAACAGTGCAGTACATTTTATAAAACAGGCCATACAGGTATCTGATAATGTCCTCTATTTAATTATTAAAACAAAATTAGTAAATATAGACGATTCTTTTTAGGAGTGGAATATGTTCAATTCATTTTTTTTTCTAATCTTTGCGATCTGTTTTTAAAACAAAATCCTGTAATGATAAAAAAAGTACTAATCGCCAACAGGGGCGAAATAGCCGTCAGGATTATGAGGTCATGCAGGGAGATGGGAATTAGGACGGTTGCAGTATTTTCAGACGCGGACAGGACTTCTCTTCATGTAAGGTATGCAGATGAAGCATATCATATCGGCCCCTCCCCTTCTCTGGATAGTTATTTGAATATTGAAAAAATTATTAAAGCAGCCAAGCAGTCGGGTGCCAATGCCATTCATCCGGGTTATGGTTTTCTCTCAGAAAATCCTGAATTTGTAAAGCGTTGTGGCAGAGCAGGAATCATTTTCATCGGTCCTACTGCTCATTCGATGTCTATCATGGGAGATAAAATAACTGCAAGAGATGCCATGATTAGTGCCGGCATACCGGTAGTTCCTGGTACCAGGGAGGCAATTCATAACGAAAAGATCGCTTTAAAATTCATTCAGGAAACAGGATTCCCGGTTATAATCAAGGCTGCGGCAGGAGGTGGAGGCAAAGGTATGAGGATAGTGACTGAAAGATCAAATGTCACTGCCAAATTAAGAGCAGCAAGATCTGAAGCTCTTAACGCTTTCGGGGACGATTCCGTATACATTGAGAAATATCTTGAATCACCACATCATATTGAATTTCAAATTCTTGCCGATAAATATGGGAATGTCGTCCATCTTTTTGAACGGGAATGTTCTGTACAGCGCCGGCACCAGAAAGTTATTGAAGAAACGCCATCACCTTTCATTACTTCAGAATTAAGAGAAAAAATGGGTCAGATAGCAATCACTGCTGCCCGTACTGTGCGATATGAAGGAGCCGGCACTATTGAATTCCTTGTTGATAAAGATAAAAACTTCTATTTTCTGGAAATGAATACCCGTCTCCAGGTTGAGCATCCGATCACCGAACGAGTCGTGGGAGTAGATCTTGTTAAAGAACAGATAAGGATTGCCAGGGGAGAAAAACTTAGCTTTAAGCAAAAGAATATAAGACAAAGCGGGCATGCCATTGAATGCAGAATCTATGCAGAGGATCCCGGGAGGAATTTTATGCCCAGTCCGGGCCTCATCAAACATATTACAAATCCAACCGGATTGGGAATAAGAAGCGATGGATATGTCTATGAAGGTTATAAGATCCCCATTTATTACGATCCCCTGATATCAAAGCTTATTGCCTGGGGTCAAAACCGAACAGAAGCGATTAAAAGAATGAAGAGAGCTTTATACGAATATAAGATCACAGGTGTGAAAACAACCATCAATTTCCTTGGAAGAATTATGGACATTCCTGATTTTATTGATGGAAATTATGATACACATTTTATTGAAAAAAACAAGGACCTCCTTATGTCAAGAGATATCCGATGCGATACCTTATGTGAGGACATAGCCATAATTGCTGCATATATCGATTATAATGATAAGTTGGCAAAACTTCAGTCATTCAATCAAGCCCGTTCCAATGGAAACTCACGCTGGAAATCCTATGGTAGGAAAAAAAATCATGTCAGAATTTGACTTTTTAATAAAATAAAACAGTATGGCCCTGGAAATAAGTCTTGATGATAGGCATTCAAAGGTCGAGCTGGTAAAAAAAGACAAGAATTTTGTAGAAATACTTGTCGACGGTAAGCTTTATAAACTCGATATAATAATGGTTGAAGATGGGGTCTATTCTATCCTGCATGATGGTAAATCTTACAATGTCGAACTTATTGAAGGAGAAACAAAGAAACAATATATCGTCAATACCCTGTACAGATCATTCAACATTGAAATCGTTGACGCAGAGACCCGTTATCAGCTTAGCCGCAACCGTAATCTTCTGGGTGATGATCAAAGTATAATCTCCTCTCCTATGCCAGGGAAAGTGGTCAAGATCCCTGTTAAAGCAGGTGATAAAGTTGAAGCCGGTGATACGGTAATTATTATCTCTGCGATGAAAATGGAAAGTGAATATAAGACCGGGAAATCAGGTGTTATCAAAGAGATCCATGTCAGTGAGGGAGATACCATAGAGGGGCACCAGATGCTTATCACGATTGAATGAACAATTGATTTTAAAACTACAATGGGAAAAATTATAACCACATCTCTCGAATCAAAATTCAAGGAATTTGAAGAGAAAAGCAAGAATGCAAATCTGGGTGGCGGTACTGACCGGATAGAAAAACAACATATTAATTGTAAAAAAACAGCCCGTGAACGGCTGGATGCACTTCTTGATCCGGGGTCATTTATAGAAATGGACAAACTTGTGACACATCGTTGTACTGATTTTGGGATGGAAAAAAACAAAATTATGACAGATGGTGTTGTCTCAGGTTACGGTAAAATAGATGAACGACTGGTTTATGTTTTCGCCCAGGATTTTACCGTTTTCGGCGGAACACTGAGCAGGGCAAATGCAGATAAGATAACCAAAATACAGCAGCTTGCCCTTAAGATGGGTGCTCCTCTGATAGGTCTGAATGATTCCGGTGGAGCCAGGATACAGGAAGGTGTTCAGAGCCTTTCAGGGTACGCTGATATCTTTCATCTCAACGTTAAATCTTCCGGGGTGGTTCCCCAGATATCTGCCGTAATGGGACCCTGTGCAGGGGGAGCTGTCTATTCCCCTGCCCTGATGGATTTTATTTTCATGGTAAAAAACACGAGTTATATGTTTGTCACAGGCCCCGACGTAATAAAGGCTGTTACGCATGAAGATGTCACTAAAGAAGAGCTTGGTGGAGCAATGACACATAACAGTAAAAGTGGTGTAGCCCATTTTGTTGCTGAGGATGACGAACAGGCAATGATGATGATCCGGGAATTGATCAGTTTCCTGCCATCCAATAATATGGAAGATCCTCCGATAGGACCATGCAAAGACGATATTTACAGGGAAGAAGAAAGACTGCAGACAATGATCCCTGCTGATCCGAATAAGCCATACGATATGCTGGAGCTTATTTATGCAGTTGTAGATGACAAAAATTTTCTTGAGGTTCAGCCACATTATGCAAAAAATATCATTATTGGCTTTGCGAGAATGGGAGGCAGACCGGTAGGTATCGTCGCTAATCAGCCAGCCCACCTTGCCGGTGTTCTTGATATTAATTCTTCCATTAAAGGAGCCAGGTTTGTAAGATTCTGTGATGCATTTAATATCCCACTTATTGTCCTCGAAGATGTCCCCGGATTTTTACCCGGAACACTCCAGGAATTCGGAGGGATCATTAAGCACGGTGCAAAGCTAATGTATGCATTCTCAGAAGCGACTGTCCCCAAAATAACGCTGATTACAAGAAAATCATACGGGGGTGCATATTGTGTTATGGCATCAAAACATATCGGTGCCGATGTGAATTTCGCATATCCAACTGCTGAGATTGCAGTTATGGGATCAGAAGGGGCTGTAAATATATTGTTCAGGGATAAACTCAGCACTGAAGAAGACAGGCAGAAAAAAATTCTGGAGTACCAGGAGACTTTTGCCAATCCATACAAGGCAGCTGAAATGGGATATATCGATGAGATTATCTTACCAAGACAAACCCGACCCAAGTTAATACGCGCTCTGGAAATGACCCAGAACAAGACTGAAATCAGGCCGCCAAGAAAACACGGCAACATTCCGCTATAAAATTCCACAATAAATAAGAACCGTATAAAAACAGTGAATGGGAACCTTTTCTATTCGAAAAAGCCCCCATTCCACCGTTATATAACCGTAGCTAACAAACGGTGCCAAACTACAGTTATTATGACCGTTCCATCAGTGTTGAAACCTTGCGGTTTCATCTTTATGGAACCTGGATTTGTTTCATACCGACTTATTAGGCCAGTAATCCCCAAATCTCTTCTTGTTAAGCTGATCTGCGGCTGGTCCCCCGAAGGGAATCAATTTGCAGACCCGGATTCGGCCGGTTTGTACCGGTTAGGGTACTCCTGTCCGGAACCACTCAACAAGCCAACAAACCAAAGACCGATTCTCTCGAACCAAGCTTCAAAGTGCTGGAGTAACTCGTAATTAAACCCGAAGGTTTTTGTCCTTGTTACCAGGCCTTCCTGCGTTGATCTTTCAGAGGCGGAACCTCACGGTTCTGTTCTTTTCCAGACCCGGTTGAAATCCTTCTTTCCGAAGATAGATGAACTTCAACTTTTTAACCCGGGAGAGCAGCCTTTTATCTCTCGCTTGGAGAAACAAATATACTATTAAGAGGTTTTATAGAGCAAATTTTCAGCTTGTTTATCTCCACAATGTATTCACATAAGTTATTAACAATATGTTAATAATTTAAAAACATGTTAAAATCAGCAAATTAGGCCTTAAATTCACCTCAGATACGTTTATTTTATAAAATAATTCACATTAATTACAGGGAGAGTATGAAAACCTTAGGCTTTTTTCTTATACTTTTTTCATTGCAAGCATATTCACAGAAAGATACTATTAAGATGGAAAAAATACATAAAACCGAAGAAGAATGGAGAGAACAGCTCACCAGAGATCAATATTATATCACCCGTGAAAAAGGAACTGAACAACCATTTACTGGAAAATTCTGGAATTTCTTTGAAGAAGGTCATTATGAATGTGTTGCATGTGGCAACATCCTCTTTGAATCCGGTTCCAAGTTCCATTCAGGATGCGGCTGGCCAAGTTTTTTTGAACCTGTATCAGATAATCACCTTAGTTTTCACCAAGATACGAGCCACGGTATGATCCGGACAGAAGTAACCTGCTCACGTTGTGATGCTCACCTTGGGCATGTTTTTGAAGATGGTCCCCCTCCTACCGGCCTGAGATACTGCATAAACTCTGAAGCATTAAACTTTGTCCCTGACAAAGAAAAGACTAAATAAGGTAAACCTTACAAGTAATTATAAGTCCGGTTTCTTAATTAACTACCTTCCTTTGCCGTAATCAAAAGGTTCTATCAGTCCCGGAATATTTTTGACCGCACCTGGTGTGGATATCAATTTAGATATCGTCCAGGCTTTCATTTTTTCCTGATTATAAGGTACCAGCAATTCCAATGCATTACTGAGCGGTAGCCCGGAATTGATCCAAT
>Ga0153916_10003988_pt1 | contig 11084 bp, 3 predicted proteins | sample Opewatmetagenome_FD_109642 | JGI IMG/M metagenome (GOLD analysis project Ga0153916, IMG submission 109642) | Freshwater wetland microbial communities from Ohio, USA - Open water 3 Core 3 Depth 4 metaG | ecosystem: Environmental > Aquatic > Freshwater > Wetlands | place: USA: Ohio, Lake Erie, Old...
CGATGCAGGAACCGGAAGTCTCAGGGCTGCCGTTGAGTCATCAGGAGCTAGAACAGTGGTTTTCAGGGTATCTGGTACGATTGCTTTACAATCCAGATTGAGTATTAAAAATGATAATATCACGATCGCCGGTCAGACAGCTCCCGGAGATGGTATTTGTCTGAAGAATTATACTTTGACAATTGAAGCAAACAATGTAATTATCAGATATATCCGGAGCAGGATGGGAGACGAATCCCTTCAGGAAGACGATGCAATGAATGGCCGGAATCAAAGCAATATCATTATTGATCATTGTACCATGTCATGGTCAGTAGATGAATGTGCATCATTTTATGATAATGAGAATTTTACCTTACAATGGTGCCTGTTAAGTGAAAGTCTATACCGTTCTGTCCATGATAAAGGCACCCATGGCTATGGAGGTATATGGGGAGGTAAGGGTGCAACTTTTCATCATAACTTATTAGCTCACCATACCAGCCGTAATCCCCGTTTCTGTGGCAGCCGCTATTCAAACCAGGAAAGCCTTGAGAAAATTGACTTCAGGAATAATGTTGTATTTAACTGGGGATTTAATAGCGGATATGGAGCTGAGGGAGGAGATTACAATCTGATTAATAATTATTATAAACCAGGCCCTGCGACGGGTTCAGGTGTGCGAGACCGTATTTTTTCACCTAATGCTGATGATGGCTCAAATGCTCAGGTAGCAGGAATTTGGGGATTATTCTATGTTGATGGTAATTATATGCATGGAAGTATTTTGGTGAACAATGATAACTGGAAGGGAATTGACCCAAATCCATCAACAAAAAGCAAGGATGAGTTGAAATCAGTTACAGAATTTGACTGCGCTGAAGTTACAACCTTTTCGGCCCTTATTGCTTATGAACAGGTACTGGCAAATGCAGGCTGTGTTATACCTAACCGGGATTCTATTGATCAAAGGATTATAAATGAGGTAATTACAGGAATTCCTACATATGGTGCTTCATACGGTGCAGGAAAAGGAATCATTGATACTCAGGCAGATGTTGGAGGATGGACGACCCTGATGAATGGCACAGCTCCGGCAGATACCGATCACGATGGCATGCCGGATGAGTGGGAAGATGCAAACAGCCTGGATAAAAATAATGCATCTGACCGGAATGGAGATTCAGATGGGGATGGTTATACAAATCTTGAGGAATACCTCAACCACCTGGTCGATAATTTTATATATGTTTTGAGACCAATCAATTTTGTTGTGGATACAATAGCAGATATGGAAGTGACATTAAGTTGGGAAGATATTTCGGATAATGAAACGGGATTTATCATTGAACGCAAAGAAGGCAACAACTGGGTTGAGCTGGCAAACGTTCCAGCAAACAGTACACAATATATTGATAATAACATCCCTGCCTGGGGTGATTATACCTACCGTATGAAATCAATTGCCGGTGAGGTGGAATCATACTATACCGATAGTGTTCAGGCTAAGGTAGTGACCACAGGCATACTGACCAGGGTGAAAGATAGGGGAGTTAACCTACAGGTATTCCCGAATCCGGTCACGTCGCTTACGCGCATTGCCTACACACTGGCGGAATCTTCAGAAGTGGACCTGGCCCTGATGGACCTTACCGGAAGGAAGGTATTTTCGTTGTTGCAGGACAGGCAGCCGGCGGGGGATTACAGTTATTCCATTCCTGAAGAACCGCTCGGCAGTGGAATTTTCCTCGTCCAACTGAAGACGGGAAATACCCTTTCCATAGCAAGGGTGATCATTACAAAATAGTGTATTATGAGGATAATCTATTCAGCAATAGGTAGATATCTCCTGGTAGTATTTTTACTGCACTCATCGGTCCTGGTATCCAGGGCGGGGGATGGATTGCTATTTGAACAGCTTGGGAGCATGGTGGACATCGTTGTAGCCGCAGACGGTTCCGGGGATTACCTCACAGTACAGGCTGGGATCAACGCCGTGCCGGATAATAACCCGGAACGTACCGTTCTCTTTATTAAGAATGGAAGATACAGGGAAAAGATCACGGTTCTATCCTCCAAGATTAATCTTACCATGATCGGTGAAAACGTGGACAGCACTATCATCATTTACGATGATTACGCCGGGAAAACACCCGAGATGAATACTTTCAATTCGCAAACCATTGAGATCTGGCCAACCGATTTCAGGGCTATGAACCTGACCTTTGAAAATGATGCCCGTCCGGGAGGTATCGGCGACGGACAGAACGTGGCGGTCTCATCATACGGTGATCGGACGGTATTTTTTCACTGCAGGTTCATATCCTGGCAGGACACATATTATACCGGTGCAGACGGAAGGCATTATTTCTTGGACTGCTTCATCGAGGGTGCGGTGGATTATATTTTCGGGCATACCACCACCATTTTCGATAGTTGCCAGATCCACACAGTACGATCCGGAGGGTATAAAACAGCCGCCTCCACCAAGGAGAACTATACATTCGGTTATGTTTTCTTCAACTGCAGGCTGACATCCCCACCCGGGGTTACTGGCGTCTACCTGGGCAGGCCCTGGAAAACCTATGCACAAACGGTGTTCTTTCAGTCCATCGAATACGAAAATATAATACCCGCCGGATGGAAAACATGGAACGGGAATGAGAATACCTGCTTTTATGCTGAATATAAGTGTACAGGGCCGGGATCCGATACCAGCAACCGCGCAGAGTGGAGTCACCAGCTCAGCGATGCCCAGGCATCTGTCTACACCATGGAAAAAATTTTTTCAAAAGAAACAAGTACGGATTTTTCTGCTGACTGGGACCCTGATATTGAATTGGATTCTGTCTACCAGATCCTCAGTACCAGCACTGTCATGTTCATGGACTCTATTAACCTCAATGCGGACATCAGCAGCCTCAAAATGGACGGAGAGGATCTTCCCGACTGGGATCCAGGCGTATACGAGTATTTCATCGAACTTACCGAAGGTACAACGGATATGCCTCAACTGGAAGTTACATCAGCCAGTATCCTTACAGTTGTTGAAATCGAATATCCTAATGCCCTGCCCGGATTTGCCAGCATAACCATCCTGGCAAACGACCGTGCAAGTTATCAGACATACAGAATTTACCTCTCTACAAATGATGCAGCAGGAAACGCTTTACTTGATAGTATCAAGGTTGGAGGCATGCTGATCGGGGATTTCGATCCGGAAATATTTGATTATGAAGTCCTCCTTCCCCAGGGAACTTCGCCGTATTACCCCGTGAATGCTTACAAACAGGCACCCGATACAAAAGTCAGCATCACGAAGCCGGGGTCCCTCCCGGGAACCATTACGATTGTGGTTACGGCCGTAGACGGAACAAGTAACACCTATACTATAGATGCATCTATAGCTACCGGTCTAAATTTCCCAGGCGGTGAACAGTCTGTAACTGTTTTTAATGATCCGGCCAATCAAAACATTAATTTTCGTTTAAATGAAAACTCCAGGGGTTCTATAAAACTTAAACTTTTTGATCTTAAAGGTTCCCTGCTGCTTGAGAAAAACTGGACTCATGCATCTCAGGGTGAATATTCGGTACCTCTGGCAGAAAAGATTAAAGGTGGATTGTACATCTACCAGTTAGTTTTTAATGATCTCTTTTACAGAGGTAAATTGTTAATTAATACGGGTGGATCTGATTAAGGTTTACCTGAAGTCAACCGTACTGGCAAAAAAAGAGGCTGCCCTGTGTAAGGCAGCCTTTTCTTTTCAATGGATCGATCTGTTATTTTGTTTTGACGACACGAACGACCTTTCGTTGTGAATCGGTTTCTATATCAAGGAGATAAATACCAGCTTCAGAGATCTCTACACGTGCTGTATTACCGCTCAGTTTCTGGAAGCTGATCATCCTTCCGACCATATCGTAGACCTTGATCATTCCGTCTCCTTCCGCCTCAACATTGAACCAGCGGTCGGATACTGTCGGATATACACGGATTGTTGAAATTAAAGTCTCTTCTATCCCTTCCGGTAAGACGGTGAATTCGACCATATAGGTCATCGTTGCGGTTCCGTTTTCAGCGGTTACAATAATCGTGGCTGTGCCTGAACCGCCGGAAACATCGATTGCTCCACTACCGGTAACACCGGCAAGCGGGTGTTCGGCTGTAGCGGTTACATTTACACTAGTCGTCCCGGCAGCCAATTCGACTGCGTAATCCACGGTATCCTTGTTAAAGGCCGGTACAAGTGCTCCTGAACTCAGGATTATTCCTGAGAGGTATGCGTTGCTTGATAGCGGAGAGACTAACGATGTGTCTGGGACTTCCAATCCGGCAAGTAAGTAGAACGCATTACGCCAGATAGTCAGACCGGCATCTGTCAGGTTAGCTCCCATGTCCCTACTGATGGCTCCGTAGTTTTCACTAATTGCAATCATTCTTGCCTTCAGTGTATCTTCAGTACCCAGTACACTCCCTGCAGGAATGTCATTTAAGCATACCGATACGTTTCCGGCTGCACCCTTAAGTTTGGCCAGTAGAGTGGTAGTATCTGACATTTCCAGATCCGAGGCGAAATTAATGGTTTTAGCACCAACGCCGCCATCATCACTGGCTGGGGTTTTGAATATCTTAATCGAATCGGAATCCATGGTTATACCTGAGAACAGTGGATGAGTTGCTTTACCGGCTTCGACAACAATATGCAACTGGTTAGCAGGTGTCTGACCGGCGGTGGCAGTAGCTGAAGTTACAGCTTTTCCGTTGCGCAGAGCATAAGCCTTATTATATATAAACGGAACGGTAATATTCTCCAGGGCAAGTGAACCTCCCGGCAGCAATATTGCAGCACCTGAGCTGAATGCCTCCTGCACAACGACTATATCATAAGGACTCAGATCAATCACAGAATCGACAGCTACAATCTTTACATCAACATTAAAATTAATATCCTCTCTCAGCATCTGGATGACAGGATCTTCTTCAAATAGTGCAGCTGTAGCTACCATGGTTCTATCGGCATTGTTAAAATATCCAACCTCTATTCTTGACGGGGCTTCAACCGGGTAAGATGGAACTGCGAAACCTGCAAGTAAGTACACTGCATTTCGCCAGATAGTCATATTTTCATCAGTAAGGTTTCGTCCCAGGTCCTTGCTGATGGCTCCGTAGTTTTCACTGATTGCAATCATTCTTGCCTTCAGTGTATCCTGAGTACCCAGTACAGTTCCGGCAGGAATGTCATTGAAACTTACCGATATGTTTCCGGTTGCACCCTTAAGTTTGGCCAGTAAAGTCGTAGTATCTGACATTTCCAGATCTGAGGCGAAATTAATGGTTTTAGCACCAGCGCTGCCATCATCACTAGCTGCAGCTTTGAATAGCTTAATCGAATCGGAATCCATTGTTATTGCTGTGAACAGCGGATGAGTTTCCTTACCGGCTTGGACAACAATATGCAACTGGTTAGCGGGTATCTGATTAGCGGTGGCAGTTGCCGAAGTTACAGCTTTTCCGTTACGCAGAGCATAGGCCTTATTATATATGAACGGAACGGCTATATTCTCCAGGGCAAGTGAACCTCCCGGTTGGAATATTGCAGCACTTGAAGTGAATGCCTCCTGAACAATTACTATATCGTAAGGACTCAGATCAACCACAGAATCGACAGCTACTATCTTTACATCAACATTAAAGTTTTGATCCCCTTTCAACATCTGGATGATAGGATCTTCCTCAAATGGTATAGCTGTAGCCGTCATGGTTCTATCGGCATTGTTAAAATATCCAATCTCTATTCTTGACGGTGCTTCAGCCGGGTAAGTCGGAACCTCCAGACCTGCCAGTAAGTAAACTGCATTTCGCCATATGGTCATATTTTCATCGGTAAGATTTCGTCCCATATCCATACTGATGGCTCCGTAATTTTCGCCGATTGCAATCATTCTTGCCTTCAGTGTATCTTCAGTACCAAGGACAGTTCCGGCAGGAATGTCATTAAAGCAAACCGATATGTTTCCGGTTGCACCCTTAAGCCTGGCCAGTAAAGTGGTAGTATCTGACATTTCCAGATCCGAGGCATAATTCATGGTTTTAGCACCAACGCTGCCATCATCACTGGCTGAAGCTTTGAACATCTTAATCGAATCGGAAATTGTTATACCTGAGAACAGGGGATGCGTTTCCTTACCGGCTTCGACAACAAGGTGCAACTGGTTAGCAGGAATCTGATTAGCAGTGGCAGTTGCTGAAGTTACAGCTCTTGTATTGCGCAGAGAATAAGCCTTATTATAAATAAATGGAACAGTGATATTCTCAAGAGCAAGTGAACCTCCCGGTTTTAAGATTGCAGCACCTGAAGTGAATCCCTCCTGCACAATAACTATATCATAAGGACTCATATCAACCAAAGAATCGACAGCTACTATCTTTACATCAACATCAAAGTTGGGATCCTTTTCCAACATCTGGATTACAGGATCATTGTCAAATGCCACAGCCGTACTTGCCATGGTTCTGTCATCATTGTTAAAATAACCTACAAGAGCTTTACTGGTTGATAGAGAATCCGGAATGGCAGTACCTGAACCAGGTGCGTATGTATCTGAAACATCCCATGCCATCCAGTCAAGAACTCCTTCGCATTCACCGCTTGAAGTGAAATAGCCAAACCTGAGGAATTGTGTCTGGCTTGCCCTGGTGGATGTTAATTGTGCTACAGGAGTTGGATTTTCATCAAGATATAATTTAAAAAGATTTCCCCCCTCTACAGTTATTCTGTAAATGTGCCATCTGCCAACGTCAAGAGTACTATCGGCCGGATATATAACAGATTCAGCAGGAGTGGTAGCCGTAAACTTAAGATATCCTCCTTTTGGAGAGTTCCCTATTTTTAAATCGACACGGGTTGTATTGGTATTCATTTCAAACTGCATACCATAATCTTTGATCTTTGTAGACTTAATTCTGAATAGCCATGCAGCGCTATCTGCCCTGGTGATGTTCAATTTCCATGAGTTCTTGGCCGTTTGAGTCGCACTGTAAGTAAGCAGTTTGTTACCTGAAATAAAACCATCATCAACTATGTTTACGACAGCTCCATTTGTCACATCACCAATATTCCAGGCAGGTGTACTGTTTACAGGAAGATCACTGGCATCATAGACCTGCCATTGTGCCCTGACATTTATTGCCAGGCAAAGCATTAATAATACAACAATAAGTAAGTTTTTTTTCATAGTTTAATAATTTAGGTTATTAATTAGTAAATATTATTTTAATCAAATTTATGCTTTTCCCAGGTTATTTTCTTTCAGAATAAAGGTTATTTTGGCTTGTTATACAATATTAAGATATTACTGTTAAACTATGGTATGAAAATTAACCAAAAATGGGTGACAAACTATCACAAGCATTACTGAATAAATTAATGAACAAGAAAGCGTTATTATTTAAATATACGGAGAATGCAGAAAAGCTCTGTAAAAGTTCACAAAAACCATTTTAAGAAATCAGAAAATAATTACCTTCTCGGCCATGATTTCTTTGTTTGAAGTCAAAGCAATGAAATATATACCCTTTGATAACACTGATGTACTGATTTGACATTCTCCCCAACCATCCGCACCACTTTTCACTTCAAGTTTCTGCATTATTCGACCTGACTGGTCCAATAAAATAATATCAGTATAATTCAGATTATCTGAAAAAAAAGAGATCGTAAGGGTCTGGAATAAACTATTATATTCCGGGATAAGAATGTTCCTGGAGTCTTTTTTTTGAGGATAATCATCATTTAATCTAGGTACCGAAACAGTCGTGTCGGTTGTGACAAGTGATTTAATAATTACGAAATTCGAAGCAAAACTGGTGTCTGTTGAGTTAAAGCTTCTGATCCGGTATGTGTAAATAGTTTCGGACTCCAGGGAGGAAGTATCAATATATTGGTTGATATCTGCACCAAGAGTTGCAATGATATCAAAATTTTCATCACTTTTTCTTTCTATCAGTATGTTATCAGCTTCTGCAGGGTTACTGGACCACTCAAGGTAAACTCCGTCAGTTGTAATGGAATCAACCATTAATAAAGCAACCGGGTATAATGATTCCAGCATCTCAATCTCTACACTGGCTAAAATGAAAGGACCCATTCCTTTCCCATCATTTGTTCTATAATAGGTTCCTTCGGTATAATATTCGTACGATCCATCCCGGTTTCCTCCCAGTCCTGCCACTGCACATGTCTTGGTCAGATTTATTGTACCATCAGGATTTTCTTCGATAAATTCATCGATGATTCCATTGTACCCATCCATTACAACCTGCTTGTAGGTTTGATCAATATAACCCAGTCTTATAGCCTTGGCCAGGGCATAAACAAACATGCAGCTGGCAGAAGATTCTGTATAATTATTTGCATCACCACCCCTGTCAAGAACCTGCCACCACACTTTATTATCAGGATCCTGATAATCGGCAATAGCTTTCGCAAGTCTTTGAAATACACCGATAATGGTATCGCGATTTTCATTATTTTCCGGCAAAAAGTCCAGTACATCAACTATTGCCATCGCATACCATCCCATTGCCCTTCCCCAAAAGCTGGCTGACTGGCCGGTAACAGGATCTGCCCATGCCTGTGTCCGGCTTTCATCCCAACCATGATAAAGCAATCCTGTTACACTGTCTCGCGCATGTTTTTCCATTTGTGTAATCTGATGCATTACATCATCATAATTGTCCGGTTCATTAAATAACCTTCCATATTCAGTATAAAAAGGACAACCCATATATAATCCATCCAGCCACATCTGCCAGGGATAAACTTTCTTGTGCCAGAATCCTCCTTCATTTGTGCGGGGATGTCCATAAAACTGTTCACGGATATTCTCTGCTGCTAATTTATATGCCGGATTATTTGTTTGCTTATAGATGGTCAGGATTACCGTTCCTTCTTTCACCTCGTCTATATTATACTCGGTCATACTATAGCCGGTAATATCACCATTTGCTTTGACAATAGAAGAAACAGAACTATTAATGTAATTATAATACTTATCATTCCCGGTTGTACGCCAGACTTCTTCAAATCCCTCAAGAATGGTTCCTGACACATAATCCCAGTTAGTAATTCCTCCTGGAGAACGATATATAATTGATTCTGCCATTTTTACTGACCACCGGGAAGAGTCTTGACTCCAGGTATAACCTGAGAGGGATAATGATATTACCGTTAAGATTAAAATGATGCGTCTATTTTTCATAAGGGTACAGGTTGCAAGTTAGTGAGACTGTTCATTCAGGAGCGAAGCGAACTGAATGGACTAAGTCGAACTAATCCCGTGAACGCAGTGAACGGAATCTCGCAAGAAAAAGTATCATTCAACAAGTATCTTAACACTACTGCTAAAGTTTCCGGATTGAACAGAACAAATGTAAATACCAGGCTTAACGCGCGTTCCATTTCCATTATTCAGGTACCACGTGAATTCATGTTCTCCTGCAGCCAGAAAATCATCCGAAACTGTATAAATTACTTTTCCGGACAGGTCGCAGATATTAACAACAGTATTGGCAGCTTCCGTCAGTTCAAAGCTTATATTCGTATAATCGATAGCGGGATTTGGATAGTTCTTTAAAGACAGGTTAAGTTCCATTTTATCTTCCGGCAGTATATTTGCCCCGGTACTTGCAGTATGGAATTTCAATCCATCAATCCTGTTTCCTGCGTATAATGTATTACTTTCCACTTCACAGATATTTAACGCGAAAGTGTAGTCTCCGAATTTGTTTAGAGTCTTGACAAGTAGGGTATTTTCACCCTGTTTTATATTTACTTCTTTTACATAATCACCAATATCACCATCCGCATATGAGTTGGTGGTTGTGGATGAATATGCCAGTTCTTCATTTATATATATATAAATGGCTTCATGAGATCCAAGCCATAATTCTGCTACCTGGTCTTCAGGAGCATCAAAATATGTAAAGGCATATGTAACAATGTTTGTCGATTCATTATAATAATTCATCAGGTCTATCCGGTCGTCGAAAAAATATACCGGTTGGGACCATCCATTTACTCCAGCCGCAGGCTTTAGATTTGCTTCATCAGGGATATAATTCGTCGTTATATCTGTGCCATTAAATGCTTCGGAGAGGATCCATGTCCGGTTACTTTGTCCAAACTTTCCGTTTTCAGACTGGTTCTTCTTTACCCGTTTCATTACCTGTTCAATTGTAGCCCCCATAACTTGTATTTTGTCCGGATCATTTGTGCCCAGCCCAACTTTTTCAGCGAGGGTTATATGTGCTATGTCATCGGGATTTAATCCTAATAGTCTTGTACATACATTATCGATAGCAACAGGATCTGCACCGGCAACAATTGTGTTAAATCTAACTTGATTTGTACCATTAAAAGTCTTGTATGATTCCAGACACATAATAGCATCTACAACCACAAAATCAACATCTGCAATGGCTGACAGGTCGACAATTGCCTCTGTCGTCCACCGTCTTTGTCCTACGTCATGGTAAATTCCGGAAGAATATTGAGTGCCTGTCATTTTATTATATCCATAATAGCATCCCGGGGCGGTTCCGATCTGAAGTTTCAGTGCATTTGTCATTCCTGTATCATGAATCTTTAATACAGGTACAGCAATATATACATCGGCTTCAACTTCAGCTTTATGAACATGGTATGAAGTTCCCTGTATAGCAGATGTTCCCTTGTTTCCAAGATCGATTTCGATAAGATCACTGATTGATTGATTGAGATTCAGGAGGCTGAAATTAATACCCGATAAATATGCATCTGTCAGGAGATCCCTGTACCCGGAGTTTCCCCATACACTGGATGGATCATCCGGGTTATCGTTTGGCCTGGCTGATCCTTCAGCAACAGTGATTTCGACATCACCTTCAGTGAATTCATGGATTATCTTTATCAGTGCTTTTACCACTCTCACATCCGTGTTTTCACCTTCTCCGGATGGGCTATTGCTTCCGACCAGGTTTACTTTAATCAATACCGTATCACCTTTTTCAATTATCCAGTCCAGACCTCCCTGCAACTCAATAGCTTTTCTAACCATATCTTC
>Ga0153916_10003989_pt1 | contig 11082 bp, 7 predicted proteins | sample Opewatmetagenome_FD_109642 | JGI IMG/M metagenome (GOLD analysis project Ga0153916, IMG submission 109642) | Freshwater wetland microbial communities from Ohio, USA - Open water 3 Core 3 Depth 4 metaG | ecosystem: Environmental > Aquatic > Freshwater > Wetlands | place: USA: Ohio, Lake Erie, Old...
CGCGGCATGTGGCCGCAAGTGATCGTAGATCCACCCGGTAAAAACCGTGGCTTCCATCGCGGCGGTCCACGGCTGGGGGAGTGTTTTCATCCAGCGGTCCAGGTCAAAACGTGTGGCGGGGATCGTACCTTGGGCGTGAATCGTGCCACTGCCATCCTTCACGCAGTAGCTGATCGTCCTCTTGTGAACATCCAGCCCGATGTAATACATAGTCTGCATGGCGGAGCCTCCTGGGGGTCTCTGAATCAGCGTCCGCTGAGTTCAGCTTTTGTACACCAAGCGCTCCGCCTTCGACTTATACATTCAAACTAATCAGGAGTTAGATCGCGTCGATGGTTCAGTTCCGTGAAACTCGAAGTGGGCGCGGTCTCAGTGGGAAAACTGCACTACTGATTCCAGACCCGCATAGGAATAGTTCTCGCCAAACTCTTCTTTGAAGATTTTGAAAGCAAGGTTCCCAGTGCAATGGGCTGGAGCCACACGATGAACTCCCAGACCACTTTTCATCGTCTTGGCAAGGGCAGTAATGTACGTACGATCGTAAGGAAATAGGTGATAGCCGCCTGCAACCAGATCGATCTTCTGGCTCACGAATTCCTCGGTGACGCTGATAATTTCTTCCACCTTGGTGTGCGAACAGCCTGTGACGATGACGGTTCCTTGTTCGGTTTTTAATGCCAAGGAGAGTTCAGGCAGACTGTCGAGTTCGGGATGCTCCCGCGAATTTGGCGGATAAGCATCGAAGTTACCCATCATCGGAGCTCGGGTCGCAATGATGTAAATTCCCGGTGCGATCTCCTTAGAGGTTTTGACGAATTCTCTGTTCGCGTGGGGAAAACTGCCACTGGCGAGGTAGACCATCGAGTTTTTCTTTCCGTCGAAGTACATCTCTTCCGGGGCCATCCCTTTGAAATCGTCCTTGGATTCGTTGACAAACTTGAAGTCAACAGGGGCTCCCAGTTCCGGTTCATCGGGAAGGTAAATCTTTACCTTCGGGTTGACCTTCAGAAGGTAATCAAAACCAGAAAAATGATCTGCATGATAGTGTGAGAGGACTGCGAAATCGACTTTCGCGAGGTCGACACCGAGAGCTTTGACGTTGTGCTCGAAAATATTGGTGTCGTTCCCAGAATCGAACAGGATGGTCTTCCCGTTGTAATGGATGAGCGCTGAATAACCCCAATCCAGAGTTGTTCCCTGTTTGCCGCGACCAAACGCGTCGTATAGATTGAGAATAGTGTTTGGTTGATCCGGCGGCTGACAATATGCGGGGAAAATAAGTAGCAAACAACAAATGTTGATGATCGCAAGTTGTCGTTTCACGGATTCCACCCTCTGCCGAAGCAGCTACCGGACGCTTCTTCGCACCAAACTCTAGCGCGCAAATTGTGATTGTGCCACTTGAATTTGCTCGCCTCAAATTTGGTGACTCGCGACGAACTGCCTGCCTTGAATGGGGGGAAGGCATTGAATGAAGAGGCGTTATTGCGCCAGGCAAGCAAGCCGAACTACCAAGCCACCCGAACACACTCCACTTGGATGTATAACGCGCTTACCGGACATGTGATTTTCAAATGTCCGGTAAACCGACTGTGTAGCCACGTGAATGCCGCGGTTTGGAAGGCGCAATCTTGGTCGGAAGTGTAAGCGCCTGTTTGCAGTAGTTAACGCATCACCCGGATTAGCTGCGGGGCAGTCCCGCCATAGTATAGGCTAGTCGTGTGAATGGAAAACGGCGGATAAGAGGCTACGCAGCTGTCCCCCGCGAAAGATAGCTTTCAGGAGAGTGTTGTGAGTTTGTCTTCAAAATACACTCTCATTACATCTGTCACTGGCTTGGGCTTGCTGGTTCCCTCGTTGCCAGAGCGAGTGATAGTCCGCTGCTTGTCGGTTGCGGTCCGATTCCTTTTTTCACAAAGTTCATAAAGCCCGATTCCGCAAGCCGGGACGGGTGCACCTCGCCGCCGACCCCAAAGAACCGGCAGAAGCTCATGATCAGCGGGCGCCATTTCTCAGGATCGATATGAGGGCGCGACTCCTCTCCCATCAGCAGCGACTCCTCGACGTGCAGTCTCACAATGTGCACCTCAAACGCGTTAGCCGACACGTGCTTCCCGAAAGGACGCATGTCATGTACGACACCCTCCATCTGCACGGGGCACTCCGCGATTCGCGGTGGCTGCACATCGAGCGACGGCATCGGTGTCAGTCCAGCTTCGGCGAATTTGTCCGGCTCGTATCGGTATCCCCAGCTCACTTTTTTCTCGGACACAGGATTTTTGCCGGTTGTGAGCGCCAGCCGGTCCACGTGTGTTACCTGCTCCTCCGATGGAAGATTGATCACACACTCTCGCGTACGAATCAGGTTGTCCGATGTCTGACCCATGGAGCCAAGTCCCAGCATACAACTCCATCCGAGCCACCATGCTGACGACATCGGCGCGATGTTCGGCGTGCCGTCTTCATTCAAGGTTGAGATCAACGCCACTGGCGTGCCGAAATAAAGGATCGTTGTTTCGATAGTCTTATGCATAAGCTAGATATGCCGCAATCAATCGATGCAAATCTATCCGCTTTTTACGCTCAAATTGTGTTTGGATCAGCGATCCGCTGTCAGCTCAGAGGCACACGGCGCTGGAAAATCGAGCGACTGCTCGCCTGTTTGATGAATAAGGCTACTAAGAAGCAACCAAGTCGTAGAAGAATGCCGACCATCCCTTCGCTACTCCGTCTTCAGCTTCTCACAGCCCCTTTGTGGACCGCGAGGGCCACATGTCCGATAACCCGACTTACCAGGAGTTAACCGCGTGGCCGAGGAGCCCGTTCACCGGTGATAAGGATTTGCCGACAGCGTCTAACGCCCGGCCTCGGGCAGATCGGGTCCGACAATAACTTCCGAGTTGGCGACGATCCGGGAGTTATCTCATGGAGGTTCGAATCGAAATGCCGAGTGCGGCCGATTCTACGGATAGCGTGATTATCGGGAGAAACCTCCCACGATTTGCCCGCTGACCGGCACAATGACCCTTGGAAATTCTGCGTCGTTGGTGTCGATGATGATGGACCCCTTCATCGGACCGACCCGGATTTTTTCGGAGATTAGAGTGATTTCCACCTGATACCGGTCTCCCCTTGGCCCCCTTTCCGACTTGAGGCTCAGGCCCGGAACATCGCTGCTCAGTTGCACTCTGAAATCCGTGCCCCCTTCCTGGTGGATCATCAGGATCAGGGCCGCGCGGCCAGCGTCGCCCGCCCGCAACGTTCCGAAGTCCGCGACGTCCGGGAAGGTGTGCACTCTTTCGTACAGATACGTATTGGCGCCCACCTTGAGCACCGGCATCCGTTTACTCGATGTCCTTATCAGGACGGTGCCGGAGGCTCTCCCTCCGGGGCCGTCCGGTTTCAAGGCGAGAGTCAAACGGTAGCGCTGACCATGTTTCAGGGTTTCGAGTTGCGTCGTAAACCTCTCGGCCGGATGCTCGATTTTTTCGATCCGCAGAGGCTCCGATTCGTGATTCACAATTTCGATGCCCGCCCGGTTCCCCTGGCCCCTTTGTCCGGCTACGAAAAAAGCCGGCCGCGGCGACAGTTCAATTGCCGGTACTATGTGGCCTGAAAAGGACAGGCGTGCTTGCGGCAGCGCAGGGTCATTGAGGGAGACCAAAATTGTTCCTTCAAACTTTCCCTCCAGATTCACTGTGTCCAGCTTGAAGTGAATCCTACCTTCCGCGCCCGGAGCCACCGCATGTGGCATTTCTGTAACCAGCAGGGGCGTCGTCATGCTGACCTTCTCGATCAGCATGGGTGCCGAGCCCTGGTTACTGAGAGCGAAGTCGTGCTCTACCATGCCTCCGGAGAGGACTTCGCCGAATTCGAACCGTGCCTCAGGGAAGACCGCTTTTGGTCCGTTGGGGGTCATGCCGGGTGATGCGAAACCGCGCTTGACCGTTCCGGAGTCTTGCGCGCCAGCAGGCGCCACCACGTGTGGCGAGCCACAGGAAGCAAGGAGGGGGGATAAGGCGAGGAAAACAATCCTTCTGTTAGCGCGAGAAATCACCAACGCTCTCCTGGTGAGTTTTCGCCGGAGCCGAGTTTCGTCTCGACCCCGGCGATGTTTGCGGCCTATAGCGCCTGGCTTTACTGGTTCAGATAGAAGCGAAGCTGCAGGAGCTTGTTACCGTTGTTGTCATAGTCCCAGAAGAAGTTCACAAACCCACCTTGAAAGAGAGTGACGGTCTGCAAGGTGTTCGTGTCTACCAGCGACGTCAGCGCGTCCGTCACATTCGTGAATTTGTTCGGCTTCATTCGAACGAACATAGCCTTGTTCGTAGAGCAAACCAATGCGCCCGTGGGGTCAGTTGCGCAAGTGGTGAGGGTAGAGCTTCCGCCCGGCGTTCCGACAACCCGCGCCCAGACGTCGTAAGATGCCGTGGCACCCGTAGTGCACGGAACCAGCGTGGTGCCTGAGGCTGTCGTGATGTTCGTGTTGCACGGAAGCTGGAATACTGCCCCTTGTTTGGCAATCTGGGTCCCGTTACAGTCGTAAGCCGCATCGAAGGAGTTTCCGTCACAGACTGCGAAAGGACCTTGAGTCAGCCAGATGTCCGTCCCGGGAACAGGATCGTCCCCGGCTGTATTGAGGGGGACGAATATGGTGTGGCGGTCCGTGCCGGTCAGGGGTGGATTCTTGCCGTAAGTCACGCCGATGATGTTCAAGTTATAGTGAGCACCGCTCGGAGTGCCGTTCCCGGTCTGAGCCAACCCCGGGATTGACAATATTGCCGCGCCTATCACTACTGCGGCACCAACTAGAAGTAGCAACAGTTTTTTCATATCTTCCTCCAAATGTTCTGCAATCCGTTTGAGCTCGTTGTAGCCGGTATTCGCGATTTGGGTGGTAGCCGTCTAAACGGAGTACTTCTGGTGGGCTTGGCAGAGGGATGCTATGCCCGCGGGGCTTGAGGGTACTACTGTCCTGAAGACTAGTTTTGGAGCAGGGGGGATTTGACCTGCCTCCCGGAAATTAGTCCGACGAGAACGTGGCGCCTTGGGGTTCCAATCGACGGCTGGATGAATTCCTGATAAATCCCGCTTTTATCCGTAACTTCCGGGTAAACCGGACATGTCCGGTAAGCCGACTACACATCCAAGTGAAGATGGTTAGGCCCACCGCAACTTCCCAGATCGGGGGAGTCAGACGTTACGTTTCAACGAGTAGCGCGACTGACGAAGTTAGAGCCTTTTTCATTGTGGGTCAGCTGAAATCGTCAATCCCCTGCTGATCGAATTCCTGCGGCGCTAGGGCAACGAGCGGCACAGGGTTTACCTACGAATGCACCGCAATGTGAACCAGCCTCAGCGGTGGACGGTGAGGCCCAGGGTGGTCTTATGCGACAGGGCTCCAGATGTGCCGGTGATGGTTACGATGAATGTTCCCTTGGTCGCTGAGCTGCTCGCCGCGAACGTTAATGTACTCACGGTGGTCGCAGGGTTCGGACTGAAAGAGGTGGTCACACCCTTCGGCAAACCTGAAGCGGAAAAAGTGACATTGCCATTGAAGCCGTTCGACGGAGTGATGGTAACCATGGCAGTGCTTTGGGTCCCGCGGCCGATGCTCAAATTGGTTGGCGAGACCGACAGAGTGAAGTTCTGAGCGGCGTTCACGGTGAGGGAAATGCTGGTCGAGTTGATCAAGTTGCCCGAAGTGCCGGTGACGGTCACGGTGAAAGTCCCCGGCGCCGCCGTGAGACTTGCCGTCAGCGTCAAAGTGCTCGTGGCCGTCGTGCTGGTTGGGTTGAAGGACGCAGTGACGCCGCTCGGGAGTCCCGAGGCGAACAAGCTGACGCCGCCGTCAAAGCCACCCACAGGATTAACAGTGATGGTGCTCGTGCCGCTGGTTCCCTGAGTGATGCTCAGGCCGCTGGGCGTGGCCGTAAGAGTGTAATTCCCTGCCGGGTTCACGCTCAGGCTGATCGGGGTTTGGCTGGTCAAGCTGCCCGAAATACCTGTAATGGTAACCGTGAAGGTGCCAATGTCCGCGGTGGCGGCTGCGTTGAGCGTTAGTATGGTGGAGACAAGGCTGGGGTTTGGACTGAAGGAAGCGGTCACGCCATTCGGCAGGCCGGACGCGGAGAAGTTGACGCTTCCGGTGAAACCGTTCTGCGGAGCAACAGTGATGGTGCTTGAGCTGGAGGTTCCTTGAACGACGGCCAGGCTAGCCGGCGACGCTGAAAGGGTGAAGCGCGGTGCGGGCGCCGCAGCGGGCCAGTTATTCACCAGGTTGGTAGCATTGATGGTGCCGATGCCGGTGGCAAAGTCCCAGCCCACGCCCGTGGCGTAGGCAGGGCTGAACGAAGTGTTGGAAGTGGAGAGTACGCCAACCGAGCCTTCGGCCAGGTAGCAGTTGGGGCCGACACAATCCACATCCATATCGCCGAGGGTGACGTCATAGAAAATACAGGTGCTGGCCACGGCGTTGCCGTTGCTGGAGTTGCAGGAACTGCTGCCAGCGGAGCCGTATTCTGCTGCGGCCAGCTGGTAATAAACAAGTGCGGGATTTCCCTGGGGCCCGCCCATCTTCTGGTTGATGAGCGCTTGGACGCCAGCAAGGATGGGCGAGGCGAAAGAGGTGCCGCCGGCACCGGACCAGGTACTAGGGTCACTTCCGCAGGCAGCTCCGCCGTGCGCGGTATCCGACCAGCAGAAAATGTAAAAGTGGCTCCAGAGGCCGTCGGCGGCGAAAAGAGAAACGTCGGGAGTGTCGCGCACGCCGTCGTCGGGATTGCCGAGAACGCTTTGCCAGGAGGGTTTCGGCCATCCCTGGCAAGTGCCGCTTACGACGCCGCTTGTGGACGGCGTCCCCGTGGCGCATGCGCTGGGGCCACCGCCGCCGGCCACGGTGGTCTCGAAGAAGGAGCCGAAGAGCGGGTCGTTGCAAAGACTCGTTGAGCCGTAGGTTGGACTGTAGCCCAGGTAAGCCGAGAGGAGCGCGCCGGCGCAGGAGTCATTCCAGGGGATTTCGGGAACGTAGGAAATGGCGGAGCCAAAGGCGGAAGTGTTGCTGGAGCTCCAGTAGGTAGCATTGGTGCCGGAAAAGGTGTCGCTGAAGTCGGTCCCGCCGACAGCCACGTTGTAGGACGTGGATGCGAAAGCGTTGACAGCGATGCCGTGAGTTGCTTCCGCGATGCTATTGTCACAGCCTGCCGCACCGCTGTCACCGGCGGCGACGAAAACGGAGACGCCCTCGGCGACAGCCTGCTGATAGGCGGAGTTGTAGGCGGCGTTGGCGGCTGCGCCGTTGAAGGTTTCGCACTGGCCATAACTGATGCTCATGATGGAGGGAGGTGGAGCGCTGGCATTGATGAGATTCTGGATGGCGATCAGGCCACCGAAGGTGGTGCTGGTATCGGCGCAGGCAGCCATCTCAATGGCGGCGCTGGGCGCGGCGGCGCTGGCCCATTCGGCGTCTAGAATGGCTTCGGCATCATTTGGAGCAAAGGCGCCAGGAGCACCGCAGTTATTGGCGCCGGAGGGAGGCGCGGGGTGAACCTGGGTAAACGAAGCCGAGGTGTAGCCGGAAAGACCAAAAGTCGAGCGGAACGTGGTCCAGTCCGAAGCGCTGAAGACGTCGGTGTCTTCGATGAGCACAATAGTCTGACCCTGCCCGGAATTGCTAGCATTGAAGAGAGGATTCAGGTTGTAAATAGCGGCCAGGTCCGCAGGCACGACCGCATAGTTTGTTCCGCCGAAGATGTCCGTGAACGTGAATTCGGGGTGCGCCTTGTGCATCTGGTGCATGGGGTGCGGCCGGAAGTCGTGGAGAGAAACGATGCCGGAGACGACAGAAGCGAGCGCCGCGGGAATCCGAGGGTCGCTGACATTGGCGACATGCTTTTCACCCTTGACTTCGAAATGGTGTATCTCTGTCTCAAAGGCTTTGCGCACTTGGGCGGCGATACCGGAAAAATCAATGAGCATGCCGCTGGGATAGACCACGTTGACGCGGAAACCATAGGATTCGAGCCACCCGGTGACGGCCTCGAGGTCGGGCTTCGCCGAGCCGAAGCGTTCGCCGAATTCCTGCGCGGTCAGCCAGTGATGGAAGTTTGGCGAACCTTTGGTGTGGAGTTCTTCGAGAAACTGCTGGAACGCGAGTTCTTGCTCGGGAGAGCGCTTCAGTTGGAGCAACATGTGCTCCATGGCGAAATTGTTCGCCACGGCGCCGCGATCGTTCGCGGGCCGCGCTTCGGGATAGGTGTTGCCCGTGAGTGCTACGCGATTTGTTTCATCGATGCTCTGGGTAACCCTGGGGCGAGCATGCAGGCCGGATTCGACTTGCGCGCTGACGGATGGCGCGGCAATAAGAACGGCGAGTACACCGAGGGAGAAGAACCCCAATTTGCGAAACATGGGTCTCCCTTCTTTCTTCAACGAACATTTGCCCGAAACAGAGTGCGGAGAGAGGGACCCGGCCCGAAAAGACCGGGAGCGTGAGTCAGTGCGTGGACTGGTCGAAGGCCGGATCCTCATGCCTGAGAACTCCTGACGGGCCATGCTTCATCCCAGTTAGGAAATGAAGAGAAATGGTCCTACCGACGAGTAAATTTAATAGCGGAATTGGGAATCAAAACAACGGCCGAAGGGACAGTTTTCGGCCAGGGGGCCGGGCGATTCGAAGGTTGCGTAATTTCTTGCGACTTGCTTGGCGCATAGAGGCTGCACAGGCGCTTATGGAAACTACACGCCGGAAGCGAGACGATATTCTTCCTCGCCCGAAACCACTTGACTGGTTAGTCGGCAATCCGGACAAGCGCCGCACGGTCCAGAAACGTTAGTGCAAACGTTAGTGCTTTATCGGAGGGGTTCTTGGAAGTTGAGATGCAGCCGCCAGCTTCACTTGGACGTATAACGCTTTATCGAACGCGCGCCGAGCACCGTGCCCACCTTCACTTATTCGTGTAAACGCGCCTCCGATAAAGCACTGACGTTTATCGGGAGTTACCGTGTTGTGCCACGACCTTAGAACGTTCGACAATCTATTCAGAGAACTGATATAAAGCTATTCATCGTCAGGGTACCAGATCGCGAGAGAGCAAACATCGCTGCCTGAGAACCCCAAACTAAAACCGGACCTGCCGCGTCTCGTGAAGGTGACGGCCAGGCCGTTCAAGCCCCCCATGTAGCGACTCCGGTGCGCAGGACCACGGCGGTAATGGCACCGCAACTGTGGACCCGAAGGACCCTAGCCTACACGTTCAATTCCCGCTCGTGGTGAGCACCAAACCGAAGTAATAGCGAGCCGAGCCAGGCCGCCTGTCTGAATCCCTGCCGGTTGCGTTCTGGACGGCTCCTTTCTTCCGAGCCTTGGTCGTCTTACAGCTGCCAAGTCTACTCGGCCGAAAGAGCCCACGCCGTCATCCAATCAGACCCGGGCAGTATCCCGAGCGCTCTTTCGACCCGGGGAGACGACTCGGGTTTGCGCATTTTTGGTTAATACTGACCGTCAGGCCAGTAGACGCCACGCAAATGATCCGTCTAAATTAGTACGTCGTCGACATTCAGAACCTGAGGACCTCCATGAACCTCGGATTTGCAACGGAGAGAACCAAGGGCGCAGCAGAGATCGATCCTATGGTTGAGTTTAGGAAAGGTGTCGAGCTCCTCAAGAACGAATACCCCCAAAAGGCCTTGCTGAGATTGCGACGTGCGTTCGAAAGCGATAAGCATAATGCTTACTACATTTCGTTTCTTGGATTGTCGATCGCGCGTGCGCAACGGAAGTGGGATCAAGCCTCGGAGCTTTGCGAAATGGCGGTACAACTAAAACCAACGGAGATCCAGTTCCACCTGAATCTGGGAGAGGTGTATGCATCCGCAGGGCTGCGCGAGAGGGCTTTAGATAAGCTGGACGAAGCCTTGGAATTATTCGGCGAAGATGCACGATTAAAGCAGGCCCGTAGCAAAGTGCAGAACCGTCGTGCTCCTCTATTGCCTTTCTTCGGGCGCGAGCATTTCTTGAATCGCGAACTCGGCAAATTGCGGCACCGCATATTGAAAAGTCTGAGCAAGTGATAGCATTTGAGACGTTTCGCTGGTCCAGATCAGGTGTTCGAGCAGGTCTCCGGGCCCCCCGCCCACCCGCATCGTAACTACGAAGAGAGAAGAAGGACCCAGCCCAGAGCACGATCTTCGCATTCCGTCTTCGCCCAGGCGGAGCACCCAGCCCTTGTAACTCGGAGAACTGTCTATGGTCCGTTCGAGATTTCCAAGAGATCTGCCCCTTCTGGCGGCCCTGGCCGCTGTATACTTCGTCGCCGGAAAACTAAGTCTGCAGCTGGCGTTTGTAAATGCGAGCGTGACAGCGGTATGGCCTTGTACCGGGATCGCGCTTGCGGCGTTCTTGATTCTCGGCTACCGGGTCTGGCCCGCTATTCTAACAGCAGCATTCCTGGTGAACTTAACGACCGTGGGGTCCGTCGCGACCTCGATCGGCATCGCCGTTGGAAATACTCTCGAAGGCGTGGTGGGCTGCTATCTGGTGACCCGTTTTGGGGGTGGCCGGCATGCCTTTGAAAGGGCGCAGGACATTTTCAAATTTGGGTGTCTCGCAGGGATGGTTAGCACCATCATAAGCGCCACGATCGGTGTGACCAGCTTGGCCTTGGGCGGATTCGCAGACTGGACGATGTACGGACCAATCTGGTGCACTTGGTGGCTTGGGGACGCGGTCGGCGCTGTAGTTGTGACCCCCTTTGTGCTCCTGTGGATAGAGAATCCTCGGCTGAATTGGACCCCGAAGCAGATGATTGAGCTTGCCTTCTTGTTTCCGGGACTATTTTTCACGGGTTGGCTCGTATTCGGAGGCCGTTTTCACTCCACGCTTAAGAATTACCCGTTCGAGTACCTTTGCATTCCTTTTCTCATCTGGGCGGCGTTCCGGTTTGGCCGTCGTAACGCAGCCACCGCAATTTGTCTCTTGGCGGTCATTGCGGCGTGGGGCACTTTGCATGGGTTTGGGCCATTTTCACGACAGTCTCAAAACACATCTCAACTGCTATTGCAATCGTTCATGGGCATCATGGC
>Ga0153916_10003990_pt1 | contig 11080 bp, 12 predicted proteins | sample Opewatmetagenome_FD_109642 | JGI IMG/M metagenome (GOLD analysis project Ga0153916, IMG submission 109642) | Freshwater wetland microbial communities from Ohio, USA - Open water 3 Core 3 Depth 4 metaG | ecosystem: Environmental > Aquatic > Freshwater > Wetlands | place: USA: Ohio, Lake Erie...
ACAATGATTTGTCTTAGACCGGGAAGATTATTCAAAATGGGCAGGATTCGGTCCAGGGACTCCTGATCCTCAGCAATGAACATGCAGGCGTTTCCATCTTTCAACAGGTAATGGAATTCACCGGGAGAACAGGTGGGGTAGATCCCGTAAGGGATCGCCCCGATGGTTTGAGCAGCAAGTTCGCAGATTATGTACTCCTCACAGGGGTCGCCCATCAGTGCCAGATGTTCATTCCGCCTGAGCCCCAATTCGATTAATCCCATGGCGCAGCGGACAACCCTCTGATGGAAATCCGACCAGGTCCGCTCTTTATAAATACCAAGTTTCTTGGCTCGATAGGCCACCTCAGTCGGAGTCCTTCTAACCCTTTCCAGAAAAAGTCCTGGAACAGTCTTATTCCTCAACTCTTGGTACTTCTGGGAAGAATCCATTTTATAACAACCACCGTGGGTGAGAAACCATCTTTTGAAGGGGTTATGTTTATATCCTTGTATAATAACTAAAAGATGTCAATGTGAAACCGGGATTAGCCGCAGCTTCGGGTATCATGCTCAGCCAAAAGAAGTGTTCTGCCTCTGGCCATTGAGTGACGAATGCCATACATGCTTCCCTCCTTCAAGGCATCCCCATGCGATTAGGGACAGCCATTTTGCTTATATTCTTGATCAGGCATGTTATCAATATTGACCATATTCCTTCGTGAAATCGATCATTGCTTTTAAATTTTCGGGATTTGCATCATCTAAATTAGAGGAGGCGTCCATAATGAAGCCACCTCCCTTTCCCACAACATCGATCAGCTTCTTGCAGTAGTCTTTTACATCATTCGGGGTGCCGGCAAGCAAAATGGACAACGGGACGTTTCCTCTGATACATACCACATCACCGAGTACCTCTTTTGCCTTAAAGATATTTGTTGCCTCGAACATATATACAGCCTTTCCCTTTGGGATGTCTCCGATCAATTCGAGACGGGATGTACAATCTCCCTCCCAAAAGACAAATGGGTTTAATCCTTCATCAATAAGGGCAAGAATGAGCTTCCTCAGCGTGGGCCAATAGAAGGTCTTGAATTGATCCGGAGACATAAAGCTATCGATCCCCTTATGGAGAGGCATAAAGACACGAGGTATTCCATTTCTTTTTGCTCCCAGACCGTTCTGAAACATGGCGGGATATATCTGTTCCGCGGCTTCGAGTAGTTTGTCCGGCTTCCGGTACATGTCGAGCATGGCGCCCACCGTCCCCCTAAGAAAATCGGATATCACGTCGAACGGAGCATGGGCCATTGAACCAAACTGGGGAGGAAAGCCAAGTTCCTTCATTTTCCCTCCATACTCGGTCGACCCAGAAATCATTCTCTTTGCCTCCGCTCCCGCAGCCATAAGATCCTCTAAGGCCTTTGCCATCTCCGAGGTATCCAGGGTTGCCAGCTTACCAAACCCGGAATAGCTATAGAGACCAGGGATTGAAAAAAGATTTTCAAAGGCTCGCAAGGATCCGAATATCCGGGGCCAGTATTTCCTGAGCATGAAATCGCTCAGGTCGAAAAAGAATGCATCGTATTCGTCGGCCTTCATGTACTCATCTTCAACGTATTGGAAACTCAGGTTTGGCGCGACCCCGTGGCCGGGCCACCGGAATTGTTTATAATCCAAACGTTCCAAAATCCTTCCAAAGAAACGGCTGGTGAATGGATCATCGTAAGCATCTGGTTGAAACTCGACCATTGTTCTAATCCACGATTGCATGGTTTTATCATAGTCATACATCGCTTCTTCAAATGTGATTCCTGAAAATCTGGCAGGGAAAAACCCGAAAATGCACATCACCGGAACCCGATCAGGCGTCCGTAATGCGATCACGTCATTGATTCTTCTTTCTCTCTGTTGAAGAAGGTCGGCTGCTGGGATAGATGGAGCACTTCTCACTTCATTACCTCCTTATTTCATTAATGCAGATGGGAGAAAAGTTGCAGTCTGAGGAAAAATGAACAACAGGGCGCCAACCACAACGAGGCTGATCAGAAAAGGATAAACGCCGCTGTCAATGGTTCCAAACGGCTCCTTTGTAATGTTCTTTACGACAAAGACATTGATCGCCACCGGCAGGGTGGAAAGAACTGGTGATTCTGTATCAGATCTGTCGGGCTTGGATATCATAGGCTAGGCAACCTTTCCGAACTCACGGCCGGCTGCCACAAAGGCTTCGACATTCTCGGGCTTCGCATTAACGGGCACGTCACAGCCGGAGGAAAGAATCAATCCCTTAGACCCGAAGACTCCCGTCAAATCACGAACGTAGTTGTAAATGTCGTCAGGCGTTCCCGCTGCAAAAAGGGATGCAGGCACGTCACCCATCATGGCCATCCGGTCTCCTACCAGTTCCTTAAATTTTCGCACATCGGTCATCCCATCAGGATTTAAGATGCATTTCTTGGCTGGTAACTCTTGCAGCCGCACCAAATCGCGCGTCCAATCCTGATCCCAATGGAGGACAGGCGTGATGTTTTCAGCTAACAAGGCCTCAACGATCTTCAAATAGTAAGGCCACACAAAACGGTTCCATAGCTTTGGGGAAACCATGGCACTTGCGGCTCGCCATCCGCCCACCCAGGTCCCCATCGCCCCGCCTGCCTTCGCAAGGCCGATGCCCCCGGCGATGATCTCGGGCAGAGCGCGGTCCATTGCCGCTTGGACTCGATCCGGCATGCGATAGAGGTCAAAGAAAAAATTGCTCATTGAACGGGCGCCGCACATCGCCTCAAAGGGGATACTAACACCTCCGGTTGCAATCACGACGTAGCCGTTTTCTCGAAACAGCGGCACGCCGCGTCCAGCGTTAGCTCCCATGTAAGCCAGACTCTCACCCAGATAGTCCGGGTCGATCACCTTGGGAAGGTGTCGATTCAGGAAAGCTTGCCAGCCGTGTTCGACAATAAAGTCATAGTCTTCTGGGGTCATGACCTCACGCTCGTCCACCTGCCACAGCGCATCTCGAGGCAATTCCCGGCCAGGCACTCGGATGTGCGACAGCCAAATGAGTGTCAAAGTCACCGGAAAGCGGCCGATGACAAGCGAATTGATCGCATCGACGTCCAGTCGTTTCACAGCGTCCAAAGTTACCTTGAGTGCTGCCTCCGCATCTTCACAGAACTGGGCCAGAGGCATACCCATATAGCGGGGAGCGAAGGCAGGCCCCAAGAACGCAACCGGGATGCGATCCACCGGTTCAAGATGAATCGCTTTTTTGATACGGGCGAGTCTTTCTTGATACAAAGCTTCGTTGTTCATTTGGCCACCTCCTTGATCCATTGGTTGCACAATGACACGGCGGCTTGCGCGTCCGTTCCCCATGCATCTGCGCCTGCATATTGTTGTACTGTCTGCGATACGGCCCCCCCTCCGATCATCACCTTAACCTTAGGACGTAGACCCGCTGCAGCCAAAGCGGCTACCGTTTCTTTCATCGAGTCGAACGCGATGGTGAGCAAGCCAGACAATCCCACAACCGTCGCGCCCGTCTCTTTGACAGCGTCCACCACCTTTTGCGGCGGTACGTCTACACCCAGATCACGAACGTCATAATTGGCAGCCTTGAGCAAGCTCACCACAATGTTTTTGCCGATGTCATGAATGTCGCCCTTGACGGTGCCAATGACTACCTTGCCGCGACTGCCGATGGCATCCGTTTTGAGCCGCGAACTCAGCAGAGCTGTCGATTGCTTGAAGATCTCGCCCGCCATGATCAATTCGGAGACAAAATATTCGCATGCTTCAAAGCGCTTCCCCACCTGAATCATCCCTTCACGACAGCTCTCCAAGATCGCCATGGGACTGTCGCCAGCGTCAAGGCGCTGTCGCACAAGCTTGAGGACCGTTGATTCTTCGAGGTCGGCCATTGCGGTTGCCAGTTGATCACTCATGGTTTTACTCCTCCTTTCTTGCGATAGATGTGTGTATTTCGTGTATATGCCACTTGCTATAAGAGCCCGTTTCAAATTGCCTCGATGGTCACCTCGCCTTTCCATTTCTTGGTTAGTTGATCTGCTGTCTCGCGGGTGATCCGTTCCAAAAGATCGCGCCCCAGTCCATAGACAATCACGTTGAGGGTAAGAACAAGTTCACTGCAGTGCACAGGCGCACCTCCCTCCACTCCGGCAGGCAGGGTTGGACTAACAACACTGACGCGCAAATATCCCCCATCGGGGAAAAGGGCCAGGGCTTTGATATGTCCGATCATGCCCTTTCGGGTTTCATGGCAGCGACGAGCGAGCGTCTCCATATACTCACTGATGAGATTCTCCCATTTGTCCGTATTCCCGAACAACCTCCACCTTTGACTAACTGCATAAGGTTCCAGAATCAGTTCAGCCATGGTAAGAGTTCCGAGATCAATTCTGCTCCCAAATGTCCTCGCGCGGCTGCGCTTACAATCCTGGCCGTCGGGTTGATTTCACGAGCCGTCTGAAGGGCAAATTCAATCTGGTCGGACGTGGCGAGGTCGGTCTTGCTGACGATGATCAGATCGGCATGTTGGATTTGCGACGTAATCAAAGGGGCCATGACTTCTATCAACATCGGCAAACGCAACGGGTCGAGAACAGAGGCAGTGCAAACGCTCGACAGGGGTCGGCCTCGATAGTAGAGTAGCGCGCCAAGAACATTGTGCGGGTCAGCTGCTCCTGATGCCTCAACGATGACAAGATCGGTCGCATAAGCAGAGTCCAACTTTTGTAAAATCGCTAGCAGGTCACCCGTCAAGGTGCAACAAATACATCCGGCGACCAATTCCCATACGTTGAGATCGAGCTGTCGCATAAGCCGGTTATCTATGCCGATCTCGCCGATCTCGTTGACTACGATTGCAACGCGATGGCCTGACTGGACAGCGGCGTCAGAAAGTGGAATAATGAAACTTGTTTTGCCTGAGCCCAGAAAACCGGAGAAAAGCAACAGATGCATATCCGGGACCTCAGCGAAAGTGAACTGACCTGCGGAGAAGATTTGACCTGCCGGTTCATGAATTACTACATCTCCGGCTCAAAAATGTCCTTGAAGTTTAATAAGGTACGTATTATATAGTTATATATAGAAGTTGTCAAGGCAAAAATCCAACCCTAATGAAAGCAAATCCAAATGCCAAAACCATTGACCGACGCTCATACGAGCCTGCTTATATGCAGCTTGTACGAATTGTAAGCCAACAAATTGCTACCGGAATCCTGCATCCAGGCGATCAGCTACCTTCAGAAGTTCAGCTCTGTGCGCAATATAATGTCAGCCCCATGACAGTGCGGCGAGCAATGAACATCCTGGTGGAAAGAGGACTGGTCAACGCGACTCAAGGGAAGGGTACTTTCGTTAAACCTCTGGACATTGGTGAGGCAATTTTTCGGCTTCAGGAATTGAAAGAGCATTGGGTTCAGGGGAGCCAGACAACTGTTAGGTTATTAGAGGCGAACATCCTCTCGGCCGATGAGCGCGTGGCGCGTAAGCTCACGATCTCGTTAGGCGAGCGAACCATCTACATCAGGCGGCTGATGTTCCAGGAAGATATGCCAACGATGTATCATCGTGAGTACCTGGTCTATGATCCCAGGCGACCTGTTGTGGAAGCACAGCTTCAAATTACATCATTGGAAGGGTTGCTTCAAGTGGAAAGCAGTGAAGGATTGAGACGAGGGCACCTGACCATCGAAGCTGTTAACCTCAAGGAAGAAGAGGCTCGACTGCTGCATATTCCGACTGGGTCTGCTGCGTTTTGTCTTGAACACATTTTCCATGATTTCAGCGATCACCCGGTGAGCTGGGGATGGTTCGTCTGTCGGGCCGATTGCTTCAAACTCACCACCCGAATCGGTGCCGATGCCGATCTTTAGAAGAATATGGCAAACGAAGACAGGCGTCAAGGATTGATCGTGCATTTGGCCGATCTGGACGAGACCTATGTCCTAAAGCTGGTACAACGGCTATTGGATGAGGGACAGGATCCGTTGACCATCATCAAAGATTGCGAGCAGGCGATGCGTTTGGTAGGAGAACGTTACGAAGGAAGGGAGTATTACCTGTCGGGCCTGATCATGGCAGGTGAGATCTTCCGTGAAGTGATGGCGTTGGTCCAGCCGCTTATGGAACAGCAGTTGGCGGGGAGTAGCTCTGGGCGAGTTTTGTTAGGCACGGTTCAGGGAGACATTCATAACATCGGCAAAGGGATTGTTGAGGTAGCTCTTCGGTGTTATGGGTTCACTGTTGAAGACCTGGGGGTCGACGTGGCGCCTCAGCACTTCCTTGAGCACATCGAGAACAATCCACCCGATATCATTGGACTTTCTGGCTTGATTACGGTCGCCTACGAAAGCATGAAGGAGACGGTGAAGTTGCTGCGCGAGAAAAGGACGCCAGGACAGGCGGCCATCCCGATCATCATTGGCGGGGGTATGTTGAACGAGACGGTGTGTCGTTTTGTTGGTGCCGATTTCTGGACGACAGACGCCTTGGAAGGGGTGCGGATCTGCCAGAGGATTATGCGGAAAACGATAGAAAAGATCATTGCAAAATGACCAATTAGCAATGATCACATAGCAACTCAAAACATTGCTAATTTTGCATTGTTAATTTTTCAATTTGCGTTGATAAGTCTCTCCTTAAAGAGTTCTTTATGAACGAGAAGCATAAAGTGGTGATTGCCTGTGCCACTGTCATCGAAGAGATGTTGCCTTTGTTACCTCCTGATGTGGGACACCGGATTCTTGACTTTGGTCTCCATACGGACCCTGACAAACTCCGCCAGGCTCTGCAGGACGGCATTGACGCGTCAAGCGGCGAGGCGGATACGATTATTTTGGGTTATGGGCTTTGTTCACGGGGCGTGGTTGGAATACGTTCGACTGACTGCACCCTGGTTGTACCACGCGTGGATGACTGCATTTCAATCTTTTTGGGTTCGTACTCGGCTTATCGACAACAGGCTCGGTCTGAACCAGGGACATATTACTTGACCAAAGGCTGGATCGAGGTAGGCGATAGTCCCTTCGCCGAGTACGAACGGATGGTGGCGAGCCGCGGCCCAGAATTCGCCGAGCGGATCATCCGCCTGATGCTCAACAACTACAAGCGGTTGGCGCTGATCAATACGGGTCAATACAAATTGGAGCGTTACCGCGATTATGCGCGACGAACCGCCGAGCGGTTTGGGCTCCGGTACGAAGAGATAGAAGGGTCAACAACTCTGGTGAAGAAAATGATTAATGGACCGTGGGATGATGAATTCATCGTCGTTCAGCCGGGAGAAGTTATCGAACTGGCACGCTTCTTCCCCACCCCTTCATAGACCCAATCATTTTCGACGTGATATCCACCGCGCGCTCGCGGTTTGCTAAGACATCACCCCCGCTGCCTACGCCGCTTCCGGCAACGTGGCTCCGTCTCATGTTTCCGACGAAGAGCTACTTTTGGCCAGGCAGCGTTGGGACAATTTCCTTGAACATCGCAAGGTCCGCCATCATCTCCTTCTTGTAATCCTCACCGTGTTTAAAATCGATGACCACACCTTCAATGTTCTGAACGGTTGTGATGACCTTTGGATCCTTCAAAGTCTTGTCTATAGCTTCCTCCCATTTGCTGACAATGGCGGGAGCTAACCCTTTTGGACCCCCAAGGCCAAGGGCTGTTGCAAAGGAGGACCTCGGATATCCCTTTTCTTTGAGCGTCTTAATCTCTGGAAAGTTTGGCAGCCGCTTGGGGGAACAAACGGCCAGGAGGCGAATTTTCCCTGCGAGAACATGCGCTTTAATCGGAGGCAGGGATGCCACGGCAAAGTCGGTGTGGCCTCCCAAGAGATTTGTCGTAACCTCTCCGCCCCCATCGAAAGGAATGTAGGTGATCTCGACCTTGGCGTCCCGGTTGAAGACCCCAAGGATCATGCGAGGGGTACCTACAACGCCCATGCCGGCAGCCTTCAACTTCCTTGGATTGGCTTTGGCGAAGGCGACGAGCTCTTCAAGCGTTTTAAAGGGGGACTCATTCCGTACCGCGAAGCCAAAGCCGACAACACACGCCTTGGCAATGTAGGTGAGGTCTTTCTCGGAATCGTACGGCATATTGGGCGTAAAAGGGGGCGCAATGCTCACGGCCTCAGGACTGATATTGACAAGTGTATATCCGTCTGGCTTTGAGTTCGCAACGAAAGAGGTGCCGAGTATCCCTCCTCCACCTGGCTTATTGATGTAGGCTATCGGGCCGTTTATGTTTTTGGCAAGAGAGTCGGAGATAGTCCTCCAGAAAATGTCCGTAAGGCCCCCTGGACTATAAGGGATGACGATCTGGATCGAACCTTTGGGGTAATCCTGGGCCTGTGCACTTCCGACCCATAAAAGACAGGCCAATGTCACAAAGAGAACTACGCGCGCTCTTGATCCGGGCTTCTTTTGCATAACCTCCTCCTTTCTTTCAATCTCATGCTCTTCCGTCTTCCGGCAACGGACATGGGTTTAGCCCTTCATGGGTGAAGGCCACCATCCGTTTCCGGTGCGTCGGCCAGTACAATTCCTTGCACTGCTCCACGGACGTAAAGCCGTTGAGTCTCTGATGAAACGTCCGGGTAAATGCTGGGGGTAGTTATTTTCCCTTTGTAAGCAGCTTCTTCAATTCAGGGCCTGTTTTTGGGCATTTCTCGATCACGTCCTTCCAGCCCTCATCGAATGCTACCTTGAGGAACTTTTCCTTTTCTGCCGGAGGCAGGGTAATTACCTGAATACCCTCTTTGATAAGAAGTGGCCGTTCCTGCTTTTGCAGGTCTTCAAAACGGGCAACCGCTTTCTTCTCCGCCTCTATTGCCGCCTCAGTCATAAGGTCTTGAAACTTCTTGGGGAGCTTGTTCCATGTATTGAGATTTACAAGAATGGGATTCGGCCCCCGGTAAAAGGGGACGTCCACGATGTATTTCGTCATCTTCTGCCATCCCCAGTCGCGGATTCCCACGGTAACCATGCAGTAACCATCGACAACATTCCTTTCCAGGGCAACATATAGCTCCGTGACCGGTATCACAATAGGATTCCCGCCAAGGCCTTTGATGACCTGGAGATACATGGGGGACACGCGAATATTAAGCCCTTTTAAGTCTGCACTTTTTATGGGTTTGTTAAGATAGAGATAGAATTTCTGGTCATGGCCGAGCCTGCCGAGAAAATGAATCTTCAACCTCTTTTCGTGAAGGTCATTCCAGTAGGCCGTGACACCCCGTGCCCTCTCTTCCATCGGGTTGAATTCCGAGAGCTTCATTGCGTCAGCCTCGGGAAGCAAGGAAACATAATAGGCATTGGTCGTGTAGCAGATATCGACCATGCCACGTTGTAACGCCTGAACCTGATCTGAAGTTTTTACGGCCTCCGGCCCTCCGACATATTGTATCTTCAATTCACCGGGATATTTTTTGGCCACCATCTGTTCCGCGACTTCTGAAAAAATCTGATAGGGAATGACATCAGGAGTCGTTTTAGGCCATGCCGTAACTGCTTTCAGCGTAATGGTTTCGGCCATCACCCATCCGGTCTGAGCCGTTAGGGTCATCATTCCTAAAAGGGCCGCAATAAATAAAGAAACGATCATCTTTTTCATTGTCATCCTCCTTTTTGGGGCGTATGAAATAACTGCTACCTCCTATGAGTTCTGCAATTTGCATTACACCAAAATCTTTTTCTCTCGGTATGCCTTGAGGTATTCAATGCAGTAAGGGTCCTGATGGGTCAGGATCTTGCTGGCATAGATCGAAGAAAGAAGAGCTTGGTCTCGAACGTCAACAAGAAGGGTGTCCAGACCGGCCCAGATCGCCATATTGAGGAAGGCCCGATTGATCAACCTCCTCCCAGGAAGTCCCATGCTCACATTGCTGAGGCCACAAATGATGTGAGCGTCGGGGTAGGTTAATCGAAGCCTTCTGATCGTCTCCAAAGCCACGATCCCTGCTTCCGGCTCCACGGCAACGGAAAGGACCAAAGGGTCAAAGTAAAGGTAATGAGGTGAGATTTTCATCTTCGTCAAACGGGTGAAGAGGGTTTGGGCGATGGCCATCCTTTCATCGATCGTCTTGGGAATTCCCCGGTCATCCATCAAAAGGACGACCGCCTTGCATCCCCTTTCCACAAGGACTGGATGGAGCCTGTTCCATTTTTCCTCTTCTCCGGAAATGGAATTGAGAATAGGGGGTTCTGAATGACGATAGACCGAGAGGGCTGCCTTGAGGGCTTCGGGATTGGCACTGTCGATCATGAGGGGGATCGAGACCTCTTTTTGAACCAGTTGAGTCAACCACGGGAGGTCTTCGATCTCATTTCCACCAGCCACACCCGCATTGACATCTAAACAGTGAGCCCCACCTTCATGTTGAGTCCAGACCAGTTTTCTTAGATAAGCCTCGTTATGATCTAAGATGGCTTGACCCACCTTCTCAATCGTTCCATTGATCGACTCGCCGATGACCAGCATAGGGATCCTGTCAAATTCAGCTGGTGACAAGAGATGTCACCACATCCACGGCCGAGGCCGCGTCGGGAGCGTATCCGTCTGCGCCGATCTCTCGCGCGAACTTCGCAGTGAGCGGAGCCCCTCCGATAACCGTCTTGACCTCTTTTCTCAGCCCGGCCTTCTCAATGGCTTCGAGGGTAGTCTTCATCTCTTTGATCGTAGTTGTGAGAAGTGCCGACATGCCTACCACCTGGGGTTGATGGGTCTTGATGGCTTCGACAAACTTCTCGGCAGAGACATCGACTCCTAAATCGATGACCTCGAATCCTCCTCCCTCCAGCATCATGGCAACCAAGTTCTTCCCGATATCATGGAGATCGCCCTTGACCGTCCCAATCGCGACTTTTTTACTTAACCTTGTTGTGGATTTGGAAAGGATAGGTTTGAGCACTTCCATCCCAGCGTGCATGGCCCGTGCGGCGATGAGCACTTCTGGAATATAGATCTCACCGCTCTTGAATCTAACCCCGATCCGGTCCATGGCCTGAATGAAACCATCCTTCAAAATGGCCTCAGGGGGCTCGCCGTTATTTAAAACCTCCTCTGTCAATTTC
>Ga0153916_10003991_pt1 | contig 11080 bp, 7 predicted proteins | sample Opewatmetagenome_FD_109642 | JGI IMG/M metagenome (GOLD analysis project Ga0153916, IMG submission 109642) | Freshwater wetland microbial communities from Ohio, USA - Open water 3 Core 3 Depth 4 metaG | ecosystem: Environmental > Aquatic > Freshwater > Wetlands | place: USA: Ohio, Lake Erie, Old...
CGGGTCAGGGTGCCGGTCTTGTCGGAGGCGATGACGGAGACGCTTCCCAGCGTCTCCACGGCCGACAGACGGCGAACCAGCGCGTTGCGCCCCACCATCCGCTGGGCCCCGAGGGCGAGGGAGATCGTCACCACCGCCGGGAGTGCTTCCGGGACGACCGCAACGGCCAGGGCGATGCCGAAGATCAGCATCTCCCAGAACGACTGGCCCCTGAGGATGCCGACGAGGACGATCATCGCGACGACGGCCAGGGCGGCGCGGGCCAGGACGTGGCCAACCCTGTCGAGGTTCTCCTGCAGCGGCGTGCGCCGGGGCTCCACCTCATGCAGCAGCCGGGCGATCGTTCCGAACTCCGTGCGCATCCCGGTCTCGACGACCACCGCCGATCCCCGGCCGTAGACGACCGCGGTTCCGGCGTAGACCATGTTCCTCCGGTCGCCGACCGCCAGGTCGACACCGGCCAGGGGCTCGCTGGCCTTCGTGACCGGCAAGGATTCCCCCGTCAGGGCTGCCTCGTCGAGCTTGAGGTTCACGGCCTCTGCGACTCGCGCGTCGGCGGGAACCCTGTCGCCGGCCTCGAGCCGGACGAGGTCGCCCGGCACCAGCTCGCGGGCGGCGACCTGCCGCTCCTCGCCGTCACGCAGCGCGGTCGCCATGGGGGCGGCCATGCGCCGCAGCCCCTCGATGGCGCGCTCGGCCCGGTACTCCTGGACGAAGCCCAGCACCACCGTGAACAGCAGGATCACCGCGATGATGACCGCTTCCAGTGCGTGTCCGAGCAGGGCGGAGAGGCCGACCGCGACGAGGAGGATCAGGATGAGGACGTTCTTGAACTGCGCGACGAGAAGTCCCCAGGGTGAGGCGCCAGCGGAGGCGGCGAGCTCGTTCGGGCCGTGGTCCGCCAGGCGGCGCCGAGCGTCCTCGCTGCTCAGGCCGTTCGGGCTCGTGTCGAGCCGGGCCAGGACGGCCGCGACCGGGAGCGTGTGCCACGCGAGCACCTGGCCCGCGGCCGCTCGAGAGGCGGTATTCGGCGTCACGTCGCGTCCCTGGACCGCGAGCCATCGACCGCGGTCGCCGGTCGAGCCAGGGTCGCCAGCAGATCGTCCACCTCGGAACGGCTCCGCAGGAAGTACCGGGCCCTCGATCCCCGCTTCCGTCCCACCCGGACCGAGACCAGCCCCGGCAGCCCGGACGCGAAGACGTCCTCGTCGGTCTGGTCGTCGCCGACGTAGAGGACCGCCTTGCGCCCCAGGCGCTCGGACAACCTGGCGATGGCCAGGCCCTTGCCGGGGGAACCCGCCGGAAGGACGTCGACGACGAGCTTGCCGGAGACGGTGCGAACGCCGGTCAGCGGCCGCAGCGCGCTCCGGATGGCACGCGCCGCGCCGGGTCGAGACCGGGCGCGCCGGAAGTGGATGGCCAGCGACAAACCCTTGTCCTCGATCTCGATCCCGCGCCCGCCCGGAAGCCGGCGGCGCAGCGCATCCCGCCAGCGCGCCACCGCGCGGCGGGTGGCGGCGCTCCCCCCCGGCCAGGGTCCTTCGGCCCCGTGGTTCCCCACCAGGGCGGCGAAGCGGATGCCGGCGCACCGCCGGGCCAGGTCCGCGCGCGACCGTCCGGAGAGGACCACGCAGCGGAAGCGGCGGGTCAGCGTCTCGAACCGGCGACGCGTCAGCGGGCTCATCCGGGCCCGGTCGCGGTCGGCCACGATCGGCGCCAGGGTCCCGTCGAAGTCGAAGGCCAGGAGCGCGTGCCGCGGGGCCAGGCCCGCCAGCACCCGGCGGTTGCGCCCGGCGAGGAGCCACGTCACGGAGGCGAGCCTCCGGTCGCGGTGGGCTCGAGGCGGCCGGAGAGCCGCTCCTTCTGCCGCAGGAGCGCGGCCTCCGCCAGCATGTGCCCGGCCCAGCGGTACACGTTGAAGTGCGCCAGGTAGGTGCGCATGGCGCCCATGCGGCTCTGCTGCTCCTCGGCGGTCATCTCGAGGGCGGTGGCCAGGGCCTTGCTCGCCTCCTCGAGGTCGTAGGGGTTGACGATGAGGGCCTCGGTCAGCTCGCGAGCCGCTCCGGTGAAGCGGCTGAGGACGAGCACCCCTCGCTCGTCGTCCCTGGCCGCGACGAACTCCTTGGCCACCAGGTTCATGCCGTCGTGGAGGCTGCTCACGTAACAGAGGTCCGCGGCCCGGTAGTAGCGGAAGATGCTGGGCGGTTCGTGGTGCTGGCGGAGCAGCACGATGGGCTGGTAGCGTCCGCTCCCGAAGCGCTGGTTGACGCGGGCGGCGGTCTCCTTCACCTCCTGGTCGAGCCGCTGGTACCGCTCGATCACCGTCCGGCTCGGCGCCGCCAGCTGCACGAAGACGAACCGACCACGGAATCGCGGGTACCGCTCCAGCATCCGCTCCACCGCCAGGAAGCGCTCCTCGATCCCCTTGGTGTAGTCGAGGCGGTCCACGCCCACTCCCAGCAGGCCGTCCCGGGGGAGCCCCAGCGCATCGAAGATCTCTCGTCGGCAGGCCTCGACCGGCGGGCTGCCGGCCACCCACCGGCTGGGCCATTCGATGGAGATGGGGTGGGCGCGAACCAGGGTCTCGCGGCCATGGAGGACGATCGACTGGCGCTCGCGATCGACGCGAGCCTCCAGGAAACGGTCCACGGCCTCGATGAAGTTGTTGCAGGCCTGCTGGGTGTGGAACCCGAGGATGCTGCTGCCGAGCAGCCCCTCCAGCAGCTCCACCGGCCAGGGGCAGATCGCGAAGCGCTCGGCGTTGGGCCAGGGGATGTGCCAGAAGGTGATGATGCTGGCGCGCGGCAGGCGCTCGCGGATCATCCGCGGCAACAGCGCGAAGTGGTAGTCCTGGACCAGGACGATGGGATCCTCGGTCGCCACCTCCGAGGCCACCGCGTCGGCGAACCTCCGGTTGACGCGCTGGTAGTGCGCCCAGTCCTCGGCGCGGAACGTCGGCCGGGTGTGCACGATGTGGCAGAGCGGCCAGAGTCCCTCGTTGGCGAAGCCGTAGTAGTACCCGCGTTCCTCCTCCTTCTCCAGCCAGAGGCGGCGGATGTCGTACGATTCCTCGCCGGGCGGCACCTTGACGTGGTCGTGGCGATCGACGGAGTCCCGGTCGGCGGATCCGCTGCCGTGCGCGACCCAGACCCCGGAGCAGGCCCGCATGACCGGCTCCAGCGCCGTCACCAGGCCGCTCGCCGGATGGAGCACGCGGATGGAGCCGTCCGGGGCACGGTCGTGGACGTAGGGCTCGCGGTTCGCGACCAGGACGACGCTCTCTCCCTGGAGGTGACGCGTCAGCGTCCGCCGCAACCGCTCCGGCGACCAGGGGCCCACGTGGCCGCTCGCCTCCTCCTCCACCAGCTGCGCCACCAGGTCGCGGACGTCCTTCAAGATGGGCGGGAACCGGCCGCGCCCGTTCGCGCCGGCGATCCGGCGCCGCACCTCGGCGGAGCCGCCCCGGAGCATGCGCCCGACCTCCTCGAGCAGGCTCCGGCGCGAGAACCGCGCCATGAGGAGCGTCGTCGCCGCCGCCAGGGCCCCGACCACCCCGAAAGCCACCACCGTGAAGCGCCAGGTCTCCGCCTCGCGGCGCTCGACGTAGCTCATGTCGTGCACCAGGACCACGAATCCGAGGGTCCCGCCCTCGTCGGAGACGGGCAAGGCGCTCACGTGCAGCGGGCCGCCGGGGAGATTCACCACCCCGCTCCAGGTCCGCCAGGCCCAGTCCCCGCCCGGCGGGGACGGCGGCGAGCGCACCCGGGCCCCGAGGTCGGCGCACTTCAGGACCGCCGGGAAGTTGCGGGTGCTGGCGACCGGCGCCAGGTCGGGTCCGCAGGCGGCGCCGCCCAGGATCCGCTCGTCGCGCTCGATCCTGGCCAGGAGCCGCCCGATGCGGGCGCGGTCCCCGCTGCGCCAGTCGGCGACGAGAGACTCCTGGGCACCGCTCAGGGCGAGCTGCGCCCTGAGCGACATGTCCCGCTCGAACCAGCGATGGATGCTGCCGTTGACGAGGGTGGCGGCGCCCCAGGCGATGACGCCGAGGACCAGCAGGAGGGGGGCGAGAAACCGGAAGGCCTGTCTCACCGGCCCGATCCTACTTGACTCCCATCGGGGCCGGGACGATTACTTCAAGAGGGGACCCGCGCCGGACCCGCCGCGGCCGCCCCTGGGCATGCCGACCCCATCCTCGCCGAGCGTGGCCACGCCGTCCCTGCCCGACGCCGAGCCGGCTCCTGGAAGGGCCTCGGTGGGACCGGAGGGCGGCGGCGCCATCGTCGTCGGCATCCCGGCGGTCCCCGGGGGGGCAGCCGCGATCGCGGAGCAGGTGACCGCCGACCTGAAGCGGCTCTACCCGACGCGCGGAGCGACCGTGGTGCTCCTCGACGGCGAACGGCCGGCATCGGCGGGGCCGGCCGCCGCGGAGGGCCCCCCGCGCTCGGCGCTGGCCGCCGGCGGCATCGCCGGCCCGGAGAGCCGCCTGCCCGACCTGCTCCGGGCGGCGCAGCGGCTCGGGGCCTCGCTGTGCGCGCTGGTCACGGCCGAGCGGCACGACGAGGGCGCCGACTGGGTGCGGTGGCTGGTCTCGCCCGTCCTCGACGAGGGATTCGACTACGTCTGCCCCTCCTACCTGCGCGGCAAGTACGACGGCGCCATCAACAACGGCATCGTCTACCCGCTGACGCGCGCCCTCTTCGGCAAGCGACTGCGCCAGCCGCTCGGCGCCGAGCTGGCCGTCTCCCGCAAGCTGGCGGAGGTCCTCCTGCGCGACGAGGAGTGGAAGACCGATCCCGTCCACGCCGGCGCGGACATCTGGCTCGTCACCAAGGTGCTGAGCCGGGAATTCCGCATCTGCCAGTCGTTCCTGGGGCGCCTTCCCGGGCCGGCCGCCGACCGGCCGGCCGACCTGAGCGAGGTCCTCTCGCGGATCGCGGGGCTGCTCTTCCGGGAGATGGAGCGCCATGCTCCGCTCTGGCAGCGGATCGCCGGCTCCGAGCCGGTGCCCACCTTCGGGGAGGTCCGGGTCCTCGAGGACGAGGGGCAGCGGATCGACGTCGCGCGCATGGTCGGCGCCTTCGAGCTCGGGCACCAGGACCTGCGCGATCTCTGGAGCGAGGTCCTGCCGCCGGCGACGCTCCTGGCACTCGGGCACGCCTCCCGGCAGCCGGCGACGGCCTTTCGCCTGGACGACGCCCTCTGGGCGCGCATCGTCTTCGACTTCGCGGTCGGCTACCACGTCCGGTCGATGGAACGCACCCAGCTCCTCAAGTCCATGACTCCCCTCTACCTGGGCTGGGTCGCCGGCTTCGTGAACGAGGTGCGCGGTCTCGACGGCGCGGGGGCGGAGGCGCGCCTCGACCGGCTCTGCACCACGTTCGAGAGGGAGAAGCCCTATCTCATCTCGCGCTGGAGGTGGCCGGATCGGTTCAGGCCGTAGCGGTTGCGCCCCGCCGACGCGGGGCTGGCACGCCAAGGAGAGGCCATGTGGGAGCAAGTCAAGGAGAGCTTCTTCCAGTCGCTGGGCCGCATCGCCGCCGCGGCCGCCGGGCTCGTGCCCGGCGTCGTCGCCATGGTGCTCGTGCTCATCGTGTCCCTGCTCCTGGCCGCGCTGGTGCGGCTGATGACGAGGCGTCTCCTCACGGGCATCGGTTTCGACCGGCTGGTGCATCGCTGGGGCTTCACCGCGGCGGACGAGTGGCCGCCCTCGCGCACGCCCACGGCGGTGGCGGCGCGCCTGGGGTTCTGGCTGCTGCTCCTGCTCGGCGCGGTCGTCGGCCTCACCGGCTTCGACGCCGCCCTGGCGCGAGCGCTGGCGCTTCGCCTGCTGGAGTTCCTGCCCCAGGTCGTCGCCGCCGTCGCCATCTTCGTCGCCGGTCTGATGGCGGCGCGCTTCCTCGAGCGAAACGCCCGCATCGGCGCCGTCAACATGCAGCTCCGGTCCGCCAGGGCCCTGAGCCTCACGGTCAAGTGGCTGGTCATCTTGCTGGCGAGTGCCATGGCGCTCAACCATCTCGGGATCGGGGGCAGCATCGTCGCCATCTCGTTCGGGATCGTCTTCGGCGGCGTGGTCCTCGCCGCCGCACTCGCCGTGGGCCTCGGAGCGCGGGACTCGGTGGCGCGGGCGCTCGAGCGGAAGCGGGAGGGAGAGGGCGCGCCCGAGGACAAGGACGAGGATGCCGTCCGCCACCTCTAGCTCCGGCTCCCTGGCCCCGGCGGCGGAGCGGGTGAGCGGAGTGCTCCTCCATCCCACTTCCCTCCCCGGCCGGTTCGGCATCGGGAGCCTGGGGGACGAGGCCCTTCGCTTCGCAGACTTCCTGGCCTCGGCCGGCCAGCGGCTGTGGCAGGTCCTCCCGCTCGTCCCCACCGGCTACGGGGACTCTCCCTACCAGGGGCTGGGCGCGTTCGCCGGCAACCCGCTGCTCGTCGACCCGGAGGAGCTCCGGCGGGACGGGATGCTCGACGCCTCCGACCTCGAGGCCGCGCCCGCGTTCGAGGAGGGAGCCGTCGACTACGCGGCGGTGATCGCCTGGAAGGGGGCGTTGCTGCGGCGGGCCAGCGCCCGCTTCCACGCCAGGGCGGCTGCCGGCGATCGCCTCTCCCTGGAGGCCTTCTCCGAGCGCCATGCCTCCTGGCTCGGCGACTTCGCGCTCTTCCAGGCGCTCAAGGAGCGCCACGGAGGCCTTGCCTGGCCGCGCTGGCCCGCGCCCCTGGCGCGCCGGGACGGTGAGGCGCTGCGGAAGGCGCGAGCGGAGCTCGCCGACGAGATCCGGGCGCAGATCTTCTGCCAGTGGGCGTTCTTCCGCCAGTGGGCACGCCTGCGGGAGCACTGCCGATCCAGGGGGATCCGCCTCATGGGGGACCTGCCCATCTACGTGGCCCACGACAGCGCCGAGGTCTGGGCGCGGCCGGAGCTCTACCACCTCGACGCGCGGGGCGAGCCGACGGTCGTGGCCGGCGTCCCCCCGGACTACTTCAGCGCCACCGGGCAGCGGTGGGGCAACCCGCTCTACCGGTGGGAGGCGCTTCGCGAGACCGGCTACGCCTTCTGGATCGAGCGCACGCGGTCGGCGCTGGAGCTGTTCGACCTGGTGCGCCTCGACCACTTCCGCGGCTTCGAGGCCTACTGGGAGGTCGAGGCCGGGGAGCCGAGCGCGGTGCGCGGCCGGTGGGTCCCCGGGCCGGGCGCCGAGCTCTTCGATGCGCTGCAGGCGGCCCTGGGGACGCTGCCGATCGTCGCCGAGAACCTGGGCGTCATCACCCCCGAGGTGGAGACGCTGCGCCGGCGCTATGGCTTCCCCGGCATGGCCATCCTGCAGTTCGCCTTCGGCAACGACCCCCAGGCCCCGACCTTCCTTCCCCACAACTACTCGCGCGACCTGGTGGCCTACACCGGCACGCACGACAACGACACCGTGCTGGGATGGTGGACCGGCGAAGGGCCGGGCGTCAGCACGCGCACCCGGGAAGACGTGCGCCGCGAGCGCGACCGCGCCCGCCGCTACCTGGCGGCGGGCGGCGAGGAGATGAACTGGGTCTTCATCAGGGCCGTCCTCGCCTCGGTCGCCGGCACGGCCGTCTTCCCGCTGCAGGACCTGCTCGGGCTCGGGAGCGAGGCGCGGATGAACCGGCCCTCCCTCCCCACCGGCAACTGGCGCTGGCGGCTTCGCCCGGGGCTGCTCGACGCACGCCTGACGGCGCGGCTGGCGGACCTCACGGTCCTCTACGGCCGGGCCTGAGCTCGAACCAGTAGAACCCGTAGGGGCCGAGCGTCAGGAAGTAGGGCGCCTTCCCCACCGGGGGAAACTCGGTGTAGCCGAACATCTCGACCGGCACGTAGCCCTCGAGCCCGGGAAGGCTCAGCTCCGCCGGCTGCGGATGGCGCGACAGGTTGGCGACGCAGAGGATCACGTCCTCCTCGAAGCGACGCAGGTAGGCGAGGACCTTCCGGTTGGACGGGTGGAGCAGCTCCATGGTGCCCCGGCCGAAGACGTGGAAGAGCTTGCGCAGCGCGATCATGTTCTTCATCCAGAGGAGCAGGGAGGACGGGTCGCGCAGCTCGGCCTCCACGTTGACGGCCTGGTAGCCGTAGACCGGATCGCTCACCGGCCGGCCGTAGAGAGACTCGGGGCTGGCGCGGGAGAACCCGCCGTTGCGGTCCGCGTTCCACTGCATGGGCGTGCGCACGCCGGCCCGGTCCGGAAGGGCGACGTCGTCGCCCATCCCGATCTCGTCGCCGTAGTAGAGGACCGGGGTTCCGGGGAAGGAGAGCAGCAGGCTGTAGAGCAGCTCGATGCGGGGGCGGCTGTTCTGGAGGAGGGGCGCGAGGCGCCGGCGGATGCCCAGGTTGAGCCGCGCGCGCGGCTCGCGGCTGTAGGCCAGGTACATGTAGTCGCGCTCGTCGGCCGAGACCATCTCCAGCGTCAGCTCGTCGTGGTTTCGCAGGAAGAGCGCCCACTGGCAGCTCTCCGGGATGCGCGGGGTCTCCACCAGGATGTCGTGGATGGGTTGCGTGTCCTCCAGCCGCAGCGCCATGAAGATGCGCGGCATCAGCGGGAAGTGGAACGCCATGTGGCACTCGTCTCCCTCCCCGAAGTAGGGTCGCACGTCCCGCGGCCACTGGTTCGCCTCGGCGAGCAGCATGCGGCCGGGATGGCCGGCGTCGACCTGGGCGCGGATCTTCCGCAGGATCTCGTGGGTGGCGGGGAGGTTCTCGCAGTTCGTCCCCTCGCGCTCGACGAGGTAGGGCACCGCATCCAGCCTGAACCCGTCGATCCCCGTCTCCAGCCAGAACGCCATGACCTCGAGCATCTCCTGGAGGACGCGCGGGTTGTCGTAGTTGAGGTCCGGCTGGTGGCTGAAGAAGCGGTGCCAGTAGTAGGCCCTGGCCTCGGGGTCCCAGGCCCAGTTGGACTTCTCGGTGTCCGTGAAGATGATGCGCGCCTCCTCGTAGCGGCGGTCGGTGTCGCTCCAGACATAGAAGTCGCGCTCGGAAGATCCCGGAGACGCCCGGCGGGCCCGCTGGAACCAGGGGTGCTGATCGGAGGTGTGGTTGATCACCAGTTCGATGAGCACGGCGATGCCGCGGTCGTGCGCGGCGTCCACCAGGCGGCGGAAGTCCTCCAGCGTGCCGTACGCCGGGTGGATGCTCCGGTAGTCCGAGATGTCGTAGCCGTCGTCCTTCAAGGGGGACGGGAAGAACGGCAGGAGCCAGAGGCAGGTGATGCCCAGGTCCGCGAGGTAGTCGAGCTTCTCGATCAGGCCGGCCAGGTCGCCGATTCCGTCGCCGTTGGAGTCGTAGAACGCCTTGACGTGCGTCTCGTAGACGATGGCGTCCTTGTACCAGAGGGGCGACCTGACGAAGCGGCGGGCGCCGGGGGACATGGCCACCAGTCTACGGCGAGGGCCCGCGGAGGCAATCCCGGCGGCGGGCCGGTATGCTTGCGCGCGGATGCCCGGGACCCTCCTGTCGGCGACGTTCCCTCCCCAGCTCGCCTGGGCCTCCACCGGCTCGTCGCCCGCCGGCGACGTGGCCGCGCTGGTCCTCGCCCTGGCCGTCGTCCTCGCGGCCGCGAAGCTCGCCGGCGACCTGGCCACGCGCCTCGGCCAGCCGGCGGTGCTGGGCGAGCTCGTCGTCGGCATCGCGCTCGGGAACCTTCGCCTCCTCGGCTGGTCGGGCCTGGAGTTCGTGAAGGAGAGCCCGTCGGTGGGCATGCTGGCGGAGCTGGGGGTCCTGGTCCTGCTCTTCGAGGTCGGCCTCGAGTCGACGGTCGGCGACATGCTCGAGGTCGGGCTCTCCTCGTTCCTGGTCGCGGCCTTGGGCGTGGTCACGCCCATGGCGCTGGGCTGGGGCGTGGGAGCCTGGCTCCTCCCCGCCGCGGGTCCCTATGTGCATGCCTTCCTCGGCGCCACCCTCTGCGCCACCAGCGTGGGAATCACCGCCCGGGTGCTCCAGGACCTCGGCCGCTCGCGCACCCCGGAGGCCCGCATCATCCTGGGGGCGGCCGTCATCGACGACGTCCTCGGGCTCATCGTCCTCGCGGTCGTCAGCGGCGTCATCGCCGCCGCCGACCGGGGAGCGGAGCTCCGCTGGGGCGCGGTGACCTGGATCGTCGCCAAGGCGGCGCTCTTCCTCTGCGGCGCCATCGTCCTGGGAAGGGCCGCCTCGCCGCGGCTCTTCCGCTGGGCCTCCAGGCTGCGCGGCCGCGGCGTCCTCCTGGCCAGCGGCCTCGCCTTCTGCTTCTTCCTCTCCTGGGCGTCGGCGGCCATCGGGCTCGCCCCCATCGTCGGCGCCTTCGCCGCCGGGCTGGTCCTGGAGGACGTCCACACCCGGGATTTCGTGGATCGCGGCGAGCACGGGCTGGAGGAGCTGGTCGCTCCCATCTCCTCGTTCCTGGTGCCGGTGTTCTTCGTCCTCATGGGGATGCGGACGGATCTGTCGAGCCTGGCCCGGCCGGGGGTGCTCCTGCTCGCGGCCGGCCTCACCGCCGCGGCCATCCTGGGCAAGCAGGCCTGCTCGCTCGGCGTCGTCGGAAGCGGAGTGAACCGCCTCGCGGTCGGGCTCGGGATGATCCCGCGCGGCGAGGTGGGGCTCATCTTCGCCAACATGGGGCTGGCGCTCACGCTCGGCGGGCACCCGGTGCTGGACCAGGCGGCCTACGCCGCCATCGTCATCGTGGTGCTGGTCACCACGCTCGTCACCCCTCCCGCGCTCCGATTCGGCATGGGCCATTCGTTTGACGTCAGGAGTGCTGGGCCCAGAATCGGCGAGCGTCCCTGAAGTAGGGGAAGCGGATGCGCCGGGACCGATCGGGCGCCGCGGCGGGGTGCTGAAGCGCCTGGTCCGCGGGGGCCTGCTCGAGCGGGTGACGGATGCGCTGGACGGCCGCGCTACGGCTTGGCCCGCAGGTACTGCTTCGGCCAGGGTCCCTCCTGGCCGAGCCGCGCCGCCGCCCGCAGCGGCCAGTACGGGTCGCGGAGCAGCTCCCGCGCCAGGAGGACGAGGTCGGCCTGCCCGCTGCGGACCACGTGGTCCGCCTGCTCCGGCGCGGTGATCATGCCGACGGCGCCGGTGGGGATC
>Ga0153916_10003993_pt1 | contig 11079 bp, 8 predicted proteins | sample Opewatmetagenome_FD_109642 | JGI IMG/M metagenome (GOLD analysis project Ga0153916, IMG submission 109642) | Freshwater wetland microbial communities from Ohio, USA - Open water 3 Core 3 Depth 4 metaG | ecosystem: Environmental > Aquatic > Freshwater > Wetlands | place: USA: Ohio, Lake Erie, Old...
GATGCAACCTATCCCCAATCCGGATTCCACGGCGTGCTTGATCGCCTCGGTGTGTTCGAGTTCCAGGCGGATATTGAGCGGGGAATGATGATGACGCATGGCGTGTTCGAAGGTCTCGCGCGTCCCGGAGCCGTGCTCACGCAATATCCAGGGGTGCGCCGCCAATTCTTCCAACGTCGCCGTCCCGCGCTTCGCCAGCGCATAGTGCGGCGCGCAAAACACCACCAGCTCATCCTCGACCCAGGATTGCACCTCGATATCGGGGTGCTGGCAGTCGCCCTCGATCAGGCCCAAATCCAATTCGTGATGCGCGACCTGATGCACCACGGTGGCGGTATTGTGGACCTGCAGGCCGATGTGGCTTTCCGGGTGGTGCTGGAGAAAGGACGCGACAATCCGCGGGGCGAGGTAATTGCCGATGGTCAGGGTCGCGCCTATCCGCAACGCGCCGAAACCGGTCTTGCCCTCCAGCAATTCCTCGATCTCGCGGGCGCGATCCAAGAGATCCACCGCCTTGGGCAGGAGCTGCCGGCCGAGTTCGTTGAGCCGCAGCGTCTTCCCGACCCGGTCAAAGAAACGGCCGTCAAACTGGCGTTCGAATTCCCCCAAGGCGGTGCTGGTCGCCGATTGGGAGAGGGCCACGGCCTCCGCCGCCCGTGATACACTTTCTCGGCGGCCGACCGCGACGAAGACTTCCAATTGCCGCAACGTAAACTTCATCTGTAATTTCGATAATAAGTATCTAATCAATCCAATTTACAAATAGTTTAACCGTGAACATAATAGTTCGCAATCGGAGGTTTTCATGAATGACCAATCCCCCGCTGGGGTCATAAAAGTGCTGGTCGCGATAAAGCGCGTCGTCGATGCCAATGTGAAAGTGCGCCTCAAGGCGGACGGTTCCGACGTGGACATCGCCGGCGTCAAGATGGGGATCAACCCCTTCGACGAAAATGCCGTCGAAGAAGCGCTGCGGCTGAAGGAGCGCGGTCACGCCAAGGAAGTGGTCGCCGTTGCGCTGGGCGCGGCCGCCGCTCAAGACATACTGCGCCACGCCCTGGCCATGGGCGCCGATCGCGCCATCCTGGTGGAGACCGATGTCACCTTGCAACCGCTGGGGGTGGCGAAGCTGCTCAAGGCCGTGGTGGAACGCGAGCAACCCGATTTGATCATACTCGGCAAGCAGGCCATCGACAGCGACGCCGGACAAGCCGGACAAATGCTCGCCGCGCTGCTCGGCATCGGCCAGGGCATCGCGGCCTCGGCCCTGGAGGTCCATGGCCAGGAGATCCACGTCACACGCGAGATCGACGGCGGCACCGAAAAACTGGCCCTGCGGCTCCCGGCCGTGGTCACGGCGGATTTGCGGCTCAACGAACCGCGCTACGTGAAGCTGCCCAATCTGATGATGGCGAAAAAGAAACCGATTCAGACCATCAACGCGACGGAGCTGGGCGTCGCCGCCGGCCCGCGGCTAAAGCAACTCAAGGTCGCCGATCCGCCCGCGCGCAAGCCGGGCATCAAGGTGAGCAGCGTGCAGGAACTCGTGGAAAGACTCCGCGTCGAGGCCAAGGTGCTGTGATGAGCGTACTGATACTCGCCGAACATGACGGCCATAAACTGAAACCGGCGACGCGGCAGGCGGTCACCGCCGCGACCAGCTGGCAGGCGTCGATCCACATCTTGGTGGTGGGCCATCACATCGCCGCCATGGCCCACGAAGCGGCGGCGATCGCCGGGATCGCACAGGTCATACAGATCGACGCGCCGCACCTGGCGCACCCGCTCGCCGAAGATGTGGCCGATCTGCTTGTCCGGCACGGCCGGTCATACGAAGTAATCCTCGCGCCGCACACCGCCTTCAGCAAAAACGTGCTGCCGCGCGCGGCAGCCTTGCTCGATGTGGCGATGATATCCGATATCATCGCGATCGCGGGGCCGAATACCTATGTGCGCCCGATCTACGCCGGCAATGTAAACGTCACGGTGGAGAGCACCGACCCTATTCAAGTGCTGACCGTGCGCGCCAGCCGCTTTGCCGCGGCGGAAAACGGCGGCGCGGCGAAGCTCGTCACGCTCGAAGCGCCCGCCGGTACGACGTTGGCGCGCTGGCTGGATGAAAAATACACGGTCTCCGACCGTCCCGAACTCGCAAACGCGCGCGTGGTGGTCTCGGGCGGGCGTTCGCTGGCCAGCGCCGAGCAATTCGAGGCCGTGCTGGCGCCGCTGGCGAAAAAGCTGAACGCCGCGCTGGGCGCGACGCGCGCCGCCGTCGATTCCGGCTATGCGCCGAACGATATCCAGGTCGGCCAGACCGGCACCGTGGTCGCCCCGGAGCTCTACATCGCCGTCGGCATCTCCGGCGCGGTTCAGCACACGGCCGGCATGAAAGACAGCAAGACCATCGTCGCCATCAACCTTGACCCCGACGCCGCGATCTTTCAAGTCGCGGACTACGGCCTGGTGGCGAACCTGTTCGAGGCCGTGCCCGAGCTGGTCAATGAACTGGAATAAGTTACACATCATTATCGCAGCGATAAAACGCCTTACTTATATTTACAACTCCTTCCCCCTTCCAGGGGGAAGGCTGGGATGGGGATAAAATGGTGGGAATGACGCCACATTCTACCCCCACCCTAACCCTCCCCCTGAAAGGGGGAGGGTACTTGATCATTAGATTTATTTTGATGCTGGGTTAACAATTTAAATGGGAGCCGCAGAGCCATGAGCACCTTATCCACCGAACGCGTCCTCAACGTACATCACTGGAACGACACGCTGTTCAGCTTCAAGACGACGCGCGATCCCGGCCTGCGCTTTGAGAACGGCCAGTTCGTGATGATCGGCCTGCAAGTCGAAAACCGCCCGTTGCTGCGCGCCTACAGCATCGCCAGCGCAAACTACGAAGAGCACCTGGAATTATTCAGCATCAAGGTGCAGAACGGTCCGCTGACCTCGCGCCTGCAGCACTTGAAGGAAGGCGACAACATACTGGTCAGCCGCAAACCCACCGGCACCCTGGTGCTGCACGACCTGCTGCCGGGGAAAAATCTTTATCTACTGAGCACGGGCACGGGGCTGGCCCCCTTCATGAGCATCATCCAGGACCCCGAGACCTATGAACGGTTCGAAAAGATCGTATTGATTCACGGCGTACGTTTTGTGAATGAACTGGCCTATGCCGAATTCATCACGGAGCACTTGCCCAACAACGAATTTTTCGGCGAGATGGTGCGCGACAAGCTCATCTACTATCCGACGGTTACGCGCGAAACGTTCCAGTTTCAAGGACGGCTCACCGATCTCATCAACAGCGGAAAGCTGTTCGAGGATATCGGCCTGCCGCCGCTGAATCCGGAACATGACCGGGCAATGATCTGCGGCAGCCCGGGGATGCTTAAGGACACCTGCGAGCTTCTGGATAAGCGCGGCTTTCAGATTTCACCCCGCATCGGCGAGCCCGGCCAGTACGTGATCGAACGGGCATTTGTCGAAAAATGAAATGAGTAGTCGTTCCTGAAATCCCTCTTCCGCTAACCAAAATCCCCTTCCCTGAGATGTGACGCTTGCAACGTTGCCGGCCTCAAGCTGATTAAGCAATATGCGCTCCGTCTATTTGCGTCATCTCATTCAACATCTATGCCCTACTCAACCTTGAACGCCGATATGACCGGGAGCTTGATCTGATCGAGCATCAGCGCGAATCCAACCGCGGCTGCAAATACGGCCGTAATGACGCGCCACGGCAGCGGTTCCATCAGGATGCCGGACAATGCGAGCGCGGAGACGATAGCGATGTCCGCGGCGGATGACGCCAGCACCCAATTGCCTGGTTTGGAGGACCAGATATGGCGCCGCTCGCGCACCACGTACAGCACGGCCTGGTTTCCGAACACGAGCGTGACGAATGCCAGCGTCTGCAGATATCCCGGGCCAAGCCCGAGCCGGAACTTTCCGAATGCCAGCATCGCTGTGGAGAAGCCGAGCTTGCATGCACCGAGGACGACCGCGGCGCCCGTGATGTTGCGCATCCGCCAGACGCCGGGTGACGGCGCGGGGCTGGCGCGATCGGTGGTGAGCGACATGGCAAGAAAATCATTCGTCACCAGCATCAGCACCATGAGCGCCGGCGTTAGCACCGCATGGTCCGTCAGCACCAGACCGATGGCCAGAAAAAGCACGATCTCGATCTTCTTGACCAGCATGTTGAACGTGTAGGCCAGGAGCCGCTGGAATGCGATCCGGCCTTCGCGGATGGCGAACACGATGCCGGCGAGCCCCGGCTCGGTCATGACCATGCTGGCGGCGGCCTTTGCGACGTCGGTTGCGGATGATACGGCAATCCCGATCTGCGCCTGCCGCAGCGCCGGCGCGTCGTTCGTGCCGTCGCCACACATGCCGACCACGTGGCCACGACTCTGCAGCGCCTTCACCAACCGGAACTTTTCCTCCGGTACGACGCGCGCGAACACGCCGAATTCGTCTGTGCTCATTTCACCGGAAAGGCGTTCCGGCGGACAAACAGCGCCCGTGATGCCGACCTTGCTGGCGATCGCCGCAGCCGTCACCGCCGAGTCGCCGGTCACCATGAGGGTGCGCACGCCCATGTTGCGCAGCGTGGTGATGAGCTCCGCCGAATCCTCGCGTGGCGGATCGCTGAGCGCGACAAGGCCGGCCAGGCGCGGCGATTGCGGCGGCCCCACTGCAACGGCGATGACCCGATGCCCCTGCCCGGCAAGATCATCCACCTGGCGCCGGGCGTTTGCCGGCACCTGCGCCACATCGGCAATCACCCCGAATGCGCCCTTGGTGATGCGCAGATCGCTTCCGTCCTGGTCAAGGGCGAGGGCCTCCGAGGTCTTGGTCGCCGGATCGAAGGGGACAAAACGCACGATCCGTTCGCTTGTGCCGCGATTGGATGCGGCCGCCGCCCTTCGAATGGCGGCGTCGATCGGGTCTTGATCCGCCTCCGAACTCGCCAATGCCGCAAGCACCAGCACGCGCTCGCGGTCGAACCCCGGCATGGCCACGACATCGACGACCTCCAACGCATTGCGCGTCAGCGTCCCCGTCTTGTCGGCACATAGAACGTCCATGGCGGCGGCTTCGTGCGCGGCCGAGAGGCGGGTCAAGAGAACTCCGCGCCGCGCAAGTATCTGGGCACCGAATGCGGCCGACAGCGTGAACGTGGCCGGCAACGCCACTGGGATCGTGGCGAGCAGCGCCGTAAGAGCAAGGCGGATCAGATCACCAGACGGCAATGCCATGGCATAGGCGTAGACGATGACGAGAGCCGCGACCGTGCCGTTCACGATGGCGAGGTTCCGCGTCGCCCCGAGAACGGCCGCCTGCTCGGTGCTTCGGGAATGAGCGACGCGGACGAGCTCAGCCGCGCGCCCGAAATAGGTCTTGGACCCGGTTGCCGTCACCTCCGCAATCGCCTGGCCGCGGCGAACAAGGGAGCCTGCGTAGACGGTGTTGCCGGTGTCTGCATCGACCGGGACGGATTCTCCGGTGAGCATCGACTGGTCGACCATTACTGATCCGGAAACGATGGCCGCATCGGCGGGCACCAATGCCCCGAGCGGCAGCCTGATCGCGTCGCCCGGCACGAGATTCGACGCCGGAAGTCTGACCCATTCGCCATCGCGACGCACCAGGACAGTCGGAGCGAGCCGCTTCTTGAGAGCTGCGAGGACCGTGCCCGCCCGACCTTCCTGGATGAAGCCGAGGGTCGCGTTGAAGAGGAGCAGCGCGCCGACCACCGCTGCTTCGATATATTCGCCAAGTCCGAGCTGGAGGATAATCGCGGCCTCGAGCATCCACGGGACGGGTGCCCAGAACTTCGCAAGGAAGGTCTGCCAGCGCGGCGGCGCTTCGTCGGCGACAGCGTTCGGACCGAATTCACCGAGCCGCCGACGAGCTTCGGTGCTCGTCAAACCTATCGGAGTTGCCCCCGCTACGGAGAGCTGTTGGACGTCAATTGCTGTTTCATGTTCCATATCGATAAACCCACCGACTCGCCGATAAGTTCGTACGCCGTCGCAAGATGATCGCGCATGCTGTCTATGTCCAGCGTCCCCAGTGTGACTCACGTCGTCCCGCACGTCATGGTCGGCGAGGCTCAGAAATAATACCGCGCCCGCAGCTCGACTCGCCGGTCGTTCTGCTTCTCGCCGAAGTCGGTGAGGCGCGCGCCGTGCAGCCAGAACACGCGGAAGCGGAGCTCAAGGTTGGTGACCCCGGTGTACAGCAGCTCCGGCGCGACCGAGTAGCTGCGGTCGTCGGCGTTGACAATGGTCGTGAGCGCGGGCGTGAAGTAGAGGATGTCGAACGGTTCCTGTTGGCTCAGGCGCAGGTACAGGTAGCGCCGTCCGGGATTGGGTTTGGCCATGGCCGGCTGCAGCGCGATGCGCAGCTTCGTGAGCGGCATGGCATTGCCGGTCGCTTGATACTGGTCATAGGCATCGTGCACGACGGAGGAAAAAGTCCGCATCTCGCCTTCACTGTAGCCCGCGCCGTTGTAGTAATATTCGAGGATGGTCGTGAGCAAGCTATCACTCAAATACCGAAGCCCTACGAGATAGCTCGTGGCCGACGCCTCGACCGGGGTGATATTGCCGGCACTGTCAACCACCGGGCGCGCGGCGTCCGTGATATGCGCCCACTCGCCGTGGAGCTCGAGGTTGGTCCCGAGGTTGCGCGAGAAGTCGACGCCGTAACGCGCGCTCTTTGCGCCCGCGCCCAACATCATGAGGTCGATATCGGTATCGGCGTAGAGGAAATAGACCTTGGCCGCCGGGTTGAGGTGGTCGGCCGTGCCAAAATCTGTATTGATCCCGGCGGTGGTCGGCACGACCAGCGGCGTGAGCGCGATGGTCTTGAGCGTGCTGTCGAAGCTGCGCACGAAATCGCCGTCGGCGATGACGAAGCCCTCGCGTGACAGCTCGGGGTCGTTCGGGTCCTTGGCACGCTGGACGAAGCCGATCGGATTCCAGGCGTAGCCCTTGCCCCAACTGAGCGTCTTCTTACCGAGATCATAGGTCGCGTGACTGCTCGGTTGGACCGAGACGGACGCCTCGTAGAACCGCGTATCGCGATCGTTGCCGGTATCATCGTGCGTGTAGGAACCGTAGGCGAGCACATGCGCCGTGGCGATACCGTGGCGGTAGAGGCCCTCGAGCTGCAGCGAGCCGGTACCGCGGTCGAAATCGTCGCGCGGCGGCTGGTCGAAGAAGCCGAGCTGGTAGAGCGCAGCGCGGCGGTCGAATGTGAACTGTTCGGCCTTGAGCTCGGCGTAGCCGTTGAACTCGAACGGCTTCTTCTCGAATTGCGAGACATCGAAGCTGTAGCTTTCATGCGCCGCCGCGGACGGGAGCCATAGGCTCAGGCAGGCGCAGAAAAGCCGGCGCATGGCTCAGCGCAGCTCGCCGGCGCGCGGGAGGTAGTTGAGCGTGAACACCTCGTCCGGGAAACTGCGCGCGCGCAGGCTTGAGTAGAGCATCACCGACTTGTAGCCCTTGTAGAGCGGGCTGTCGGTTTCCATCACCGACGGCCGTTTGATCCCGCCGCCGAAGTCCTTGATGTCGGAAAAATGCAGCGCTTTGATGAGCAGGCCGCTCGCGGCGTAGGCCTCGATCGTGACCGGCAGCACGGTCGCCTTGTCCACCCACACCTTGAGCCGATCGTAGGCCACGGCGGCGGTGCGTGCCTTGAGCGAGAGTATGTAACTGCTCCCGGTCTCCTCGACCTTGTCCACGTTGTATTCGACGCTGTAGTCGAGCGCCAGGATGTCGGCGTTGTTGAACACCCCGCCCACCACCGACTGCAGGCTGGTGATGCGCAGCGGCTTGCCGACGTTCGGGATGTAGAGCCACATGTTGTCCCCGAGGCGCAGGGTAGCGCGACCTTTGTCGCTCGGCGGATCGAGGAACAGGGCCACCATCTTGTCGCGGCCCTTCTTCACCGTGTACAGGACGTACTCCTTTTTCTTGCCGTCCGGCTCGATGTTGATGAGCTTGCGGTACATCTCGTAGGACTCGGGCTCGAGGTTATGGTCGAGCTGCTTGAGCAGGGCGTTGCCGTCGAGCGCACGGGCCGGTGTCGCGAGCAACAGCGCGAGCAGCGGCAACAACCCCCAGAGGAACGAGCGTGGATGCAGGCGGTTAGACATGGCGTAGGGCCGTAATCGGGTCCATGCGCGACGCCTTCCACGCCGGTTGCAGGCTTGCCAGCATCGCCACGACGATCACGGTGACACTCACGACCAGCACGTCGCCGACGCCGACCGTGGGCGCGAGCGTGAACTGCTGGCGGGCGAAGTTGAAGCTGAGGTGCGCGGCGTTGAGGGCATAGATCCCCGCGAGGCTCAATGCGACGCCGATGACCGCACCGACCACGCCGAGCAGCAAGCCTTCGGTCATGAAGAGCGTGAGGACGCGTCCGGGTCGCGTGCCGATGGCCGCGATCGTGCCGATCTCGCGGATGCGCTCGTACACCGCCATCACCATCACGTTCATGATGCTGATGAGGACGATGCCGACCAGCATGATCTTGATGAAGAGCGTGAGCAGGTCGATCATCGAGGCGATACTGGCGAACGGCGTGAGTTGGTCCCAGGTGTGGACCTCGAGCGCCGGGCGGCCTTGCTTGTCGGTCACGCCGGCGAGCGCCTGGCGGATCGCCGCAGCGGCCGCGGCTATCTTCTGCGGGTTCTTCAGGCGAATCGCGATCTCGCTCACTTCCGGTTCGGTCAGGCGCAGCAGCTCGCGCGCGTCGTCCAGGTTGATATAGCCGTCGCGCCCGCCCGGTCCGGTGACACTGTCGAGCACGCCCTGAACGACGAAGGTCTTGCCGTTCACCGAGCCGTCGAGGTTGGTCGCGACCAGCACCACCATGTCGCCGACCTTGATCTTCATGCCGGTCGCGAGGATATCGGGAATGAGCACCTTGCCGCGCTCGACCAGTCCGCCGTTCGGCGTTCCCTGGAGGAAGCGCTTGAGCATCAGCGGGCAGGTGGCGGCCTCGCGCGCCGGGTCGACGCCGTTCAGGCGAATGCTCGTGGTCTCGGTGAAGGTGCTGAACATGGCGCCGAACTTGAGGCGCGGCGACCAGGCCTCGACCGAATCCATGTGTTGGAGCGCGTCGTCGACCTTGGCCACCATAGCGGGCGCCATGTTGAGGTTGAGCGGCAGGTTGTCGATCGAGGCGACGTAACCGCGACGGTGGACCTCGACGTGCCCAAGCATCGAATCGGTGATCTGCCCGACGATGAGCCGCTTGAACGAGCCGGAGACCGAGACGAATAGCAGCACCGCCAGCACGCCGAGCACGATGAGCAGCGTCGTGAGCAGCGTGCGGCGCTGGTAGCGCGCGAGGTTGCGCGCCGCGAGCTTCAGGATCTTAAGCACGGGCGCCTCCGCCGTTCACGAGCCGTCCGTCCTCGAGCGCGAAGGTAACCTCGGCCTCGCCCATGATCTTCGGGTCGTGGGTGGAGAAGATGAAGGTGGTGCCGAACTCGTCGCGCATCTTCTTCATGAGCTCGAGAATCCGGTAGGCGGTGTCGTGGTCGAGGTTGGCGGTCGGCTCGTCGGCGAGCACCAGCTTCGGTTGCGTTGCGAGCGCGCGCGCCACCGCCACGCGCTGCTTCTGCCCGCCCGAGAGCTGGTCCGGGCGCTTGTCCGCCTGGTCTGACATCCCCACGGCTTCGAGCAGCTCGATGACACGCGCGCGGCGCCGGCTCGCGTCCCAGTCCTGCACCATGAGCAGCGGATACTCGATGTTCTCGTAGGCCGTGAGCACTGGGATCAGGTTGAAGTCCTGGAAGATGAAACCGATGTTCGCACCGCGAAAGTCGGCTGCTGCGCGGCGATCTAATGCCTCGACATCAGTGTCGATAACGGTCAGTTTCCCACTCGTTGGGTGATCGAGACAACCGATCATGTTGAGCAGCGTAGTCTTACCGCTGCCCGAAGGGCCGACGAAAGCGACGAATGACTTCGGCTCAATCGTGAAATCCATGCCCTTGATTGCCGACACGTCCACCTCGCCGGTGCGATAAGTCTTGATGAGATGTTCAGCGCGAATAAATGTCATGGTTGGTTGGCCTTATCTTTGAACCTTGGCGACCGCTCGCACGTTGGGGGATCATTGCCAGCCTGTACAAGTGAATCCACGCAGGCGTTGCCCATTAGCACCGCCGCGTTGTCCTGCAGAATTCTTAGATATAACCTACTGTATACCACCGTCTTGGTTCTGGTAAACGGGTGTGTCGTGATTTTTCCGTTTTCTGAGGTGGCCCCTATATCACGCTTCTTTTCGTAATAAACATCGCATCGCCATAACTGAAAAATCGGTAGCGCGCCGCCACCGCATGGCGATAGGCATTCATCACCTGCTCATGGCCGGCGAAGGCGCACACCAACATCAGCAAGGTGGACTCCGGCAGGTGAAAATTGGTCACCATGGCATCCACCGTCGCGAAGTGATAACCGGGATAGATAAACAGCCGCGTCTCGCCTTGAAACGGCTGGATCACGCCGCCCGCCGAGGCGCTCTCCAGGCTGCGCACCACTGTCGTTCCCACCGCGATCACCCGCCCGCCCCGCGCGTGCGCGGCGCGCACCTGCCCGCATAAGGCCGCGCTCACCGATACGAACTCCGGATGCATGCGGTGCGCATGCAACTCATCCACCCGCAACGGCTGAAAGGTCCCCGCCCCGACATGCAGCGTGACAAAGGTTATCTCCACCCCGCGCGCGCGGATTTTCGCCAGCATGGCCTCATCAAAATGCAAACCCGCGGTCGGCGCCGCCACCGCGCCGGGCGCGCGCGCGAACACGGTTTGATAACGCGCGCGGTCTTCGTCCGTATCGGGACGGTCGATATAGGGCGGCAATGGAATATGGCCATACCGCTCCAATAAATCGAGTACCGGACGGGCATCGTGAAACCGCAATTCGTATAAATCGTCCCGGCGGGCGATGACCTCCGCCTCAAAGGCGTCCGCCACGCGCACGCGCGCGCCGACTTTAGACGGCTTGCTGGCGCGCAGATGCGCCAGCACCCGGCGCTCATCCA
>Ga0153916_10003994_pt1 | contig 11079 bp, 8 predicted proteins | sample Opewatmetagenome_FD_109642 | JGI IMG/M metagenome (GOLD analysis project Ga0153916, IMG submission 109642) | Freshwater wetland microbial communities from Ohio, USA - Open water 3 Core 3 Depth 4 metaG | ecosystem: Environmental > Aquatic > Freshwater > Wetlands | place: USA: Ohio, Lake Erie, Old...
ACGGAGCATTTACTTCCACCGTCACCTTCTCGTCGGGAAGGTTGCGGTACTCCTCGCCGGCGTAATGGCGCAGTATGCCTTTCAGCCGCACCATTTGGGCGGGGCGGTACACGGGACGGTCGGTATACGTATAGCCCTTGTACCCCTCCGGAGAATAATAGCTGAAGTACGAGTCGCACAACGCGACGCCCGCACCTTTGCGCCCGAGGACTAAGATATTCGACCTGTCTTCGGGCAGCGCGATGCCGTCCGCCACGGCCAGGCCGTCGGCGTCGGTCGTTAATGCCTGGGCGACCTTGGGGAACGTCAATATCTCGACGCCCTCGACAGGTTCTCCGGACATCCGCTCCGCGGCATATGCCATGAGGGTGTCGTTGTCGGTTTTAACCGCCAGCGCGATCTTGCTCACGACGACGAGCGCCGCGGCGACCTCTCCTTTGGCCGAGGCCGTAACGACGTACGCCCCCTCTTCCTTTACGGGCAGGCTCACGTCCCTATAATCCCAATAATAACCGCGGTCGATTCGCTCCACCCAGGTAGCCAGCGGCTCGAGGCCGGTGAAATCGATCCCCGCGAGAGAATGCAAATCCAAATCGGGACGCGCCGCCGCCGCCACGAGGTCCACGGCGTAAATCGCCATATCGACCTCGTCGACGTCATTACTCTGCAATTCTATGGCGACGTCGTCGCCCGGGTAAAAATTGCGGGACGAGTACAGCCACAAGCGCCGTTCGTCTTCGGTAATGCGGCAGCTCAGACTCCCGAGGGATACGACTAAAAAAGCCCACGCCGCCGCGGCGTAAGGCGCGAATCTTCTAAGGTCATTCCTCGCCATCACGACGGTCACCTCGTTCGTCCGCCTTCCCCCGCGCCGCCCGCGGGTTTCAACCGTTGGACCGCCCATAGGGGTTACAGGTTTAAACGACCCGCTAAGCCAACTCGACCTGCGACGAATCGCCGACGTTGAGCGAAGCCGGTCTGCCTTGCGTCGTCGCCCGGTCGCCGATGATCGACCGCTGAAGGATTAAGTTCTCCACCGCGGCATATTCGCTTACGATGCTGTCGCGGACGATGGAATCCTTTATTATGGCGCCGCCGGCGACCGATACGTTGGGCCCGATAATAGAATTCTGAATGGCCGCGCTGTCGTCGATCCAGACCGGCGGGATTATTATCGAACCCGGCCGCTTCGGTACCTCCTCCACCCGCGCGAGGAGGGCCCTGTTGGTCTCGAGCAAAGCGCTCGGTTCGCCGCAATCGAACCACCCCTCGATGGGGAAGGTCTCGATTTCGTGGCCGGCGTCGACCATGAGTTGGAGGGCGTCGGTCAACTGGTATTCTCCCCGCGTTTTGACGTCCTCGTCGACGATGCGGTTTATGCATTTCACCAGCAACTCGGGGTCGCTTATATAGTAAACGCCGGCGATCGCCAACGTCGAAACCGCGGTTTGGGGCTTTTCGACGAGTTTTATAACGCGCTCACCGTCGAGGACGACGACGCCGAAGCGCCGCGGGTCGTCGACTACCCGTACGCCGATGGCCGATACGCCCCTCTTGACAATGCGCTTCAAGTCGGCTTGGAAAATCGTATCCCCGAGGACAATGAGGAACGGCCCGTCTTTCAGGTAATCCCGGGCCTCCCGCAGGGCGTGGGCAATTCCGAGCATCTCTTTCTGTACGACGAAGCGGACCGGCTTTTGTATTTTCTTCTCGAGGAAAGTACGGAGTTTATCGCCGAGGTAGCCGATGATGAAAATATACTCGTCGGGCTCGACGGCAGAGACTTCGGCAATAATATACTCGATTATAGTCTTCCCGGCGACGTGTAACATCGCCTTGGGGACGGTGTGGGTATGCGGGCGGAGCCGCGTACCCTGGCCCGCCACCGGAATAACGGCTTTCATTCTGACCTCCCGTTTCAACTTCGGACCTCGGGGAGTTATATTTCGTTAAGGTAACGTTTTAACGCCCGGAACGCGCGCATCCTATGGCTAATTTTATTTTTATCGCCCAGCCGCATCTCGGCAAAAGTGCGTTCGTAGCCTCGCGGGATAAAAATGGGGTCGTAACCGAACCCGCGGACCCCGCGCGGCTCGAACGCGATTCGCCCCTCGACCTCGCCGCGGGCCAGCCATTCGCGGCCGTCGGGCGCTACCAACGCCGCGACACATACGAAACGGCCGCCCCGGGCCGCGGCCGGGACGCCGTCCAGTTGACGTAGGAGCTTCTCGTTATTGGCTTTCGGGTCGCAGGCCGGACCGGCGTAACGGCTCGAGCGCACGCCCGGCTCCCCGCCCAGCTCGTCGACCTCCAAACCCGAATCGTCCGCCAACGCCGCGACGCCGGCGGCACGGGCGACGGCGCGGCCTTTCGCCAGCGCGTTCTCCTCGTACGTCGCGCCCTCCTCCGGGGGAAGCTTCAGCTTGGGGTACGCCTCGAGCCCCCGTACCTCCGCCGCGGCGCCGATAATCGACGCTACTTCCGCCAGTTTGCTCGCGTTTCTCGTGGCCAACAGCACGCGCATAGCGGACGCCACCTATTCGAACGTGACAAGTTTCACGTCGTCGATCACGACTTTATACGAACCGGCGTTTCCCTTCCCGCCGTAAGCGGTCAAGCCGTCCGCTTCGAAACCGACGCCGATAATACGAGAAAGGTCCGGAAGGTAAGCCGGTTTTACGACGTACGAGCCGTCGGCCTCGAGGCCGAACGTCGGTTCCCCGGCCTGCGGTAAGTGCTCGACGCGGTAAGAAACGCAGGTCCAAGCCCGGGGGCGAAGGGAAATCCGGCGCCGATACTGGCGACCTACGTCGAGCGTTTCGTCATCCAAAAGGAGCAGCCAAAGGTCTACTATGAAATCGTTGGGGTTATAAGCGAAGAATTCAAAGCGGTGATACTTCGAAAAGTCTTTTAACCGCGGATAAAGGTTAACGACGCGGCTAGTACGGCCGCAGGGGAATTCCACGGCCACCGCGATCTTCCCCTCGCGGACGACGCCGCGCTCTTCCGATACCGCGAGCGCGTCGCTCTCGTCGCCACTTAGCCAGAACGCGGCGTCGATGCCCGCTTCGAAGTCGAAAACCGGCAGTAAGCCTTTCAAGCCCCGATAAAGTTTAACGGGGCCGCCGTTCGTCGGCTCGTTGCGGAAACCCGGCGCGGAAACCTCTAAAGGGCCTTGTCCCGTCCCGTACCACAAACGGTACGAACCGTCTTCGGCGGTATAGGTGGCGAAGTCTCCTCCCGCGACGCGCGCGTGATAGAACGTATTGCCCGCGGCGTCCACAACATGGCCCGCGATTCCGGCCGGCCGGCCGGCGGCCGGCGCGGCGGCCAACTCGGCCAGAAGAGCTCGGCGCAGCTCGAATATTTGGTTATGGCCCAATTCGCGGACGGAAACGTCTCCCACGTCCTCGACCGCGTACGGCAAAAGGGCCTCCAGCCTTTCGCGCACGTAATCGCGGCCGCGTTTCTTTTCAACCATTTTAAACAGCGCCCAGTCCTCCAACCCCTGGCGGAGCAGCTCGAGGCGGATCGACGACACGGGCGCCTCGACGCCGGCCGGGCCCCCCGGGTAAAACCACGTGGCCAAGCCGTTGCCAAACTCGGCCGCCGTCCCCACCATAGGGTCGTCCGACCACGGGTTCCTAGGGCGCAACGCTTTTGCGGGAGGCGCGAGCGCGATGACGCCGGCCGCTCCCCAAAGGTAACCGTACCACGACAACAACCTGGGGCCGGCCCGGCGGCCGTCCAGGACGTCAGCGCCGGAACCGTCGGCCCGGAGGAAATAATATTGCCCCCTGGAGATATTCTGATAACGCTCGGGGCAAATCGCGACGTCCCGAAACGCCGGCACCCAGCAAGATACCGACGCCCCCAACGACGCTCCGGGGGCGTCGCGATAAGGCGACGTCGCCGCAGCCAAAGCCGGCTTGCCGGGCCAAGTTGAAGCGGCCTTGGCCAAATCACGCCACCGTGCCGCGGAAGAAGGACCTTCCGCCAGGGGCGACGACGAGCCGCCCTCGAAAGCGGTCCAAATAACCGGCGACGCCGGCTTTTTTTCGCCCCACCCGTCGTAGAGAGCTTTATATTCCTCGGCCATCGCGTCGATATCCGGCCTTACGCCTTCCGCCGTGGGCGATAAATAAAAGAAGGTCGGGGTGACGCCGCCGGCCGCCGCGGCCCAGCCTTCGGCCGCCTTTCTCTTACTCGTCGTAAGGCGCCGTTGCGAGTACCCGCCGTCGAGAGCGCGAACGCCGCGGCTCGAGAACAAATCCAGATAGGGCGCCAATTTTTCATTTTTAAGCGGCAGTTCCGGCTTACGCTCTTCCCAGGCCGCGATAGCGCGGTAGTCCGGCTCCACGAACGCCGGCGGCAACAACGACGGTTCTAAAACCTCGGGAAGGACCATTACCTCCAACGTTAATTTTTGGGTCTCCGCGTTCTTGGCGCTGACCACTACGTCGCCGGCATATCTACCGGCCTTGGCGTTGTAAGGAACGTCAACAACCACGAACAGCGGTTGAGCTTGCGCCTTCGCGAGGTCGAATGGCTCTGCCAACGGCGGCAACGGGTCCGGTACGGCGCCGGCGCGGCCGCGGTAGTCGCCGGGAGTTTCAACCGTGACGTAATACTCAAAGTAGACGTAGATGCGGTCCGCGGCAATGCGGGCACCGCCGGGGCCGGCGAGCGGCGCCACGTCCACGTCGACGTCATTTATATTGCCGTAGTCGGCGTTTATCACCAACTGGAAAGCTTCGGTTTCGCCGCGGAGCGCAGTCAGGTAAACGGCGGAACCGTCGTAGACGTAATTTTCGGGTTCGAAAAAGGCGTCCCGCGCTATTAATTCGTCCGGGCCCGTCGCCCAGACCTTAAATTTATCTACGAAGGTTACGCCGTGATATTGCGTGAAGATTTCAACTTTCTCGAGGTCTCGCTCGCCGAGACGGCAACTCGTTAAAGCCAACACCCCAACGGCGACGAGACTGAATATGCGAGCGGTTAGGCGCATTCGCTCAGCAACCGCCCGCTTTCCGCGCCCATAGGTACCGGTCGCGGCCGGCAAGGTCCTGCCCTACGCCGACGTCGCCAACGCCCCCGAATATTTCGGACGCGCGTTCCGTTAAATCCTCGCCTATTTCCACGGCGACGGCGCCGCCCGGTCGCAACAGCTTAGCGGCCAGGTTCGCGATATGCGGGTAGAAGTTCAGGCCGTCGGCGCCGCCATCCAACGCCCCACCCGGTTCCCAGTCGCGTATTTCGGCCGGCAAGGCCGGCATCTGCCCCGTTTTTATATACGGCGGGTTCGAGACGATGAGGTCCGCTTCCGGCAGCCGCGCCGAAAGCGCCCCGTCCGTTACGTCGCCGACCATAACCTCGACGTTAACGTCGTAAACCCCGGCGTTACGCCGTAGTAAGGAAGCCGCTCTCTCGTCGACCTCCACCGCGATGACGCGGGCGTCCGGGCGCCGGCGCCCCAGGTAGACCGCGAGCGGGCCGACGCCGGCACAAAGGTCGACTACCACCGGCGCTATCGCGCCGGCGACGAATTCCTCCGCTCGAGTCGCTAGCCCTTCCGTTTCCACCCGAGGGATGAAGACACCCGGCGCGACGACCAGGTCCAATCCCAAAAACGGCGCGGCGCCGATTATCAGTTGAAGCGGCTCCCCGTTGACGCGACGCCCGGTCAACGCCGCCAGCCGCTCGGCGGCCCCGGGGGGCGGCGCTTCCCGCAGGCGCTTCGCGAACTGAGCCGCTCCCCAACCGCACGCGTGCGCCGCCAACGCCGCGGCGTCGGCGCGCGGCGACGGGGCCCCCACCCGGGTCAGCGCCTCTTCCGCCCGTCGGCGAATTTCGCCCGCGGTCGAAACGGGCGCCCTTCGTGCCGTAAATGGGATGGCCGTCATAATTCTCCCGCCGCGGCGAGCATCTTTTCGCGGTCGGCCGCGGCCAGCACGTCGATCACTTCGTCTAAGTCACCGTCCAAGACCTCGTGAAGGCGATAGAGGGTCAAAGCTACGCGGTGGTCCGTAACCCGACTCTGGGGAAAGTTATAAGTACGAATCCGCTCGGACCGATCGCCGGTACCTACCATGGACCGGCGTCGGTTCGCGCGTTCCGCGGCCGCCTCCTCTTGCGCTTTGGCGAGCAGCCGCGCCTGTAAAATCTTGATCGCCTTGGCCCGGTTCTTTATCTGCGACCTCTCGTCCTGACAGGTTACCACCATACCGGTCGGGAGGTGCGTAATGCGGACGGCCGAATCCGTAGTATTTACCCCTTGCCCCCCGGGCCCGGTAGAGCGAAATACGTCCACGCGAACGTCCTCAGTTCCGATCTCGACCTCGACCTCGTCCGCCTCCGGCAATATCGCGACCGTGACCGCCGACGTATGAATGCGTCCTTGGCTTTCGGTCTCCGGCACGCGTTGGACGCGGTGGACGCCGGACTCGTATTTTAAGCGCGAGCAGGCTCCCCTGCCTTCGACGCCGAATATTATCTCTTTAAAACCGCCGATGCCCGTTTCGTGCGAATTCATAACGTCTACCCGCCACCCCGCCCGCTCGGCGTATCGTTGGTACATTTTGAACAAGTCCGCGGCAAAGAGGGCGGACTCTTCGCCGCCGGTGCCGGCGCGTATTTCGACGATAACGTTTCGTTCGTCGTTGGGGTCCTTAGGCAATAAAATCCAACGGAATTTTTGCTCCGCCTCGGCCAGGGAGGCCTTCAGCTTGTCGAGTTCGGCGCGCGCCAGTTCCTTCATGGCCGGGTCGTCGTCCCCCTCCATTACAGCCCGGGTATCGACGATTTCGCGCTCCAGGTCGCGAACCCGCGCCCCGGCGGCGACGAGGTCCTCGAGCTCGCGGCGGCGCCTACCCAACTCGGCAACGCGTTTATAATCGTACGCCGTCGCCGGCTCGGCGAGCCGGTCGTCCAGCTGCGCGAGCTCTTCCTCGAAGGTTTTCAGCGATTTCAAAAGGTCGGCCATTATAGGTCCCCCGCTTTCCTCAGTCCTCCGCGGCGCCTTCCTCGACTTCTTGGACGCGGCGAAACGACGATAACGCCACTTCGATCATAGTTTCGTCGGGTTCCCGCGTCGTTATGAACTGGGTCAACATCCCCGGCAGTAAAAAGAAGTTGATAATTTTATTGTCGGGTAACCGACTGCCCAAGCGTATTAACTCGTACGCTACGCCGGCGATAGGAACCACTAGCGCCAGCCGGACGAGCAACTTCGTTAAGAAATTCAAGTCCCCCGGGAGTAACGAGAAAACGACGGAATGAAATAATATGAGTATTAAAAGCAGAACGATTATAAATGACGTGCCGCAGCGCGGATGGAAACGGCTGGCCGCGGCGACGTTGTCGGTTCGCGGTTCGCGGCCGTGCTCAAAGGTATTTATGACCTTGTGTTCCGCGCCGTGATAAGCAAACATCCTCTTCACGTCTTTGAGGGCCGAGATGGCCAGGATATACCCTAAGAAAACGATTACCCGGAGCAAACCGTCCACGAGGTTGAAGGCCACCGACCCCTCGCCGGTTACGCCCAGCGGTTTCTTCAAAAGGTAAGCGACGCCGTACGGCACGCCGACGAAGAGCAACAACCCGAACGCCAGCGAAAAAGTGATGATACCCGCTTTCTCCCAAAACGACGTTTGTCGTCTATCCTCGCCTTCCTTCGGCGGTTCCGCGATCTCCGCGGAAAACATAAGGGCTTTGACGCCCAACGCGACGGACTCGTATAAGGCGACGACGCCCCGTATGAACGGCAGCCGCCAGGGGAATAAGGCCGTTAACGACGGTTTCTCGTGGCCTTCAATTACGATTTTGCCGCCGGGGTCCCTCACCGCGACGGCGTACGCCCGCGGCGAGCGGAACATCACGCCTTCTATAACCGCCTGGCCGCCGATGAAGGGACGGCGGTTTTTGACGCTGCTTGCCAAGTTAGCCATAAGCCCCATTTGATTCGCGGAAAAAAGTCGGCCCGAATGCCTTTTATCATTCGGAATCATCATCTCATTATAATTGACGGCTGAGGCCGGGTCAACAGCGGGAAAACGAACGCGCGCAAAGAAACCGGATGGCGTTGATTCGGGCCGGCTTAAATATTTTAGCATAGCGCAAAAAACCGCCGCCGGCGACGTAAGGTTGCCCCCGAGAAGTCCCGGCCGGGCTCCGCGGTCGTTCGCGGCCGCGCGATATGATTTCCAAAATCAAGGCCAAAACCGGGTCAGGAGCTCGGGCCGCGCCCCGTTCCAAGCCGGCTTAACTTAGCCGCCGGCGCGTCAAAGCGGTTTCCTCTTGACCGCCATGACGGCCTTCACCTTCTCCAGTTCCCGTTCCGCCTGCGGGGCGTAAGGTGAAAGGCCGTGGTAATCCAGTACGTAGCGGTAGATTTTGGAGGCTTCATCCAGCTGCCCTTTTTGCTGGTAACACTCGCCTAAGCTCATGGCTACCGGCACGCCCGGAAACTCGTCTTTATGGCTCTCGAAAATAATCTTATATTTGGTTATGGCCGCGTCGTATTCACCCAGCGCCTTATGACAGTCGGCGCTACCCTGGGCGGCAAGCACCGCCTCCAAGCCCGACGACTTGCCTTCCAAATCCGAAAATAGGCGTAATGCTTTTTGATACTCGCCGCGGTCAAAGTAAAGCGAAGCCAGCTCATACGTCGCCGCGCGCCCGCTGGCGGTATCGCCGAAACGCTCTACCAGGTTTTCGAGTTCCGCGACCGTCTTCGCCGCGATCTTGTCCTCGTCCACCTTTCCTTCCTTACCTCCGGCTTCCACCGCCTTTTTTACCTCGTCGGTCACCCTCTCCTGGACGCGGGCGTACGCGCGGCCGGCCCTGAGTTCACGGTCGTGTCGGTACCAAGCGTATCCGCCGACGGCCGCCGCCGCTACGGCGACCCCGGCGGCCACGGCCGCGATCAACTTCCACCTCTTGACGACTGGTTTTAGAATCTTTTGGAAACGGGTCTCGGCCGCCGCCTCGGCAGGTTGCCTCGCCCGCTTCAGGATCGGTTTCCCTTTTTTCTTTTTAATCTTCATAGGTCGGAAATACCTCGTTTAAAGGCCGAAAGCATGACGGCCGCCGTATATTAAGTTGACGAACAGCGTAAACGCGGCGGCGGCGAAGACCAATATGGCCAAAACCGCCGCGCGAGCCCCCTGCCACCCCTGCACCTGACGAGCATGTAAATACGCCGTCGCCAGGAGGAAGACGACTAGCGAAGCCGTTTCCTTGGGGTCCCAATCCCACCAAACCGACCAAACTTTTTGGGCCCACACGGCGCCGGCTACGAGCGCGCCCAGCGCGAACAACGGATACCCTAACGTAATCGCGCGGTATTCGACGAGTTCCAGTCGGTCGGGCGAAAGGAACCGCGCACCGGCACCGCCGGACGTAACAAGGCGTAATACCGCCGCCGCAAACGCCACGGTAAATGCCGCTTCCCCCAAACACGCCAACACGACGTGAATCGTTAACCACCGCGACCGCAACGCCGGTATAAGTTGGGCGTCGACGTCGGCGGGAAACAACGACGCTACGACGACCAATAAAAACGCCACCGGCATAACGACAACTCCCAAGAAAGCCCCGCCGGTTTTCAAATAAAAAATGAGGAAGTATAAAACGGTGACCCAGGAAAGAAGGATTACGTATTCGTATATCCCGGCCGTGGGCAAATGACCGGCAATTACGGACCTCCCCGCCAGAGCCGCCGTCATAAAAATGAACCCGGCGAACGCGAGCCAGGCGCCGACGTCCGCCACGTACCGTTTACCTACAGCCGCCCACCCGAAAAACGATAACGCCGACAAGACGTATAGGCCGAAGCCAACTCTAAGAACGGCAAATTTATCGAAGTATACTTCGAGCGATAATTTCGCCCGCGACGGGTAGCCCCATTGCCTTTCCAGTTCGTACGCCAACGCCGCGGCCGCGCGCCTCATCGCCGCGGCATCCCTTTTTCCATAGGCCTCGTCAAGTTTGCCCACGTGCCTGTAGAGGTAGCTTTCCGGGTTGAGCGGCCGCCACCCGGTTACCCTCGCGCCCGGGACGACCAGTAAACCGGTCCACGACAATCGATGCAGCGCCGAAGCCCTGGCCACCAAGTCTTTTACCGCGCGTTCCACGTCGCCGCCGCCGAAGGACTCGGGGGTATGGACCACCGTGGGCATAACGTCGTTTTCAAACTCCCGCAGCGATAACCATCGGTCGTCGGCGACTCCCGGCACCTTACCCCCTTCGACGAAGAGCAACCGCCCGTTCCTGCGATACTCGCTGTCCAATATCGCCAGCCAAATCGCGGCGTTTGCGTCCCGGCCCAAGTCCCCCTTGCTAACGTCGCCGCGGCCTTTGAGAATCCGATAACGGTTTTGGACGAACGTCCGCCAAGGCATAGGCCTATCGGTTTTAACCGCCACCCGTTCAAAAAGGTCCCCCAACCCCGCTTCCCCTACCAACGTCAACCGCTGCGGGAAATCGGTCGGCCCCTCTGCCGCCGACGCGGCCGCCGCCGTCACGAAACCTAACGACCATACGATTATGGAACGCATCGTGTTAAGGATTTTCTTTTATCTCGGCCACCCACGCGTCGAAAGCCGGCTTCAATACCCGGGCGCCCTTATTCGACCGGGCCGCGATATATACGCGGCCGTTGCGTACGTACGCGGCAACCTCGTCGTAACGCCACAACATAACCGCCACGACGCCTATCGAAAATATCAAACACCCCGCGTAGAAGAAACCCAGGCCGGGGTCGCGCGCTATGGTCAGACCCGCCACCGGAGCCGCCCTGCTCCCCAAAAACCTGAATAAAAAATCGCCGTCGTCAGTTTTGACGTTAACGCGGGCGCCGAAAGGGAAGTCGTACGTCCGCTCGCTTCCGTCGCGCTCTCGGAGTTTGCCCTCGATGGAACGTCGGCGGAGGTCCCGGCCCTCGCCCGCAGCCATGGTAACCCGCATCGTTTCGCCACTTCCGCTAAGGACGACGTAAGAGCCGGAAGCCACCAGATATTCCCGCCGCGCCGTCCGCCACGGCCCGTCGTCGCGACTATACGTAATTCGTATCGGTTTATC
>Ga0153916_10003995_pt1 | contig 11077 bp, 8 predicted proteins | sample Opewatmetagenome_FD_109642 | JGI IMG/M metagenome (GOLD analysis project Ga0153916, IMG submission 109642) | Freshwater wetland microbial communities from Ohio, USA - Open water 3 Core 3 Depth 4 metaG | ecosystem: Environmental > Aquatic > Freshwater > Wetlands | place: USA: Ohio, Lake Erie, Old...
AGGGGCAGGAGGGGCAGAGGAAAGAGCACGATCCCTCTCCATCCCTGCCCCTCTCCCCTCCTGCCCCTTTCACTCCGCATACACATCCTCCACGGCGCTTTCCGGCTGCGGTGCCCGCGTGCGCCGGCTCTCGAGCGCCTGCTCGACCGCGTGATCCACCTCCTCGCTCACCCGCCGCTCCACCTCCTCGATCCGCGCGGCGGCGATCCCCCGGCGCTTGAGCCACTCCTCGTACAGGCCGATCGGGTCGCGCTTCCCCCAGTAGGCAAACAGCTCGGGCGGCAGCACGACCCGCGCCTCCTGCTCGTCGTGGGTCGCGTGCCCGCCCATGCGGAACGTTTCCGCGTCGAGCAGCACCGGCCCGTCACCCGCCCGACAGCGCTCCGCGGCCATCCGGGTCGCGGCATACGCATCCACCACGTTGTTGCCGTCGAACGACCAGCCCGCACAGCCGTATGCCTTGTGCAGCTCCCGAAACGTCTCGGGCCGGCGATGAGCGGCCACGGGCGTGCCGAGCGCGACCTGGTTGTTCTGGATGATGAAGATCACCGGGAGCCGCTGCACGGCGGCCAGATTCAGGGCCTCGTGCGTCGGCCCGGCGTTGACGGAGCCGTCGCCGATCCAGGTCAGCACGACGCGGCCCTCGCGGCGGATCTTCGCGGCGAGCGCGATGCCCACCGCGACGGGCGGCATGTTGCCGATGTTGGAGATCGGCTGGAGCACGCGGTGCGCCAGGTCGCCGACGTGTCCGTCGCGGCCGCGCGAGGGTGCATCGTCCGTGCCGAGGTAGCCGCACAGCATCGTGGCGACCGTCATGCCCATCTCGCAGCAGGCGCCGGCGTTGCGGATCATCGGCGCCACGACGTCCAGCGCGCGGTCGAGCGCGTGCACCGGCCCGACGGTGGTCGCCTCCTCACCGGTCCCCAGCCAGGCCTTGGAGATCACGCCTTGCCGCACCCACCGCTTCAACGCGACGTCGTGCAGCCGAGTCCGCACCATCCCGGCGTAGAGCTCGAGCAGCCCGAGCTCGGCGAGCGCATCCACCACGGCTCTGCGGGCAGGGTCCGCCGCCCAGACGCGGCCGAACTCCTCGACCAGCGCGGGGTCGGGCACCCAGTTCACGTACTCCGGGGGATCGAACGCCGGGAACCGTCGCATGGCGTCAGCCGACCGTCGGGAACTCGGCGATGCGGATCTTGGTACAGCCGTAGGGCACCAGCGTCACGTCCTCGTCCGGCGCGCCGGACGATGCCGGGCTCCACGGCAGCGGACCGGTGGCCGGGCCGTACGGCTGCCACTCGGCGATGCGGCGCGCGTGGGCGCGCAGCACGAGGGGAGCCGCGTCCGCCATCCACGGCTGGTCGCCGACCGGCAGGCGCTCGAGCCCGAACGCGGCATCCCCCGCCTCGAGGTCCTTCTCCAGCAGGCCGTAGTTCCACGGCTCGTCCGTCGTGATCTCGTAGTCGGCATATGCCGCGGTCCCGCCGACCGCCGTCCACCGCTCGCGCCGCCGCAAGGCGAACACGAGCGGGCCCCGCTCGATGCCGGCCGACTGCTCGTGCCAGCGGGACACCCGGAGCGGCATCGGCAGGGTGAGCTCCACGCGGTCACGCGCGCGCCAGGCCCGCTCGACGCGGAACATGGTCCCGGGGGTCGGAGCGGGAAGCGGCTGGCCGTTCACGGCGACGGAGGCTCCCACGGCCCACGTGGGGACGCGCAGCTCGAGCGGGAAGGTCGTCTCGGCCGGACCGTCGTACACGAGCCGCACCGTCTCCTCGAACGGGTAGGTGGTCTCCTCGGTGAATCGCACCTCCACGCCGCGACCCACCCGCGCCCGCACCGCGCACGGCCCGTACACCAGCGCGGCGAGGCCGCCGTCGGGCGTCGCCATCCAGAGGTGCGTGACGAGCTTGGGCCAGCCCTGGTGGAGATTGGCGGTGCAGCAGGGATACCCGGTGCGGAGCCCGACCATCGTGGCGTCGGCGTACGGGGTCGAGAAGTTGCGGTACCCGCGGCTGCAGGCGATCTCGTTGGGCGACTGGTAGTAGTGCCGCCCCGCAAAGCGCGGGCTCAGCGCCGCCGGCAGCGCGTTGTACGCGACGCGCTCGATGCGGTCGGCGTGATCCACGCGCCCGGTGATGGGGAGCAGCGTCTCCAGGCTGTGGAGGTACTCGACCACGGCGCAGGTTTCGATCCCGTGGGTCGGGTCGGTGCCGTGCAGCATCTCATCACCGGAGAACATGCCCTGGACCTGTCCGTGCACGGTCATCAGGTGCTTCAGGCCGGCCTCGACGGCATCGAGGTAGCGCGCCTCGGCCGACTGCGCGTACCACACGCCGGGCTGCTTCACCCCCATCGCCGTGTTGACGCCATGCCAGGCGTCGTAGTTCCCGGTGAACCGGCCGGTCCAGTCGACCGTCTGCTGGAACACGAGCTGGCCCAGGTCCAGCAGCCAGCCGTCGCCAGTCCGGTTGTAGAGCCAGTGGATGCTGGCGAGGTTCTCCCCGCCCCGTTCGGCACCCCAGAACGTGTAGTGACCGAGCGGCTTGGCGGGCAGCTCGCGCAGCTGGAAGCGGAAGTAGTCGCGCAGCAGCTCGAGGACCCGGCCGTCGCCGGTCACGTCGTGCTGCTGCTGGAGCACCTTGAGCATCACCATCCGCGGCCACCAGTCCGCGCCGGGCATCGGCCGCTTGCTCCCGCCCTGCGGCCGGTCCACGTCCGGCCCGAAGAATCCGTCGGACCGGCGACTGCCCAGCGCGGCCTCCACCCAGCGTGTGCTCTTGGCGATCAGCCGCTCGTCCTCGACCAGCCACGCGAGCGGCAGCAGCCCGTCCACCCAGTACGGCCCGCGCTCCCACGCGTCGCCGCCACCGCCGAGCCAGCCGTTGTCCGCGCCGACGTCGGCCCACAGCGTGTCGAGCGCTCCGCTCATCCCGTGGGCCCAGCCGTCGAGCTGGGCCTGCAGCCACCCGGCCGGCCTCACCGCGCCGAGCGGCAGGGGCACGAAGCGCTGGGGGACGAGCGGGTCGCGGTTGGCGGCGTACAGGGCGGCGCCGCGCGGGGCGGAGCGAAACGTCGGGGGCGTCGGCATGAGGGAACGCGCCTCGCTGTGGATTGGGAACCCGGCGAGCGTAACGACCGTGCACGCCGTTCCTTCCACGAAGCGGCGGCGGGAGATGCGGGCCTGGGCGCGATCGGACCAGGCGGCTGGGGTGTCCATCGCGGCTCCTCTGAGGGAACGCCGGCGTGGTGGTGCGGCGCGGCGCCTAACGCAACAACGGCGCCACGCGCCCGCGCAGCTCCGCCAGGTCCGCGGCATCGACCAGCGCCCGGCCGAATTCCAGCGCCGTCTGGGGCCGGTCCTCGGGCTCGGCGGCCAGGGAGCGCATCAGCGCCGCTTCGACCGCGGCGGGGAAATCGGCGCGGTACTGGCGCAGCATCGCGGGTTTGCCCCGCAGGCGCGCGATCATCATCTCCTGGGCGCTCCGCCCCTGAAACGGCAGCTTCCCCGAAAACATCTCGAACGCGACGACGCCGAGGGCGTAGATGTCGCTGCGCGCGTCGATCGGCCGGCCGCGAATCTGCTCCGGGCTCATGAACTCGGGGGTGCCGAGAATGATCCCGGTCGCGGTGAGCTTGGCGAGCTCGGCGTCGGGCCGGTTTTCCTTGGCGAGTCCGAAATCCATCACCACGGCCTTGTCCCGCCCCTCACCGGCGGGCACCAGCATGACGTTCTCGGGCTTGAGGTCGCGATGGATGATGTTGAGCTGATGGGCGTGGTGCAGGCCCGAGCAGATCTCCGCCAGCCACTCCACGCCCATCTCCACGGACATCGGGCCGACCTTCACTTCGCGGTCAGAGAGCAGCTCGCCCTTGAGGTACGGCATCACCAGATAGATCAGTCCGTCCTCGGTCTCGCCCAATCGGAGGATCCGGCAGACGTGGGGATGATCGAGCCGCATCGCGAGGCCGGCCTCACGCCGCAGCCGCTGCACGGAGCTCTTGTCGGCGCTGAGCTTCGGGCTGAGGATCTTGATCGCGACGGTTTCGCCCCGGGTGAGGTCCTTCGCCTCGTAGACGTAGGACATGCCGCCCTCGCCGAGGCGCCGGACGACCTCGTACCGGTTGTCGATCCGCTGGCTGGTCAGGGTGAACCGCTCGGGGGCCGGCGGCTTGTAGGCTTTGCGAATCGTCGTGCCCGACGTCCCCGCGACCGCGACATCCACCAGCGGGCTGCCGTCCTTCGGACAGAACCGGGCCTCGCCCTCGTAGAGGGAGCCGCATTTCGTGCAACGCCGCTGGCTCATGTCTCCACCTGGTTCCGCCCGCTGCCTTTCGCACGGTACATGGCGGCGTCCGCGCCCGCGATCAGCGCGTCCACGGTCTCGATGCCAGGGGCGGGCAGCGTCGCGACACCGATCGACGCCGTAACGTACAGCGGCTCATCCGTCGGCGCGAAGTCGTGCTGCGCGATCCGCTGACGGATCCGGTCGGCGACGACAACCGCGCCGTCGGACGCCGTCTCGGGCAGCGCGAGCACGAACTCGTCGCCGCCGTACCGGGCCACGACGTCCACCGCCCGCGCCTCGTGGCGCAGCAGCTCCCCAACCTGGCGCAGCACCGTGTCCCCCGCGAGGTGGCCGCGCCGATCGTTCACCATCTTGAACGCGTCGAGGTCCACCAGCAGCACCGCCAGCGTCTGCTGGTACCGTTTCACCCGCTCGACTTCGCGCTCCAGCCAGTCGAACAGCGCCCGACGATTGAAGCAGCCGGTGAGCGGGTCGGTCCGCGCCAGCTCCTGGAACCGCTCGCGATCGGAAATCGCCGACTCGAGGTCGTAGGCCCGGTCGATCGCGTTGACGGCGGCGCCGATCACCGTGCCGGCGAACGCGACGTCCGCTTCCTGGAGCGGCTCGTCGTCCTGGCTCGTCCGCAGGAAGAAGACCCCCCGTTGTTCCCGGCGCAACGAGAACGGAATCGCGATGGCCGAGCGGGTCACGATCTCCACGCCCTCGCGGACCCATTCCGGGCGCACCTCATCGTACAGCGGATCGGTCAGCACGTCCCGGACCAGCACCGGCGCGCCGGTGTCCAGGGCGCGACGGATCTCCGGATAGCGGCGCATCTCGATCCTGAGATTGCGCAGCATCGGGTTGTCGAAGGCCGCCACCACCAGCCCGTAGAGGTCGCCGGCGTGCGCGATGATCATCGAGCATTTCGACAGGCCGAGCACCTTGGCCACGCGCCGCGCCAGGACGTGGTAGATCTCGTCGGGCTTGAGCGAGTCGGTGATCTCGTGCAGGATGTCCAGCATCTCGGCGCGGACGCGCGCCTCGCTCGTCCGCATCTGGGCTTCATGCGCGTTGCGCTCCGCCTCGGCCCGCGCCGCCCGCAGCGTCCGGCTCGCGCGGAGCCGGGCATCCACGCGGGCCAGCAGCTCCCGCACACGGAACGGCTTGGCCACGAAATCGTCGGCTCCGAGCCCGAGCGAGCGCTGCGTCGCCTCCTCCGGCGGCATCGACGAGATCATCAGCACCGGCAGCCCTTCCCAGCTGGGGTCCGACCGGATCCGCTCGAGCAGCTCCAGGCCGTCCACCCTGGGCATCATGATGTCGAGCATCAGCAGATCGGGGCGCTCGGCTTCGAGCACCTCGATCAGGCGCTCGCCACCCTCGACGGGAATGACCTCGTGGCCTTGGGCTCGCAGGATGTAGACGAGCGTCTTGAGGAGGGTCTGGTCGTCGTCCGCGACGACGATCCTGGCTTTGTCCGGCGGGGCCGCCGTCACCGACCGGTCCGCTCAGCGAGCTGCGCCACGAACGCCGGGTCCACGTTCCCGCCGCTCACCACCAGCACGGTGGGCCCGCGCGGCGTGAACGCCCGCGCACGCAGCGCCGCCGTCGTGGCGGCGCCGGACGGCTCGACCAGGAGATCGAGCGCCTGCTTGAGCCACACCGTCGCCTCGATGATCGCGTCCTCGGACACCGTCACGGCGTCCACCTGACCGCGCACGTGGGCGAACGGAATCGGCCCGACGGACACCGGAAGCAGGCCGTCCGCGATGCTCTGCGTGCTCTCGAGGCGCACCACGCGGCCGGCCCGGAGCGCAGCCCCCATGGCGGCCGAGCCCTCGGGCTCCACCGCGATCACCCGGGCCGTCGGCACGAGCGCCTTGATGGCGATGGTGACGCCGGCGAGCAGTCCGCCGCCTCCCACCTGCACCGCCACGTGGGCCACGTCCGGCAGGTCCTCCGCGATCTCCAGACCGACCGTGCCCTGCCCGGCGATGACGTCCGGGTGGTCGAACGGCGGGACCATGGTGAGCCCCTGCGCGGCGATGATCTCCTCGGCCTTCGCCTTGCGCTGCTCGGACGTGGTGCCCGCGAACACCACCTCGCCGCCCCACTTCCCCACGCCCTCCACCTTCTTGGCCGGCGCGTTCTCCGGCATGACGACCACCGCCCGGAGTCCCAGGCGTCGGGCGGCGTAGGCCAGGGCCTGGCCGTGGTTTCCCGAGGAATAGGTGATGACGCCGCGGCGCCGGGCCGCGAGCGGCAGCCGCCGCACGGCGGTCCAGGCGCCGCGGAGCTTGAACGCCCCGGTGGGCTGCCGGCTCTCGAGCTTGAGATAGACCGGAGCCCCCGCCAGCGCCTCGAGCGCCGCGACGCGAACGAGCGGTGTGCGTTCCGCGACGCCCACGAGGCCGACTGCGGCCTCGCGAATGGCGTCGAGCGTCACGCGTGCGGGTACGGCGGTCGCGCCGACGGTCATCAGGTCGCCAATCTACCGATCATCCTGAGCCGCCGCTACACGTCCATCTCGCGCTGATCGCGGCCCTTGGAGATGATCTCCCCACCGTTGCCGTCGGCCTCGGCGTCCTCGCCGTTGCCGTTGCCGTTCTCCTCCTCCTTCACCACGCGCGCCACGTCCATCACGGTATCGCCCTCGTCGAGGTTCATCACCCGGACGCCCTGCGTGTTGCGACCGATCACCCGGATGCCTTCCACCGGCACGCGGATGATGACCCCGTGCCGGGTGATCATCATGAGCTCGTCGTCGGGCTGCACCTCCTTGAGCGCCACGATCTCGCCCGTCCGGTCGGTGCGCTTCAGGGTGATGATCCCCTTCCCACCGCGCCGCTGCACGCGGTATTCGGCGAGCTCCGAGCGCTTGCCGAGTCCCTTCGCCGTCACCACGAGCAGGGTGGCGTCCCGCCGGATCACCACCATGCCGATCACGCGGTCGTCGGGCTCGAGCGCGATGCCGCGCACGCCGGTCGTGGCCCGGCCCATCTCGCGCACGTCGTGCTCGTGGAACCGGATGCTCATCCCCTGGCGGGTGGCCAGCACCACGTCGTTCGAGCCGTCCGTGACCTGCACGTCGATCAGCTCGTCGCCGGGCTCGATGTTGATGGCGTTGATGCCGCTGGCGCGCGGGTTCCCGTACGCCGAGAGCACCGTCTTCTTCACCGTGCCGGTTGCCGTCGCGAACACCAGGAAGTGCTGCTCGTCGAACGCGCGCACGGCGACGAACGCGGCGATCCGCTCCTCGGGCTTGACCTGGATCAGGTTGATGATCGGCTTGCCCCGCGCTGCCCGCCCGCCTTGCGGGATGTCGTACACCTTGAGCCAGTACAGCTGACCGTTCTGCGTGAAGAACAGCACGTAGTCGTGCGTCGAGGCGATGAACAGGTGCTCGACCCAGTCCTCTTCCTTGGTCCCCATCCCGGCGAGCCCGCGGCCGCCGCGTCGCTGCCGCCGGTAGGTGGTCACCGGAATCCGCTTGATGTAGCCGGCATGCGAGATCGTGATGACCATGTCCTCTTCGGCGATCAGGTCCTCGATCGTGAAGTCGCCCTGGTCCGCCACGATCTCCGTGCGCCGCTCGTCACCGAACTTCTTCTCGAGCTCCTCGAGCTCGCTCTTGAGGATCCCCATCCGCCGCTCGCGCGAGGCGAGAATGCCCTTGAGCTCCTTGATGAGTGCGCGCACCTCCGTGAGCTCCGCTTCGAGCTTCTCCCGCTCGAGGCCGGTGAGCTTGGCGAGCCGCATGTCGAGGATCGCCTTGCTCTGCTTCTCCGAGAGCGCGAACCGCTCGCGCAGGGCCGCATCGGCGGTCTCCACGTCGGGCGACCCCCGGATGATCGTGATCACCTCGTCGATGTGGTCGACGGCGATCTTGAGCCCTTCCAGGATGTGCTCCCGCGCCTGCGCTTCGGCAAGCTCGTACTCGGTGCGCTTCGTGATCACCGTGTGCCGGTGCTGCACGAAGTGCTGCAGCATCTCCTTGAGGCCCATCACCTTCGGCGCGCCGTCCACGAGGGCGAGCATGATGGCGCCGAAGGTCGTCTGCATCTGGGTGTGCTTGTACAGCTGGTTGAGCACGACCTCGGTGTTGGCGTCGCGCTTCAGCTCGATCACGATGCGCATGCCGTCGCGGTCGGACTCGTCCCGCAGATCACTGATCCCGTCGATCTTCTTGTCACGCACCTGGTCGGCGATCTGCTCGACGAGGCGCGCCTTGTTGACCTGGAACGGGATCTCGGTGACGACGATCTGCTGCTTGCCGGACGACGCTTTCTCCTCGATCACCGCGCGGGCGCGCATCACGATCCGCCCGCGGCCGGTCTCGTAGCACTCCTTGATTCCCTCGCGGCCGTAGATGAACCCGCCGGTCGGGAAGTCGGGCCCCTTGACGATCTTGCGCAGCTCCTTGAGGTCGCACTCGGGGTTGTCCACCAGGAAGCGGACCGCGGCGCCCACTTCGCGCAGGTTGTGCGGCGGGATGTTGGTCGCCATGCCGACGGCGATGCCGGACGTGCCGTTGACGAGCAGGTTGGGGAACTTCGACGGCAGGACCGTGGGTTCCTCGAGCCGGTCGTCGAAGTTGGCGACGAACGGCACGGTCTGCTTGTCGATGTCCGCCAGCATCTCCAGCGCGATCGGCGTGAGACGGGCTTCGGTGTAGCGGTAGGCCGCCGCCGGGTCGCCGTCCACCGAGCCGAAGTTTCCCTGGCCGTCCACCAGCGTGTAGCGCAGCGAGAAGTCCTGCACCATGCGGACGAGCGAGTCGTACACCGCCACGTCGCCGTGCGGGTGATACTTGCCGAGCACTTCGCCGACCACCGTCGCTGACTTCTTGTACGGCCGGCTCGGAATGAGTCCAAGCTCGCTCATCGCGTAGAGGATGCGGCGGTGCACGGGCTTCAAGCCGTCGCGCACGTCGGGCAGGGCGCGCGCGACGATCACGCTCATCGAGTAGTCGATGAACGACTCGCGCATCTCGTCTTCGATGAGGCGCGGCAGGATGCGTTCGCGCTGGTTGGGAGCGGTCATGCGTGTTCCTTCGCGATACGGAAAAGGGGGCCCGACGGACCCCTACTGCGGTCTACCAAAGGTACCTGGTAGTTGGTTGGTTTTCAATGGGCCACACTCAGCACAAGCTATTGTTTGGCAAGCACTTACGGCTGTCAAATCGAATGGCTATTGATTTACGTGCTGACATTGCCAAATTAACAGTGATGAATTTGCTGGTTGGCTCGCTTGGAGGGATGGGAACGTGGCACGCAAACCCCCGCGCCGGGTGCGCGAACCGATCCAGGTGTATCTCGACGTGGACGAGCGCGCGTTGCTGGATCGCGTCGCGGCGCAGACCGGCCTGTCGCGGGCGGAGATCCTGCGGCGCGGCCTGCGTCAGTTCGCGGCCGAGCAGGCCGGGGGCAAGAGCCCAATGCTGGAGTTCATGGAGTCGCTAGGCGACCTCGACCTCCCGCCCGACCTCTCCGAGCGGCACGACGACTACCTGGCGGAGATCTACGAAGCGGAAGCGAGCCGAGACGTGCCGAAGAAAGCGCCATGAGCCGGCGCATCCTGCTCGACACGTCCGGGTGGGTCGCGGCCATCAACCGCCGAGACCAGCGTCACGCTTCCGCCAGGGAGTACTACCGGCGCGCCATCGCGGAGCGTCAGACGTTCGTGACGACGAACCTCCTGCTTGCCGAAACGCACGCGCTGGTGGCGCGGCGCGTGGGGGAGGCGGCCGCGCTCACCCTGCTGGATCAGCTCCCACACGACCCGTTGCATGAGGTCGTGTGGAGCACGCCCGACCTCGAGCGCGACGCGATCGACCGTTGGCTCCGGCCGCGCGTGGGTCAGGGAATCAGCCTGGCGGACGCAGTGAGCTTCGAGGTGATGCGGCGGGAGGGTCTGCGGACCGCCTTCACGTTCGACCGGGACTTCGAGGTGGCGGGATTCGAGTGCGTGCCGAGGGTGGAGACGCCATGAGCGCCCCGCACCGTCCTCGCTCGATCCTCCTGGCCGCGCTGGCGACCCTTGCGGCGTGCGCGCCGGAGCCGCGGACCGCGGCATGGACCGGCGGCGTCGATACCCTCCCCTCCGGAACGATCGTGCTCCACAACCCGGCCCGGGGTCTGTGGGACTCCGCCTCGACGTGGCGGCTGGTCGAGGACCTCAGGATCGGGTCAGTCGCGGACGATCAGGCAAGCGCGTTCTCGCGGATCGCGGCGCTCGCCGTCGACCGTACCGGACGCATCTACGTGTTGGACCGGCAGGCACAGGACGTCCGTGTGTTCGACTCGGCCGGCCGACACGTGCGGACCAGCGGCCGGAAGGGCGGCGGTCCCGGTGAGTTCCAGCGAGCGACCGGGCTCGCGATCGACCCTGCCGGGGACCTTTGGGTGGTCGATCCGGGATCGCGACGGTTCTCGGTGTTCGACACCGCAGGGAACCTCGTGGGCACTCATCGGCGCGACGTTCCGGACTTCGGGTATGCCTGGTCCGGCGGCTTCGACGCCGGCGCGCTGTGGGACAACTGGGCCGTGTTCCCCTCAGGCAATCCGGCAACGCGACGCACCGGGTTCTTCCGATTCGCTGCGGTCGGGTACACCGATACCCTGCTCCTCCCCCCGTTCTCCGAGGATCTTTACGAGCTCACCCGTGGGGGGCGCCCGCTGTCATCGTGGCCGGTGCCATTTGCTACCAAGGAGCTCGTCGCACTGGACGAGCGCGGATTCGTGTGGCGCGCCATGAGCGACGGCTACCGCACCACCCAGCTCTCC
>Ga0153916_10003997_pt1 | contig 11074 bp, 7 predicted proteins | sample Opewatmetagenome_FD_109642 | JGI IMG/M metagenome (GOLD analysis project Ga0153916, IMG submission 109642) | Freshwater wetland microbial communities from Ohio, USA - Open water 3 Core 3 Depth 4 metaG | ecosystem: Environmental > Aquatic > Freshwater > Wetlands | place: USA: Ohio, Lake Erie, Old...
AAGGTGACGGACGCGCTCAGCGTGACCGGCGGCGTACGCTACACCGAAGAAACCAAGGGTTCCCGGCCGTTCCAGTACAGCCTGTCGAACCCCAGCGTCCTCTACCTGCCCCACAGGCTATTCGAGCGCGACTTCAGCGCCACGACCGGATCGGCCTCGGTCCAGTACCGCTGGAATCCGTCTGTGATGACCTATGCGAGCTGGTCTCAGGGGTTCAAGTCCGGCGGGTTCAACAGCCGTTTCAATGGGGTGGTGCCTTCGGGTGAACCGCCGCCGTTCAATCCGGAAACCGCCGAGACTGTCGAGGTCGGCGCAAAGCTCGACCTCAATGGGAACCTGCGGATTAACGCTGACGTGTTCTCGACCGACTACACGGACCTGCAACTGACCTATCGGGTCGGCGCGGCGCCTTACCTGTTCAACGCCGGTCAGTCCAAGATCGAGGGGGTCGAGGTCGAGTTTAACTACGTGCCGACCAGCGACTGGGTGATCGAGGGCGGCGCGAGCTACCTGCACGACAAGATCAAGGAAGTCGCAACCATTCCCGGCACCGTCACCTCGGTGACCACTGCAAGTCAGTTGCCCTATACGCCGGAGTACCAGGCCAATCTTGCGATCGCCTATTCGCACACCCTGACCGACGATCTGACGCTGACGCCCCGCCTACAGGTCGTCTATACAAGCTCGCAGTTCTTCGACGCCGGCAACACGCCCGAGATCTCCCAGACCAAGGACGTCACGCGGCTGAACCTCGGGGTTACGCTGGAGAGCGCGCAGGGAGACTGGCGCGTGGTCGCAGCCGTCAACAATCTGACGGACGAGGTCTACCCGATCGCTGGCAACTCCAGCCTGACGACCGGCTCAGGCTATGCCGAAGTCGCCTATGACCGCGGACGGGAGGCGTCGATCTCCTTCACCAAGAACTTCTGATGGGAACCGTAGACCCCCTAGAAACTCGCAAGCCCGCCGAAAGGCGGGCTTTTTTTCGCGATCGCGCGGGCGTCGCGGCCTCCGAACCGCGTCCTGACCCTTACCTAACCCGCATGGCTTACGTACCCATCGGCAATAGTCGGGACTCGAGGATTCAGCCACGATCATGCCGGGCTCGGACTAATTCGGCGCTTCTTTGGCCGCGTGATCTTGCGTGAGGGGGAGTCCGGACGACAGCGTTCAATTGTCGAACATTGACTGCTGCTGTGCAGCCAACTGCAATAGACACTGCGATGAGCGCATCGCCAAAAAAGCCAAGAACATCAAAACGGCAATAGGGGGAGAAACTAAATGCGGACTATCAGGACGTTCGGAAAGAGGGCGTTGGTCGGAGGGGCTTCGACCCTGGTCCTGTCGGGCCTGGCGCTCGGATTGACGAGCCCGGCGCATGCTCAGGAATCGACCCAGGTCGAGGAGGTCGTCGTCACCGCTCAGAAGCGGTCGGAAAATCTCCAGAGCGTGCCGATCGCCATGCAGGCCTACACCGGCGAGAAGCTGCGTAGCGCCGGGGTGGAGAAGATCACCGACGTCGTGCGTCTGGCGCCCAACCTGAACGTCGTCGAGCAGAACGCGCTCAGCCAGCACATCGTGATCCGCGGCGTGGGGACCAACGAGTTCTTCGGCAACGCGCCGTCCTCGGTCGGCACCTACATGGACGAGGTGACGCTCAACTCCTCGTACATGAGCACCGTCGGGCTGTTCGACATGGAGCGGGTCGAGGTTCTGCGCGGTCCGCAGAACAGCCTCTTCGGGCGCAACACGACGGGCGGCGCGGTCAACTACATCACCGCCCAGCCCAAGGTCGGCGGCGATGTCGAGGGTTACGTCGTCGGCGTCTACGGCCGCTACAACCGCATTGACCTCGAAGGCGCGGTCTCAATACCCCTGGGGTCGCAAGCGGCCCTTCGACTGTCGGCCAAGAACCACCGTCGCGACGGGATCTGGAACAATCTGGCCGACGGCGACAAGCACTACGGCGACGAAGACAAGCACGCCATTCGCGCCACGCTGGTCTGGGAGCCTTCGGACGCCACCCGCGTCGCGGTGAACTTCCACAGCGCCCGCGACGACAGCCAGGCGCAGCCCCAGAAGTACACGGGCGCGATGGCGAACAATCCGCCGCTGCGGATCAACGACACCGTCGGGTTCACGACCGATATCGATTGGAAGCACCCGACCCTGACCGCCGGTCTGGTCAATGTGGAGGGATTCAACAACACCACGACGCGGTGGAAAGACGTCCGCGTGGGCGGCTCGCAGATGGAGAAGCTGCACCTCGACGGAGGCTACCTGAAGATCAGGCATGACTTCTCGGCCGCGACCCTGACGTCCATCACCTCCTACGACAAGACCCACGCCCTCTACGAGGAAGACAATACGGGCAACGGCAACACCGCGGCCGGCCTCAACCACGACACGCTGATCATCGACATGGATCAGTCCTACAAGCAGTTCTCCCAGGAACTGCGGCTGGCCTCGGCGGACGATGCCGCGCGCCTACGGTGGATCGTCGGCGCCTATTACTTTAAAGAGGAATCGACCCTGGCGCAGGACATCCGGTTCGGCGCCAACGGTTTCCCCGGCGCGCATCCGTCGGCCGCAGGGATCACACCGCCCAGCCTGTTCGACGTCATTCCGAACCCATACGGCAACACCGCGTCCTTCAGCATCTCTGACCTCGAAGACAAGAGCATGTCTGCGTACGGTCAGGTGGACTACAAGCTGACGGACAAGCTGAGTGCGACGCTCGGCCTGCGCTACACCGAAGATCAGAAGTCGAACCCGTACTATTTCGCCGGCGCCTTCGATAAGACCGGACTAGATCCGTCCATCTATCACGACAAGGCGTTCATGCTGGCCCACGCGGCGGGGCTGCCTGCCTGTCTGTCAAAGACCGATCCAACCTACATGCCGTTCGTCCGCTGCGCGAACGTCAACCGGTCGCGGCAGGACCTGAAAAACGGTGAGGTCGGCGGCAAGGTCGGCCTGCAATATCACTTCACCCCCGATGTGATGGGCTATGGCAGCTACTCGCGCGGCTTCAAGTCCGGGAAATTCGACCTTGAATTCCTGCACACCGACGACACGCCGTTCCCCCAACGGCCGCTGAAGCCCGAGACGCTCGACGCCTTCGAACTGGGTGTCAAATCGACCCTGTTGGACCGTTCCCTGGTGATCAACGGGGCCTTCTTCTACAACGTGTGGAAGAACCAGCAGGTGTTCAACGTCGGGGTGAACGGGCCGGAGTTCAACAATCTGCCGGAGTCCAAAATCTACGGGGCAGAGCTCGAGTTCCATTGGGTGCCGGCCGAGTTCTGGAAGGTCGACGGCGGGATGGGGCTGCTGCACACCGAGATCACCGACGCCACCGGCATGGATTTCGACAAGCATCAGGGCGACTTCCAGAAGGGGCATGAGCTGCCGCTGGCCCCTAAGGTCAGCCTCAACGGCTCGATCGAGCGGGCGTTCGAGATCGGGGGCAACAGGCTCACCATTGCGCCCGACTTCCGCTACCAGAGCAGCTCCAAGGCCAAGTTCAGCCCGCAGCATCCCATCGACGAATATCCCGATCGGATGCTGGTCAATCTCCGCGTCGCCTACGAGTTCGGCGATAGTCGCCAGTATCTGATGTCGCTCTCCGGCGACAACCTGACGGGCGAAAAGTACTGCAGCGAGCTGCAGGACCTTCGTGGGGTTTCCGGCTCGTACTACTGCGTCCCGAACGAAGGGCGGATGGACTGGAGCCTGCAGTTCCGGGCGAGCTTCTAACTGCAGATCCGCGGGCGTCGTAAGCGCCGCCCGCGGCTACGCGCTTCTACGCATCGGCCTCCCCCGGGTACGCCGCGGAGGTTCAGATCGCCGACCGCGCCGCGGCGCCGGCGAACCCATTTTCGGGGATGTGGCTGTGACGCCCAAACAATCGGTACGACGCTATGAGCCGCTGCTGATCGGGCTGTTGAGCCTGAACTTCGGCATTCTGTTCTTCGACCGGAACGCCCTCAACTTCCTGATGCCCTTCGTGCAGCCCGACCTCGGGTTGTCGAACACCCAGGTGGGACTGCTCGCTTCGGCGTTCTCCCTGACCTGGGCCATCGGCGGCGTCGTGGTCGGCGGCGTGTCCGACAGGACGGGCATGAGAAAGCCGATCCTGATCGCTGTGACCTTCGGCTTCGCCCTGTGTTCGCTGCTGTCGGGGATCGCGGCCTCCTTTGCGGTCCTGCTCGGCGCGCGGCTGCTGATGGGCCTTCTTGAGGGGGGCGTCCTGCCGATCAGCCAGTCTCTCGTGGTGAGCGAGGTGGCGCCGGAACGCCGGGGCCTAGCCATGGGGCTGATGCAGAACTTCGGCTCGAACCTGCTGGGCTCGACCGCAGCCTCGGTCATTCTCGTCGCTGTCGGCCAATCGGTGGGCTGGCGCAACGCCTTCTTCCTGGCCGGGATCCCCGCGGCGGTCAGCGCTGTCCTGATGTGGTGGCTGGTGCGCGAACCCGCTCGCGCGCCGCAGGTCCCGGGCGCGGCGCTGGAGCGCCTGTCGCTGGGTCAGGCCCTTTCGCGCCGGAACATCTTCGTCTGCGTGCTGATCTCGATCCTGATGGTCTCCGACCTGGTCATCTGTTTCGCCTTCATGCCGCTGTTCCTGATCCACGAGCGGGGGTTCGATCCGATCGCCATGGGCTGGCTGATCGGGACGCTCGGGGTCTCCGCCGCCATTGCGGGCTTCCTGGTGCCCGGCGTCTCCGACCTGACCGGACGCCGGTCCGCCATGGTCGTGGCGCCTCTGTTCGGGGTGCTTACGCCTCTGAGCGCGATGTTCTTCCACGGATCGCTCTGGTCGCTGGCCGGACTGTTCTTCCTCGGCTGGACGGCGATCGGAACCTTTCCGCTGTTCATGGCGACCATCCCGTCGGAGACGATCGACTCCCGACACACCGCCACGGCGCTGGGCCTGATCATGGGTGTGGGCGAGGGGCTGGGCGGCGTACTGTCGCCGACGCTGGCGGGCTTCGCCGCCGACAGCTTCGGACTGCAGGCGCCCCTCTGGATCATGGTCGCCCTGCCGCTCGCCGCCGGTCTTCTGGCGTTGGGTCTGCAGGAGACCGCGCCGCGTTTGCTTGCGGCTGGCGGGAGTCCGAACGGGCATTGACGCGCGCGGCGCCGCCTATTTCGACCCCTTGTTTAGATGAGCTTCTGATGGGCCTGAACCGGTCCATATCGGCGCTCATGCGGAAGTATTATGACTTGCGCAGCCATCGGCAATCGCTGGCGCAAGTGAATTCGGCGAGAATTACGGCGATGCTGGCGGAACCTGAAGGATCAAGAAAGTAACGTGATGATTAGGCGAGCCTCGTCTTCCGCCTCCGACGCCGGCGCCGCAGTGGAGGCGGACCAGCAGGTCACGGTGCGCGAGGCCGTGTTCGAACTTCTTCGCGCCTTCGGCATGACGACGGTGTTCGGCAATCCCGGCTCGACGGAACTGCCGATGTTCCGCGATTTTCCGGCTGACTTCCGCTACGTGCTCGGGCTGCAGGAGTTGGCGGTGGTCGGTATGGCTGACGGCTTCGCCCAGGCGACCCGAAACGCCGCCCTGGTGAACCTGCACTCCGCCGCCGGGGTCGGCCATGCGCTGGGCAACATCTTCACCGCCTTCAAGAACCAGACGCCGCTGGTGATCACGGCGGGCCAGCAGGCCCGATCGATCCTGCCCTACGAGCCGTTTCTCTACGCCGATCAGGCCACCGAGTTTCCCAAGCCCTATGTGAAATGGAGCTGCCAGCCGGCGCGCGCCCAGGACGTGCCGGCGGCGATCGCGCGGGCCTATTACGTCGCGATGCAGGCGCCTTGCGGTCCGACGTTCGTGTCCATACCCATCGACGACTGGGGCCAGATGACGGCGCCGCTCAAGCCGCGGCAGGTCAGTCGGACAGTTCTGGGCGACCCTGCGCTGCTGGCGCAGGCGGGCGAGGCGCTCGATCGCGCCGAGCGCCCGGTCATCGTGGTGGGCGCGTCGGTGGCCCGCGACGGCGCCTGGGCCGAGACCATCGCGCTCGCCGAGCGGCACCAGGCGCCGGTCTGGGTCAGCCCGATGTCCGGCCGCAACAGCTTCCCAGAGAACCACCCGCTGTTCGCGGGATTCCTCGCCGCCGACCGCGCCAAGATCGTGAAGAGCCTGGAAGGCCACGATCTCGTGCTGGTGCTTGGGGCGCCGGCCTTTACCTATCATGTGGAGGGATTCGGGCCGTTCGTGCCGCAGGGTGCGGATCTGGTTCAACTGGTCGACGACCCCGCGGTCGCCGCCTGGGCGCCCGAGGGGCGCGCAGTCTTCACCGGCCTGAAGCTGGCGATCGCGGCGCTGCTGGATCGTCCGGCGCCAAAGGCCAGACCCGCGCCGCCCGTGCCGGCCCGCGCCGCGCGGCTGTCGGGCGACCGGCTGACCGACGCCTATCTCCTCCAGCAGATCGCCGCCCTGCGGCCGGACGGCAGCATCATCGTCGAGGAAGCGCCCAGCAGCCGCGGGCCGATGCACGACCACCTGCCGATCCTGGACGAGAACGGGTTCTACACCTGCGCGAGCGGCGGGCTGGGGCATGGACTGCCGGCGGCCATCGGCGTGGCGCTCGGCCGCCCGGACGAGAAGGTCATCGCGATCATCGGCGACGGGTCGGCCATGTACGCGATCCAGGGCCTGTGGTCGGCGGCGCAGCTTGGCCTGCCGATCACCTTCGTGATCATTAACAACGGCCGCTATGAGGCCCTGCACGACTTCGCCCGCCAGTTCGGCCTCAATCGGGCGCTGGGCGGCGATCTGCCGGGAATCGACTTCTGCGGGATCGCCCGAAGCCAGGGTCTGGAGGTGGTGCGCGTCGACACGACGGCGGCGCTGGATCAGGCCCTCGAGGCCGCCTTCCAGGCGCCCGGTCCGATCCTGGTCGAGGTCGTGGTCGAGATCGCCTGAGCGGGGCTGGCGCCGCCGGCGGAAGGGGCCTCCCCCTTTCGGCCGCCGCGCTCTAGAAACCATCCGACATGCACTATGACAGCGAGGGCGCGACCGTGACCAACCAGACGAATCCCGTGAGCGCAGCGCGCCGCGGCCAGCTTGACGGCAAGGTCTGCGTGGTGACGGGGGCGGCAGGCAGCATCGGCCTGGCCACCGTCAGGCTGTTCCTCGAGGAAGGCGCGCGCGTCATGCTCGTCGACCTGAACGAGGCCGACCTGCGCCGAGCCGCAGACGGACTCGACCCCGACCGGACGGCCATCCAGGTCGCCGACGTCGGAAACGCGCCCGACGTCAGGGCCTATGTCGACGCCACGGTCGCCCGGTGGGGCAAGATCGACGTGCTGTTCAGCAATGCGGGCAATGCGGGCGCGATCGGTCCGCTGGCGGATTATCCGGAAGACGTCTTCGACGACGTCTATCGCGTGCACGTGAAGGGCGCCTTCCTGGCCTGCAAGTACGGGATCGCCCAGATGAATGACGGCGGCAGCGTCATCATCACCTCCAGCGTGGTGGGTCTGCGCGGCGATCCGGGCCCCTACGCCTACATCACCGCCAAGCACGCCCAGGTGGGCCTGATGCGCTCGGTGGCCAAGGAGGTCGGCGTCCGGCGCATCCGCGTGAACACCATTCATCCCGGCCCGACCCAAAACAGCTTCCAGGCGCGCATCGAAGATCACCTCGGCGCGGTGCTCGGGCGCGACGCCGGGGCGTTCTTCGACGAGATGATCCCGCTGGGGCGCCATGCCGCGCCCGAGGAGATCGCGCGGGCGGCGCTCTTCCTCGCTTCCGACCAGAGCAGCTTCACCACCGGCAGCACCATGGTGGTGGACGGGGGCATGACCGCCTGAGGCGACGAACTGCCTCCGCCTAAGCGGCCGCGGATCGGGCGTCCTACGACGCCGGTCCCGCGATCGTGATGCCGCTTTCCGAAGAGATTCTTCCCGAGCTTGATCTGAGTCAAAGATGACGCCTGCGTCATCTTTATGATGGTCATCGAGGCGTCCACCAGAGACGCGTCGAGCGCACATCCCTCTCGGGAGGATCCGTATGGTGAAGATCACCTACATCGAAAACAGCGGCACGGAGCATCACGTCGATGTTCCGAGCGGCCTTTCGGTGATGGATGGCGCCAAGCGGTTCACCGTTCCCGGGATCGAGGGGGACTGCGGCGGCGCCGGCGCCTGCGCCACCTGCCATGTCTACGTCGAGGGCGGCTGGTTCGACCGCCTGCCGCCGATGGACGAGCTTGAGCACGACATGCTCGATTTCGCCTTCGACGTCAAAGAGAACAGCCGGCTCTCCTGTCAGATCAAACTCGACGAAAGCCTCGATGGCTTGGTCGTTAAAACGCCCCCACGTCAGTACTAATAAATTCCAATAGGAGGAATGTTATGAGTGTTGCTGTCAAAGAACGCACCGGGTCCAAAAAGGACTGGAAAGTCACCATGAACCCGGATGACATCTACAAGAACCCGATGAGCATCGCCTGGACCTTCGACTATCTGATGTCGGGCGATAAGGTCGAGGACCTCTACAAGCGCGCAAAGCAGAACCAGTGGGACTCCGACGAGCTGCTGCCCTGGGACATCCAGGTCGACCCGTCCAAGCCGCTGATCAACGACCGCTCGGACATCTATCACCGGATGCCCTTCTTCTCGAAGCTGTCGAAGTCCCAGCAGGAGACCTTCACCGCCCACTCCACGGCCCAGCTGCTGTCGCAGTTCCTGCATGGCGAGCAAGGCGCGCTGATGACCGCGGCCTGCGTCACCCACTCGGTCCCTGACGCCACGGCCAAGCTCTACGCCGCCACCCAGACCATGGACGAGGCCCGCCACGTCGAGGTCTACGCCCGCTACTGCGACAAGATCGCCATCGTCTATCCGATGTCGCTGTGGCTGAAGGCCCTGATCGACGCGACCCTGAAGTCGGATCGCTACGAGAAGGTCATGATCGGCATGAACATGATCGTCGAGGGCCTGGCGCTGGGCGCCTTCAACAACATGTACCGCACCACCCAGTGCGAACTGCTGAAGAAGCTGACCTTCAACGTCATGCGCGACGAGTCCCGGCACGTGTCCTTCGGCCACGCCTATCTGGGACCGGTCATCGCCAAGCTGCATCCCGACGAGGTCGAGGATCTGGCTGAGTTCGCCTTCCAGGCGGTCAACATCCTGGCGCACGGCGGCACCGGCGGCACGCTGGCCAGCCGGGTGGATCCCGGCTTCATGCAGGTGCTCGAGAACAGCAACATCGACCCGGACGACTTCTTCAAGGGGATGGCCGAGGCCGAGTCGCTGGGCATCACCCAGGAACTGCCTCCCGGTCAGATCCACTCGGTGAAGGACCTGATGCTGCCGGCCCTGGCGCGGGTGGGCCTGCTCACCCCCACCGTCCGCAAGAAGTACGAGGAGGTCGGCATCCCGATCACCGAGGATCCGCGCGTGCTGCAGGCGATGGAAGGGGGCCATCCGGTCGCCGACTAAGGGTTCGAAATCCCGGAACCGACGCCCCCGGCCCAGGCCGCGGGGCGTCGGATTGGCGCCAAGGAGCATGGACATGAGCGAGCCCACCCGGCAGTTGGACGAGACCCTTCCGGCGTTTCACGAGACCGTTCTCGACGGGCTTCCCGAGGCGGTCATCGTCGTCGTTCCCGACGGCAAGATCACCTTCGTCAACAAGGCCACCGAGACCCTGCTGGGCTATCGCGCCGACGAGATCGTGGGGCAGCCGATCACCGTCCTGGTGCCGCGCGAGCCGGGTCGGCGCGCCGATCCGGTCAAGTGGCTGGCCCGATGGGCGGCCGAGCCGGACGTGGAACAGTCCCGCTTCCTGGATCTCACGGCCCGGCGACAGGACGGCGGCGAATTGACCGTCGAGGTTCGTGTCCGGGAGGGGCGCGTCGGCGGCCAACAGCGCTATTTCATCAGCGTGCGCGACAACACCGCGCGCCGCCAGGAACAGATCGCGCTCAAGGATTCCAACCTCCGGGCTGCGCGAATCCTGATGGTGGCCGAGGACGCCATCGTCTCCATCGACGCCGACCAGAAGATTATCTTCTTCAATCCGGCCGCCGAGCGGATGTTCGGCTACCGCGCCGAGGAGGTGCTGGGCCAGAACCTGTCGATCCTGGTTCCCGAGAAGGCTCGCGCCACCCACCCGTCCCAGATCGAGGCCTTCCGCCGGTCCACGTCTGCCTCGAAGATGATGAGCGAGCGCACGCAGGTGTTTGGCGCCCGGCGCTCGGGCGAGGTCTTTCCCCTGGAGGCCACCATCACCAAGGTCATGGCCGCCGGCGCCCTGACCTACACAGCCCACCTGCGCGACGTGACCGAACGCAACCGGGCGCGTGACCAGCTGATTGAGAGCGAGCGGCGTATCCGGGCGGTCTTCGATCATGCCTCCGAAGCGATCGCGCTGCTGGCCACCGACGGCGCCGTGCTGGAGATCAACCGGGCGGGGACGGCGCTGACCTCGGCGGATCGTCCGCTGATCGGCGCGCCCCTGTGGGAAGCCCCCTGGCTGGGCGTCAATCTGGCGGTCGGCTCCGGCGAGGCCGAAGGCCTGAAGGCCGCGATCCGCACGGCGGCCTCCGGACAGGCGGCCCGGCTCGCCGTGGAACTCACCCGCGACGGCCAGCCGCTGCCGATCGATGTACGCCTGACGCCGATCTCCGACGCGGACGGCGCCGTCGCCTACGTCCTGGCCGAAGGGCGGTTCGACGATTAGAGCGTGACGGCCGAAAGCAGCGCCGGCTACGGCGTCCGTCGTGATAAATTGACCCCGTCCACCCCCCGAGCGTCATATGCAGGCGTGCCTGCGACCCTCAACAACGGGGCGAGCCGCCCGCTCGCGGAGAAGGTGGCGTTCCTGCGCGGAACAGCCGCCTATCCCGGTTGCGCGGCCGCCGTGACGTCGCGCGAGACGCACATGTCGTGGATCTTTCTGGTCGGCGACACGGTCTACAAGCTGAAGAAGCCCGTCCGCTTCCCCTATCTCGACTTCTCCACCCTGGCGCGGCGCGAGGCTGCCTGCCGCGCCGAGCACGCCCTCAACCAGCGGCTCGCCCCCGGCGTTTACGAAGGCGTCGTCCCG
>Ga0153916_10003998_pt1 | contig 11073 bp, 11 predicted proteins | sample Opewatmetagenome_FD_109642 | JGI IMG/M metagenome (GOLD analysis project Ga0153916, IMG submission 109642) | Freshwater wetland microbial communities from Ohio, USA - Open water 3 Core 3 Depth 4 metaG | ecosystem: Environmental > Aquatic > Freshwater > Wetlands | place: USA: Ohio, Lake Erie...
ATCCAGGTATCGATGATGTGGCGGCCGAAGATTTCGTATTTGCGGTAGGCGATGGCGCGCTCGGCGATCTGCATGCGCGAGGCGTGGCCCGACAACGGCGAGCCGTCCCGTCCGAGGTTGAGTTTGACCTTATATTTTTTCGCGCGCGCCTCGATATATTCCAGGTCGAAGCGGAAGAGGTTGTGGCCTTCGATGACGTCGGGGTCGCGCCGCTGGATTTCCTGCACCAGCTCGCCGAGCATTTCCGCCTCGCCGTATTCCTTGCCGGAAATCAGCCGCTCCCAGCCCGTGGAGTCGGATAACGCGATGGCGGTGATCCGGTCCGACTCCCGCGCCGCGTTGGGAAACTCGAAGCCTGCCTGACAGTAGGTTTCGATATCGAGCTGCAAACGCTTGAGGTCGCCGAAGGTCATGCCCAGGAAGTGGGTCTTGCCGGAAAGTAAAAGATACTGCTGTAGCGGGTCGCTGAAGTACCAGTAGGGCGCGTCGGTCGCCGACGGGGTTTTGCCGCTTTGCTTTTGCAAATGGGACCGCGCATCCTCGAGCTGTTTGAGATCGGGAAAAAGCGCCAGGCGATTGAAAGCGCCGTCGCCGCTTAGCGTTTCGATCCTGGCTTCGCCTTGCCATCCTTTGAGCCCGGCTTCGTTTTCGAGCAAGAGAAAAGGCTCAAACGGCGCGCTTGCCGCGCGATATTGACCACCGTCGCGGGAAAAAATTCTAACCTGGTTCGTGCCCTCGATCTCGAAGGCGATCAGCGCGGGCGTGCCATCATGGCCGAACAGAACTTCGTTCTTTTGAAACAGGGGCGGGAGCGGTTGTCGTTGCGCCGTCATGAATTTTTTCACTATAGCAAAGCGGGCCGCGAAGTCCTAGCCGGGATTATGCATAGTGGGCAGAGAGCGAGGGGTGAAGCCTTCCGGGAGAAGGCAATAGGCATCTACCTTGAAGTGGAGGGCGAGCCGCTCATCGTGAGCAAACAGCAGTGAAAATAAGTAGCGGCATGTCTAAAGCGCGATACAAGTCAATGTAACTCTTCGTCCGGATGCCTTCTCCCTCCACGCTTCACCCCTCGCTCACAGAGTGTTGTCGCCTTGGCTGGGACCATCAATAATCCGGCAAGCGCCAGAAAGCCTTGGGACTAGAGCCGCCGGGCATAGTTGTGGTAGATTAACCTCACTATGACTGCGGATCCTCTGGCTTTCGAGAGCCGCCAGTCCCTGAGAAATCCCATATTGTTGCTTGCGTTCGCCGGATGGAGCGATGCCGGCGCCTCGGCCACCACCGCGGTGCGCTATCTCGCCGATCAATTGCTGGCGAAGAAATACGCCAGCATCGACCCCGAGGAATTCTACGATTTCTACCGCCAGCGTCCGGTGGTTCGTTTGAACGAAAGCAAAATCAGGGAAATCCACTGGCCTTCGTACGATTTTTATTGCGGCGCGGGGATGGGCGTCGAGAGAGACTTTATTCTCGGCATCGGTGCCGAACCGCATCTGCGCTGGCGCACCTTCACCGAGATCATGCTGCGCTTCGCCCGCGAGTGCCAAGTGGAAATGGTGGTCACGCTGGGCGCCTATCTCGATGAAGTGCTTTATACTCGTCCGGTTCCGCTCACCGGCTTCTCGACGGATCCCAAGCTGATGGAAGAGTTGGACCTTGTCCCTTCGCGCTATCAAGGGCCGACCGGCATCGTCGGCGTGTTGGCCGACGCCTGCCGCGTAGCGGCCATGCCGCATCTGAGTCTCTGGGCCTCTTTGCCCCATTATCTTTCCGTTTCGCCCAACCCCAGGGGAACGCTGGCGTTGCTGTTGCGCCTGAACCAGTGGATCGGGCTGCGCGTCGATACCAGTCCGCTGGAAAATGCCGCCGCCGATTTCCAGGCCAAGATCAACGACGCGGTCAACGCCGACCCCAAGCTTTCCGCCTTCGTGCGCGAACTCAAGAAACGCGAATTCGAACAATGATTCTCTCCGTCCTGATTCCGGTCTATAACGAAGAGCGGACGCTCGAGGAAGTCGTGCGCCGCGTTCGCGCCGTCCCGTGCGCTAAAGAAATCATTCTGGTGGATGATGGGTCCAAGGATGGGAGCCGGGAAATTCTCAAGCGCCTGGAAGAAGAGAGTGCGCGCGCCGGCGATCCGCTCAATAATCTCAAAGCCTTCTTTCATTCCGTGAATCAGGGCAAGGGAGCGGCGCTGAAGACCGCGTTGAGTCACGCGGCCGGCGATATCGTGATCGTCCAGGACGCCGATCTGGAATACGATCCGAAAGACTATCCGGTTTTGTTGGCGCCCATCGAGGCGGGCCTCGCCGACGTCGTCTACGGCACACGTTTCGCCGGCGGCGGCGCGCACCGCGTGCTGTTTTTCTGGCACTCGATGGGCAACCATGTGCTGACGATGATTTCGAACGTGCTGACCAACTTAAACCTCTCGGACATGGAAGTGGGTTATAAAGTTTTCCGCGCCGAAGAGCTGAAAGGCGTCGAGCTAAAATCCCAGCGCTTCGGCTTCGAGCCGGAGATCACCATGAAGCTCGCCAAGAAGGGCTGCCGCTTCTACGAGGTGCCGATCGCCTATCACGGGCGGACTTACGAAGAAGGAAAAAAAATTACCTGGAAAGACGGCTTCGCCGCGCTGTATTATATGATCCGCTACCGGCTGGGGGATTGAGTTGCCGTCTCTCCGATGGGCTGCGATGCCTTCACCGATACGGGTTCTTGACCCAACGCAAGGGCTCCCGCATACTGAGTCTTAAGGTACAAAACGATGGCGAAAGCGAGCTTGAAAAAGGAAAAGTGGACGCTCACATTCGACCGGCGGTTGAAAAGTGCCGTGGTGCGAGAGGCCAGACGGCAGGGTGTCTATCCGACGCAGGTGCTGGAATCCTTGGTGAAGGAAAAATTTAATCCTTTCGGGCATACGAATATCAAGGATGAACCGGCGTACGTCCGCAAATTGCGCCGCAAGGACAGGCATGAAAGCGATGGGGAGTTCCTCGATGACATCCGGCGGTGGGAGAGAATCAACTCGCCCTCTCTTCTATCAGAAGTTCGTTAAACAAGTCGTTGCCCTTCCCGTCGTCATGCCCGCGTGTGCGGGAATCTGGTCGAGGCCGGATTTAACCCCGCCGTTACAAAATAAATAACCCGGATTCCGGCTCTCGCGTGCGCGCGCCCGCTCGGCCGGAATGACGTTTCATAGCGATCACGAATTCCTGAGATACGACCCTACTGGTACAGGCTGACCGCAGCGGCAGCGTTTGTCGGTCACGAACGTTTCGAGATTCATGCACGAGGATTTGGAAACCGAAGAGAATCGCGAAGGCAATTGGAACTGAACTAAGCTGAATAGGCCGACTAGCCTAGTCATGGGTGACAAGTCACTGGCCTACAATCGTGAACGTTGAGGACAAACAAACGCTGCTCGCGCTGCTAGCGCACTTGGTCAACCTATGCCAACGCGATATGGCATCCTCTGGTTTGCCGCGCGGTCGTTCTTTTGTTCAGTTCACAGAGACCGGCTGGGGAGAGTGCAGGAGCGAGGAACCCCGCTTCGATATCGTAGTGGACCGTGTCCTGCTCGGCGGACAGTGGAAGGACCATCCTTCAGTCTTGCCCGCCGCGGGCACCATGGTTCGTCAGGGCACTACCGCTGGCTGGAACGTGAAGGTCGATCCGAAAGAACCGATCGAGAAGCTGTCCCATTGGGCTGTCATCCAGCTCTCTGGGCCCCTCACCGAATACCTGACGATTAAACCTGATCCTCCCTTCGACGCTGCCGAGCGCTCGATGCGTACGAGCGGTACTGTCTCCACTGGACTGCCAGGCAGCAAGCCTGGAGGATCACGGTGCCACTTTGGGGTCTCGAAAGCGAGATACCGGATATCATGCTCGACGACTCCATCACAATCTCTGCGTTTTCGCCGGAGGAGAAGACGCGTCTGTGGCAAGACTTTCTAGTTGACTTTGGGCTTGCCAATATCTTTACCTATGAGAGCGCAAATCACTGCCTGGTTATTACAGAACTGTCAGGCCGACCTGTACCATCAACTCCCGAGCCGCTTCTGCACATCGCGCGGCTCGCGATCAGTGCCCTTCGGCTAGTCCATGAGGGTGAGGTCTATGCCGGACCCACCTTCGGTGAACTCCTGCCGCCAAGAATCATGAAACCAACGTTTCCCGACGTGCCTTACGAGTTACAGCTTCAGAGAGGACCGTTCGCAGCTAGGTATGTGTTGAAGGACACCGACACTGACTCAGTGTTGACTATCTTCCATGCTTTGCGAAACTGTCTTTCGGAGCACAAAGCCGGGCCACTCTCGCTAGCCCTGCGCCGTTTCAATCTCTCCTATGGCAGAGAGGCCCCGGACGATCAGATTATTGACCTCGCGATTGCTCTCGACGCCTCTCTCCTTGCGGATGCTGACCGTGATCTGGCGTACAAGCTCTTAGTGCGTGGCAGCGCGCTGTTGGCCGGGATACCAGAGGTGAAGGAGCATTCAGTGACCTTAGCCGCGCTCATCTTGCACGGAACAAGCTCGTGCATGGAAGCAAGAGTTTCGCAGATCTCAAACCGAAGGACCTCAAGCAGATTGATCCAGCGATGTTACTGATGCGCGCCAGGGCGACGGTCCGCGCTGTCCTCGCGAACTACGTGCGCCGGATAGCGGCCGGAGTCACCCTGGAGAGCATCAATAAAGCACTCGATGAACTGGTCCTCAAACGAGTCGGCGCTTAGTCGCCGGTTATCAGGAAAAGCGAATCTGAGCATGGCGTGGTGCCTAACGCAAATGCAGTTGAACAGCGCGTGGGTGGCAGCGGAACTAATTTTTAACGTCTCTTGGGGTACACCTGAGCTGCAGAATAAGTCGGTATAGGACAAAGTTCATGGTCGGCTGTGAGTTGTTATTCGGCGCATTGACAACCTGAACAGAGTCCGTTGGAGATCACCAGGGGCAGGGACGTTTCGCGATTTCCCGACCACTCGCTCCTGAATAGGAAGAGCCGCCCAACTCAACGCATTCGCCATAGCCGCAAACTTCGCGGCACGATGATGCAGGGCGTCAGCACTCATTGCCGCCAGCCACTCACGCCCCGCCTTTCGTCTCCATCCACGACTCCTCCATATAATCGCGCAGCGCTTCTTTGAGCGGATATCTGGGCGCGTGGCCGAGTTCGGCTTTGGACACGCCTAAATCGAGGGGCGCGCTTTTGCCTGCTTCTCCACCACTGGAGCCGGTGACTTTTACGTCGATGCTTGGCGCCAATTCCTTCACGATCCGGGCCGGGCCTTGCGGGCCGGTGACGACGCCGCGTTAGGTAGTCGTGCTTTGCATGGACATGCTGTTTGGACTAGAATCAGTCAATCGTTTACTGATCGCCGTAGTATGAGGAATACGTTATGTCGAAAACACTGAGAGCCGTCATCCGCAAGGGAAAAATCGAGCCACTGGAGCAGGTCGACCTTCCTGAGGGTTCAAAAGTTCTGGTGACACTCCTGCCCGACGAAGAGGCTGAGTTCTGGCTGGGAGCAAGCCAAGCTTCACTCGACGCAATTTGGGCTAACCCCGAGGATGACGTGTATGCCCAGCTCCTCAAAGAATGACATCATCCTGGTCAGGTATCCATTTTCAGATTTGTCGGGCGCGAAGGTTAGGCCTGCGATTGTTGTGAGTGCACCACACTCCTCTCAAGACATTTTTATCGTTCCCTTAACCAGCAAAACCTTTCCCCTCCTTGCTGGTGAGTTTCTGCTCGATGATTGGAAGGCAGGAGGACTAAACGTGGCGACAGTGGTGAAGCGTGGCCTGTATACAGTACACCAAACCTTGATCGTAAAAACCGTCGGTCGGCTGTCACCGCGCGATGCCCCTCGCCTTCAACGTTCATTGCGGGAATGGTTGGGGCTCTCGTAGCATTAAAAAGTTGCGACGCGAGAACACAGTAATCGGTCTGGTGCCCTCATACGGCCGCGACCTAACCCGGCGCCCCAGACCAGTCGCTAAGAGCGATGGTTGAGCTTTAGTCTCAGCGCCCATCTCCGGCGACTCATGACGTAGCTTTCGTTTCCTGCCAAAGCTCCTCCATGTAATCCCGCAACGCTTCTTTGAGCGGGTATTTGGGCGCATAGCCCAGTTCGGCTTTGGAGACACTGAGGTCGAGGGGCGCATTCTTGCTCGAGCCCTCAGCATTGGAGCCGGTGACTTTCACGTCGACGTTGGGCGCCAGTTCCTTCACGATTCGGGCCAAGTCTTCCGGCCCCGCGACCACGCCGCTGCCGGCGTTGTAGGTTCGCTGCTTCGGACTCTTCGCCTGGCAGGCGAGATGAATCGCCAAGGCGACGTCCTTGGCGTAGACGACTTCATTGGACGCGTAGAGCTTGGCATCGATGGTGAAGGGATCGCCCTTGATGGCGGCCAACGCGAGATCGCGCATGATCATGCCGACGGTGGAGCCGCCGACGTAGTGGCCGCGGCCGAAAACTCCCGCCGGGCGGATGATGATCGTATCAAGATCATATTGCGCCGCGTAGGAGTGCACCAGATGCTCGGAGCAGAGCTTGGTGACCGTGTAGAGGTTGTGGCCGCCGACGGCATCGCTCTCGCGGACGACGCTGCCGCTGATTTTGGCCCGGTCATAGACGCCGAAGGTGCTGACGTAGACGACGCGGCGGAGTTTGCGCAGACGGGCGGCCTCCAAGGCGTTGATGGTGCCCAAGATATTATTGGTCGCGCCCGTGTAGGAATTCTCCGCCACGCGCTTGCCGATGAGGCCGGCGGTGTGGACGAGGGTGTCGATCTGGAAACGGTCCAGCGCGCTGATCAATGCCGGCAGGTCGCGCATGTCGGCGGCGACGATTTCGGCTTTGTTGGCACCGACGACTTTGCCGATGTAGTCGCGGTTGGGAGCGAGATCATAGAGAAACACTTTGTTGCCTACGTCGATCGCTTGTCTTGCCGTGTGGGCGCCGATCAGTCCGGCGCCGGTGATGAGGATGTTCATGGCGGTTCCTCCTGAGGATTAAGTAAGACGTACCTTAGGTCGGCACCGCGGCGCTGTCAAACAGCGAAAAATATCTTGCCTTTCGCCGCCCTTTGCAGTTAAGTTTGGGGCGTCGACGGGACGCATCGTAATTCCACGAACTATCCGAGTCTCGAGCGAAAGGAGATCATCCATGAAGAAGATCCGAACGGGCCTATTTATTTTGGCCGCCGTGCTTGGTTTGGTTTTGACGACTCACATTTCGGTCGCGCGCGCGCAGATGACCAAGATCAAGATCGGCAGAACCACCGGCGCGAGCGGCTTTCATCTGCCTTCTTACGTGGCGATGGACAAAGGGTTTCTCAAGGGCGAAGGGCTGGAGGCCGTCTTCATCGCCGCCACGGGAGGCGTGCTGGTCAGAGCCTCGATCGCCAAGGAGTTGGAGTTCAATCCGATCTCGGCCGGCGGCTCGGAGGCGATGCTCAAGGGGGCGCCGTTGGTTTTTGTCGCGGGCGAGTCGCTGATCTCCCAGTGGACCATCACCACCACGCAAGACATAAAAAGGGTCGAGGACTTGAGAGGCAAAACGCTCGGACTCGGACGGCCGGGATCGGCGGATTACAGCGAGGGCGTCATCGTGCTCTCGAAGCACTTTAAAATGGAGCCCGGCAGGGATTACAAGGTTATCAACTTCGCGGGCGAGCCCGACCGGATCGCGGCGCTGATCAATAAGGCGATTCAAGGTGCGGTGGTCTCATTTCCTCATGCCGCCAGGGCGGAAAAAGAAGGCATGAAGATCCTCATGCGGACCGGCGACTATCTGCCCAGACTCGGAGGCACGTTTCTCTCCCATAAAGACTTCGTCAAGGAAAAGCCCGACGTCATCAAAAAATTCATCAAGGCCACCGCCAAGGCCATCGATTACATCAAGACCAACAAGAAGGGCACCGTCGAGGTCATTCAAAAATATTTTGAGATCAGCGACGCAAGCATCGCCGAGGGGATCTATAAGCAAGTCTCGGATAAATTTTCCGTGGAGATACCGCCCAATCTGCTGCGTGAGCTGATTGAGTCCAGGGCGACGCCGGAAATGGGCTGGCCGGCGGGCAAACCGCTTCCCGATCTCGAACAGTTCGTCGCGCGTAGTCTGCTCAACGAAGCGTTGCAGGAAATGGGGCGAAAGCCGGCGAAGTGAGGGTCGTTTAGTTGATCCGGCCCTTCGCGCATTCAACGCACCATCGCGCAGCAGCTACGGGGGCTTGCGCGAGGATGGTATCAAAGCACCGTCTAAGCTTGAACCTGGGCAGAGCTTCAAAACGTCTTCGCCGTCTCCGGCCGCCAACTGACGAGGCGGGATTCCAACCCTTTGACCGACATGGTGAGAATTAGCGACAGGCCCATGAAGATGAAGACGCCGGCAAAGACAATATCCACTTTGTAGTTGCTCGCCGCCGCCGCGATCATATAGCCCAGCCCCTGGCTTGAGCCGAAGAACTCGCCCACGACGACTCCCAGTATCGCTCTGCCGATGGCAAGCCTCAGACCCGCGATGATGTACGGCAGCGAGTTGGGTAGAACCACGATTTTCATCACTTGCCATTCATTGGCGCCGAAAGATCGCACCACGTTCACCAGCACGCGGTTGACGTTTTTCACGCCCACGTAAGTGTTGATCAGCAGGGGGAAGACGGCGCCGGCGAAGACGATGACGATCTTCGACCAGATCCCTATGCCGAACCACAAGATCAAAAGCGGCAACCAAATGATGCGCGGCGTGGCGTTGAATGCCGTGACGTAGGGATCGAGCAGGGCGTCCAATATTCTTGATCTCCCCATGAGCAATCCGAACGGAAGGCCCACTAGAATAGACAGTCCCAACCCGACGACGAAGGCCAAGGCACTGACGTAGAAATGTTTTTCCAGTTCGCCATTCATGAGTAGCTGATAAAAGGCCGCGCCGATCTTCGTCGGCGTGGTAAAAAACAACGCCATGCCTCGCGACAGAGTGAAGCAGTACGGGATGCTTTGCCAGAGCAGCAGCAACAAGACGATAAAGCCTATTCCGAGTACATAGGGCTCCTTGTCGTTGTAATACGCTTTGAGAGCGGTCATCGCACTTCCTCGCCGGCTCGCCAGGGCGCGAGGGTGATCTCCAGCTTGCGCATGATCTCCGTCAGCAGCACGGCTATTACAGCCAACATGATGATGCCGACAAACATCTCGGGCAACCGATAGGTGTCGCCGTAGTTTTGGATCGCGAACCCGATGCCCTCGGAGGCCGCGAAGAACTCGCCGACGATGATGCCCACCAGACCGCGGCCTATCGCCAGCCTCATGCCGGCAACGATATAGGGGACCGTGCTGGGTAAAATGACCTTCAAATAGAGATCCTTTTCTTTACCACCGAAGGATCGGATGACATTGATCAGCAGGGGGTCCGCGGACTTGACGCCGGCAGCGGTATTAAAAATAAAGGGGAAAACCGCAAGCAGAAAAACTAATACCGCTTTGCCGAGCAGACCGACGCCGAGAAACACAATCAGCAAAGGCGCCAGGGCGACCAGCGGGCTCGCATACATCGCGGTCAAAAAAGGATCGAGGGTATATTCGACGCGCCGGCGCCAGCCCATCACCGCCCCCAGCGGTGTGCCTAAAATGACCGCGAAACTGAAACCCCAGAGAAAGGCCCGGCTGCTCACGGCCAGGTCGTGCCACAGCTTTGGCCCGGCGATCTGGTCCGCGAAGGCGGCGGCGATGAGCGAAGGCTTGGTGAAAAAGAAGGGATTGACCGGAAAAACGTAGGTCAGTAAAAACTCCCAGGCGCCCAGGATCAAAATGAGCGAGCAATATCCCAAGACCGCCCGTTGATGTGCCGCGTAGGAGTCGCTGATTTTCATGGCTACTTGACGATCGTCAGTTCTTCTTTCAGCACATCCCAAATTTTCGACTTGATGTCGTTGAATTCCGGCGTGAGTCTCATCTCGTAATCTCGCGGACGGGGCAGACCGATGTTGACGATCTGCTTGGCCCGGCCCGGCCTGGCGGTCATGACGATGACGCGGTCGGAAAGATAGGCCGCCTCTTCGATGCTGTGGGTGACGAAAAGGACCGTCTTGCGGGTCCGTTCCCAGATTTGCAGCAGTTCCATCTGCATCAGGTCGCGGGTCTGGGCGTCGAGGGCGGCGAACGGTTCATCCATCAGCAGCACCTCCGGTTCGGTCGCCAGCGCGCGCGCGAGCCCGACGCGCTGTTTCATGCCGCCGGAAAGTTCATGGGGGTAGTGGCGCTCGAAGCCTTCCAGGCCGACGAGCTTGATCAATTCCATCGCGCGTTCCGTCCGTTTTCCCGCCGCGATCCCTTTCAGTTCCAATCCCAGCTCGACGTTCGCCGTCACTGTCCTCCAGGGGAGCAAGCCGAATTCCTGAAAAACCATCGCCCTTTCCTGACCCGGACCCGTGATGGTCCGGCCGTCCATCTGGAGCGCGCCCGCATCGGGTCGCACGAGCCCCAGGAGCAGGTTGAGAAAGGTGCTTTTGCCGCAACCCGAGGGGCCGACGATGCTGACGAACTCGCCCTTGGCGATTTCGAGACTGAGTTTATTGAGCGCGGTGACCGGATCGCGATTTTTCGACTTGAAAACCAAGGTGATGTCAGCGGCGCGGATAAATGGCGGCATAATTGCTGGTGGGGCGGGTTAGTTGAAGCCGATTTTTTTGTCCACTTTTCTCGGCAACACCGGGTTGAACGATAAGCGACTCGACATGCGCAATGTTTAGATGATAGCCGCCACGGCTGTCAAGTGAACTTTGAGCTCGCCGCGTTCGCGATCATCATGAATGAAACCAGATAGATGGTTGGCTTCGTTGGCTCGACGTTTACGGCGCCCGGGGAATGTCTTTTTGATTGTCCGCCAACCTGCGCGCCGAGGTGATAAATCCCGTGTGCGCGACCATCCGGTGCTGGGGCCGAGCGCTCATGCCTTTGAAATGCCAGAAGCGCATCAAGCTTTCGCTGGTCTCGATGCAGGCAAAGCGATTATCGTCCTTGAGCCCGTCCACCAGACTTTTGACTTGCAGCACCGTCGGCAAATAG
>Ga0153916_10003999_pt1 | contig 11071 bp, 8 predicted proteins | sample Opewatmetagenome_FD_109642 | JGI IMG/M metagenome (GOLD analysis project Ga0153916, IMG submission 109642) | Freshwater wetland microbial communities from Ohio, USA - Open water 3 Core 3 Depth 4 metaG | ecosystem: Environmental > Aquatic > Freshwater > Wetlands | place: USA: Ohio, Lake Erie, Old...
AGGCAGTCACCAGGGTCTTCTCTTTCAAGAGATCAGCATTCTTCCGGTTTCGAGCATAAGGAGCAAGCCGGTCAGCCACCTCGAAAATACGAAAGTACTCCTCCCTCCCGAAATCCTTGAGTGACAAAATGTCACGTCCATTGAAACTACGCATTGTTAATCCTCCAATTAAAAAATTAATGAATCTGGTAAGGTTTCCCTAAAACCAGATTTTATTATTGACCCACCCGTCGGACCACATGGAAATTGAAATATCCGGGCAGGAAATAGCTAAATGAATAATCCACCACTCGACCCGCAGAAGTATAGAGGTAGGCGATAAAGCGTAGCAGCACATCACCCTTCTGAATACCCAACGCCCGCGCCACCTCTGGGCTGGCATTGACTGCATTGATCTCGCAGCGCGACGTGGTTAAATCGAGAGTTTTATGGCGCAGAAGCAGGTCCAGGACAGAGCCCGTAAACCCTTTTTGCAGTTCTGCAGGAACAATTAGATTCTGAGGCAGGATATCGATCAGATAGGCTGCTGGCTGACCCTCAGCCAGGATCACTCTCATCACCTGTAAAAGGACACTGCCCTCCTCGACTCCTAAGGCTGCCGCTTCCTCCGCAGTCGCAGGTTTTTCCACCGTTTGCATTTCTCCCAAGGAAACCGGTAGCCCGATTCTCCTCGCCAGAGTCTCAATACTTTCCAGCACTTCCAAGCCACTCTCGATGACTTGCGAAGGACGGGCTACGTAGGTTCCAGAACCTTGCCGCCGGTGGATCAGACCTTGAGTTTCAAAGGTGCGCATCGCCTCTCTCAGAGTAGCCCTTGAAACGCCCAGCTGACGCGCCAGTTTAGGTTCTGAAGGCAATCGTTCACCTATTTGCAATCCCGAGATCATTTTGCTTAAGCTGGCAAGTAGTTTTTGAGATTTCGTTTGGTTAAGACTCATTTTAGGCCTTTTCTGAGCAATTGCAACAAAGTAATTTAAGCACGAAATTATCCTAAGTCAGATTTTAACCCTGATTTTACTCATCCTCTAGTTGCAATTGCTTTAAAGTAAACCCATTTTGAGAACCGGTTTTATGGAATCTTAGTTGGGTTTACTCTGGTGTTTCGCCGAAAGTTATTTATCAAAAAGGTTTGTAAAACCGGCAAAACCCTTCAACAAACAGCTGTTGTTCAATCCTTCTTAGCAAAGAAACTTTCAGCGGTTTGCATCTATCACAGAAACGAAATCAAATTTTGTTACGTCCACAAGCCCCAGGTCGGAAATTCGTAGCTCAGGAATAACCACCAGGGCTGTCAGGCTTAACTGCATATTGGGATTATTGAGCATGCAGCCGCAGGTCTTGAATCCTTCTAATACAGTGGCAGCTTTTCGAGAAACAACCTCGGCATTTTCGCTTGACATCAAGCCTGCAATAGGGAGTTCCACCAGACCGATGACCTTGCCTTCACGGACAACAACCTGTCCTCCTCCCACCCGTTTAAGCTCATTGGCTGCCAAAGCCATATCCACCTCACTGGTTCCTGTGACAATCAGGTGGTGACTATCATGCGCCACCGTGGTTGCTACTGCACAGGGCACGTTGAATCCAAAACCATGCACCAGTCCAACCTGGACCCTGCCCGTGCCTTGATGGCGTTCTACGACGGCAATTTTCAAGAGATCCCTTGCCACGTCCACCCGCACTTCCCCATCTACTGCTGGCATCTCATAAACCAGATGGCGGGTCGGAGCCTGGTTCTCGATGATCCCGATCACATGGGCTTTTACCTTTCCAGTTCCAGGAGCCTCCAGGCGAAAATCCTCTGCGGTAATTGGTTTTTTAAAGTGAACCGAATGCTTGACCCATTCCGGATATGGAAAAGAGCTCAGTCCAGTAGTAATTTTCCCATTCCTGGCAACCAGCCTGCCTTTGGCAATAACCTCTTCGGCGGAAAAGCGCTCCAGGTCATTCACCATTAAAATATCAGCATACCTTCCAGGCGCAATCATCCCCACCTGCCTCGCAACGCCAAAGTGTTCTGCTGTGTTGATAGTTGCCATTTGAATAGCCGTGATCGGCGCGACGCCTGCCTGGATCGCAACCCGCAGTGCGCGGTCAACATGTCCTTCATTGACCAGGGTTTCCGAATGGCTGTCATCGGTACACAACAAGAAATGCCTGGAATCCAAACCCATTTCGGTCAGCGCGCGCACCTGCCCCGCCACATCCTGCCAGCCCGATCCCTGTCTCAAGATGGCTTTCATCCCCTGCCGGACGCGCTCGACAGCATCTTCTGGACGAGTGCCTTCATGGTCATCTTCAGGCCCTCCTGCCACGTATCCGTGGAAAGGTTTGCCCAGGTCCGGAGATGCATAATGCCCACCGATCACTTTTCCCATCCGGCGCGCCTCCGCCATCTCCGCGTGCATTTTCTCATCGCTCATGAACACACCCGGAAAATTCATTACCTCCCCCAGACCGATGATCCCTGGCCAGGTCATTGCTTCTGCTACTTCGGATGGTCCAATGCTGGCACCAGGTGTCTCCAGCCCCGGCGCGGAGGGCACACAGGAGGGCATCTCCACCCACACATGGATCGGTTGGGAGGCAGCCTCATCCACCATCAACTTAACACCCTTCAATCCAAAGATATTGGCAATCTCATGCGGATCGACGAACATCCCCGTTGTTCCATGGGGGATCACCGCTCGTACAAATTCTGTCACCGTCAGCATCCCGGATTCAATGTGCATATGCGCATCCAAAAGCCCAGGCGTCAGGAACCGGCCCTTGGCATCGATCAACTGAGTCCCCTCACCGATGGTGTGGGAGGCATCTGCCCCTACGTAAGCGATCCTCTCGCCCTTGATGGCAATATCGATATGGGGAATGATCTCGCCAGACTGAACGCATATCCACTGGCCATCTCGGATAACCAGATCTGCTGGAACGCGTCCCATTGCCACATCTACCAGAGCGCGAGAAATTGACTTATCAAAGAAAGAATTCATAGGTGATTGGTTTCCTTAATCCCCGGCTAATAGCCGCCGGGAGGCACGGTTGTGCTGCTCCACCAATCGGGGCAGCGAAAGGTTCACCAGTTTGCCATCCTTCACTACCATCTTGCCGCCTACCAGGACATAATCAGCTGCTACTGGCGCACAAAAGACCGCTGCAGCGACTGGATCGTGTAAAGCTCCTGCGTAACCCAACCTGTTCAAGTTGATTGCCATAAAATCGGCGCATTTCCCAGGTTCTAAGGAACCCAGGTCTTTCCTTCCCAATACCGAAGCACTGCCACGTGTAGCTATCTCCAGAGCTTGCCTGGCGGTCATGAGCGCCGGTCCTTCTCCAGAAAGGGATGCTCCCAGCAAGCCTGCCCTCACGCGTGAAACCAACATCGCCTGGCGCACTTCTTCCAAAAGGTGAGAGCCATCGTTGCTGGCAGATCCATCCACTCCCAACCCCACTTTTACTCCCGCTGTCAGCATTTCGAGAATGGGTGCAATTCCCGAGGCCAGGCGCATGTTAGAAGTTGGACAGTGTGCCACTCCGCAACCAGTCCGTGCATATAATGCAATCTCATCCGGATCGACATGCACAGAATGGGCGAACCATACATCTTCCCCAACCCAGTTCAACACATCCATATAAGCCGCTGGGCGATAGCCAAACTTTTCCAGGCAGAAAACTTCTTCATCCTTTGTCTCAGCCAGGTGAGTATGCAAGTTTACGCCGTATTCACGTGCCAAAACCGCGCTCGAGCGCATTAATTCCGCCGTAACACTGAATGGCGAACACGGCGCCAGAACGATTTGGGTCATCGCTCCCGGATTTGGATCGTGGTAAGTCTCAATTAATCGTTGAGAGTCTTTCAGGATGAAATCTTCCTTTTCAACCACCTGGTCCGGAGGCAGCCCCCCCTGACTTTCCCCCAGGCTCATCGAGCCACGCGAGGCATGCAACCTGATCCCCACCTCTTGCCCGGCCTGGATCTCATCGTCCAGGCGTGCTCCATTTGGAAAGATGTACAGGTGATCCGAGGCCGTTGTACAACCTGAGAGTGCCAATTCTGCCATGGCTGTTTGGGTCGAGATGCGAATATCTTCGGGTGTCATGCGCGCCCAAATTGGATAAAGCGTTTTCAGCCAGCCAAACAAATTGGTATTCTGGGCAGCTGGAACAGCACGCGTCAAAGTCTGATAGAAGTGATGGTGAGTGTTGATCAGCCCAGGCAGGACAAGATAATCCGAAAGGTCAAGGACCTGATCTGCTGTCTTAGGAAGATCGGCAGCCAGGCCCACCTGTTCAATAAAACCATCTCGCACAAAAAGACCACCGCCGGTGATTTCCTGTCGATGGTCATCCATTGTCACGAGTAACGAACACTGGCGAAGGAGTAAAGTCGTCATATTTTATGCAAAAAAGCTAATGTGGCAAACCGCGACTTGTCTGACAACAAAAGTTTAACAAAGAAAGTGCCTCCTGTCAATTGTCAGACAAGTTACCTATGGCCCGATTCAACCCTGCGCTTTTTATTTTCGCAATAGTTATGCCTTCGCTGCAGCTGCGTACTTTGCTGCTCGCAAGGTATTGCTCAAGAGTTTGGCAATCGTCATCGGTCCCACCCCACCTGGGACCGGCGTCAACCAGCCTGCCACTTCCTTCGCCTCTTCAAAGCACACATCACCCACCCACCGGTAGCCTCTCTTAGCAGTAGGATCGTCGACCGCGTTCGTGCCGACATCAATGACCACCGCACCCGGTTTGATCCAGTCGCCGCGCACCATCTCAGCTTTTCCCACCGCTGCAACCAATATATCTGCCTGTCGGCAAATAGACGGCAAATCCTTGGAGCGAGAGTGGCAGATCGTCACGGTTGCATCGCGCTTGACCAGTAGCAAAGCAGTTGGCATGCCGACAATATTGGACCGTCCTAATACGACCGCGTTAGCACCTTTGATAGGAACCCCAGTCTGATCGATCAGATAGATCACCCCATCGGGCGTACAGGGCACGAAGAGTGGTTCGCGACCCTTCTGAGCCAGCCGTCCGATGTTAATCGGATGGAAACCATCTACATCTTTTTCAATACTGATCGCATTCAGCACTTTTTCGTCATCAAGGTGCGACGGCAAAGGCAGTTGAACCAAGATCCCATTCACGTGTGGGTCAGCATTCAATTCCCGCACCAACTTCTCTACTTCCACCTGCGATGCCGTAGCTGGCAGGGTATAACCAAAGGACTCTATGCCAATCTCGCGGGCACGCTTTTGCTTCATGCTCACATAAGATTGTGAATCCTTGCGATCACCAACCAAAACCGTTGCCAATCCCGGATGCGGAAGACCTGCCTTAATCATTGCCTCAACCCCAGCAGCAGTTTCAACCCGCAATTTCTCCGCGATAGCATTACCGTCGATGATTTGAGCTGTCATGGTACTCTCCTTTTATTCTTTTTCGCGATTTTTCTGCGTGAAGTAGTCTAATTATAAAATGATTATCCTGGAAATTTCCTTTTTATGCAATAGACTAATGTCACTCTCTGGCTGTAAAACTATCCTCACCTTATGCGTTGACAAAATGCCAACAACCAGTAAAATACCTGAGTTTCGTTTGTTGGCTGCTCCTATCTTGCTGAGATCAAAAAACATCAAACACTTCCTGGAATATGTTACGCAAAATTTTCTCACCCGAAAACCTGTTTGCCTTCCTGCTCTGTATGCTGGTTCTCTTGCTGATTATCGTCACAGCCGATCAATCCCCTCAGTGGATATACCAGGGCTTCTAGCATCCCCCACCCTACCCATGCCAATCCTGCAAATAACAATCCTATGTCTGGTTGCACTTTTGATTGGTGCGTTCGTCCGCGGGCAATGGCGGGTCTGGCTTCTATTGGTTGCCAGCCTGGCAGCAGTCTATTGGCTGCAGCCTTTCACACCCATTTCCCATCTTGATTTTTGGCTCCCAAGTATTTCAGTGGTTTTAACCATTTTCGTCTGGGCAGTCACCCGGCAGAATCAACCTTGGAACAGCAAGGATAATTGGATTACGGTGGGGATCTTAATCGGGTTTGTGTTGGTTATTGGGCTTTCGCGTTATCTGGGTCCAGTTTGCTGTCTTACACCTTCTCGCCCGCCAGTCTTGTATCAGATCATCCTCTTAATAGCGCTGACCACAGGGTTGGTCCTGCTTTTTTGGCGCACATCCCAGGGCCGGTCTGCCTTGTTAGCGGGTTTTCTGGTTCTGATCCTGGGTCTGTTCATCATCTTAAAAACAGAGCCTCTCGCCGCCTGGCTCAGCGCCGGGCTGCGCTCTCTTTCTGGAAGGTCTTCCTCAACAGCTAGCGCCCTGGATTTGCGCTGGTTAGGTTTCTCCTATATCGCCTTCCGCCTGCTGCACTGTATGCGCGATCGCCAGAACGGTCGTCTGCCCGAGTTCAAGCTTCATGAATTTTTGATCTACGTTCTCTTCTTTCCAACTTTGACTGCCGGTCCAATCGATCGCAGTCAGCGCTTCATTCAAGATCTCCGCAAGCCTAATAACCTCAACTCACAGGATCTGACACAAAGTTTCCAGCGGATTGCCTGGGGCTTTTTTAAGAAATTCGTTGTGGCCGATACCCTGGCCGTGATCGCCCTCAACGAGGTCAACGCAGCTCAAACTTCACCAACAATGTGGTTATGGGTGTTCGTGTATGCCTATGCTTTTCGCATTTACTTTGATTTTTCTGGATATACCGACATCGCCATCGGAGCCGGTCAATTTGTTGGAATTAAACTCCCCGAAAATTTTGACCGCCCATACTTGAAGCCCAACCTGACAGCCTTTTGGAATAGCTGGCACATCACGCTGGCTCTGTGGTTCCGGGCATATTTCTTCAACCCGCTCACCCGTGCCCTTCGCTCCAGCAAACGTGCGATCTCCATGCCCGTTATTATTTTTTTGGGTCAGCTCGGTACCATGACTCTGATCGGTTTATGGCATGGCGTTACCTGGAATTTCCTGATTTGGGGCGCCTGGCATGGCATAGGACTGTTTTTTCACAACCGCTGGTCTGAGTTTAGCAAGGCGAAGCTGGTGGGGTTGACCCAAACGCCCTGGTTGAACCGCTTATCAAGTCTTGCCAGCACATTTCTCACCTTCCAGTACGTTGTCCTGGGATGGGTTTGGTTTGCACTGCCAGAGCCAGCTCAGTCATGGAAAGTATTGCTCGGATTATTCGGATATGGACAGTAATCAGGCATCTAACCGATCCCCTCTCGCCAAAGGAGAGGATTCCAGCATGAGGCTTTCTCCTGGGATCTCACTCAAGAATGTGCTGGTAAAATCCATTTTCCTCTTTATCCTGCTCAACTTGCTGTTTGCCTTGTTCAAGCCTGTTCCCTGGTTGGCGCGGATTTCTGCATATAACAGCCTTTTTCCGGGTCGCCAGCGCTTACCTTTCGGCGAAATCCAGGATAAAGCCTATAACCTCAGCCTTTACCAGTTAGATGCCATGTTCCGATCCCATACAATTGCGGCTGGCAAATCGCTAAATGAATATCGGGTTATTGTTATCGGCGATTCATCCGTTTGGGGATATCTGCTTAAGCCGTACCAGACCCTCACAGCCTCTTTGAACAGGATGCACCTGACTACCCCGGACGGGAAACCGGTGAGGTTTTACAACCTGGGTTACCCCACCATCAACTTGACCAAGGATATCCTCATTTTGAGCAATGCCATGAAATACCAGCCAGATCTCGTAGTCTGGTTGACTACTTTGGAAGCCTTCCCCCACTCCAAGCAATTAACCTCCCCAATCGTTCAGCACAATCCAAACTCAGTGCGTAGTTTGATCCGGGCTTACAACCTTGACCTTGATCCTCTGGATTCAAACCTGGTTGACCCCACCTTCTTGGAGCAAACCATTATTGGGCAGCGTCGCTCGCTGGCGGATTTGCTAAGGCTGCAGCTCTACGGTGTTCTGTGGGCCGCGACGGGTATAGATCAATTTTACCCGGAGACATACGATCCTCCGCAAGCCAACCTGGAAGCGAGTGAATCCTTTTATGACTTGAACCCTCCAACCCTGGACGCACAGAAGTTGGCCCTTGATAGTTTGTCTGCGGGAGGCCAAATTTCTGGTAGGGTTCCCATTTTACTCGTCAATGAACCGATTTACATTAGTCAGGGAGAGAACAGCGATATCCGGTATAATTTCTTCTACCCTCGCTGGGCATATGATCAATACCGTTCTTTGCTTATGCAGTTCAGCCAGTCAAAAGGCTGGGCTTATCTAGACTTGTGGGATTTGATCCCCCCAGGCGAATTTACTAACAGCGCCATCCATTTGACCCCTTTGGGGACCGAAAGATTAGCCAGCCAAATTATCCCGGCTGTTAAGACCTTAGTGGACCAAACTTATGTGCCTTGACGTAAAAAAATTACTGCTTTTCATTTGGACCGCCTTTTTACTTACCACTGCCTGTTCGTCTTCACCTACCCTGGCTCCATTGCCTCAATCCCCTACGAAAACAGAGGCTGCCTTCTCGCCTCCTGTGCCATCCATTGAGCCAACTTCCTCTCCAGAAATAACGCTGTCTCCCACGGAAACCTTGCCCCCTGAAACCGCCTTTGTCCCCTCACCACAGCCCACGGACACTCCCCCACAGGCTGTCCCCACCCACACGCCTCTGCCTCTTGAGGCCTGGAAAGAGCTGCCCGTTATCCCCGCAGTCAGTCAGCGGACGGTTCAAATTTACCAGAAAGGCCTGGAACTCGGCCGCGATCCACACCGTTTTTCTAAAATTGGCGACTGTCAGAATGTATCCTCATATTTCCTTTCTCCATTCGAGTACCCATCCGCATACCGCCTGGGAGATTACGCCAATCTGCAAGAAGCCATTGATTGGTTCAATGGTTCCTTTACCCGGGATAGCCTGGCTGTGAAAGGCGGTTTTAATGTGGCAGCAGTTCTTTCTCCACTGCGTGCTGATCCGAAGCAATGTGAGCAAAATGAAAGCCCCGCCGCTTGCGAGCTAAGAGTCTTTAATCCCAGCTTTGCGATCGTCAGTATGGAAACCTGGTGGTCTGGCAAACCTGAAAATTACGAAAAATATATGCGCCAACTGATCGAATATCTCATAGACCAGGGAGTCGTCCCTATCCTGGCTACCAAAGCCGATAACCTGGAAGGAGGCAATCAAATCAATCAGACCCTGGGTCAATTGGCTTGGGAATACGATATTCCATTGTGGAATTTCTGGGCTTCTGTCCAGCCTCTTCCCGATAAAGGTCTGACGAAAGACGGTTTTCATCTGACCCTGGGAGATTATTATTACGATAACCCCCAGACCACTAAGACTGGTTGGTCCATGCGCAACCTCACCGCTCTCCAGGCTTTAGATGCTGTCTGGCGAGGTGTAACCAACCCTCCTCTTACACAACCCTGAGACCGGTTTGGACTATAAACTACAACTATATCTATCGATAAAGGATTGCCTCCATGAGTGAAGACATCGCCCAGATTCTTACCCGCTATATTGTTATCGAGATCTTAAAACAGCCAAAACGCACAATTTCTCTAGATGAAAAAATAATCTCCAGCGGCATGATTGACTCATTTCACCTGGTCGATTTATCTCTTTTTATTGAGGATAACTTCGGTGTGCATATCGATGACACCGAATTGGACGCCAGCACTTTCGATTCCCTGGCCGAGCTGGTTGCGCTGATCCAGCAGCGTAAGGTGTGAATCATTAAGAACACAGAAGGATCTTGCTTCATGAATAATATCTCAAACCAGCTCATTCAGAACTGTCTTAGCACGCCTGCCAGGTCTGCTTTATATTTACTGTTCAACCGCCAGGCGGACCAAACCATAACATGCGAGCAGTTACTGCAGGGTGCCAGCAGTTATGCCATTGCACTGGATAAAGCTGGGATAAAGCCTGGCGAGGTAGTCATTCTGATTCTTCAGCATGGGGAGGCTTTGGTCTACGCCTTCTTCGGTGCCATTCTCCACGGTTCCATTCCCTCCATCATGCCCTTTCTCACCGAGAAATTGTCTCCCGAGCATTACCGGCGTTCGCTTTCTGCCCTTTTTCAAATCACTGCCCCATCTGCAGTGATCACTTACCCAGATTTTGAAGCCGAAGTACAACAAGCCATCCTGGACTCGACCGTCGATGGCATCCATCCGGTTCGCAGGCTGCTCTTGCATACAGATATACTGCCTTTGCAGCAGGTGGAATTGGATCGATTGGCAGGTCTCAACCGCAGTCCAGAAGAGATCGTATTGCTGCAACACTCCTCAGGCACCACAGGACTTCAAAAGGGTGTGGCGCTCTCGCACCAGGCTGTTTTTAATCAGCTCGTCAGTTATAGCAAAAGCCTCCACTTGAATCACGAAGATGTCGTGGTGAGTTGGCTGCCTCTGTATCACGATATGGGATTGATCGCCGGTTTCCTCATGCCCATTCTCATGGGGGTGCCTCTGGTTCTGATGTCTCCGTTTGATTGGGTGCGTTCGCCTGCTCGATTACTTCAAGCAGTCTCACAATATAAAGGTACGCTCTCCTGGTTGCCGAACTTTGCTTATAATTTCTGTGCCCAGAAAATTCGCGATCGAGACCTGGAAGGGGTGGATCTCTCTAGCTGGCGCGCAGTGGTCAATTGTTCAGAGCCGATGTACCTGAAAAGCCACCAGAAATTCCTTCAACGATTTATCCATAATGGATTAAGATCTGACGCGCTGGCTACCTGCTACGCCATGGCTGAAAATGTCTTTGCTGTCACTCAGGGCGGTATCCAGTCCCCCGTCACCGTGGACAGGATCAGTCAGAGCGCTTACTTTTCCCAAAGCCTGGCACGTTCCGCCTCCAGTGATGAGCCGTTCATAACGATGCTCTCTGCCGGCACACCCGTAGATGGTACGTATGTTTGCATCATGAACGACCAAAGAGAAGTTCTACCCGAACGTCACATCGGTGAAATCGCTCTGCGCAGCAACTGCATGCTGACCGGCTATTACAACCGTCCAGATGCCACGGAGAAAGCTTTTCATCAAGGTTGGTATCTGACCGGTGACTTAGGATATATCGCGAAC
>Ga0153916_10004000_pt1 | contig 11071 bp, 7 predicted proteins | sample Opewatmetagenome_FD_109642 | JGI IMG/M metagenome (GOLD analysis project Ga0153916, IMG submission 109642) | Freshwater wetland microbial communities from Ohio, USA - Open water 3 Core 3 Depth 4 metaG | ecosystem: Environmental > Aquatic > Freshwater > Wetlands | place: USA: Ohio, Lake Erie, Old...
ATGGAGACCTGCACCTTCGAGGAAATGATTAAACTGGGTGCGGAAAAAATTGGATGGAGAGAGAAAAAGATGCAGAAAAAGGAAAGGGGAACGAAGCGTTATGGCATTGGAATGGGGATCGCGATGGATGTCAGCGGCGCTCAACCCTTTAACATTCAGCACAGAAATGCTTTCATGAAGTTCAACGAAGACGGGTCGGCCAATTTATTGGTGAACGCTGCCGATTTAGGCCAGAATATTATTGGAGCGATGGTCCAAATTGCGGCGGAAACTCTCGGCTTGAAGTACGAGGACATCCATGTGGTCGCCGGAGACACGGACAGCACCCTTTATGATATCGGTCAGCATGCTAGTGGCGGGTGTTACCAAATAGGCCATGCAGTTATTAACGCTGCCGAAGAAGCGAAAAGACAGCTTCTTGAACGCGCTGCCAAAAGGCTTGAGGTGTCGCCGGACGATCTAGAGGTCAAGGAGAGACGCATTTTCGCCAAGTCAGACCCTAAACGGGAGATTTCCGTTCGAGAGGTTGTCAAAGAGGCCATGTATAATTTCAAGGGCGAGCATCTGAATATCTCCGGAAAAGGCTCGTTTTCCCCAAAGCTAAATCCACCGCCCTTTTCGGTTGTTTTCACCGAGGTGGAAGTCGATACCGAGACGGGAGAGGTGAAGGTACTAAGAATTCTGTACTTGGCAGATCCAGGTAAGGCCATCAATCCGGCCACGGTCGAGGGCCAATTGGAAGGTGCCATCGCGCAGAGTCTCGGCTATGTCTTGACCGAAGACTACATAATAAATAAGGAAACCGGCACTCTCGAAAGCGACAACTTTAATACCTATAAATTGTGTTCAGCCTTAGATATGCCGGAGACGGAAATAATCCTTTACGAGAAGCCCGTTCCTTCGGGTCCCTATGGTGCCAAGGGTATAGCGCAGGGCGCTATGGTTGCAGTCACGCCATCCATAGCTAATGCAATTTATGATGCGGTCGGTATCCTCATTACGGACATGCCGGCCACGTCCGAGAAGATCCTGGAAGCCCTCAAAAAAAGGGGGAAAACCTTTTCACATTAGGGAATTAGAGAGTGCCGGAGAAATGTATTATCAATGAACAGAGGGGCAGCTGCAATTTAAAGAGCTCGAATATTCACCCTATCCACTATGCAGCGGAGTACCTTTTAAATGCCGCATTGTCTTTAGAGAAGAGTTAACGGCCACCGAAATAGGCTTTCTTCACTCGTTCGTCGTTTGCCAATATTATCGAACTCCCCATAAGCGCAATCTTGCCCACCTCTAAAACATATACCCTTTTCGAAAGATTAAAAGCCATACGGGCGTTCTGTTCAACAAGAATAATACTCACCCCGGACTCATGAATGTTCTTAATGATCCTCCCTATTTCGGCTACCATTAAGGGCGCTAATCCAAGGCTTGGTTCATCTAATAAAAGTAATTTGGGTTTGGACATCAAGGCCCGTCCCATCGCCAGCATCTGCTGCTCACCTCCGCTGAGACTGCCGGCAAGTTGCTTATTCCTCATCTTCAACACAGGAAAGTACCCATAAATAATTTCCAAATCACTTGCTATCGCTTTATTATCTTTACGCAAAAACGCGCCTAAAAGTAAATTATCTATCACTTTCATGGAATAAAAAATTCTTTTCCCCTCGGGGCAATGGGCGAGTCCCAAGCTAACGATTTTATGAGCCGGAAGGCCATCGATTCTCTTCCCCTGAAACCATATTTCACAGGACGTGGCTCTTGTTAATCCGGAGACCGCTCTCAAGGTAGTCGTCTTGCCAGCCCCATTTGACCCGATGAGGCTTATAACCTCTCCATGCACAGCATCAAAGGATATACCCTTTATCACCTCCACCATACCATAGTGGACCCTTAAGTCTTTGACCTCAAGCATGGTAGCTATTTTTCTCCTCGCTGCCTAAATAGGCTTCGATTACTTTCTTATCTGTCTTTATCTCTTCAGGTGTCCCCTCCGCAATCTTCCTTCCGTAATCGAGCACCGAGATCCTTTCGCATAGATTCATAACCGCCGCCATGGAATGCTCAACCAATAATATCGTAATGCCTTCATTCCTTATCTTCCGAATTACCTCCACCATCATCATTGTCTCCTCTGGATTCATGCCAGCTACAGGCTCATCAAGCATTAGCAAAGAAGGCTTAGTCGCCAAAGCTATACAAACGCCGAGGATTCTCTGATTTCCAAAAGGTAAGTTTTTTGCCAGCATATCTTGAAACGAACTCAACCCCATGAATTGTAGTATCTCCACAGTTCTTTGATAACAACTTTTATACTCGTTTCTCGCAGATCGTGTATGCAAGAATTGGCTTACTAACCCCTGCCTGTAATTTTTGTGGTAACCGATATACACATTCTCGAAAGCCGTTAACTCCATAAACAAATTCGTTAACTGAAAAGTTCTCGCGATTCCCCTTTCTACCCTGGCGTGAACCGGTAATTGGGTTATCTCTTTCCCTTTAAATATCACGCTACCCTTCGTCGGGGCGAGAAAACCACTGATCACATTAAAGAGGGTTGTCTTGCCCGCACCGTTCGGACCGATTATCCCTCGTATTTCTGACTCGTTGATCTCAAGATCGACCTCATCAACGGCGGCCAATCCACCAAAGTGTTTGCTTAACTTCCGAATCTCCAGTATCCCCACTGAAACTCCTTCCCAAAATTTCTCATCTCCTCAATGGAATATACTTCGACAACACCCCCATGACCCCTTTGCGAAAAAAGAGGGCACATAATATGATGACCAAGCCTTCAAATATTGGCTGATACTTGTCAGTGATACGTAACCATTCTGGGACAGCCCGAATGATAATAGAACCAATAATAGGGCCAGAGATAACAAACCCCAATCCGCCGACAACGGCATTAATGGACACATAAAGGGATCTTACGATGTCGAACGACGTCGGAGCAATGTAACTAAAGTAGTGAGCATACAAACTACCGGACAAGCCGCTCGTAAAACCGGCGGTTACATAAGCGATCATGCGGTACTTGAAGATGTTTACACCCACCGATTCGGCTAAATCGGAAGACTGTCCGATAGCCGTCCATGCCTTCCCAATTGCAGATTTGTAGAGTCCCATAAAAATGAGAACGCACACTGTTGCTAAACCAAGGGTTAAATAATAATAGGAAGCCTTACTGAGGAACACATATGAGCCAATAGCAGGGCGCGGGATACGACCCATTCCGTCCCAGCCACCCAACAGACCAATGTGTCCAATGGCCTCCACAAATACCTCGGCAATGACCACGCTTATCATAAGAAACGTAACCCAGCCCGCTCTGACGGCCAAGAGGCCTATCAGAAGAGCAAAAAAACTTGTTATTATGGCTGATAACGGGAGGCAAAACCAAAAATTGATACCAAATTTTGTCGATAAGAAACCCGAAGTATAAGCTCCCAAACCCCAGAATGTCGCTGCACAAAAGGTTAATAACCTCACATGATATTGCGCAATAAACCCCATCACGACAATACATTCCAAGCCGGCAAGAATGAATATATGTATCAAGTGCTGACTTCCAATAATAGATGGAAGGAATATTAATGCTAGAAATATCCCTAGAAGAATAAGCCCCTTTTGATGCTTAAAGGGTAGCAATTAGATCCTCCTCCTGAATTCGACGCCCCAGATCCCCCAGGGTCTAATATACATAATAATTGCGACCAGTAACATCATGATTGTATAATCCCATGTCCCGAGATAATGGTATCCGAAGCTCTTGACTAATCCAAACAACAGCCCTATGATCACCGCTCCCTTTAGGCTACCATGGCCCGCCACAACCACGATGCAAAGGTACGTCGTCGTGATTGGATATCCCATATTCGGCTGAGCCGAAAGGTAAGGGACGATGACTGCTCCAGCCATCCCCGCCAGAGCGGAGCCCAGAATCATCGCTATCACTAACATCCACCGAGGATTAATGCCCTGAAGCGAGGCTCCCTCCTGATCTATCGTCGTCGCTTCCAATGCTTTCCCTATTTTAGATTTCAAAAAGAGATGGAGACCCACCATCACCCCTAAACTGATGAGTACGATTGATAGCTTTTCAAGTGAAATGGTTGTACCCCAAAGAGTTAAAACACCCTTAAAAACCGAAGGCACGATGAGATTCCTCTCTCCGACAGTCACGATGACGCCTTGAACCATTATATATCCCAGACCTACTGAAGTGGCTACGGTCAGAAACACATCGAAATATAACGGCTTAAACAAGATGTGCCACGTCATGAGACCTAATAACCCTAAGGCTAACCCAGCTATCACCAAACTCAAAATCCAAGGAACACCTAAAAACACCAATCCCCCATAAATAAAAGCGCCGAGCATATAAAAATGGCCGTGGGCAAAATTAAATACCCTTGCAGTGCCGTAGACCAGTGTGAACCCTGCGGCCACCAAAACATAGCTCGAACCTAATACTAAACCATTCAACAGTAACTGAAAGAACACTTCACAGTTCATGAAAATAATCTTCCGCAGAGCATGGATTAGGGCACGATTTAAGGAGGATGCTCAGAGAAAAAAGAGAAGCATTGTTCTGTGCTTCCTTGGGTTTCGGCTTTTTGAAAGCCTTACGACCGAAGGGATCTGGATGTGAAATACACAGAACGCTTTTCACATCAAAAGATGTTTTCGAACCTCACAGCCCTTTCACTTGCCTTATACACCGATGGCCGTAGTTACTCTGTATGGACCAATCTGGATACACGGGAGGACCAGTGGAAGGCCCTTCCGTCGCTGTTGAAACCTCCTCATCTTAAGATAACATTTTTAAGTGAACCCTTCTCTTTTCTGCCACTACTTTCGCATCTTCATTCCCGTCACTTGCTCTAGAATATCAATCGAATAGTCCGCCCCTCTCTCAGCAATTAAAGTTATCTTACCCTCTTTGACTCTTCCTAAACGAAGAGGTTGCGCGTAATCACAGTATTCCTTATTGCCGAGATCCGGTCGTGTCAAGAATTTCCCGCCACCATTCGGCGATGAAACTTCAATCCCCTGGCGTATGACTGCCATCACCTTATCAGGATCAATACTGTTCGCCTTTCTCACTGCTGTAAGCCACGCATACCAGCAATCCATCCAATGCAACGCATCCGTTTCCCATTTTCCATAGTACGTTTCATAGCTTTTCCGAAATTCCATGGCCCCGGATGGCTTATTCTTAACAGCAGGTAACGTAAAATCATTTATTGAAACATAAATACCCTCTGCTGCTTCTTTGCCAATCTTTGCCACGAGATCATCTATCTCCGGTTGGCTAAAAAAATCTGCTATCATAGTTCCCTTATAGCCGGCATCTCGTAGCGCCTTAAACAGTTGGATATTTTCCGCCCCTGTCGCACCGTCAGAATCGAAAAGATCCGGTTTCAAACTGACGACTTTGGTGGCGATACGGCTAAAGTCTGATTCACCTGGTTTAAAAAAGAGTGTAGCCAACGGTTCTGCGCCGAAGGTTTTATAGGCCTTTTCCATAGGAGGAATCACGGAGTGGCCCACCTCATTATCATACGAGCACAAGACGACTTTTTTAATATCAGGTCGAGCTTCGAGTAACATTCTATTGAGTACGTCTCCGACTCTTGTCATGTAAGTATGTACAAAATATTTGATGTCCGGACTGAGAAGTTTTTGTGAGGCGGCATTACTAAAAACCGGAATTTTATTCGGTTCTGTAATGCCTAAACTCGCCAATATAACTGCTGAAGGAATGGTTCCTACGATAAACTTCACCTTGTCTTCAAATACTAACCTTTCATGGGCGGCTCGCCCCGCGTCAGCGTTATATTTATCATCATAAATATGATACTTGATCAGATATGTTTTCCCCCCAACCGTGAGTCCGCCGGACTTGTTAATAAGGTCTGCATTCATGCCGAGGATGTTCTTCAAGTTTATTCCCATCCTCCATGAAAAAGGAACACTTGCCCCAAGATTTAGTATTTCTTGGGATTCTGCCTGAACACATACCACGAGAACAACCGATAGGATCCCGACAATCCCCAGAAAAAATGAATTTCTTTTTCTCATTTAATGTTCCTCCTTTCTTTGTTAGAAAAAATACCTATCTTTAGCCTCTTCTCCACCTGACTTCCTTTGATCGACTGTCACTCCCTCCGCATCTCCGTTTCTCCCTCCCCCTCCATATGTAGGCCGCTAATAGGTCTCTTCAAGCCTACGCCACATCAATGTCTGCATCGATTTCGAAAAACAACTCACGAAAATCTGACTGTCGCGTAAAGTTATCACGTGGTCGAGTTCCTGTCAAGAATCCCTCCCGCGACGGCACTGCTGCTCGCGGAATCGATCCAGAGTGCTGTCACCCGAATCCCTCGCACTCCTTTCAGGCTCTCCTCATACTCCAATATTGTCCTGTGGACGGACGCTATCTTCTCTGGAAGAGACTAGCACCTCGGTGTCAACTCTTGAAACTCAGCTAAATGACTCCCTCTTCCTTAAGTTTGCATACCGTTTCTTCACTGTAACCTAATAAACCTATATAAATTTCCTCATTAAATGCACCTCTTGGCATCGCCCCCCACTCGACACCTCCCGGAGTATCCGATAGCTTCGGCACTACCCCAGTAATTCCCGATATCTTGCCATACATATCGTCAATTTCCAGAAACATCTCTCTTGCGATAGCTTGAGGGTGTTTTTCTAATTCCATTAAATCTATTACGGGAGAACAGCCAATGCTCAGTTTATTCAAGATATCTTCTATTTCCTGTTGTGTTTTGGTGTTGGTCCACGTTTCTGCCATTTTGTCCACCTCATCAGCCTGCTCGACGCGTTTCCGAAAACTCCATTCTTGTGCCAAAATATCTTCCCGGCCAATCAATTTCAGAAAAGCCTTCCACTGGGCTTCCGTTTGTATCTGGATGAACTCCAGCTTGCTATCTTTTGTCTCATAGGCTCCTGATGGTGAGGCCATGATAGAACGATTACCCATCCTTGGGAGTGGTTTACCCTCAAAGAGGCTATGGGCTACCGTTTCGACCAAGATGCTAATTGTCGCATCATACATGGCACAATCAATCATCTGCCCCTTGCCGGTGATGGTATCCCTCGCATGCAACGCAACTAAAATGCCAAGCGCAGCATAAATCCCCCCTAAACAATCTGATATGGAAGGCCCTACCCTGACAGGTGGGCGGTCAGGATATCCAATCGTACTCAGCAAACCTGCCGCGGCTTGGATACACGTATCATATGCTACTTTATCCTTCCACGGCCCGTTTTGCCCATAGCCCTTGATAGAACAATATATGATTCTTGGGTTAGCTTCTTTCAGCGTTTGATAACCCAAACCCAGCTTTTCCATAACACCCGGACCGTAATTTTCCACTACAACATCGCCCTTTTTTACGAGCTCGATGAATATCTCCTTCCCTTTTTGGCTGTTCAGATTAAGGGTAATATTCTTCTTATTACGTTGAGTCACACCCCACATTCTTCTCCGGACATCTAATGGAATAGACTCGTACAAGGCCGATCCGTAAGCACCCCAAGGAGGCTCGATGCGAATGTCCTCGGCACCCATGGTAGACAACAATTGAGTACAAAACGGCCCTGCTAAAACCTGAGTAAGGTCTATAACCCTAATGTTCTCAAGTGGCTTGACCATTTTGAAATCCCTTTCCCTTTTATGCCAAATTGCGCAGATAGATCTCGATTGAAGTATCTGAAGCTTACGTCTTGGGTCAGCTGTTGTTTTAAATCTTTCCCACCCTCTTGCCTCCAGAAAACTACCAACCTGCTGATTGAAAATAGTCGCCCCTACGATTACTGATGAGACAAGGAGGTGCTCTTTTTCATGAGACCCCTGAGCTCATTAGTTGCTTCATAATCTATAGCAAGGGTTTTGGGGTCTATAATGACTTCATAGGTATCCTTTGCTCTTTGAACAGAAACGACTCCTTCTCTGACATCTTCCTTTACTCTTTCTATATCTCGGTCAAGAGGATTACCCCATCCTGCACCTCCGGCCGCTTTAGTAATGACGACATCTCCAGGGCCGACCGTGGTCATATCTACAGTTCGCAGAATTTCCTTTGTTTTCCTTGCGGCCCTATAAACATACATTTCGTGAAGTTGTGCTCGCGGAGCACCTGCCACCCCTTTGGGGGCAATCATTTCTCCGTCACTATTACCAGTCATGACGATTGCGGGGAACCCTTCCTTCGATTCGCATACCAGCTCCATGTAGGTTCCTGTGCATCCGGTAAACTCTCCTGGGCCTTCTGTATCCTGAGCGAGCTCAACGCACTTCCAATAGAAGGGGTAAAAGATCTCTGCTTTTTCAATGGATCCTCGGACCATCACACCCCCCGAAGACAAGAATCCCACCCCTTCCCATCCATCAAAACCTTTTACTGCCCCTGAACCTGGCATGGAAGCGAAGGGACCCCCGAAATATTCGCGGACTGCCTTCGTACGAGGGTCATGCATCATCTCGGGCCTTGGGTCCCGACCCACCATAAACGGGCAGAGATGTCTCGCCCACGGAGCGACAGCCCTATCGGGAATTGCTTTGCCTAAAGCTTCAAGGCAAGCCTCGGCGATTTGAGTGCCACAATTGAGAGCACAAGACCCGTAAGTATGGGGATAGGTTGGATTGACCACTGTTCCCTCCGGAGCTATTATATGAATGGGGTTCATCGAACCCTGGTTGTGCGGCATACTGGGATCCATTGTTAAGAAGACGGCTGCATATGTAAAACACCGAGTATTGCCAATAGGACTATTGATAAAGTCTACCTGTTCCTGAGAACCGGAGAAATCAAAGGTCATTTCATCTCCTTTGACCGTTAACGTGACTCTAATCGAAACTGGCTTGTTGGGTGTCGTCCCATCCCAGTCGACCGCCGTCTCACCCGTATACACACCTTCTGGGATTTTCTCGATTTGCCGGCGCATCGCCTCTTCGCCGGCTCTGATCATCTCTTGACAGCAGTCTCTCACCGTACCCAATCCGTATTTTTCAATCAGGCTGCAAACATCTTCCTGGGCTTTCATGATTGAACCATAGATAAGCATGCTATCGGCGTAAACTCCAGGGGAGTTTCTGACATTTCTAAAAAGTAATTCAAGTACTTCCTTGCACCCCTGCCCCCTCTCTATTATTTTTAAAGGTGGTATGTTTAACCCCTCTGCTATACAATCATATGCCCTCGGAAAGTAGCCACCCGAATAAGCTCCCCCGGTATCCATCATATGTCCTCTGAAATGGCAGTAGAATACCAGTTCATCATGCCAAAAAATGGGAGTGAAAAAGGTCCAATCTGGAAGGTGACCACTTTTAATGATGTGTCCATCGTTGGCCAACACGCAATCCCCAGAGTACAACTTACCCTCAAATTTATCCAATATTTTTCTTGTCGGAACCTCCGCCACCAGACAATGGGCCGTCGCAAAATCAACCTGAGTGATTACTCGCCCCTTGTCATCAAGCAAAATAGGTCCCAAATCGCGCGCATTGGCCATAACAAAGCTCTGAGCCGAGTGCACCACCCTTTCGCCAACATCACGGGTAATACTCAATAACCTGTTCCACACGACTGACAATGTGACGGGATCAACAACCGGTTTCTGAAACTCTGTCATCCTCACTGGGACCTCCCTTTCATGGCCACATTCCATATGAACTAATCAGTGATATAGTTCCCATATTCGTCAACCCTGATTTTGAATTCCGGAGGAATAACGATCGTCGTCGTCCTTTCCTCCACGATACAAGGGCCCTCCAGGACGTTCCCACCTAATAGTCGTTCCCCATCATAAACTCGGGTTTTTACTAAACGACCTGCTTCTTCAAAAAAAGCTTCCCGTTGGTTCTTTAGCGCTCCCGAAGCATCCTTCCCCCCCTGTTTGATTCTCTTCAACTCTGCGCTCGGTATTGTTCCAATTGCTGACAATTTGAAGTTCATAAACTCAATAGGATAGTTCTTGTCTGAATAGCCGTACATCTCCCCGTGTCTAACATGAAAAGCTGTTACGCCGGCAGAGATGGTATCTTCATTTACGGGCCCTCCTGGCAGCTCAACTTCCACTTCGCGAAATTGGCCAAAATATCGGAGATCCATAGAACGTACAAAACGTCTTCTTTCCTTAGGGACACCTTCCTTTTCCAGGGTCTTTTCGCCCTCGGCTTCCATTTCTCTATACAACTTCTTGACGTGCTCTAGATCAAGAGCCTGCCCCTGTACATAGTAAAAATGAGTGTTATCATGCCTCAAATCAGAAGCTGTCATTCCAAAGGCACAATAGACCGGTGCGAGCTTTGGGATCAACACCCGTTTTATACCTAATTCCTGCATGATCCTTAAGCCGTGGGCCGGGCCTGCTGCTCCGGCTACGCAAAGGGTAAAATCCCGAGGATCATATCCTCGTTTAGTAAAGGCAGATGAGGCGCTGTCTGCCATACAAGAATTAATGATTTTATAGATAGCTGCTGCTGCCTGCATCGTACTGATGCCCAGGCGGTCGGCCACTTTGGTTTTTATCGCTTTTTCAGCCAAGTCTTTCCTTAATGGTATCTGGCCACCCAGGAAGAAATCGGGCGAGATATAACCAAGAACGATGTTCGCATCAGTAACCGTAGCTTCCTCGCCCCCATTTCCATAGCATGCCGGGCCGGGAGATGCCCCCGCGCTTTGAGGTCCGACACGGAGGGTGTTCGTTACGTCAAACCACGCAATACTTCCGCCCCCAGCCCCCAGCGTAGATACGTCAATACTGGGCAGAGCGAAACTTACATCCGATATCACACTCTCAGTCTTAGTCAGGACACGGCCCTTATCAATGATTAAAAGATCGAAACTCGTCCCTCCCATATCCACCGACATGAGGTTATCCTCACCGTGTAATCTGCCAATCGTGAGTGCAGCCGACGGTGCTGCCGCCGGGCCTGAGACAGCAAGCGTGGCCGGCCTCTCCGCGGCTACATTCCACGATCCAACCCCGCCATTGCTTTGCATGAGAAGAAATTCGCCTCTGAAACCCTCCTTCTTCAGCC
>Ga0153916_10004002_pt1 | contig 11069 bp, 5 predicted proteins | sample Opewatmetagenome_FD_109642 | JGI IMG/M metagenome (GOLD analysis project Ga0153916, IMG submission 109642) | Freshwater wetland microbial communities from Ohio, USA - Open water 3 Core 3 Depth 4 metaG | ecosystem: Environmental > Aquatic > Freshwater > Wetlands | place: USA: Ohio, Lake Erie, Old...
AGCGGGGTCCGCGCCAGCGTGCGGGCGTCGAGCCGCTTCTCGGCCTCCGGCTTGCCCGAGCCCAGGTTGTGAAGCGCCTGCTGCTCCGCGAAGGGAAGGACGTTGTAGACCCAGCCGCCGGGCTGGTTTCGGCCGAAGCCGCGGTCCGGGTCGCCGACCCAGTCCCAACCCCAGCCGCCGGTGGGAAAGCGGCGCTGCTGCGACTCGTGACCGAGGGCCGCCAAGCCCAACTGCTTGAGGTGGTTGGCGCACTGGATTCGACGTCCCGCCTCCCGCGCCGCCTGCACCGCCGGCAACAGCAAGGCCATGAGGATGCCGATGATCGCGATCACCACCAAGAGCTCGACGATCGTGAAGCCCGCACCTTCCCCCCGGCGGGCACTGCGGCGGGCCAGATGAGATCCCATCGCCCCCCTCCTCCGACCGATCGGTCGGTACTCATCGACGGCGTTCCCCCACACCACGCTGGCCCAAGCTTTCTTATACCCGAAAACGCGGCCCAGGGGAAGCGGGGCGGGGGCGGCTTCCCGACGCCTTGCTGGCCACGGCCATCCTGGCGGTTCTGCCGGCGGCCTTCAGTTTCGGCGGGCTAGATAGGCCGCTGGCAGGGTTCTCTCAGTCGAGGGGCTGCCAGGCCGCGAGCGGCTATTGGCCCAGGGCGTCGGGGACCGCGTCCAGGAGGGCCCGGATTCGCTCCTTCTCCTCGGCAGTCGGGGGCCGGATCGGCGGGGGGAGGGTCCAGTTGTCCAGGAGCTTGTCCGGCCCGAGGACGTGGATCGCGCCCGCCGCGGGGAGCTTGAGGATCAGCTTGCCATTGCCCTCGAGTGGTTTGGGGCGCGCGACGCCCGTCGCCTGGAGCACCCGGCCGACCACGCCCGACTCCTCCCACAGCGTCTCGCGGTCCGCGTTGAGCACGAGCACGTTGCGGCCGCGGCGGAGATGGGCGGCGGCTGCCGAAGCGGCCTTCGCCGGCAGCTCGCAGTCGTTGTAGGCGAAGACCATCAGGTCGCAAGGCTCCGACGCGCGATCGTTGGCGAAGGTCCACCAGTGGCGACTGAGCAGCACAAAGGCGTGGTAGCAGCCGGCGGGGTCGGGCATGCCGAACGCGGCGCGATCGTATTGCTCGTAGAGCAGGATCCGCGGCGACCGCCACTGCCGGTAAGCCGCCGCGTCGCGGAGCCGTTCCCGGTCGAGCAGCCAGGCGACCGCGTTGAGCCACAGCCGGTAGTTGTCGGCGTAGTTGAGGAAACTCTCGCCGAGCATGTTTTCGTCGCCGATGACCACGATGCGGCCGCGCCCGAACGGCTTGGCCATGACCATCCCGAGAGGGCCGGGGGGCTCCCCGGCGTCACGGCGGAAATTCCCGCAGAAGCCCGGGGCGTTCTCCTCGCCGTAGGGGTTGGTCGACCATGCGTCGGCCCAGGAGGCCTCGCTCGTCCAGGCGACGGCAAACCGCGGATCGACGCGGCCGCCGGTCTGGGGCGCCAGGCACTCCAGCCCGGCGGTGATCGGGTGCGGCTTGAACCGGGTCAAGGTGATCCAGCCCTTGCCGTTTCCCAAGGTGTGCGGCGGCTCGTCGCAGGCCGTGTCGGTGAACGTCTCGACGTCCAGCTCGGCCAACAGCGGCTGCAGGCGGTAGGCGTGGAAGTAGCAGTTGGAATGGTCCGTGATCGCCAGGAGCGATCCCCCTTGCGAAACGAACGACTTGATCGCGGCGATCTCGGAGACCACCAGCGGCGGCCGCTCGGAAGAGACCAGGTTGATGAACAGCAATCGGTGCGGCGACAGCCGCTGCGCGTCGAGCCGGCCCTCGATCACCCGTTGGCAAACGACGCCCCGGGCGCGGAGATACTCGAACGCCCGGCGGTAGCCGGTGGTCGGGTGATACTCGTACACCTCCGGCCCCAGGCCCACGGTCGATAGATCGTTGGCGTGGATCCCGTCGATCAAGATGCCCGCAGCGTCCTGGCGGGAGGGGGGCGAGTTGCCGGCTGCCGCTTCCGCCGCCCGTAACGCCGCCGCGCCGGTCCCCCCGTCCTCCCCAAGGGTTGCCGGCACCAGCAGGGACGCGACCGCCAGCGCAACCGGGATCCCGGCGCGGAACGTGCGCTTCTCGGCGGAACCCGGGGTCGAAGTCCTGTTCGAGGTCATGCCAACTCCACAACATGCCCGCGCTGCTTCGCGACGTGGGCATCGCACCCAGAACCCAACGCTATCGAAGTATAGCCCGTATGTGTGCGGCGGGAAAAGAAGCGGGCTGGTCCGCTTTCGGCGAGCCAGCCCGGCAGTAAACCGCAATCAGCTTTCAGCTTTCAGCTTTCAGCATTCATCTTTCAGCATTCATCCTTCATCCTTGCCTCAGTCCCACCACCACTGGCCGGGGGCCAGCTCGGTCTTGAGCTCCTCGTGCCGCTTGGCCACGTTGCCCTGTTCGTCCGGCAGGACGTTCTCCGGCTTGATCGCCATCAGGGCGTTGATCTGCACGCCGCCGGCGATGGGGGTCATCAGCCGGGAGCCGCGGCGGACGGCGGTCACCACCGATTCGACCTGCTTCGGCGAGTTGTACGTCTCGACGGGGAACTGCTTCTCGCTGCCCAGAAGCTCCATCTTCCAGCCGGCCTTGCCGTAGTAGTCCTGCTTCTGGACGAAGGCGGCGGCGACCGACAGATCGATCAGGTTCCGCAGCTCGGCGTAGACCGGCGAGCGCTCGGCGAGGACCGAGTAGCGCTGGGTGAAGCTGGTGACAAACGCCTGGCTGGCGGGGTTGGAGCGGCCGGCGGTCTTGTGGCGCTCGCCTCCGCCGCCGACCATCTCGTCCTCGCCCACCAGCTTCACGCCGTCCCCCACCAGCTCCATCCCCAGGCCGTCGTCGCTCGTGCGGACGCAATGGTAGTCGGGAACGAAGTACCAGCGGAACAGGGCATTGCGGGCGACCTGGGAGGGACTGGCCTTCTCGATGAAGCTGATCAGCCGCACCGGCGGCTGCTCCAGCCCGATCCCCATCAATTTCATGCGGTAGTCGGCCTCGACGAGCACCTGGGCGAAGTGCGTCTTGGGCGAGACGCCGTGCACCGAGACGTTCTGCATCCCGAGGCTGTTCCGCAGGCCCTCGACGAGCGCTCCTTCCTGGCCGGGCACCAGGGTCGTGCCCGCGCTGCGCAAGAAGTGCTGCAGGGCGTTAAGGCCATCGGAAGTGGGATCGATCGAGCAGCCGATCGAGTTGGTGGCGGAGCTGCCGGGCGGGAAGGCCCGCAGGGCGACGACCAGGTCCTGGAGCTGGAGGACGGGCCGTCCGCTTTGGATCCCCACCACCCGGCCCGACACGTCCGTGACCCAGCCTTCCGCCGGTCCGGCCAGGACGATCTCCTTGGTGTCCGGGTAGTAGAAGACGTAGCGGACGCGGAGCAGCCCGGCAAGGTAGCGGATCTCGTCGCCGGCGACGCCGCTATGGTCGCGGAGGGCGTTTTCGAGGCGGGTCAGCGAGACCTTGCGGAGCTTGCTGAAGGGGATCACGTCGCGGTTGAGCGACGCCTTGGCCGCGGCCACCCGCTGCCGCCACACCATCCCGCCCGGATCGGCGAAGGTCTTCCTCTGCAACACCCCTCGGGCATCGACCTCGATGCCGGCAACGCCGAGGTTGTTGTTCTGGTTCTGGTTCTGGTTGACTTGCGCCTTGGCGGGCGCCTGGCTGAACCAGAGCACGCCGACGACGGCCAACAGCAACAGGGTCCGAAAACCGACGGCTTGCCGAGCCATGAGCGACTTCTCCCTTCGGGCAAGAATCGTCCGATACGCTCCCACCACGGCGGCGCGAGGCCGCGGGTGGGAGCGTGAGATAGACGGAGCTACCACTACCCTATTGATCTTAATTGGGGAAGTTGGGCAAGACAAGCAACGGATTCCAAATTGGGTCGCCGTGCGGCGGCACGCCCGCGAACGGGTGCCATCCCCGGGCCGGCCTCGTTGACCTAAGTCCTTACCAGGAAAGCGTTAAGCTCAAGAGACCGCGCCTGGGGCTGAGGCCTTCCAGAGCGACTAGGAACGGCCTTGGGATCGCCCGTTGCCGCGGCCTGACGAGCCCCTGCCGCGGGCCGACGGGCCGCCCCCGCTCGGCGCGGCCACCAGCCGCACGTTTTCTCGGCCGACGAGTTCTTCCACCCGGCGTCGCATCTCCTCGTTGATCTCCACCCGGAGCCGCTCGCATTGACAAGGAACCTGGGCGCCGTCGCTCAGGCAGATCCGCAGCTCCAGCCCGCAATGGCCGGGGTAGCCGCGGAGGATCTCGTAGAGCTGCTCGACCCCCTGCGTGCCGTGGACGTTCTCGAACAGCCGGACCGAGATCCCCCGGGTGTACCGCGCGGGGAGCTCCTCCAGCGGAATCAGCTCGCTGACGATCAGATTCGCCTCGTCGCTTCCCGGGCGCTTGTCGACGGCGCCCAGCACGGCCAGGATCGCGTCGGCCTGCACCAGGTGGCCGTATTGGACGAACAGCTCGGGCCAAAGGATGCAGCGGAGGCTGCCCTCCATGTCCTCCAGGTCGAACGTGGCGTACTTGCTGGGGCGGCCGGGCTGCGGATTCTTCGTGTGCGCGTGCTTGACCGCCGAGAGCATCCCGCCGAGCATCACTTCCGTGCGATGCTTCAGCTCGGCGGCCTGGGCGGTGGTGTGCGGGCAAAACTCGGCCAGCGTCTTCTCGTGCTCCGCCAGCGGATGGCTGGACAGGTAGAACCCGAGGACCTCCTTCTCCTTGGCCAGCTTCTCGCGATCTTGCCACTCGGGGACATCGGGCAGATGGGCGGCCGCGGCCGGCCCCTGCTGCTCCGCGCCGGCATCGTCAAACAGTCCCCGCTGGCCGGCGCGGCGATCGGAGGCCTTCTTGGCTCCCGCCTGCACGGCCTTCTCGGCGACCTGGAACCACTGCGAGCGGCGGGCGCCCAAGCCGTCGAAGGCCCCGGCCTTGATCAGGGCCTCGATCGCCGCGCGGCCGACGGCGCCCGGGTCGAGGCGCTCGCAGAAATCGAACACGCCGCGGTAGGGGCCCCTGGCGCGGCGGTCGGCGACGATCGCCTCGGCCGCCGCCAGCCCGCAGCCCTTGATCGCCCCCAGGCCGAAAAAGACCTTCCCCCCGGCCACGGTGAACTCGGCCCCCGAGCGGTTCACCTCCGGCGGGACCACCTCGATCCCCATCCGCCGGCAGTCCTCGAGGTGCTCGACCAGGGAGTCCTTCCGGGTGAAGTTGCGGGTGGGCATGTCGCTGGTCAAGAGCGCGGCCATGAACTCGACCGGCCAGTGGGCCTTCAGGTAGGCCGTCATGTAGGCGATCAGGGCGTAGGCGGTGGAATGGCTCTTGTTGAAACCGTAGCTCGCGAATTTCTCGATCAGCCCGAAGACTTCCTCCGCCCCCGCCTTGGAGAGCCCTTGGGCGCGGGCCCCTGCGACGAACTCGTCGCGGAACTTGGCGATGACCGGCAGCTTCTTCTTGCCGATCGCCTTGATGCAGGTGTAGGCGCTGGAGAGCTTGATCCCGCCCAGGCGGTTGAGGATCCGCATCACCTGCTCCTGGTAGACCATCACGCCGTGGGTCTCTTCGAGGATCTCCTTCATCACGGGGTGCTTGTGCTCGGCCCGCCGCTGGCCGTGCTTGACCTGGATGTAGTCGTCGATCATGCCCCCTTCCAGCGGGCCGGGGCGATAGAGCGCGTTGGTCGCGATGATGTCGTGGAAATGGTCGGGCTTCATCCGCTGCAAGAGGTCGCGGATCCCGCCGCTTTCCAACTGGAAGACCCCCTTGGTCTCCCCGCGGCAGAGCAGGGCGAAGGTCTCCGGATCGTCCAGGGGGAAGCGGTAGGGATCGATCTCGCGGCCGGTGGTCTCGCGGATCAGCCGCACGGCGTTGGAGAGGATCGTCAGGTTCCGCAGGCCGAGGAAGTCCATCTTCAGCAGCCCGGCCCGCTCCACGTCGGCCATCGCCCACTGGGTGATGATCTCCTCTTTGCCCTGGACGTGCTGCAAGGGGAGGTATTCGACCAGGGGCCGGTCGGCGATGACCACGGCCGCGGCGTGGGTGCCGACGTTGCGGGCGAGCCCCTCGACCTGCCTGGCCAGGTCCAACAGCTCGCGGACCTCGGGATCGGCGTCGTAGGCCCTGCGGAGATCGGCGCTTTTCTCCAAGGCCTGGCGGATCGTGATGTGGAGCTGCTCGGGGACCATCGCCACCAGGGCGCTCACCCTGGGAATCGACCAGCTCAAGGCGCGGCCCACGTCGCGGATCGCGGCCCGCGCGGCCAGGGTGCCGAAGGTCCCGATCTGCGCCACCATGTCGTGGCCGTACTTCTCCTTGACGTACTGGATCACCTCGGCCCGGCGCTGCTGGTCGAAGTCGATGTCGATGTCGGGGGACTCCTTGCGGTTCTCGTCGAGGAACCGCTCGAACAGCAGGTCGTACTCCAGCGGGCAGACGTGGCTCAGGTAGAGCGAATAGGCCACCAGCGAGCCGACGCCCGAGCCCCGCGCGGTCGTCTGGATCCCCCGCTGCCGGGCGAAGCGCACGAAATCCCAGACGATCAAGAAATAGTTGGGAAACCCCAGCTTGTCGATCACCTCCAGCTCGCGCTCCAGCCGGTCGAGCACCTCCTGCGACGGCCGCCCGCCCGGGCACCTCCGCGGATCCTCCCCGTACCGCTCGCGGAGGCCCTCCAGGCACAGCGCGCGGAGGAACTCGCCGGGCGATTTCCCCTCCGGCGGGGTGAAGACCGGAAAGTGGCGCTTCCCCAAGTCCAGCTCCAGGTCGATCCTCTCGGCGATCTCGTGCGTCCGCTTCAGTGCGTCCTCGAGGCCGGAAAAGGCCGCGTACATCTCCTGCGGACTGCGGAGATAGAACTCGTTGCTCCCCATCCGCATCCGCTTGGCGTCGGTGCGGAACTTGCCCGTGTTGACGCAGAGCAGGATGTCCTGGGCCGTGGCGTCCTCGCGGTCGACGTAGTGCACGTCGCTGGTGGCGACCAGGGGAATGCTGAGGCGGCGGGCGACCTCGACCGCCCCCTGCAAGACCAGTTGCTGCACCTCCAGGGCGTTGTTCTGGACCTCGATGAAGTAGCGGTCGCCGAAGACCGAGCGGAACCAGTCGGCCACGCGGAGGGCCTTTTCCAGCTCCGGCCCGGCCCCCTCGACCAGGGCCCGGCTCAGCTCGCTCGATGCGCAGCCGCTCAGACAGATCAGGCCCTCGCTGTGGGCCTCCAGGAGTTCCTTGTCGATCCGCGGGCGGAAATAGAAGCCCTCCAGAAAAGCCGCCGAGGCCAGCTTCAAGAGGTTCTTGAAGCCGGTGTGGTTGGCGGCCAGCAGGGTGAGGTGGAAGTTGGCCTCCTTCATGCTGGCGGCTTCCTTGTGGAACCGGCTCCCCGGCGCCACGTAGGCCTCGTAACCGAGGATCGGCTTGAGATCCGCCGCCTTGGCCTTCTGATAGAACTCCAACGCCCCATAGAGGTTCCCGTGGTCGGTCAGGGCCAAGGCGTGCATCCTCAGGGCCTTGGCCTTTTCCACGAGCCGGTCGATCGAGCCGGCGCCGTCCAACAGGCTGTAGTGGCTGTGGCAGTGCAGATGGACGAAAGGAGGCACGCTCATCCTACCCTCCCGTGGGGATGTGGAAGTTGCTTCGTGCAACCGGAATTGATGGCCTGTGATTGTAGCACGGGGCCCAAGGAATTCTATCCGCCCCCCCGAAGGCAACAAGAACCGGCGGAGGGAGCCCCGCGACGGGTTGCTCGGTGGCCCTAAACGGTGTAGGATCCGCATTGAGTGCAACCCAGGTGTCGCGGCAGAAGGGTCGTTAGGCCAGCGTGGCGTGAACCAGCATCGCGCAAAACGTGTCAGTAAGTCATGACGGATCACAACTCCACCACCGATCACGACGCGGCACGGATCTTTCGAGAGAACGATGATCTCGGAGCCGCTTCTTCTTTGTGGCTGCGCCCGCTCCGATTCTTCCTTGATCGGGGTTCGCCACCTCCACCGATGACCGTGTTGCTCTTTCGCTCGCAACACAGCCCGCCGTCTCCGTTTGGAGTGCTAACGCGCACCAAGAAGAACCGCATCGTATTCTGGCCGGTCCTGCCGAAAGATGCGAAAATGGTGGCCGAGGAGGCAAACAGTGATGTCATCGATCATGTGACGCTGGAACTGCCCAGCGAAAGAATGCACGTGACCGCATTCAACGCTGCCGGGAAACGTGTACACTCCACCGCGCGGGATTTGGGGCACAAGGTGGCATGGCGGTTGCATCGATTCGAGGGGACCGGCCTGGCAGTCTGGTTCACCCTTGCCGTTCGGTGGCAGGTCCTGCAAGATCAAGACACGGTTGTGCAGCGTTGCCTACACGCGCCCACCGCGAATGAGGCGGAACGTCGAAAAAGCGAGTTCGCCAAATATGCGGCTCAAATGACGATGGTCGATGTTCCACTGCCGCCAACCGAATGCGCTCACGGTTTTGTGTACTGCGTTGTTTACTTGGTCACGGATCCTGCCACTGAAATCAGACCTTCATCTGACATCTTTCTGATTGGCGATGTTCATAGCCAGATTGACGGATGGCCTGACGGGAACGTCTCGGGAATCCAGGCGACGAGACTTCGTCACGAACAGATTGAACTCGTTATCGCCACTGCCTGTCCGCCGGGTCACTTGAGGCGGGACGTTGTCATGGGATTTCCTAGACGGAAGCCGCGCGTGGCGGGGTAGCCCGACGACATAGCATTCGCGCTCGGCGCACATCCAAACAGGTGCGGAACGGAATCCGGGAGGATGAAGAAACAAAAGGGGACGCAGTTGTTTCTTCTCCTGCGACATGCCCGCAGGTCGCAGAAGCGAGTAAGCAACCCAAGAAAGACCTGCGTTCGCTCTTGCGGTCTGCTTGCCAATTCCAGGAGAGAGTCAAATAATCAGTAGCAGGAGGCGCGACGATGGAACGCATAATACTCGAATTCATCGGAGGCTACTGGGACGGCAAAACGCTGGACACTGCGTCGTCGGACGCAGAGGAAGTCATGCTCGCTCGTGGGTACTACCTGATGGCCCACGACGGCAGAATCGAAGCAGGGATCGAGGGAGTGTCGCCGGAGGCCATTGCCTTCGCTCAGAAGCATGGATGGGAAGGCGCAATAGAAGCTGGATTTCGATCGACACACGTATACCGCGTGGTGGAGCGGCTAGAAGAAGGTCAGGAAATCCTCGTGAGGTTCAAATACTCTCAGAAGAGAAACAGGCCAACCTGAACCATGGCAAAGACGGAAAAGTGGGACGACATACTGCGAAGTCAGTTCTGCGCGCCTCCAACGATAGAACTCAGAAAAGCGCTTGGCTGCATTGTTTACGTAATGCTTGTACTTGCCCTGGCACTGCTGAAACTCAAACGCGCTGACAGAAATCGACGACTGGTCGATCGAACGAGCGGAGAACAATTACGATTTGGCCCGGAGCAAGTAGCTCTTGAGACAGCGTTGATCACAAGCCGTGTTCTGCTCGAGTTCCTTGATCCATCGATTAAGCAGAAAACGTCAACTCATCCCCTGAAGATGTATTACGAGTCCTTGCATAAGTGGACTGCCCACCTGACGTGGCAGCGCGTCCGAAGAGAACCTGAGTACAAGCAGCCGAGAGCGCGAACGGCAGTTGCCAACGGTCGAAAGATACTGGCCGATTCGCTGCGCTTCGTTGACGAATGCATGACGCAACGTAGATACGTGCTTACGGTGGTAGGGAGAAAGTATTATAGGGTCTTCTTGGAGCATTATCACCAATTGAACGCGCGGTAGCGGATGATAGCCGAGCGAGACACGACGCGCTGGTAGCGCCGAGGAGAGGCAAAAGCGGACGCAGCCCTTTCTTTCTCCTGCGACATGAGCGCGGGTTGCAAAACCGAGCACAGCGAAAAAGAGCTGCGTCCCCTTTTTACAGGCCCTTTTTACAGGTTCGCGATTCGGGGATCGATGCATGCACGCTCTGATTTGCTGCTTCGCGCTCGTGGCTGGAGCTGCCGAGCCGTTTGACCAATGGACTGCCGAGAAGCACGGCGATGCACCGCTGCCGGATTCGGTAGGCGCCCGGCTCAGCGCCGCGGACCTGAAGGCCCTGGAAAACGCCGGGCCGACGACGCCCTACACGGGGCTGACCTGCGGGATTCGCCTGGGCGACGGGACGATCTGGGCGGGCTCGCCCGGCGGGCTCTTGTGCCTCGAAGCGGGCGCTCAGGAAACACGCAAGGGGGACACTCCCATTTTCGCTGCGCGAAAATCGGGACAGTCCCCTAGTAGGCACTGGCGGCTGTTCCACTCGCGGCGCTGGCTGCCCGACGACCACGTGCTCCAACTCGCCGTCGCCCGCGATGGCAGCGTTTGGGTTAAGACCAAGGCCGGCACCACGCGGCTGGCCAACCGCCGCTGGACGCTCGACGAGAAAATGGACGCCATCCACCGGGCCCTCCGCCGGCACCACGTCCGCGATGGTTTCTGCTGCGAGATCGCCCTGAAGGAGCCGGGCAGCGTCGCGGCGGGCTACGTCCAGCCCGACAGCGACAACGACGGGCTCTGGACCGCCATCTACGTCGCCGCCGAGGCCTTCCGCTACGGAGCCACCGGCGACCCCCAGGCCCGGGCCAACGCCTGGCAGTCGCTCCAGACCCTGATGCTCCTGGAGGAAATCACCGGCATTCCCGGCTTTGCCGCCCGCAGCTTCGTGCCGATCGAGATCGACAAGTCGCGCGACCGCAACTGGTATCGCTCGGCCGACGGCAAGCGGTGGTGGAAAGACGACACCTCCAGCGACGAGGTCGTCGGCCACTTCTTTGCCTACTTCGTCTACTACCTCGTGGCCGCCACCGACGCCGAGAAGGAGCGGATCCGGCCGGTGGTCGGCCGGATTGCCGACCACATCATTGACCACGGGTATTACTACGTCGGTCCGACGGGCCGGCCCACGACCTGGGGCGTCTGGGCCCCGGAGAAGCTCAACCGCGACGTCCGCCGGATTCCGGAGCGATGCCTCAACTCGCTGGAGGTCCTCTCGCACCTCAAGGTGGC
>Ga0153916_10004003_pt1 | contig 11068 bp, 10 predicted proteins | sample Opewatmetagenome_FD_109642 | JGI IMG/M metagenome (GOLD analysis project Ga0153916, IMG submission 109642) | Freshwater wetland microbial communities from Ohio, USA - Open water 3 Core 3 Depth 4 metaG | ecosystem: Environmental > Aquatic > Freshwater > Wetlands | place: USA: Ohio, Lake Erie...
TTTCAAACTTTTCTTTGGGCTTGGAAAAAGGTCTAGTGGCATCCACGCCCATCTTCGAGGTCGTGCCCGTTTCCTGATTGGCAGAAGAGTCAAGCGTTGAACCTCGCACGTTGCTTATGATTACGAGGTCTTCGCTGGCTTGGAAACGGGTGGCAATTGCCCACTCTACCTCTGAGATGTTAAGAACGTCGATGTCTTCGTCAACGACCACGGCGTGCTTCAAGCTTGGATGCGCCGCGAAAGCAGCCAACAAAGCGTTTTTTCCGTCGCCTTCAAGCTGCTTCTGAATCGAGATAATCGCGTGAAGCCAACCGCTTCCGCCCACCGTGAGGTTGACAGCGCAGACTTTCGGGACGACCTTTGAAACATTCTCCCAGATCAAGGCTTCATGAGGCAGACCCATGAGAAGCCTGTGCTCAGCGCCGGAAGGCAGGAGCGCCTCGTAAACGCAATCCTTGCGATGCGTGACGCCAACTACTTCTATAACGGGCTGTTTTCTCTGAACGTCATAGGTGCCCGTCGCGTCTACGAATGGTCCTTCAGCAACCTCTTTCGTAGCTGAAATTCTGCCTTCCAAGATCAGTTCAGCTTCTGCCGGGGCGATGGCGTCCACGTTTTCGCATTCGACTAAGCGCAGATTGTTATTCATTAGAGAATTGGCAACTGCGAACTCGTTCACTCCGAACGGCACGGGCGAAGAGGCAGCCAACATCACTGCAGGATGAACACCGACAGAAATCGCGACTTCCAAGTCTCTACCAGACTCCTTTGCCGTATGCCACAACTTGAAAAGATGCCGCGGGACCAACCGAATGGCAAGATGCTTCCTGTCAAGAACCTGAAGGCGATGGACAGACACGTTCTCAACGTCACCATCTGGGCTTCTTGCATAAACGACGCCCGAAGTGATGTACGGTCCCGCATCGCGCTCGAAGTGCGTCAAAACCGGAATTTTGGCTAGGTCAACCTCATGAACTTCCTGAGCGGGACCGTCAGCCACGACGCGTGGCTTCCTCGGCGAACGCCAAGCTCCAATCAACTCTTGATAGAGTCTGTTCTGGTCGGTGTCGAGTGCCGCGCAAATTCTCTTTCTGGTTCCGCAAACGTTTGCGACAATTCCAGTTTTGTAATTGCCCACGTTCTTGAATGATAGGATTGGACCTTCGTTGTCAAAATGCTTCATAATAGATGAGATTTCAAATCTCGTGGACAGTTTCTCTTTGACGTGCAGAACTTCTTTCTTCGTCTCCATGTGCTCGAGAAACGTTCTCAAGCTCATGCTGTGGCTCCCTCTTTTTGTGCCTCGACGTGAACGACTTTCTCAATCAGTCTCATGAGAATCGATTGCGCTTGATTCTCGGTGACGGTTTCCAAATAGATAGAGACTAGAGCTATCTTCTGTCTTCTCGAAGCTATGTATTCGGCGAACATTCTTGCTGAAATTGCGTTTCTGTCTCCTAAGAGTATGGATGACGATGGAGGACCGAGCAAATCCTTCGGCTTTGGAACGGCGATTGCCAACGTTCCGAGCTTGTCTTCTTTTTCGCTAAGCAGGATTAGGCACGAGTTTTTCGTTTCTAAGAACACTGCCAGAAAATGCGTGTTCTGTTCAATTATCTCTTCTTTGAGGACTTTTGCACGTTCCATCGTCGAATCTCCATCGGCTATTTATAGCTTCACGCATTCACTATTTATCATTTTCAAAGGGACGTAACAGATGGAGAAAAGTCGTGCCGAGAAAATCCTGCAGATACTACGAGAAAACTTCGAAAAGCCAAAATGGATAACCTCGGACAGAAATCCGTTTCAAACACTAATAGTAACGATAATCTCGCAGAACACAAACGACAGAAACACTGCAAGAGCCTTCGAAAACCTGTCGAAGCGGTTCGAAATGACGCCCGAAGCACTGGCGAATGCCAAAACAGGCGAAATTGAGCAATGCTTGAAAGTGGCTGGGCTGTACAGAAACAAAGCCAAAACAATAAAACAAGTTTCCACGATCATCCTCGAAAAGTTCGGGGGCACGTTGACATCCATTCTGTCCTTGCCACTTGAAGAAGCAAGAAGCACGCTTCTACTGCTTCCCGGAGTGGGACCCAAGACTGCAGACGTGGTCTTGCTTTTCTGTTCCGGAAAGCCGACGATTCCTGTGGACACCCACGTCAATCGAGTGTCGAAGAGGCTGGGTCTCGCGCCGCAGAATGGAGATTACGAGACCGTCCGCAGAGCTCTTCAACTGCTTTACGCACGAAAAGGCTATTTGGCGGTTCACGTTTTGCTGATTCAGCTTGGGAGAAAGTTCTGCAGAGCCTTGAACCCGTTATGTGGGTTCTGTCCAGTCAATGAGCTCTGTCCGTCAAGGCGATTGTAAGAAAGATCATCGGGAAGATTCAGTGCGTCTCTTTATTGGGCAAGAGTCCCCTGATTGGTCGTCGGCATTTCGGTCTCTTCAGCGAAAGCTGGAATTTCCTTCATGTTCTTGTCCAGTTTGATTTTTCCCAGCGTGACTATCGCAATCTCCTTAGAGACAGGCGTCAGAATTCTTGCGGTTCTTCGATTGTAATCGACCTCTTGTAGGATGCCTATGCCGAGGAATTTCCTGTGGGCATCATGAAAGCCCGCTAACAGCCCTTCTTCTTCGCCCTTTCGGATGATCGCAACCTTCTTGTTGGCGAACTCCTCGATTTTTCTCACCCTGTCTTCGTGAACCCATCTCGTTCTACCTATAACTATGGAAACTCTATCCTCGAGCTCCGCATAGTGTAACGGTTTCATTCCGAGTAGCTCGTAGATTCTCTGCGCTCTTCTCGCCGTCGGTGGTGTTTTCTTCATGCCAAGCACTTCGTTTCCCTCGATTTTCAACCAACCAAGTGAGAGAGACTGCATTTTGGCGTTTCTCATGTATTTTACGTATCCAAGTTCGCGGAGGCTTCTGCGTTTTTCTCTGCTTCGTTGTTTTATGGCCGGAGGCGAGTCTACGACTACCTTTTCGAGATTTCCAATATTATTGAGCAATGGCGCCATTTCGTCTTTCTGTTGGATACAAAAGACCACGTCAGGCTTGAGTTTGTTGACGAGCCGCATCTTGTAGCTTAAGGCTTCTTCACCCTCGACCCACCCATCAGTGTTTATCACGATGAAACCCGGGTTGCAGGTCAAAACCTCCTCTTTCAATTTGCACATGCTGTCAATGACTTTATCGACTGCTGAGCTCGGGGAGGTTATTCCAACGAAAATCGCATTTTTCGCTCTTAAGTCGAAAAGGTCCGTTATCGGCTTTGTCAAATATGCATATGCAAGTGTGGAGGGCGGTCCTATGTCAGACTGGCCCAAATCTCCATCCAGAATCGCACCTTTAATTTTCATGCTGAGCAGCTTGTTTATCAAGTATGTCGCGAAGCTCGTTTTTCCAGAGTCAACAGCGCCCAAAACCATTGCAGTGATTGGCCTGTGTTCCACCTTCAGAAGCTCTTCGCAGGCTTTCATCCACGACGGCGGAACAGTGTTTCCGGCGACCACCTCGGCAGCCGCACTTTCTCCCAGCGAAATGCCAAAACTAGCTGTTTCACAAACAACAAACGGAAGCCGCTTACTTTCTCGTATGACAATCTTGTTTGAACTGTCGACTATGGAACCAAAAACTTCTGCTTTCCCTGAAATGACGCTGACGGAGGCAGGTCCGTCTACTAGTAAGGTGTTGCCAGGCTCAACTGTCTGATTCATTCGCTTTCCTTCGCGGATATTTGTGTCCGTCTCTTCCAGCTATTTTTATCGCTGAAACAATGTCTCTCAACCCTCTTCTATGCTTGGTTTCGCTTGCATAGCGGTTCGTCCCAGCTTCGCCGACGCTTTCCAAAGTCACTCTTGAGGGCACAGCTTCATCTAATGCACGAAGCAGTTCTTCTTTGTACGCTGGCACCCCGTCGCCGACTTTCACCGCGACGGAGGTTGCTGGCGTGTTTTCGAGGTTTTTTAGTACCGTGATGATTTTGGTCACTGTCTCTTCGAGACTGAAACAGTTTCCTGTCTCAATAGTCTTTCCGTCTGCCAGAACGGCTAGCCCGAAAACCTCACCAGGGTCGATGCCCACAACTACCTTGTCGTAATAATCTTTTCCTTGGATAATCTGCAGTGCTTCGTTTATCATAGCCTCGGGTTTCGTTCCTTCGTGGAAAACGAGAGTCTTTTCGTGCTTTATCAGGGGTTTTTCTTCTTCCGTTGTCATCACAACCTTCACTTCTACTGGGACAGACTCTTTCGGAGTCAAGCTGACAAAAGGCATGTTCCTTTTCTTCAATTCGTTGACGATGAGGTAGTAGGCTTTTCCGGAGACGGTTGCGACCGCAATCTTTGCCTTCATGTTCCCTTCCTATCTGTAGGCTTCCTAGCACAAAGCAAATTATTAGTCTAGTGGTTTATAATCGTTGAAGTGCATGAACGTGGTGCATAAGATTCCGACAAGTTGCGTATCGATTGACAGAATTTTGACCGGAGGTTTACAGATTGGAAGCGTTGCCCTATGCTATGGAGAAGCAGAGACAGGAAAGACCACGCTAGCCATCCAATGTGCTGTGAACTGTGCGAGAAAAGGCTTGAAGACGCTGTTCGTGGATTGTGATGGCACTTTCTCTGCTCGAAGACTGTCTCAAATAGCGTCTAGAGACTTCGACAAGATTGCCGAACTGGTGATTCTAATGAAACCTGGGAGTTTCCGCGAACAGACTGTCGTGGTGGAACAGTTGCCAGAGTACATTGTCAAGAATTTCGGACTTGTAATATTTGACACGGTCACTTCTCTTTACAGCGTTAGAGTCGCGGAATCTCCTGAGAAAACGTTCGAACTTAACCGCGAATTGAACAGGCACATTGCACTTTTGGCGCAGACTGCCAAAACCCAGAGGGTTGCGGTCCTGATAACAAGCCAAGTTAGGAGCGTTTTCAACGACACTTACGTGAACGTGGAACCCGTAGGTACAAGAGTTCTGAAGTTCTGGGCTGAGACGATAATCGACATGAAACCGACGGAAAGCCCATCGATAATTAAAGCAATATTGGAGAAAGCTCCTCCCAAAGAGGAAAGGTTTCAGCCTGTCACCGTCAGCTTAAAAATAGAGGAAGCTGGAATACATGATTATCCAATCCGTTGAAAGGTTGTGAAAATGGACCTGGCTAGACTCGCCGCTGAAGCGTTGATATTCATATTTCCAGCCTATTGCGCCAACGCTATGCCAGTCTTAGCTGGTGGAGGGCGTCCATTGGATTTTGGAAGAAAGTTCATTGATGGGAAGCCAATCTTTGGGCAAAACAAGACTTTGCGAGGCTTCTTCGCTGGGCTTATTGTTGGAACGCTAGTAGGCTTGGGGGAAAGCGGCTTGTTCGGATATCACGTCCTCTTCGGGTTGGCACTGTCCACGGGGGCGTTGTTTGGGGATCTAGCTGGAGCCTTCCTGAAGAGAAGACTCGGAATTGCTCCGGGGGAATTGTTGCCGGTAATCGATCAGGTAGATTTCGCGTTGGGAGCTGTCTTACTTTCTCTTTTGGTTTCTCCGCCTGCAATGACTGTGGAACTGTTCGTGATGGTCCTAGTCATAACTCTGCCTATACACCTGATTACTAATCTTGTGGCGTACAAACTGGGTTTGAAGAGTAATCCTTGGTAGGTTTAACTACCCGATTTTAACTCGTATAGTGACTTCAAGGAATATGTAGGCCATAAGTATGAGGACGGCGCCTACCATGAACGTCATGTAGGCTTGTCTTGGCTTATAGGCGTATTTCGTGCTCTGGTACATGACTATGAGTCCGACCACGCCCAGCGAATACAGGGTCATGGCTATCATGCTATCGGTTATGAATTGCTCGGATAGCTGTGGATACAGGAACAAGAAACCGACGCTAGTGGAATAGAAAGACGGGAGCGGTCTGACTATAATGTCGTACAGGCCGCCGCCAAACAGAAACATGGCAAAGGCGATCACGAGTATCGATACGATAAGCGTTGACGGTCTCGCCGTGGAAATTCTCTCGTACAGCTTATTCAAGGAAAAGGACATTGACGAGACTCTTTTTTTAACTGTTTTCGACATTCACGCTTCTCCTGTCTTGCTTAGGTGCTCCGCCACTTCCTTAGCCCATTCACCTGTAAAAGGATTCTTGACAATCTCACTTAAATATTCTTTCCAAGTGATGCCTAAAGCTTTCTTCCAAGACTCGTACTTCTTGGTGATGTTTTCATGAGCCTTCAGGTGCAACTCGCAGTATTCGCTTTCCGTGGCTTCTCTACTGCAAATTCTGCATTTCAATTCTTTTCCTCCGTTCTTCTTTAAGCGGGCATTGCGGATTAAGACACAGCGTCCAAGGGCGTCTACCCTTCATCCACACCTGAGCAGTAGGCCAACCGCAGCCACGACAGTTTTTCCAAAGCGGTTTCACGGTGCCTCTCTGGGGGAGCGGAAACGATGTTTTACATAACCCTTTGAAGTAGTTTGTGCATCCCACGAAGCGTTTTCCCGTTTTCCTCGAGTATAATATCATGAGTTTTCCAGTCTTGCAAACTGGACATGGCCCTATGGTTCTCTCTTCGAGCCTTGCTTTCTTTATGGCATTGCTTAACTGCTCCCCTATCGTTTTCTCTTTTTCTCTTAATTCTTCCACCGCTGGCTTTAGGATTTCAACGGCGTCGGCTAGAACGTTTTCTCTTTTCTCGTTGTCAACCTGAATCTTGTCCATTCTTTCCTCAAGTTCCTTCGTTAGCTTGATCGAAACCACTGTAGGGCAGTATTTTTCAAGCACTTCAAGAACGTCGAAGCCCAAATCCGTGACGACCATTCTCTCTTCCCGAATGTATTTTCTGTCATAGAGCGTTTGTATGATGTCTGCTCTGGTTGCCTTCGTTCCGATTTCTGCCTCTTCCATTCGCTTGAGAACGCTGCCAGGATTGTAACGTGGCGGGGGTTTTACGAACTTGTCCTCCAAGATGATTTTTTGGACGTTTATGGTCTGTCCTTCTTTTATCGGGGGCAGAAGAACCTCTTCTGACCTGACGTATGGTGCGTAGAAGTGGAACCACCCTTCCTTGAGGATTTGTCTTCCTCTGAGGTAGAAGTGATGTCCGTTGACGTTGACTTGGACTTTCATGCTCTGCCTTATGGCTGGTTCATCGAAGACCGCCATGAATCGCCTGACCACCAAGTCCCAGATGTTCCTTTCAGAGTCGTCCAACTCTCTTTCCGGCAGGCTTCCGGTCGGATAGACCGCTGGGTGTGCGGGGTCGTCCTTCTTTCCTTCCTTCGGTTTCAGTTCAGGCTTTGAAAGCAAGTTCGCGACAAGCTTCTTATACTGTGGCGCTTTGCCCAAGTTCTTCAATATCGCTTCGTAGCCGATGGCTGGTGGAAGCTTCTGGCTACTCGTTCTCGGATAAGAAATTAGAGCGTCCAAGTAAAGACGTTGAGCGATGTTCGATGTACGCCTTGGCGTGTAACCAAACAGCCCGTAAGCCTCACTCTGCAAAGCCCCCAAATCAAAAGGCAGCGGCGGCGAATGCTGGAACTGTTTGACGTCTATCTTGTCGACAGTTCCGTTCTTTCCTTTACACGCGTCCAGAATGTCGTTCGCTTCTTTTTTCACTTCAATTGTTTCTTTCTCGTATTCAGCTTCGAAGATTTTCCCGTCGATTTCAGCTTCGGCTCTGATTTCCCAGTACGGCGTAGGCACGTAGGTTCTGATGGATTTTTCGCGGGCTGCCAAAAACTTCAATGTCGGTCCTTGAACGCGTCCAGTGCTCAACGTCGCGTATTTTCCGCTCCAGTCTCTGGCGGCTATCGTTAATGCGCGGGACAAGTTAACGCCGTAGAGCCAGTCTACTTCGTGTCGTGCGCGTCCAGCCTCTATGAGAGCAAAGTCGAGGCGCGGCAGTGGGTCTGCGTATGATTTTTCCAGCTCGTCCTTGGTGAGGGTGGAGTACTTCATTCGCTTGGAAGCGCCTTCTTTGTCGCCGCAGGCGTATTTGAGTATGCAGTATCCGATGATGCTTCCTTCGATGTCGTAGTCGCAAGCGTCGATGAACGAATCTGCGTCTTTTGCCAGCTTCGAGATAGTCTGGACCCACGCGCGGATTTGTTTAGCGCCTCTTTCAGCGGCGTATCTCGGCACCCATTTGAACCTGAAGACGGGGTAGTAGTTTCTTCCGCCAGTTTCTTGGGCTACCGTGTATAAGTGTCCCAGAGCTGGAACGATGACTATGTCTTTGTCCAGTTTAGCTAGGTAGTAGGGCACACCGTTTTCTTCGGTTTTCTTCGGTTTTCCCTTTCGGTCAAGGGCTGCAGCTATTCTCTGGGCGGCGTCTGGCTTCTCGGTTATGATTAACGTGTATTTTCCCATAGTTGCACAAACCGTGCAGACGGTTTCGGGAATGGTTTTCCAAGACTAAGTGTTCTCTAGGATTAAAGGTTTCCGTGCCGAGGTATTCGAGGCTGCAGAATGAGTTAGCAACCGATAAATATGCCGTGGCGCTTATTTCCTTAGCCGTCACGCGGAAGTGTGAGATGTTGCCTCAACGAGTTGTCTGTCAACAGTGTGGGTGTGTTTTGTACGAGGGCCCTGAACTCAAACCTCCAGACGAGATTATTCATCAACACAACGGAAAATGCCCGAAGTGCAGCAAGAAACTCTCGCTTATCCCCGCTAACGTCGAAGTCAAGCCGATGAAATAAAACCGCTGGGAGACGGTTTTGACCGAGAAAATTCGCAGAACCCAACTTTATGAAGTGCACAAACGGACGGCAAACATGACGGTTTTCGCCGGTTTCGAAATGCCGTTGTGGTACAAGGGAATAATGCCGGAGCATGTGGCGGTGAGGAATAGCGTCGGAATTTTCGATATTTCGCACATGGGAAGAGTGCTTGTCACTGGCGCTGATTCCGAGCGTTTCTTGAACTTTGTCATCACAAACGATGTCTCCAAGCTTATTCCCAACGGCGCGCAATATTCGGTCATGTGCAACGACAACGGGGGCATCATAGACGATTTCGTTGTGTACAGGCTGGAAGCGGAAAAGTTTCTCGTCGTCTTCAACGCCAGCAACAGGGAAAAAGACTTCAACTGGCTGATGAAGAACTCAAGCGGGTTCAACGTGAATATTGATGCAATATCAGACAGCGTAGCCATGCTGTCAGTTCAAGGCCCCAACGCTCAAAGGACGCTGCAGAAAATCTCCTCAGAGGACCTGAGCAAGATTGAACGATTCAAGTGCGGACCGACGAGGTTGGCGGACGCTGAAGTTTTCATCTCCCGCACTGGTTACACGGGGGAGGACGGTTTTGAAATCTTTGTGTGGAACTCCACGTTGACCAAGCCTGACCCAGCCACAAAACTGTGGAATGCCATGCTTGATGCTGGCAAACCCTTCGGAATAGAACCGTGCGGTTTGGGCGCCAGAGACACCTTACGGCTTGAGGCTGGACTGTGCCTGTACGGAAACGACATCGACGAAACCACAACTCCGCTCGAGGCAGTCTTAGGTTTTGTTGTGAAGCTTCAGAAAGACAACTTCATAGGAAAAGCCGGGCTACTCAAACAGAAGACTGAAGGAATCGCCCGCAAAAGAGTGGGCGTACAGCTGACCGAACAAGGGATCCCGCGGGCGGGTTTTGAGATATTCCACGGCAACAATGAGAAGATCGGGCAATTGACGAGTGGAACCTTTTCACCGATTCTAAAAAGGGGCATAGGCATGGGCTACGTGCAAACATCACAGGCTCAAGAAGGAAGCACCGTGGAAGTGAAAATTCGCGAGAAAATGACGAGAGCGAAAATAGTGCCTTTTCCATTTTACGACCCCGAAAAATACGGTTACAAACGAAAAATAGGGACATGAACGCCGTAGTTTGTCGGTCAAGGGAAATTAGATTCCGGCAAAATGCAGGTGCGCATCTTTGAAAATGTACGCCCTGCTCGGACGTCCCTGCGTGTACTGTTTTATCTTTAACCAAATTCGTTCATGTAAGCCCGCCTTTCCATAAACGTTCGACATCCGCTGCAGATATTCCACCGGGTAGTTCACTATGTCACGGTTTGATGGAAACTGCGCAAGCCCATCATAACGTTCTCGCAGTCGCCGGTCCAGATGGACTCCCTTTGCCGCAAGGAGTTCAACATACTGTTTCTCAAGAAGGGGAACAACCCGTTTCGCATCGAACATCCTCCCTGCTTTTTCGTGCCCCGCTTCTCCCATTTTCTTGGCCTCTGTTGGATGTCTTAGCAAGTAGGCAACCGCGTCTGCATACGTTCTCGAGGTGTCGGCAACGAACCCTGTCACCCCATTGTCCACAAGTTCGATCTGCGCATTGTCGCCCCACGGTGTTGACTCCACCACCACGGGTTTCTTTGCCGCCATCGCCTCCGCGATTGTGCACCCGAACGATTCTCCAATGCGAGAAGAATGCGCCAACAAGTCAACCGCGTAGTAGATTGTCAAAAGCTCTTTTTCGCTCGCGATGCCAAAATCGATGAAATTATTTTCAAGGTGATATTTCGCGATTTTTCTGTGCACCCAGCTCGGCATTCCTCCGACGATGAGATATTTCACGTTGGGGATTTTTCGAGCGAGAAACCACATCATGTTCACTGGGAGAGCTGTCCATTTTCTGATGTCTGGTCTTCCAACTCTGCAGATGAGCGGTGAATCAGGTTCAACTCCGATCTTGCGCCTGAACTGTGCTGCTTGGTCTTGCGAGGGCGCTTCTTTCTCAAACTCGGCGAAATCCACCGGGTTGTAGAGCACCCGGCATTTGTTCAAGAACTTCCTCATCGTAATTTTCCCACGTGCAGCATATTCTAACGCGACGCTCTTGCTAATCAAGAGATGCCGATCTACTAGACGCTCGGTGTTTTCGCGGTTGAAGTATCCGAAGACGTTTGTCTCCACTATGGCTGGGACTCCAGTTCTTTTCGCAGCTTCCGCTACCCCCTTGAGGTCTTCGCTGTTCCAGCCCAGATAGATGTGGATGACGTCAATCTTTTTTTCTCTGAGCAAAGGCTCCAGACGAGAGTAGTCACCGTCGAAAA
>Ga0153916_10004004_pt1 | contig 11067 bp, 9 predicted proteins | sample Opewatmetagenome_FD_109642 | JGI IMG/M metagenome (GOLD analysis project Ga0153916, IMG submission 109642) | Freshwater wetland microbial communities from Ohio, USA - Open water 3 Core 3 Depth 4 metaG | ecosystem: Environmental > Aquatic > Freshwater > Wetlands | place: USA: Ohio, Lake Erie, Old...
AAAATCCTCGCTTCAGCCCTCATCATTGGGGGCTCGCTCTTCGCCCTCTGCGGCCAATCCTTGGCAGCCGATATCCCGCGTCCTGAATATCCCCGGCCGGAGATGGTGCGGGCCGACTGGCTGAACCTCAATGGCTGGTGGGATTTTGCCCTCGACCTCACGGATACCGGAGAGGAACGGGAGTTTGTCCAGGGGAAGGGGTTTGATAAAAAGATATTCGTGCCGTTCGCTCCGGAGAGCCCGCTCTCTGGGATCGGCAACCTGGATTTCATGACAGCGGTGTGGTACAAGCGGACTTTCTCGCTTCCGGAAACCTGGACGGGCAGGCGGGTCCTCATTCACTTCGAAGCCTGCGATTACAGAACGACGGTCTGGCTCAACGGCCAGAGGGTCGGCGAGCATATCGGCGGTTATACACCCTTCAGCTTCGACCTGACCGCGTACCTCCAGTCCGGGGAAAACCTTCTGGTGGTCAAAGCCCTCGACGATACGCGGAGCGGACTGCAGCCGACCGGGAAGCAGTCCCAGCGGCTGAATTCCTACAGCTGCGTCTACCGGAGGTCGACTGGAATCTGGCAGACGGTCTGGCTCGAGCCCGTCGCCCAGGACCATTTCGAAAAATACACGGTCCTGTCCAACCTGGATAGCGGTGCGGCCTTGGTCAGTGTTTATCTCAACCAGGCGCCCGAGGGCGGAGAAATTATCCTCCGGGCGTCCGACGATCAGGGTAAGCCGGTTTTCAGGGCGGCCAAACCGGCGGAAAAAATGGTCCCGTTTGAGGTCAAACTGAAAAACCCTAAGCCATGGGCGGTGCGGGCGCCTTATCTATATGATCTTGAGATCGTCCTCTCGCGCCAAGGCCGAGTTGAGGACAAGATCGGGGGCTACTTCGGGTTGCGGAAGGTCGAAGTCCGCGGCGACAAGGTCTATTTCAACAATAGACCGCTTTTTCTTCGTACCGTCCTTGACCAGGGTTTTTATCCGGACGGCATTTACACGGCTCCAGCGGATGAAGCCTTGAAGAAAGACATCGAGATCTCCCTGGGCCTGGGCTTCGACGGCGCGCGTCTCCATCAGCGCGTCTTCGAGCGTCGCTTTCTCTTCTGGGCGGACAAACTGGGGTATATCGTCTGGGGCGAGTTCGCCGACTGGGGGCTCGACCTCTCCCGGCCGGAAGCCTTCCTCATCTTCAGCCGGGAATGGAGTGAAGCCGTGGAGCGGGACCTGATGCATCCAGCCCTCATCGGCTGGTGCCCGCTCAACGAGCGCTGGGGGGAGAACTTCCCCGGGACGATCGACGGGATCTTCGGCCTGACCAAGAGACTCGACCCGGCCCGGCTGGTGATCGACAGCTCGGGCGGGTATCATGCGGCCTCGCCCGATGTCTATGATTCCCATAACTACGACCAGGACGTCCCCAAGTTCAAGGCGGCCTTCGACGGCCTGCTCCTCTCGCCGCCGGATGTCTTTGTGAACGGCGAAAAAGAAAAGCACACGCCCTATCGGGGCCAGCCCTATTTTGTGAGCGAGTACGGCGGCATTTGGTGGAACCCCGGCCAGAAAGATGAGAAGGCCTGGGGCTACGGCGCCCGGCCGCGCAGCGAGGAGGAATTTCTCGACCGCTACAAGAAACTGACCGAAGCCCTCCTCTTCAACCCGAAGGTGGCCGGGTTCTGCTACACTCAGCTCTACGATATCGAGCAGGAAGTGAACGGGTTGTATACCTTCGACCGCAAGCCCAAGTTCGATCCCGGTTTCTTTGGCCGGATCAACCAGCAAAAAGCGCAGATAGAAAAATAGGAGGCGAGCGCTTGCCGATTTATGAGTACCGCTGCCGGGACTGTGGACGCAAGTCCGTTTTCCTCACACTGTCCATCAAGTCGGCGCTGGACCCAAAGTGCAAGAAATGCGGGAGCCTGAACATGGAGAAGCTCGCCAGCCGGGTGGCCTTTTCCCGCTCAGAGGAGAGCCGTTTGGAAAGTATGGCCGACCCTTCTAAGCTTTCGGGTCTCGATGAGGACGACCCCAAGAGCGTTGCTCGCTGGATGAAAAAGATGGGAAAGGAGTTGGGGGAGGACGCGGGCGAGGATTTCGACCGGTCGATCGACGAGGCGATGGAAGAAGCGGAGTCTGGGGAAGACAGCGGCGAGGGATCCGCTGGCGGAGCGGAGGATATCTGAAGGGAGAGGGCGGACTTTTATAGGATTCTGGCCAGTTCTTCGAGAAGCCTCCGGATCTGGCCGGCGGTGTGGGTGGAAAAGACGGTGACTCGGAGAACGCCGGACGCCGGGGCGCCGATATACTTGAGATAGGGAACCGCGATCCCGCGCCGCAGCAGGTCCTTCTGGATTCCCCGCATCTCTTTCTCTGTCCCCACGCACCAGGCGACGATGGGGACCGGAGTGTCATCGGCTTCGATCCCCAGGCTTCTCAGCCCCTCTTTAAGGGTGGCCGTGTTCCGCCTCAGGCGGTCTCTCATCTCGGGGTGCCGGAGCAGGATTTCAATCCCCTTGGCCGTGGCAGCGGCGATCGGGGTGGGCGTCGGAGTCGAACCGACGTAGGCGCCGACGGTGGACCGGATGCGGCCGGTAAGGCTCCTTTTTCCGACGGCGAATCCGCCGTGTCCGCCGAACGCTTTGCTGAGTGTCCCTGTGAAATAGAGGTGGGAAGCGTTCATCCCAAAATATTCGAAGGTTCCCCGGCCGTGGGCGCCCAGGACTCCCACTCCATGAGCGTCATCCAGGCCGATGAGCCCTCCGTAGGCAGCCGTGACCTTTGCGTATTCCGGAACCGGAGCGATCCGGCCGTAGATGGGAAAAACCCCGTCGGTCAGAAGGAAAGGCCTCTGGCCGGCCTTCAGCCGTGCTTTCAGTTTTTTAGTTAAGTCGTCCGGGTCCCTGTGGCGGAACCAGAAGACCGGTTTCCTGGGAGAGTAGGCGATGTCCCTGATGCAAAAATGCGCCTGCTCGTCCACGAAGACGGCGTCATACCGGTCGGCCAGGGCCTGCGCTAGTATCAGGCTCCCGAGATACCCGGAGCCGAAGTAGACGGCATCATCTTCCCGGAAGAATTCCCGGAGACGGGCTTCTACTTCAAGCAGGGAGGGGTTGCTTCCGAAACCGGCGCGGGAGGTGGCGCTGTGCGTCCCGTATTTTTGGAACGCCCGGACTCCGGCCCGGATGACGGCTGGATGGCCGTGCAGGCCGAAATACCCGGTCCCACCGAAATAGAGGTAGCGCCGGCCGTCCAGGACGGTCTCGGCTCCGGGAGGGCTCTCCATTCCGCGTTTGACTATCGCCCACCTCCTTGCTTTTTAGGTTCCGCTCTCCCGGAGGGAGTGAATCGGCCTGGCCGCGGCCCAAAGATGATTGTCCCCAGCCGGACCATGTTTGCCCCCTCCTCGATGGCCACGCGGTAGGAATGGGACATCCCCATAGACAACGAGGTCATCGCCGCGCCCGGGATGAAGAGGCTCTTGAGACGATCGAAAACCTCTTTGGTGAGACGGAAGTAAGAGCGTGAATCCTCCGGGTTCCCCGCTTCCGGTCCCATGGTCATCAAGCCTTCGACTTTAACTCCGGGGAGCCGGGCCAGCTCCCTGATCAGACTCTCGGCCTCTTCAGGCATGGCCCCGAACTTTTGGGGCTCGCGGCCGCTGTTGATCTCGACCAGGACGGGCATGACTTTGTTTTGCTCCCGGCTGCGCCTATCGATCTCCCGGCCGAGCCTCAGGGAATCGACCGTTTCGATCAGGTCGAAGATCTCGACCGCCCGGCGCACCTTATTCGTCTGAAGATGGCCGATGAAATGCCACTTCACGCCGCGTCCGAGGGCAGCCTGGGCCTCAGCCGCCTCCTGAACATAGTTCTCTCCGATGACCTTCACGCCAGCCTCGACGGCCTCCCGGACCTCTTGCGGAGTCCTGGACTTGGCGGCGGCCACGAGCTGGACGTGAGGAGGGAGTCCCTGGAGGATCACCCTGACGTTTTCCCGGATCACGAGTTAATGTTTACTCGAAACAGGGATAGGTTTCAAGAGAGTTCTGGCAAGCTCGGACATGTGATATAATCGTCCCGGCGATCCCCAAGGTATGGAAGGACGAAGTGATCGGACCGGATGAGGTCGAAATTCTCGTCGTCGGCAGCGGCCTCATGGGCGCCAGCCTGGCCCAGGCTTTTGCCCAGAACGGAGTCGGCGTCGGCCTTGTCGGCCGCCGCCGGGAGAGCCTCGACCGGGCTCTCGCCTTCATCCGTTTTGAGCTCGAGGAAGCCGTGGGCAAAGGGCTTTTTTCCCGGCCTCAGTCCGAGGACATCGTCCGGCGCATCCGTTCCAGCATGAACCTCGAGGAAGTCTGCCGGGGGAAGAATCTTCGTTTGGTCATCGAGTCGGTCAGCGAAAATATCGCCCTGAAAAGAGAGCTGTTTAACTGGCTGGATGAATTCTGCGCCCCAAACGTTCTCCTGGCCAGCAACACGTCCTGCCTGGATGCCGAGGTCCTGGCCGCAGAAACCCGGAGGCCTGACCGATTCGCCTGGATCCATTTCTTTTTCCCCGCCCACAAGAATCGGGCCGCGGAATATTCGGGTCTTTCCCACACTTCGGAGACGAGCCTGGCCATCGCGGCCGAATGCCTGGCCAGAATCAAGAAAACGGCCGTTCGTCTTGTCCGCTATCGAAAAGGAGGAGTGGCCAACATTATCTTTGTCGGGCTTCTCCTCGAAGCCGTCAGGATGCTCGACGAAGGCTACGGGACCGCCGCTGTCGAGAGAGCCGGTACCGCCGCGTTCGGGATGCCGGTCGGGTTTGTCCGGCAGCTGCAGAGCGTCGGTTTCGACCTGGCCGCCGCCTGCCTCGAATCCTTTTCTGATCTTTCGGCTCCCGAACACCCCCTGGCCTGCGCCTATGACAACTTCTTCTCTCCGCCGCCACGTTTAAGGCAGAAGTTCAATGAGGCCAGGGAGTCGGGCAAGCTGATCCCGATCGAGCAACTGCTGACTCCGGTCAGGACCCACCGCCCCGATAATGTCGAGGTCGGCGATTCTCTCAGGCGGAGGTTTCTGGCCGTGGCCTTCATGACGGCCGCCGAGGTCGTCGAGGCGGGCTTGATCTCGCCTGCCGATGTCGATACGCTCTGTCAAGCTGCTTTCCTCTGGCCCGAGGGGCCGTTCGGGCTGATGAACCGGATCGGTATCGATGCCTCCCTCGAGATCGTGACCGAAAAAATGGATCTTTCGTGCCGCCAGGAGATCAGCTTTCCCGTTCCCCGCCTCCTCGTCCAACAGGCGCAGAAGAAGGAGCCGTGGCCGGTTTGACCATGACCATCCGGGAAAAACTGGAAGAAATCGAGCGGTCCACGCTTTCACCCAAAGCCACGCTGAGCGTCGCTTCCGAGGGAAGAGTCCGGGCCGAAAGCCCGCACCCTTTCCGGACGGCCTTCCAACGCGATCGGGACAGGATCATCCACTCGAAATCATTTCGCCGCCTCAAGCATAAAACCCAAGTTTTCCTGGCTCCGTTCGGCGACCACTACCGGACCCGGCTCACCCACACCCTGGAGGTTTCCCAGATCGCCCGGACCATCGCCAAGGCGCTGCGGCTCAACGAGGATCTGACCGAAGCTATCGCCCTTGGGCACGACCTCGGCCACACTCCGTTCGGTCACGCCGGAGAAGATACGCTCGACGCGCTTCTCCCGGAAGGCTTCAGCCATTACGAACAGAGCCTGCGTGTCGTCGAGAAGCTGGAGTACGAGGGCAAAGGATTGAACCTCACGGTCGAGGTCCGGGAAGGCATAGCCAGGCATTCCAAGGGCAGAGGAGAGATTCTGGAGTCCGACCCCGCCGAAATGTCCAGGACGTTAGAGGGACAGATCGTCCGGGTTTCCGACGTCATTGCCTATGTCAACCATGACATCGACGACGCCATCCGCGCCGGGATCATCAGGGACGAGGACATCCCTCCCGCCCTCGTCAAGAGCCTGGGCAAATGGCATGCCTCCCGTATCGACCGTCTGGTCGAGGACGTGATCAAAACCAGTTTGAAGGCCGACCTGGAGAGGATCGCCATGAGCGGGGAGATCCTGACTGTCCTCATCGGCCTCAGGGAATTCCTGTACCGGAAGGTCTACAGCAGCCCTTTTGCCAGGGAAGAGGTGGAGAAGGCCAAGAAAATACTGACCGACCTCTACCGATATGTATTGGCCAGTCCCGGCGACTATATCAAGCCCTTTCCCAAGGGGGATTCAGCGGAGAGGCGGGCGGCCGACTTCATCGCCGGAATGACGGACCTCTACGCCCTGGCCCTCTTCGAGAAGCTCTTCTTCCCCCGTTCCTGGCGGTCCTAGAAAACCGGCGAGGCACGCCGAGGCCGTTCAGCCCATCCAAAAGCCCTTGCGGTGGGAGACACCAAGAGTTTTCTTACAGCCCGGGCAATAATAGACATACCGTTTGCCAAAGGTTGAAGACAGCCTCCTGCAGGAAATCTTGTTCAGCAGAGCGTTGCAGTGCGGGCAGATAGGGGTTTCGTCGCTTCGCTCTTCACAGGGGATCATTTTGGCCTCCTCTTTTTTTATTATAAGGCAGGCGGATGATTGACTTCCAGCGGGAGAGTTGATAAGAGTGAAAAAAGCCTGTTCCCGGAGAGAAAACAATGAAAGATAACAGACTGCTGTTTGGGATAACCTCGTTTGTCTCGGTCGCCCTTCTTGCCGTCTTCGATCCCGCGTTTTCCCGCTCGGCCGAGGCTGCCGTCGTGGTCCGGCGGGAGACGGTCGCCATCCCGACCTACCTGATCGGTGTTCCCGAGCGCAACCCGATGTTCTATTTCGGGAGGGCCTACCAAGGCGCCAGGGGTCCCATATACCCCTATCCCTTTCTTGATGTGTTGACCGATGAACTCGCAGATAAGGTGTATACGATTCTCGTGCTGGAAAACGAGTACGTCCGGTATGGTGTCCTGCCCGAGCTCGGCGGACGGATTTTCGAGGGGGTCGACAAAACAAACGGATACGATTTTTTTTATCGCCAACATGTTATCAAACCCGCCTTAATAGGGATGCTCGGCGCCTGGATCTCGGGGGGCGTTGAGTGGAACATCCCCCATCATCACCGGGCGACGACTTTCATGCCGGTGGACTGGGCAATCACCGAAGAGGGGGACGGGAGCAAAACCATCTGGGTGGGGGAACTCGAGCTCCGCCACCGGATGCGTTGGCTTGTCGGGCTGACCCTCCGCCCGGGCAGCTCTGTCCTCGAAGTCGAATACAGGATCATCAATCGCACTCCGTTTGCGCATTCTGTCCTCTGCTGGGCCAACGCTGCCGTCCACGCAAACGACCACTACCAGATCATCTTCCCGCCGGGCACAGGTCTGGCCACCTTTCATGGGAAGAACCAATTTTCGCATTGGCCCATTTCACATGAGGTCTATAACGGCGTTGATTACAGCCAGGGAGTGGATGTCTCCTGGTGGAAAAACAATCCCTCGCCGACCTCCTTTTTTGCCTTCGGGTCTGAAGAGGATTTCTTCGCGGGGTATGATCATGGCCAACACGCCGGCGTTGTCTTTGTGGGCGACCATACGCGTGTCCCGGGGAAAAAACTGTGGACCTGGGGCACGGGGAGCGAAGGGGCGCGATGGGAAAAGATTTTGACTGACCGCGACGGCCCCTACCTCGAGCTTATGCTCGGGTCGTTCTCGGATAACCAGCCCGATTACAGCTGGGTCAGGCCGGGCGAGGTCAAGACGGTCACTCAATATTGGTATCCACTCCGCGCTATCGGATCTGTCAAAAGCGCCAATGCCGATGCCGCCTGCAACCTGGAGACAAGAGGGGAGGGCAAAGTCTTCCTGGGTTTCGTTACGACGGCTGTCCAGAAAAATGCGAGGATCTCCCTGAGGGCGGGGGACAAGGCGGCATTCGAGAGGACGTCAGATCTCAGCCCCGGCGATCCGTTCACGGCTGAGGTCCCGTTACCCGAGGGCACAGAGCTCGAATCTCTGCATCTTTCTCTGGCCACGGAGGACGGCCGGGAACTCGTCGGCTACCGGCCACAAAGAGGAGAAACGCCCTCTCTCCCTGATCCGGTGACTGCTCCTCCGGCTCCGCCGGAGATCAAGACAAACGAAGATCTGTACCTCACCGGCCTTCGCCTTGAACAATTTTACAACCCCGCCTACGAGCCTTATCCCTATTATGAGGAAGCTCTGAATAGAGATCCCGGAGATTTCCGGGCCAACACAGCCCTCGGAAAGCTCTACCTGATGAGGGGCATGTTTGAAAAGGCCCATTCGCACCTCCTCCGGGCGGCGGCCAGGGCAGGCCAAGGGTACACCCGGCCCAAGGACGGGGAAGCCCTTTATTATTTAGGAGTCGCCCTGAGGTTCCTTGGAAAAACGCGGGAAGCAGAGGAGTCCTTTTCCCGCGCTTCCTGGGATGTCGGCTGGGAGTCGGCAGCTGCGGCTCAGATGGCCGAGATCGCGGCCGGCCAAGGACGATATCTGGATGCCCTCGAACGGGCCGAACGCTCGGCCTCGTTAAACGCTTGGGACAGCCGGGCCAGAGATATGCAAACGACTTTGCTCCGGAAGCTTGGCCGGCTCGAGGAAGCAGAGGGGACGGCCCGGCGGAGTTTGGCCGCCGACCCGCTCGATTTTTGGGCGGCCAACGAACTCCGGATGATCCTCTCGGCCCGCGGTTTCGAAAGAGACTCCGACGAGCTGGCAGCAGGGCTAAGGATCAAGATGAGGGATGCGCTGGAGAATTACCTGGAGCTGGCCTCGGACTATGCGGGTTGCCGTCTTTATGCCGAAGCCGCCTCTGTCCTTTCCTCCCTTGCCAACAATAAAACTCCGGGATCTTCCTCCGCGCTGCTTCATTATGAATTGGCCTATTATTCTCACCTGTCGGGGGATGAGTCCCGCGCCCGGCGGCATTTGCAGCAAGCGATGTCCATTTCTTCCGATTATGGCTTTCCCTTCCGCCTCGAGGATGTCGCTGTCTTGAAGTGGGCAGAGGACAAGAATCCCCAGGATCCTCGTGCTCCCTATTATCTCGGGAACCTGCTTTTTGACCGCCAGCCCGAAGCGGCGCTCGCAGAATGGGAGAAGGCGGTCGGGCTGGACGGGGCATTCGCCACCGCTCATCGAAACCTCGGCCTTGCCTTTTCCCGGATAAAAAACGACCTCCCGCGGGCCGTGTCGTGCCTGGAAAAAGCTGTCGCCGGCGATCCATCTGATCCCCGACTTTACTCCGAACTGGATGAGCTCTACGATCTTTCCGATGTCTCACCGCAGAGGAGGCTCGACGTCCTGGTCAAGAATCATCCTGTCGTGGCTCAACGGGATGACGCGCTCACCCGAGAGATCCGCCTGCTTGTCGAGCTCGGTCGTTATGACAGAGCCGTCGAGCTTCTGGAAAGCCATCACTTTCATGTCTGGGAAGGAGGCGGAGAGATCCACGGCGTCTATGTCGACGCTCATCTTCTGCGGGGGCAGAAGGCTCTGGCCGAAGGGGCTAACGGACGGGCGCTTCGGGATTTTAGGGCCGCACTCGAATACCCGGATAACCTCGAGGTGGGAAGGCCGGCCTCAGGAGGGAGGGATGCCGAGGTTCGCTATTTCATCGGCCTGGCCCTGGATGCCGGAGGAGACAAAGCGGGGGCTGAAGAGGCTTTCGAGCGCTCCGCTACGGCAGCGGCCGGGCTTTCCGATTTGACCTATTTTCAGGGATTGTCCTGGAAAATGCTCGGACAGGACTCGAAGGCCCGGGACTGTTTTGACCGCCTCGTCCAGTTTGCCCGCGAGCAAATGGAGCAGGCCCCAGCCATGAATTTCTTCGCCAAGTTCGGGGAGAAGGAGTCGGCCAAAAGACGGAAGGCGAATCTCCACTATCTTTTAGGTTTGGGACTGCGCGGCCAAGGAGAAGAGGGAGCGGCACAGACCGAATTCCGGAAAGCGCTCGCCCTGTCACCCCATTACGGTAGGGCCCGACGGCAGCTGGAGTACGCCGCTCAGAGTTGGGCCATCAGCCGCTCCAGGCGCTGGCGGTGTTCGGCATCGGGCCGGGCGAGCGCTTCGAACAGCTTCTTCAAGGAATAATCCTTGAACTCCACGGCCGTGTTCATGTGGATCCGTTCGTACCGCTTCTCCAGGTCATAGATCCTTTTCAACGCCTGGGTGTATTCCAGTTTCTGGGTTTTCAACCCTTCCTCGAGGTCGGCCGCCGCCTTGATCCCGCTGCGGATATCCGTATCAGAGACGATCTCCTGGCCGAACACGTCCGGCGTCCGGATGACAAAACTTTTTCCGGTCCGGAGGACATTCCTATGGCTCTTCTCTTCAAGGGCGAGCTGCCGCAGCTCTTCTGCTATACCGTCCTGGGTGGCCCTGCTCAGGAGTCCGTAGCAGGATTGGATTTTTTCCTCGAGCTCGATCGCCTTGTCGAGTGCGGCCAACACTTTCATGACTGTTTCCTCATTCGACGCTAGAACGGGAAGAGCGTTTTAATGTAATTCTCCAATTTTTGCAAGTGAAACTCGGTCTCCCGGCTGATTTTTTCCTGGATCGCCCGGTATTCCGGGTTTTCGCTCCGGATCGTGTCGTAGAAGCGGTGTTCGATCAGTGTCTTTTCGAAGTCCCGGGCGACGAAAAAGGCGTTCTGCCGCAGGAGTTCGCCCCTATCTAGGCGGCTCAGCTGGCCTTCTATCCCCTGACGGTACGTGCTCAAGGCGAGGATGTTGACCTTGCCGAGCTCAAAGGGCGAGCCGTTCTTGAGGAGCGCGTTCTTGAGCTCTGCCACCATGACGGCGTGGCTTTCCTCGTCCTGGCTTAGGTTCTCCCAAAGGACTCTGTCTTGGACGAATTGGCGGGAAAAACGCTTGTAAAGCTCGGCCACGACGAGCTCGATCTCGCGCAGGATATCCAGGATCTGTCCGGCTTTCTGATACATGTCTTCCATCTGCAAGGTCCTTCTATATACAGGGAACTTCGTCTTCGAGCTCCATTTTCAGTCGGCCGATCGGGACGGTCAATAACCGCCGGAGGGGATTCCCGAGGTGATTTTCGGGC
>Ga0153916_10004005_pt1 | contig 11066 bp, 21 predicted proteins | sample Opewatmetagenome_FD_109642 | JGI IMG/M metagenome (GOLD analysis project Ga0153916, IMG submission 109642) | Freshwater wetland microbial communities from Ohio, USA - Open water 3 Core 3 Depth 4 metaG | ecosystem: Environmental > Aquatic > Freshwater > Wetlands | place: USA: Ohio, Lake Erie...
CGAACCTTCAACGCTCCCGACCTCCGCCCCCCACACCCTACGGGTTTACGATGTGGGCGACGCAAGCCATGAACTTGCCTTCGAGGTTGTGTCTGCCAATTCCACCACCCGCACAGCACAGCCTTCTAACGGCTTACATTAGTGGCAATTGGGCGGGCGTAGACCCAACTACCAAAGCGGATAAAACTTCGGGCTGAGATTCAGCCTGTGGCGAGGACTCTGCCCAATTGTCCACTGCATGTGGTGTTAGGTTGCGTTTTGGATATGCAAGACTACACCATTTTAGAGATAGAGATTTATCGAAAATCATAATGTACCTGTGCTTCTGTGGACGTGGCTTCCACTCGCCTTCTTGACCTTTAGTTTTGCCACGCTCTTGTATCTTACCGTTCACCCAAAAATCTTTCTTGACTGTGGACATTCCGCAATAGGTGAAATTGCAAGCCTGATAAACTGCGCCATTGTGAAAAGTAGAATCAGCATAAGTGATTATCGCTCTGACATTTGTTAGTTTGCGAAGTTGCTTTATTGCTCTGCCAACAAGCATACTACCAAAATTTTTGCCATTGCAATCAGGACGCAAAACCAAACGCCCAATTTCAAAAATGCCTTCTTGCTGATTACGCTCCAGACCAAAAGCACCAACTACGGTTTCAGGCGCACTCACGCCATGAAATACAATCGCTCCGATAAAATCTTGATTTTCAAATATACCGAAGCAATAGGACTGACGAAAAGCCTTCTTGCCAAGATAATGGTATTTGTTTACCAAAACCTTCGCTTCATTCGGGGGTATCGAGCGAACTTCTGCCATAAGAAAGCAACCTAACTATGTTTTATGCGGAATGTACACTATAATTCCAGATCAGGAACAAAATCTGGCAACAAATCTTTACAGTCCTTCGGAATTTTCCCGCTGTTTCTGAGTGCAATCTGTTTGGCAAGGCTGTAACGCACCCAGTCCGTGTCGTTCCAGGGACGTGAAATATTGCCGGTGTTTGTTTTTGGAAGTAGATACTTTTTGATCGCCTCCTCAAACGGAACTCCGATTTCTATTCTCTTTTTGGGATTCTTCTTGTGAATTTTTTTCATAATGTACATTATACTTTATGGTGTACATTCTTGTCAAGGTCACAGATTCAGCCGCAGGACTTCATAACTACCCATTGAAGTTGTAACCAGCAGGTCAACCTTCAAATTCTCGGCGCGTTTGACAATACGGATTTTGTGATCCTCACTATCTATTTTTGCATCTGCGTTCTGTGTGTGATCTCGTAAGTCAGATTCTCCCCGGTGCCACAACCTTCTATCCCGCACAACATCCCGCAACTGACTGTCCGACAAAAGCCTTTCCGTACCCTGCGAGAATTCCCTGATCCACGTCAAACCTTTTTTCTTCCAGCGCGTCGCGAGATCGTGGAGTTGGTATGGATCATAGGTTACTTCGATAACGTTATATTCCTTTACGAGTCTTTCCAGTACCTTTTCGGGACCTGGATTTTCATCCGTTCCCTGAAAGTCAAGTTTATGCCCAGGCTGGGGTGTCCATTTCTGGGTGTACTCAACCAGAACATCCGTGCTGATCTTCGGATGCCTGCAATACATTCCAAGACCAAACGTGTCGGACGAAACGCCAGCATCAAGAGCAATCACCATCGGGTGTTTCTTCTTATCGTATTCAGGCCACTCGGCATTGTCCCGTCTGCACGCATCCCACCACTCCATTGGAATAAATGTTTCGGTGGAGGAAGTCCATTGATTGCGATGGATGCGGTCAAACTCATTTTGTGGAAGTATCTTTGATTCAGACGCATAATATTTTTTGGTCTGCCAGGGACAGCGGGGTTGGGTATTCCAAAGGCAGAGCATCCCTGCCTCATCATTGACGTACAGTTCCAATGGAGATGGAGCGCCTTCGGTGACTGGATATAATTTGTCAGGCCATAACAACCTGCCTTGCTTTACACCCAGTTCGTAGAGCGAATAAAGCAATTCCGATTCCCCGGCAAACCCGGCATAGGATTCTATCCAACGAAACGACTTTCCATACTTTGTGGGGGAGAGGGTCATTTCCACCCACATCTTTTTCTTGGCCTCCTCATTGGAACCCCACAACTCCGAAAAGGTAATCATGTCAGCGTTTGACCCGGCTTCGCCCGATGGGTCAATTGGAATAGCCTCGATAAACGAACCAGATGGAAGATTTATGCGGTACCCCGGAGATTTCACTTTTTTATGCAGTTCAGGACTCAACTGAATTGCGCGTCTCAGATAATGAGCCACACGGCTGTCGGCCTGTTTGAGGTCGTTCGCAATGACGAAAAATTCGCCCCATTCGGCGTGCCAGGCACGCGCAAGATTCACCGCGGCAGCAATGGTGGATTTTGCCGACTTTTTGATATCCGACCAGACGATGATCGAATATTTGAAATTTCCATTTTCGTCCGTTGCAAGAGATTCGCGCAGGACATCCTCCTGGTAGGGTTGCAAGCCAATCCGCCCACGCAAGATATGATCATGTTTCGTCTCCGGGATGTAGAAGTTGCGTTTGATCCACGTCACCAAATCCTTCTTCTCCTCCTCCTTCTGCGCCGTCTCCCCCAACATCCTCGCCAAATCCCTTTGTAACGTGGTCGCTAGATTCTCCGATGATCCTTGCGAATTCATATTGCACCTGTTTTATCTTCTTTGGTTCTCCCTGGAGGACATTCGATACAGCCGCCAATAACTTTGCGGTCAACCGATAAGCATCCTCGGGGGTAATAAGTGCCTTGATGGACACCAGCACTTTTGCTTCACTTTCCACCATCTTGCGACGCAGGTCGAGAGCCTCAAACAACTGTTCCCAGGCCGCATAGTCATGATAGACCTTTTCCATTTCATCGGAGATCAGCTTTTTGGTGAGTGCCGCCTCCGTTATGCGCCCGGCATTATCCTGCGAAATAAACTCGTTCCACAAACCGTATATCTTCCGCATCCTGTCGGGGGCTTCGTTCAGGTCGATCCGTTCCGCCAACTGCGTCACGCGCTGGTCGATCACGTCAATTGCGTTTCGATTCGAGAGCAACGTCCCGTTCTTTTGCATCTCCCGATATTTAGCCGCCAGCCGCATGATCGGAAAACTCGATCCAATTCCAGTTGTCATTGTGCCTCTTCCGTAAAAATTTCTCGACGGCGCGGGTCCGCCATGGCTTGTGCATAATGTATATCCGGTCACCGCATCATTATCGCAGTGCAAAGATGCTGAACATGACGGGCAAACTTCCGCACGACCCGAACGTTTTTCACCACACTCACGACAGGTCTTTATCAGAGCCTTGCATTTCACGATTTACCAATCCACCATCTTGACGGTTATCCAACGTCTGTTCTCTAGAATTTTTATAATGTCAAATATCTCAGATGAATTTCTATGATACATCCACGTAGTAACTACATGAATTTCAGCATCCTTTACTCCATGTAAATCACTTGGCTGATCTATGTAACGCCATTCCTTCCTCGGCACTTTTGCAACCATGCGAGCGTACAAACTCGCAGCATTATAGTCTCGTGCAAATACGTAGATCATTTTTTTGGGTTCAGGCCACTCTCCAAGACATTGCTTGGCATATTCATCTTTGGGAAGTAATTTTTTCAAAAGTTCTTTGGGTTCTAGTTTTGTGTTCATCTTAATCCAACTCCTGCAAAGATCGTGCTACCGCATGACACACCATCATGTGCAAATCCTCCTGCACACGAATATCCGGGTAGCGCGCGTGAACCAGCGCGTGCAGATCCAATTTATTGATCCTGCTCAGTTCCGAATTCCCCGTCAGTCCAATCGAGATAAATGAATTCCCAACAGCCGAATCCAGTGCGTTCAATACATTTTCACTGTCTCCAGAACAGCTTATCCCGATTACTCCATCCCCCTTCCTCAGCATCTTTTGAAGCGGATGACTGAACATGAACAGCCAGCCGTTGTCGTTCCCATACGCCAGCATCGCACTCGCCATGTCTCCAATGCACACCGCCCTGGTCCGGCACATTTTTATCAGGTCGTTTGCAAAGTGACTGGCCGTTGCATGACTTCCGCCGTTGCCAAACAGGTACACAGTTCCCCCATTCTTCCTGATAACCCGCAAGCAGGCAATCATCTGTTCAACTTCGCCTTTGTCGAGCAAAGTCATACCTTCACTTACCTCAGATAGATGTTTATGTATTACTGACATTTTCGCTTCCTTTCATTTTTTGGGGGCTAGAAACGGGCCATACCATTCCGCAAAATCCTCAACATTGAAAGTCTGAGGGTATCCAGCTATGAACACGGTCATTTCTTCCTTCTTCCCCTTCACCATGCTTACATAAACCATGTCCATTTTCGTGCCGACTATATGATACAGCTTTCGCCTGGGTATCGCCCAATACCAGCCACCTTTTATAGGCTTGTCTTTTCTCCATTTTAGTTTTACCTCGTATGGCGTTCCGTCGGCAGTCCACGGAGGTAGTGGAATCATTTTCTTGTACATTACGTTCCTTTCAAAACGTATTATATATCATTATCACCTATTAGGTTATTGATTCTGTTTCAAAATTTACGATATTGTGTGAGTGGGGTAGTGCATATACTGAAATTGAAATTCGGTAATTTTTCGTTTTGTTAGAACAAATGTTTTTATGAATGTAAAACGATTTATTGTTCAACCAGGCACAATAGAACAAATGTCGCATGACAAATGTCACATAAAACTTATTACATTAACCTATTGACATTTAGCTAGTATGGGCTATAATGTAGATAGTTAGACAGAACATTAACAACCGAGTAACCAGAGCGAGAGTATAGGCAAGAGTGAATAGACACTCTATAAAATCCTCCTGTTGATAATAAGCCGCAAGGCGCTAAGTGATCCGACTGGTGAAAGTACAAAGCAGAGATAAAACGAAAATAAAGAAGTTTGCGCTCTGCTGTATGCCGACCTGATAAGCGTAAGCGCACCAGCGCACAGGCGACGACAAAGGGACGCTTGACCTTTGCGGCATACAGGAAAGCGCAAGCCGACCAAAAACAAAAAACAAAAGGATAAAACAATGGATACAAACAACTTACCAACACAGGCAGTAATCGACTTTTTGACCCACAAGCAAGATCAGGCCAACCGCAAATTTTGGGCAGTGACGGCAATCATCTTTGGGGCCGGCCTCGCCTACCTTGCACTCCACCCCGCCGTAACAATCGTGGCGGCAGTGGCAGGTGTGCAATGAAACCGATTTTAGTTACCTTGGCTTTGGTAACTATATATTTGACACACATAAGCCTCCTAAAACTCGTTGAAAATCGGTCTCTCCCAACCCTTGACAATAACCTAACGTTAGGTTATCATAGGGATATAAGTTAGATACCGTATCTAACAAAATCAAAAACAGGAGATTGAAATGGAACACAAACACTCACCACAAACTCTCGCAAACGGACTGACCCTGTACGTATGTGCCTGCGGCGCACGCAAGCAAAAGAGCAAGATCGTCAACGGCGTAAAGGTTGAAGTTTGGAAAATGGAAAGCAAAGCCGAAGAAACAGCCCGTGAACACGCGATTGAAATGCTCCAAACGGAAGGTCACGGTTACGGCAAAGACACAAACGACCTGCTTGACTCTCACGACCCCCGCAATCAAGACTAACAAAAAGATGGGGAGGGCGGAAGTCCTCCCCAAAGGAAAAACATCATGAGAATCAAACTTGAAGTTTTTGACGTCGACACTGGTGAAACTCTGGAAGAAATTGGAACATGCCTGACGGATAGCCCTGCCCGTGCTGTCCAGCAATACGACAACGATGAGGCGTGGATTGAGAAGGGATACAACGCTGACATCCGATGGACAGACATCACCAATCAAGCCGCCGCCGCTCTCGGCTCTATCAAGTCTGACCGCAAAGCAAAGTCCAGTGCCGCCAATGGCGCACTTGGTGGACGCCCCAAGAAAGCGAAGTAACAATGACGACCAAACCGCAGACACTCCAACAAGCCATCGTGTATTTTTCCGATAAAGACATCGCTCATCAATATCTCGTTGATCTGCGATGGTCTGACGGCGTTGTATGCCCACATTGCGGAGGACTTGAGCACTCATACACCACCCCCCGCAAGGTTTGGAGATGCAAGGCTTGCAAGAAACAATTTAGCGTCAAGGTCGGAACCATCTTTGAGGACAGTCCGATTGGCTTGGATAAATGGTTGTCTGCGGTTTGGATGATTGCCAACGCGAAGAACGGCATTAGCTCTCTTGAGATACACCGCGCACTTGGTATCACTCAGAAAACCGCTTGGTTTATGTTGCACAGAATTAGAGCGGCTATGCAATCGGGAACGTTTGAAACTCTGAGCGGCGAAGTGGAAGCCGATGAAACCTACATTGGCGGCAATGCAATAATTCGCCCCTGCTATATACGCCCTGCTTCGGTAGGGCGTAGGCATGGAGGACGCGAAAACCTCCCACCGTGCAAAACACGGTACAAACATTCACGGGGCCGCCATTAGTCACGCGGCCCCACAGGAGTTATATACAATGACTACTAAACTTTCCCCCGAATCAGCCCTTGAGCGCAATGTGGCGCGCTGGGCAAATGCACGCGCCGCCGATTATGACAACGGCCTTGAGGGCGTGTTCAAAGACCTTTTTTATGGTGGTTGTCAATCCGGCATGGTTGGGCATCTGATTTATTACAAAGATACCATTGCCTTCTACCGCAAGCACCACAAAGAAATTGACGAACTTCTTTATACTATGCTTGATGGCCTTGGCGAAGGCGGACCCGCAGACCTGTTTGGTAAAAAATGGGACAAAACAGACCCATTCGCCCGTGACACTCAAAACAAAAACCTCCTCGCGTGGTTCGGATTTGAAGAGGCCGCCCGCCGACTTTGTGACCGTGCTGGGATCGAAGCCTAACAGCCAGCCGCCAATTTTCCACAGGGCGAAACTCACGAAGCCGCCCTGTATTCACCCCCATAGAGGATTAGCCATGAACACCAAGAACCTGACCAAAAAGCAACGCCAAAAACTAGAGGAAGTTTTAGGGAATATTCAACGCGCTAAAAAGTACCTCATGAATGAGAATGTCGTTGGTATTGCAGTCTCCATTGACCCCAATAAGGCGTTGGGGAATGATTACATTGAGCAAGAGCGTTTTTCGCATTCGAAGAGATAACTCGCCCCTGCTAGGTTGCACAAGACAGCCTCCTCCCTGTCTTGTGCAACCAATGGAGGCCGCGAGACTTCCCCCGATATGATTCGGGAACCAAACAAACAAAGGATAATCCCATGACAACCAGAACCCTATCAAAGAACCTGTATAAAGCGATGCGCGCCGTGAAAAATACACTCCCCCGCGACTTGAAGAAGCTCCCTATTTTGAACTGTGCGCGCTTCTCCTACCACGAGGGACGCATAGCCCTAACCAGCATGACGTATGAAAAAGACACCCTTACCCCCGTCACGGAATACGCCTCCTGTATTTGGGAGGGTGATACGTGGGAAACTTACGTTCCCATGAAGCCCTTTACGGACTGGCTCCGCGTGACGGCTTCTTATGGGGAAGTGCTGGAATTGTCCTATGACCCCCAGCGCGAAGTCCTCCAGATCAAAGCGGATAATACCCGTGCGGAATTCCGTTGTATCAACGCTCAGGAATTCCCCGCTCATTTGTCCCCGCGCCCGTGGCATTGTAACGGCGAAGGATAACCCCGATGGAAATTCTATTCCTGCTCTTTTGCGGTACGGGCCTCGGATTCTTCACGGTCTTTATGGCCGTGATCGCCGTCGCCTCGAAATCATTCCTGAAATCCCAGGACTTGCGCCGCCGCGTGTCCCTGCATGATGCCCGCCTGAAAATGGAGGCCGTCAAGCTGATTGAAGCCCGACAAAAACTACACCTACAAAAACTTGCCTACCTCGAAAAGCAAAACAAGCTTGACCTGCAAACCTCCGAACTGGTCATGAAAGACCTCGCCATTGAGGAAAAGCGGCACGCCCTCGGACTGGACGCCCCCGACTTCAACCCCCAGAACTACGACTCCCCCTGACTCGATACTTGGAAGTAACCTTGACGTTTGCGAGGATCTCCTCGTACCGCTTTCGCTCCGCCGGGGATAGACTCCCCACCCACTCCCTGATCCCCTTTGCGACGAAATCCCTCACGGGACCCGCGTACTTTCCCGTCTCCCCCCGGTAGTACGAGATCGCAATCAATTGATCGAGTGTCCCGGATGATGCGAGAAAGTTGATCTGCTCATTGAAATTCAAGACTGTCTTTGGCATGTGTTGACTCCTTGTGTCTACGAATGTTCCCGATACGATTCGGCACATGCCATAATTATATCAGGATATGTTAGGCTCTAATATATCCCTTGACAAATAGAAAATAATAACTATAATCAGGACAACAAAGGATAACCCCCCCCCATGAACACACGAAAACTGACAACCGGATTTTATGTTCCCACCGATAGTTACAAGTCCATCCCTGAACACGTTGCAATCATGTTCGAGGACGACCATACACTTGTTGGTGTATTCGGAGCAAGTGACGACGACCCCAAAAACCTGCAAGAGACGAACGAATACGCCCGCCTCTTTGCCACATCCCCTGAGTTGCTGAAAACACTGATAGAAATCGAGGAACGTTGTGAAGAGAAGATGGGGGAATGGTCATCAGTGAGTTTTGCGTACCTGCCGGATGACATGGTAACTCTCTACGAAGTCATGCACGCCGCCCGCGATGCCATTGTAAAAGCAGGAGGATAACCCCATGACAAAGCACGTCACCCCCCGCATGAACAAACTGAACATGAACCGCGTCGTGGCTCAGAACGAGGAACTCAAAGACGCGCAAAGCCTCGCCATGACCCCCGGCTCCCGCCAGTGGATGATCGAGCAGATCAAGCGCATGGATCATGAAAACTTCTCGGTTTGGTACGATGAAGTCTACGCCTTGCGCCGCCACGGAAAGCAAGCCGAGTACGAAGCCGCCATCCGCATCAAGTATGAATACTTCAAGGAACTCGAAGATATACGCAACACCCCCCACGCCATCGAACAGTCCGACGCCCTTGACGCATGGATGGAACGCATGGACGGCACAGAACAATCCCCCATCATATCGGGTGGAGAAGTTCTATATATTCAGTCAACCCCGTCCGAATTATCGGACGACGAAATACCTTTTTGAGTTAGGAGAAAAACATGTCTGAAAACGAGATCGTTGTAAGTGAAGCCGCTGGATTCCTTTCCCCGGTTGTGACCGTCAAGAACGCCCTGAACGCGTATCAGGCAAAGAAGGACCTCATTGACGGGATCATGAAGCCGAACGTTGACTTTGGGGTCATCCCCGGCACAAACAAGAACACCCTCCTGAAAGCTGGCGCAGAAAAGGCCACGTCATTCTTTGGCCTCTCCCCCCGCTTCAAGGATGCCCAAGTCGTTGAGGATTTTACGGGCAAGGATCACGACGGCGAACCGTTCTTTTTCTACCGCCGCACCTGTGAGTTATGGCGGGGAGATTATATCGTCGCCTCCGTTGACGGGTCGTGCAATTCCTGGGAAAAGAAATACCGCTATCGCAACGCAGACCGCGTATGCCCCAACTGCGGAAAGCCCACCATCATCAAAGGCAAGCAGGAATACGGCGGGGGATGGGTTTGTTTTACCAAAAAGGGCGGATGCAATGCCAAGTTTGCAGATAACGACCCGGCCATTACAGGACAGGATACCGGACAGGTCAAGAACCCAGACGTTGCAGACCTCGCCAATACGATCCTGAAAATGGCAGACAAGCGCGCCCTCGTTGCGGCGACCCTCATCGCCACCGGACTCAGCGAATACTTTACGCAGGACGTTGAGGATTTTGTGCAGGGAGAGATCATCGAACAACCCCCCGTCACAACCCCCTCAAAAAAACACGCCCCTGAAAACATCAATCAGGAAACCGGAGAGGTGACTCCCCCCATTGAGTTGATTAGCCCCCTCAATTCATGGGCGGTTGAAACTGCCGCGAAGAAATGGAACTGCGACGTTAAGGAGGCGGCTCCCCGGATTGCGGCCATGAAACTCGGAAAGACCATTTCCAAAGACGACTTCCTGAAAGTTATCGAAGGTGCGGTAAATCCATGACAAAAACCACCGCCGATGTATTCATCTGCAAAACGGCGGGCGAGGCGATCACCCTCGTATCCCTCGCCCGCCTTGCGAACCTCCCGGCCTCCTACCTCCCGGTAGGAGGCACGACCCCCCATCGCACCATCCCCATCACACACCGGGTATGCGTCGTGGGAACAAAAGCGGAATTGTCCGCAATTAAAAATAAAATGGTGTACATTCCGCATAAAACATAGTTGGGCGGACTGCTAAACAGAAAGAGGTAATATGCAAAAAGTTTACATTGCATCCACTCGAAACTATGCCGCATGGCAATTATGCGGTCTAACAAAGCCTGATACGGAGGAACCAAAATGAAACAAAAAAAGACCCACCGCCCCTACTCAAAGCCTGAATACCTCCTGAAAATGTACGCCTTCATGCAGGAGTATTTCAAGAAGAACCAGCGCCATGTCGCCATCTCCGAATTGGTCGATGCTGGATTTGCCACCTCCACGTCGGTAGTGCGCTACTACTTCGAGCGCATGGAGGAGTTCGGGATGATCGAGCGCACATTCGGCATCTCCAGGGGAGTGAAAATACTCCCCCCTGAAAATTTCGCCCCCATCATCCAACAGATCATGAAAACGGAAGTCGGCACCGAACCGAGAGTCCAGATCGCTACGGAACTGTAACCGAAACGATTCGGAAATTGAGTGCGGGATGGTGTACATTCCGCATAACACATAGTTAGGTGCTACCATGCAAAACGAACTCGAGATAATAACCGATCCGCGGCGTAATGGCGCATTGCAAGACCCGCCGAGCCGCTAACGCAAACCGTTGGGCGCTTCGTGGCGCAAAGGAGAATCGCATGTTTGAATTTTTGATTGATACCCTTGAAGGTGAACCATTGCTCGGCGATCTTGAAAATGTCGGGGCGTGTTATC
>Ga0153916_10004007_pt1 | contig 11064 bp, 10 predicted proteins | sample Opewatmetagenome_FD_109642 | JGI IMG/M metagenome (GOLD analysis project Ga0153916, IMG submission 109642) | Freshwater wetland microbial communities from Ohio, USA - Open water 3 Core 3 Depth 4 metaG | ecosystem: Environmental > Aquatic > Freshwater > Wetlands | place: USA: Ohio, Lake Erie...
CCATGCGGACATTTCCCAATTGCCCGGCGAGATATTGGGCCACAAGGTACTTACTCACCCGTTTCCGGGAATACACGCCCTTCTTGTACCTCTTCACGTAAACAATCATTGCTCCATGGATCCTCTCCCATTCCTTGCTCAGCCATTCATGATCGACGTATAGAGAATCCTCGGCCGCCATCAGCGTATGGAGGACGCCGTTCCCTTCCTCCGTTTGCACCCACCAGTAGTGAACCTGTTTTCCGATCTTCTTTTCGATCCTCCGTCTCACGGTCTCATAGTGGTTTGTCAGCTTCTCCGCATCGCCTCCAACCGCCGTGGTCAGGTCGAGCCGGATGATGGAAAGACCCATCGACTCCCATCGATACAGCAATGTCATCAGCCGCTGAAACTGTCTCCGCTGCTTCTTCCCCCATTTAGGGATCGAACTTTGACCGTTGTTAACAAGTAAAGAAGAGCGCGGCGGAGTCTCCCGGGCCTCCGGCCCGGAAGACTCCTGAACACCTTCTTTTGCGTTCGAAGTTGTCCCTACGCTGACCTGAACTTGAGGAGCAGCAGGGGAGGGTATGCTGCAGGTTGGTTTGTTGTGCCAGCACCCAGGGACACCACAGGATCCGCTAGGGATCGAATCGTTTTCATGGGGCAGATTTGGGGCAAGCTCAGACGGTTTAGTGGCAAAAAGAGGGTGATTTTGACAAAAATCGTATTTTTGTGATTCCGTAAGATACCGATTCATATGGAGTAATCACTCCATTCATCGGTATCATGCTCCTTGAGGGGGTGGTGGGGAAACCCGTGCGGGTTCAAATCCCGCCTTCGGCACCAGATGCAAAATCACGGGGTTGCGGACGCCTCCGTTGCCCCGTTTTTGTTTGTGTGGGCTTTTGCCGGCAGAAAACTGGCAGGCGGGACGCTGAGGCGACTCATTCGGATAATACGGTGCTGGACAACCGGTGCCATCCTGTGGTAGCGACAAATACAGCATGCCATCCCTGTTCGCCCGGAAGACTGGGTGCCCGATGGGAAAGGAAGGCCCCCTCGCGTGAACTTGTTCCCCAAAGAGCGAAGTCGAGCGCAGAGGAGTCAGCACATGACGACCGTCGTGTTTACCGTGCGGAGCGGGAAGAACCCGGAACGGGTTTCCTCCCCGGTCACCGCGACGGCCGAAGACCTCTCCGCCCTGGGGATGTCGGTGGTGACGTCAAGGATTGCTCCGGATGGGATCCATATAATGTACGACACGCTGATGACCACGCGAAACCGCGTAGATGCGACGATCTTTCCCGCGGAAGGGAACCCCGTTCGGGTCGTTGGGCGGGTCATCTGGTTCCGCAGGGTCGATCGCTCGCAGGGGCCGTACCTTTTCGGCATGCAGTTCGACGTACATTCGCCGGAGCTTAAGGAGCAGCTTCACCTCGAATAGGTCGTTCCGCCATCCTCTCGACGGCGAGGAACAGGTCGGAGGCGAGATACCCCGCCGTGAGCACGACGGCGCCCCGAACCGCCCCCCGGATCATTAACAGGAGCCCGCCGAGAAAGTCCTCCCCACTGGGGTGGGGGGTGAATGCAGAGACGTCCCGGAGCAGGCCGTAGGCGTCTCCCCGCGTGAACCAGATCAGGACTCCTCCCCCGATCGAAACGGAGGCGCAGAAGGCCGCGTACGCCTCTCCTGTGAGAAGGGACGCGAGAGCGCACAGGGGGATGAGGGTGAAACTCCGCTCGGGGAGGGCGTTGATGTGGCCGGCCCGAATGACCATCGCATGCACGACCATGTATATCCCTGCGGCGAAGAAGATCATGTACGAAATCCCGCCGATGATCCCGGCCGCCTCGTGCCGGGAGATGAACTTCCAGGCGTCGATGAGGGTGACCAGGCCGGCGAAGGCGATCCCCACGGCGGCAATTCTCAGAAACCGGGCGAAATAAAGCCGGAAGGAGGCTCCCCGGCCGAGAGCCTCAATGACGCTCCTCATGAACAGGTAACGTTCCATGGCCTACTGGCTCCTTGTCTTGGGACGGCTGCTCATCGACGTCCCTCTTTTCTTATCGGCGCATGTGAGCGGCTACTTTAGCCATTCCCTTTGATGAACCGAATGCGGTTTTACTTGACACCGCCTGCGTTCTTGGATATTCGTTGCTCTATGGCTCCGACGGCTCTCTGCGGAGTCGGGTAAAAGAAGTGCTTCGTCCGAAGAGAGGCGGGTCGTCCCGGTGCTCAGGCTGGAGTACTCCGTCGACACACTGGACAAGACGCCGCTGCTTCCCGCGGGCGCCGTCCTCACCCGGGGAACTCTCGAAAAGCTCTCCCTCCTTGGTCCTGGCGCTTCCATTCCATCGGCCCCGCTGATGGAGTACGGCACCGTCCGACGGGATATTCTCCGGTTCATCCTCGAAGGCACCTACCGGATCATTTTCGACGATCAAGAGGAAAACGCGGATCTGTTCCGACACATCGAGAAGTTGCGGCTGCCCCGTCCCCTCCTCGACACCCTGGGGTACTTCCGGCGGCACGATCCGTACACGTACCGGCACTCCCTGACGGTCTTCGCACTCTCCACGCTCCTTGCGAGGGACCTTTTGGGGAACGACCTGGACGCGTTCCTGGAAGCCACAGCAGGCCCGGTGCACGATTTCGGCAAGATTTGCGTCCCGCTGCGAATCTTGAGGAAACCCACGTCGCTTCGTCGCTCGGAGCGGGCGCTTCTGGAGCACCATACGTTGGCCGGATACGTCCTGCTTGGTTTCTACCTGAAGGACCCGACGGCGGTCGCCGCAAAGGTGGCCTTGGAGCACCACGAGCGAAGGGACGGGAGCGGCTACCCCCTGGGGATCCGGCTCTCTGACCGCTTGGTGGAACTCATGGCGGCGTGCGACGTCTACGACGCCCTTATCTCGCCGCGGCCCTATCGGAGGATTTCCTTCGACAACAGGACGGCCCTGGAGGAAGTCACTGCGATGGGGGAGCGGGGACAGATCGGCTGGGACATCGTCCGGGCCCTGGTGGCGCACAACCGCACGGACAGGCCCAGCGTGTGGCAATGCGTCGTATCCGTCGAGAAACGGGGGAAGCCTCCAGAAGGAAACCTCTACGGAGTCTTCGCGGAAGACGGATCCTCGGCCGACCCCGATTAGCCCTCACCATCGCAATACCAAAAGGGAATTTGGCTTCGCGCCGGGTTCCCTTTTTTTGTTTTTTCGGCCCGTGGGTCCAGTAGATTGGGAAAATATATGGTTAGGGTTTTTACAAAAAACCTTCCCGCAATATATTCTTAAAGATGGCCCGATCCCGGCCCTTGACCCAGAGCATAGGGTACTTATTGAGCGTTTCCCTTCACTTCTGGTAAATTCAATTAAAAATGCTTTACGCAATGATTACCCACAGGGAACAGTAACGATATCCTCAATAGATGGGAATCCAATAACCTCAAAAATCAGATTCATAAAAGCTCACTCAGAATGGGCATTTTTACCTTTAGCGTCAGATATACAATTGCTAGCCTTAGTAAGATCAGTTGGGCGAACAAGAGGAATGATGCCGAACGGTCTTCGAGCACCCATGATACCCAGGGAGAGGCAATTAGGCAGGCGAAGCAGATGCTGCAGAATCAGGGTGGTGGAGAGTTGATCACAAAAGGGGTCGATGGCAAGATCCGGAGCAAGGACACCATTCCGCCCGGGAACGATCCGAATCCTCCTAAGGATAAGGAGCACTAGCTATAGATTGACACTTCCTCGGGATCCTCATTATTACCCGATCAGGTGTCTACGAAACCAGGGGAAGTCCAGGGGAAGCCCAGAGGAAATACCGTGGACATGGTCACGCCGACAATCGGAATGTCCCCATCACTTCGAATCTGTCACCTATCTGTAATTCAACGCGTGGCAGGATATTGGCCAATGCAGGCAAGTGCATCGGGTTTAAATCATCAGTGGCTTTTCCTCCCCGATCGTACGTTTACTTGGTGCAATAAACCCCCAACCCTTAGGCCACGCGCAGAAGAAGGGGAAGGGTATGAGGCTAGGGACATTTAACGTCGAGAACCCGTTCGACCGGGCCAAGGCGATGAACCAGGAAACCTGGAAAGAGGGAAGAGAGGCCCTGGATGATTTTCATCGCCTCACCGTCCTTACCCAAAAGGACAGCTATTCGGACAAGACAAGAAGCGGGTTAATGATGGAAAAGGAAAACTTGAGCATGTACCACCGCACCGTTGATCAGACGCTGCGAATAATTCTGGCGGTTCTGCTCACGCTTGTTGGAAGCGCCTGCACCAGCATCTGCGACAACGTGAGAAATTCCTTTCAACGCGAGTTTGGTGAACTGGTTCCAAGACCCGCGTGTCCTCCAGCAACGAGTTGCACCAATCCAGGCACAGACCATTTGACGACGACCGCCTACCTCCCGGCGGGAGTGCCGGGGGAGCGCCGCCTCCTCGTGATGCACCTGACAAGTGATGGTAACAATCTTCAGAGTACTTACGAGGGGAGAACGAAATATGAGCGAAATCAAAAGCCCATTCCCACCGGAACGTTCAACCTTCTTACCGTGCTCATGACCTATGATCAAACAGTCGGCGTGAACGGGATGACGCTCTTAGAACAGGCACAGACGATGATCAACGAACAGCACGCAAACTTCGCGACAGGCCACGGTTACAGCTCACCGCTCGTACAGTTCGTCTTTACCAACGTGGCCGTTCCCGCGTCCAAGATTACGGATCCCCGATCACTCGTGGGCGTTCGTGATGCCCTAGGAAAATGGCACGAAACAAAGCAGTTAAACGTATCGGATTTCGATTTCGTCGTCGTCCTGAACCCAGATCCGAGTAAAGTAGAAGGCGGTAGTGCCCACTGGAGCCAAGCTTCGCCGTTCTTTGTCTACGTTGGGAATTACAGCAATTGGCAAACAAATCTGACCGCATCAGATTTCGGCAACCTTGCACGAGCTGCCTACCATCATGAGCTTGGGCACCATTGGGGATGGCAACATGACTGGACTCCTTGTGGCAACTTCGACCCGTTTATAACAAACCCGGTCTTGTTTGGTTGGTTGGACACTGATGGCGACGGTGTTCCTGAGATATTGGACGCCTGTCCGTACGGTCGAGATTGCGCCCCGTTGCCGCCCACGGATTTACGCGTGCAATGACACTTGAAGGAAAAAGCATGAACTTGCCGACCCCTGATCCGCGGAGATCCTCCATCTCCTCCAAGCACTGCGCCGACATATCGCTTGCAACCGCTAAAGCAGAAGGAGGAATAACATGGCCAATGTCGGGGATCCCGCTCCAAATTTCAGCGGACAAGATGTTATCAGTGGACAAACTTTCACGCTCGCCGACCACTTCGGGAAGGTCATCGTCCTAGCCTTTGTGGGCTGGACTTGACCGAAGTGTACCGCGGAGGTTCCGCGGATGGAGAATTTGTGGAAGAAGTACGGGGGGAGTGTGCAGTTTATTGCTGTCAACTTGGTGCAAACGCTCCAGGATCTGCAGAACTGGATCGCGGGCATGTCCGGTGGCGTGACCTTCCCAGTCCTTCATGACCCTAACTGGGCTATCGCGAGGCTCTATTGGACAGGTAGTACAATCTATTTCCCATTGATCTACATTATAGGCGCTGACACGAAGATAAAGAGCATCTACAGCAGCGGGACGTTGTTCACAGAGAGCGAACTCGAAGGCCACGTCACTGACGTGGTGTATATGCGGAATCCGGTAGATGTCGAAATGGTCGTTGACGTCTCCGACAGCATGAATTTGTTGCCCGCTGGCGCCTCATCCGGCGACACGAAACTCATGCTGCTCAAGCAGGCAGCTAATATCGTTCTCGACCTTTTCATGGCCCACGGGCAACAGGGCGACACCATGGGGTTGGTGCGGTTCACGGACAATGCGAGTGAGTTCGAGTTCGGAGGGAAGAAGCTGCTTCCGATTTCCCAGAACGAGACACGCCTGAGAGGAGAGTTTGCTGCCTTGGTGACCGGAACGTGCACGGCGATGGGAGCGGGCTTGCAGACCGCGTTTGACACGTTTGTCGCCGAGGGAACCCAGCAGCGTTTCGCCGTGCTCTGCACGGACGGGATGCAGAACATTGAACCGAAGGTGACGGATGTCTCCGGCCACTTAGAGATCATCGACAGCGGGGGCTGGCTCTGTGGTGGGCACTCGAGTACACCCCCGCACCCGGGAACTGACATCAAAACCTACGCTACTCGGGTTCACACGATCGGGATCGGGCTCACGGCAACCTACGAGCCGATGCTCCAGAGCATCGCTAACCAGACTGGCGGCTTCTACCGGGGAACGCACGATCCGCAGACCGACCTCGACCTTATCTATGCGGTGGACCTTTGCAACTGCCTGGCATCCGGTTCTCCTTCAGTGGTGCGCCACGCCACGGGTACGCTCGTCGCGGAGAAATGCCAAGCGGTGGAAACATTCTCAGTGAACCGCAGCGCGCGCAAACTGAGTGTCGTGCTCTCGTGGCAGAAGAGCCAGTGCTGCTTTCTCACATTCTGGCTCCGCGCCCCGGACGGGACTCTGCTCACGCTCGATCGTGAAATGAAGACATTCGAAGACCGCTGTGTGGCCAGCATCTATTTGCCGAAGGAGCAAGACGAGAAGAAGCTCAACTATGTGGGGCGCTGGACTATGATTATTCGCGGCGAGACAGCGGCTGGCAGTGCTGACTACCACATGCTCGCTCTCGTCGAAGACCGCGAGATCAAGTGTGGTCTTCATTATCCCCGCAAGACGTACAGCGTCGGCGACGTGCTCCCGCTGACCATCTACCTGCCCGAAGTGACAAAATCCCCATTTCGCCTCCTCGATCTGGTCATCGAGAGCGCGTTGCCGCGAGTGTCGCCAGGAGAGCTGCTACAGAATTACCGGATGTCGGCGTGGGAACTTGAGCGCTCTGCAGCGGCGCGCGCGATATCGAAGATTGATCCTCGCGCGCTCCTCCAGTCGAAGCTCCGCCGGATCGAAGCCGACCCGAGAATGAGGGGGCTGCTTCAGCCGGAGCGCAAGCGGCGAAGTGTGAGGGCGGGAACCCTAGAGTGCTCTCTTAAGGAACGTGAAATCCGTGTACCGCTTCACTTGACTCAGGCGGGTCTTGCATCGTACAAACTCGAGATCTTCTGCGAATCAAACGATACTGGACCGGTCGACCGCACGGATCTAGTCTCGGTATTGGTCGGAGCGGGACCAGTGGATCCAAAGAGCAGCAGTGCCGCTGCCGTAACGACCGAGGGGAAAGGCGGCCCGGGGCTGTCCCTCATGATCACGCCGAGGAGCGAGCGGGGGGAACTACTTGGGCCGGGATTGGCCCAGGAGATTCGGGTGGTGATTGGGAAGGAGCCCATTAAGGCCACCGTAATTGATCTCATCGATGGAACATACTGCGTCGAGATCAGTCACCCGGAAGACATTAAGAAGGCTCCTGCGGCTGTACTCTTCGGCGGCAAGACGCTCTGGAGCGGTTTGGTGTGACGAGAACGGATCAGCAGCCTTGCATCGCTGCCCGGCAGATAGTAGCCCAGCGTGGGCCGTGGTCTCACTCTCCGGAGCTCGCCGACCGGATGTGCACGTGGCGCCACTCCGGTTTTACACGTTCGCCGGCGACGAGATTCCAGATGTCGACGACACGACTAGGAGCCGCCAGTTTCTGTGGGGTTCCCCCTCACGGGCCGCCTTCTATAGACCCAGGAGGTTGTCGGTTGAGGTCTTTAGGAATTTGGAGAGCCGAGTGTCTCATTTGTGTCCAAAATCCTGGGAAGGTAGCCTAAATCTCCCTAAATCTACGGAATGTGTAATTTTTACATGGTCGTAACTATTTTATAAATTGAATGATTGCAGTGACTTATATGGGGTGGGGCTGCTTGAGGGGGTGGTGGGGAAACCCATGCGGGTTCAAATCCCGCCTTCGGCACCGTCGCAATACTCAAAGGGAATTTGGCTTCGCGCCAAGTTCCCTTTTTGCGATTTCGGCCTTTGAGTCCCAAATGGGGCCTGCAGATTTTGGGAATGGGATTCTAACGGAGTAACGTCTGGAATTCCTAAAGAAACGATTCATTCTTTCCGATAACGTTTGCAATAAGGTTATTGTGAGGCAAGAAATGGACACGCAACGAAAAGATACAATACTGATCATCGATGACGAGCCATTTATGGTTAATGTGTTGGGTGCGTTCCTTTCAGGAAAAGGGTTTGATGTCGAATCGGCACCCGACGGTCTTCAGGGGTTGTCACGAGCGAAAGAGATTCAACCAGACCTTGTTCTCCTGGACATCTCCATGCCGAAGATGAACGGTTTTGAAACCTGCCGGCGATTAAAGAGCGGGAACGGCACCAGCGGCATCCCCGTCGTGATGTTCACCGCTTATGCAGACAAGGAGTCGAGGGTGACGGCGCTGAAAGCAGGGGCGAATGATTTCTTAAGCACGCCCGTCGACAATACGGAACTTCTGGTCCGGGTCACCAACCTGTTGAAAATAAAAAAATACCAGGATTTCCTGGAATGCCACAGCCAGGCTCTGGAAGAGCGAGTTGAGGACAGAACCAAGCAACTCAGGAAAGCATTGCTGGACACCGTACACAGGCTGACGCTTGCCGCGGAGTATCGGGATGAAGATACCTATACGCATATTAAGCGGGTCAGCAAATACGCCAGCGTTCTCGTCAAAGAACTAGGTGTCCCCAAAGAAAAAGCGGATATCATGTGTTACGCGGCCCCGATGCACGACATCGGGAAGGTTGGCATACCAGATTCCATTCTTCTCAAGCCGGGTAAACTGACTCCGCAGGAGTTCGAGATCATGAAGACCCATACCACCGTCGGGGGGAGAATCCTTAGGGATTCTGATAGCCCCTTTCTGCAGACTGCCGAGTCATTCGCCCTGTCCCATCATGAGAGGTGGGACGGGAAAGGTTATCCTCTTGGATTGAAGGGAAAGGAGATTCCACTCGAAGGAAGGATCATGAACATCATCGACCAATACGATGCCTTGCGGAGTAAACGCCCCTACAAGCCTCCCTTCGACCATGAAACGGCCGTGAAGATTATCACTGAGGGAGACGAAAAAACCTCCCCCGAACACTTCGACCCGGAGATCCTGGGAATTTTCAGAAAATTCTCCGACGTGTTTCGCGAAATTTTCGACGAATAGCTATGGGAATGGATTATTCAAAATTATCCCCGGGGATAGGAACCTATCGCTTCGGGAGCATCGCAGTTTATCGAAAGTATGTAACCCTTGACCAGGTCCAACGCGCACTCGCAGAGCAGATAGAGCATAACGTTATGCAAAGAACGCACAGGCGTCTCGGTGATATCCTTCGGGAAAAGAACTGGATAACGGAAGAACAAATGAAATCGATATTGGATGAGATGGGCGTGGGTGACAAATAAGCAATAATGCCAGGACGCTACAGTGAGCCTCACCCCATCTCTGATCCAGCTCGAGGTTTAATAAAGCCCATCCTGCGCCTCACCCCGTTTTTTGGTCCAACCCGAAGTTTAAAAAATCCCCTCCTTTGCGGTCCGGGATAGCTGCCATTCTTCCTCGGATTGCTCCGGCGCCTGGTTGCGCAATGCCGTATGCGGGAAACCCGTGCGGGTTCAAATCCCGCCTTCGGCACCATGACGCTACCAAAGGGAGCCCGGGCACAACCGGTGCTCCCTTTTTCTTTTCGTCACTGACGTTTAATCAAATTCATGATGTCGTTCCAGGAAGGTAGAGAAACGGATCGACATCCGCTGGAACGAACCCACGGCTTGCGGCGGACAAATACTCGCGCGTGGAAACGATGCCGTGTTCTCGACTCATCTTAGCGTAAATAAGACCGGACACGAGCCGGCAGGAAAGGAGATCCCGATGACGCACAATTTGCCGCAGCTCCCATACCCCTTCGACGCGCTCGAGCCGTACATTGACGCGAAGACGATGGAGATTCACCACGACAAGCACCACGGGGCCTATGTCAACAATCTCAATAAGGCTCTCGAAGGCCATCCTGAGCTTCAAAAACTTCCGGTCGAGGAGCTGCTCGCACAAATCAGCAAAGTGCCGGAGGCCATTCGTACTGCCGTGCGCAACAACGGCGGCGGCCATCTGAATCATTCCATGTTCTGGAAGATCATGAAAAAGGGCGGCGGCGGTGAGCCGTCGGGGGACCTGGCCGACGCCATCAATAAGACGTTTGGCAACTTCGGGGATTTCAAGAAAACATTCACCCAGGCCGCAACAACGCGATTCGGGTCCGGTTGGGCATGGTTGCTGATCCGTGGCGGGAAGATCACCGTCGAATCGACCGCAAACCAGGACCATCCCATCATAGACGGCGGCAAGGCGATCTTCGGCCTCGACGTCTGGGAGCACGCCTATTACTTGAAGTATCAGAACCGACGCCCCGAGTACATCGAGGCATGGTGGAACACCGTCAATTGGGCGCAGGTCGCGGACAACTTCGCGCAGGCCAAGGCTTAAGTCCCGTCCATGGAAATAACGAAAGGGAATTTGGCTTCGCGCCGGGTTCCCTTTTTTCGTTAAAACAGCCCTGAGTGGCTGAAAAGTGTCTCGCAGAGGAAAGCCCGTGGGATCGGCCAGTGATTGACATGCTTCAATTGAAAGAATAGATTCGCCCTACAGCATTGATCCGTGCTTCCTCGATACGAGCGCAGCACCACCCCGGCAGTGGGGGAGGCGTGATGCGAGCACTCGGTAAGGTCTACGACAGCAGAAGCTCTTCCTTAACCACCCGTGGTTGCGTTTTTCCTCCGTTCCCTATGCGGGAATCCTGTAACGATGGAACCTGAAAAACACAAGCGAAAGCTCGCCGCCATCCTGAACGCGGGTGCCGAAGGGTATAGTCGCCTCATGGGGGAGGACGAATCAGGGACCCTCAACACACTTAAAGCCCATCTCCAGTTCATCGGCTTCCTCATTGAGAAGCACCAGGGGCGTGTTGTGGCGATCCACGGCGACAGCCTTCTCGCGGAGTTCGACAGCGTCGTGGACGCGGTGCAGTGCGCCGTGGAAATACAGAACGAACTGAAGGGGAG
>Ga0153916_10004008_pt1 | contig 11064 bp, 11 predicted proteins | sample Opewatmetagenome_FD_109642 | JGI IMG/M metagenome (GOLD analysis project Ga0153916, IMG submission 109642) | Freshwater wetland microbial communities from Ohio, USA - Open water 3 Core 3 Depth 4 metaG | ecosystem: Environmental > Aquatic > Freshwater > Wetlands | place: USA: Ohio, Lake Erie...
GGTGTTTTCTTTGGCGGTGGCATTATTAGCTATCCAACGGGTTCCAGGCAGCCTGTTATTTAGAGCGATTTTCTTCCTACCAGTAGTAATCGGCTCGTCTGTGGTTGTGGGGAGGATGTTTGATCAGTTCGGAAGCGAACTGGTGCTCTTCCGCGGACAGCAGGCTCAACAGTTCTTGTTCACTTTCCTGGGCGACCGGATGCCCCAATTCATGAATTTCATTACTCGCTCGGTATTCGTACTATGGCGCTCGGGTGTGCAGATATTGATTTTTATTGCCGGTTTGAAGAGTATCGATCCGACTCTGTACGAGGTTGCCCAGGTGGATGGTGCCTCGGGTTGGGCTAGCTTCTGGAAAATTACTCTACCGATGCTCACACCGGTTATCCTGATCAATGTGGTCTATACGATCATCGATTCTTTTACGGATTATTTCAATACGGTCTTGCGTTATATCCGGGTGGTGACCTTCCAACAAAGCGCCATGCGGATTGGTTATCCATCCGCATTAGGGAATATCTACTTTATTATCATTTTTGTCCTGGTGATCATCGTTTTTATCGTTGTCAGCCGGGTGACTTTTTACAGGGGGGAAAGATGAATATCACTGCTACTCTTAATAAATTAAAAGGTAGAAGTTTCCGCAATTCCATAGGACGGATTATTTTACTGGTGTTGCTAATTGATATCTCATTTATTTTCCTCCTTCCACTCCTGCGCTTACTATCCACCTCGTTGAAGGATGTCATGGATATATATGATCCAACTGTGGTGTGGCTGCCGCGCACCTGGAGCTGGATCAATTATCCGCGTGCTTATCTCGCCCTTGTATATGGAGAGTCGTTTCTCCGCACCCTGGGTGTGTCTTTAACAGCCGCAGTATTACAAACCCTCTCCTGCGCCATCGTGGGATACGGGTTTGCCCGCTTTAAATTTCCTGGACGCGATAAAATTTTCATGTTAGTGCTCTTTGCGATGATTGTCCCCCCACACACCCTCATCATCCAACTATTTATCCAGTTTGCTAATTTCCACTGGCTGGAGACGTATTACCCATTTATCGTGCCTTCCGCTTTTGGGATGGGTCTACGGGGCGCATTATTCGTATTTATCTACCGGCAATTCTTCAAAGGTTTACCCTGGGAGCTGGAAGACTCAGCGATGATCGATGGGGCTGGTCCGTTGAGGATATTCTTTAGCATCATGCTGCCCCTTGCTCAGCCGGTTATCCTGGTCGTGTTCCTCTTCTCCCTCGTCTGGCACTGGAACGACTCCCTGGAGCCATCGATTTATTTAAGTAAGCCTGAACACTTCTTTTTGCCCCAACGGTTATCCATCGTGGAAACAGGCTTGCAGAATATTCAATTAGCCGGCATGTGGGGGACGGGAACGATCATGGCTGCCGCCTTTTTGGTGATCCTACCTTTACTGATCTTATACATCTTCACCCAGCGTTTCTTCATCACAAGCATTGAACGGACGGGATTAATCGATTAGTACACCGCTCTGCAAGATAGATTATGGATAATTGGGACGCGCTTTCTGGAGATGATCCAATTAATGATATCTCCCGCCAGATCATCTGTATTTGTAGTTACTGCGCGCCCGATATACCTATTCCGCCAGATCTAATCAAACAAGCTCTCCAATCCACAGTAAATGTGGAGGATGTGGATTATAACCATGCGATACAACGTCTGGTCGACCTGGAATTGTTACAAATTGTTGAGAATAATATCATTATTAAGAATGAAGTTGCCAGACTCAGGCGTGACCAAGATTTGGGACTTGAACAAAGTGTACTGCCCGACTTAGTGGGGAAAATAACCGACCTGAGTTACCAGAAGCTGGTAAACGGATCGAAGCAGGATCGCCAAACCTTACAGCCCCATCTATTCAGCATTGCGATGGCTTCCCAGACCATCCTCCCTCACAAGGCAAGCGTTTTGTGGAATAATTTAGGCTTGTTTTATCGATTGACGGGTGAAAATACAGAAGCCCGCCACTCCTTCGAACAGGCGCTTGCCTGCGAGGAAAAGGCTTTTGGACCTGATCATCCGAATTTAGCCAATCGTTATAATACCCTTGGTAATAGTCTGCAGGTGCTGGGGGACCTGGCAGGAGCCCGTTCTTGTTTCGAAAAGGCGCTTGCTATCGATGAAAAAGCTTTTGGGAAGGATCATCCCAAGCTGGCAATCCGGCTAAACCGACTGGGAAGCCTGCTGCGCGCCCAGGGAGATTTACCCGAGGCGATTGCGTACTGCGAACGAGCTCTGGTAATCGATCAAAAAGCCTTGGGAGAAAGTAATCCCGATGTTGGGATTGACCTCAACGATATGGGGCTTCTATTGTTGGAAGTGGGTGATCTGTCGCGAGCGCGGGTCTGTCTCGAGCAAGCGCTTGTTATTTTTGAAAAATATTATCCAGGGGACCACCGTTACATCCAGATCGTGCAGGGGAGTTTATCTAAATTAGATAAAATAAACCAAGCCGCATAGAAACAACTGGAGGATACATGAAAGTGCTAGTTACTGGTGGAACAGGTGAGGTGGGTCGTCCTGTCGTTGAACGGTTGGTGAAGGATGGATTTCGTGTAAAGGTAGTCGACCGTCGCTCCGAGTCTATCCCCCCGGGCGTTGAGTTTGCCGAATGTGATATTACAGATTTTGATGCCATGCGCGACCAAGTGAGGGGGCAGGATGCTATTATTCACCTGGCGGCTTATCCGAACCCCAACAAGGCTTCAGGTACGGAGATATTTCGAGTAAATTGTAATGGCACCTTTAATGTTTTTGAGGCAGCATCGGTTGAAAGGATAAAACGAGTCATATGCGCTAGCTCGATCAATGCCCTGGGATACAGTTTCGGGGTTAAGAGCTTTCCCATCTTGTATTTCCCGGTGGACGAGGAGCATCCTACCTTCACTACGGATCCATATTCATTTTCTAAACAGATTACCGAACAGATTGCCGCTTATTACTGGCGGAGAGAGGGCATCTCAAGCGTATGCTTACGCATGCCCTGGGTTTATCCACCGATAGAAGACAGCTTCAAGGGGATAGGGAGACAATATTTAGCCAGTTTCAGGAAACGTTTTGATGAGCTTAACTCTTTGCCTGAACTCGAAAGAGTAATGATAGTTCGTCATATGCTTAACCGTCTGGAAGAGCTACGCGCCAGTCGTTACTTTGAACAGGATTTAAACCAGGAGGAAGATTTCCAGCTCGACCAGGACGATCCTAATGCACTGATCTACTTCGGTTATTCCGATTTTTGGTCAGTCATCAGTACGGCTGACACTGCCCAGGCATTTGAAAAGTCGATTCTAGCTGATATAAACGCCAATCATGTTCTTTTTATCGCTGAGGAACGAAATTCAACCGGGATCGAATCTGAGCTACTCGCCCGGGTTTTTTATCCGGAAGTCATCGCCCGAAAAAGACCGTTGATTGATAGCTGTAGCTTGCTAAGCATCGAAAAAGCCGCTCGCGTGATCGGTTATGAACCGCAGTTATCTATCGTTGAACAGATCGAATTGGAGTAATTAATACAATTCCCCTAATCCTTAACCTTGATTAACTTTCCTGCTAGTGACCCGCCCACGATCGCACAAACGTCGACCGGTACATGATGGCAAGCGGAAGCGTCGAAAAGCACCTTAATTGAGGGGGGAAAGTCCTCGTCTCCTTGCCAGTAGACTAATAACACTGGTAAGCGCGGTAGCACCTCGAAGCGATACGCGGCATCCCCGGTCGGCTCGGTTATCCCATTGATCTGAATGCAAGCCCGCCTGAAAGCCTCGAGGTCATTTCCAAAGGCGCGCACCAATTCATTTCCGCTATAACCCTGAAAAGCCTGGTTATAAAATCTCCCACCTGGTAACTCAGCAAAAGAAACCCACCGGTCTTGCAGCGGTGCACCATCAGAGGTAACCAGGTGATAGAGTAATAACGCCTGAGTGGAAATGGATAACTCCTGGGCGGTGATTGCGTCATATGCCACCAGGTCTGGGTAGCCAATAAGGACAGGTTTACCCCATAGAGGTATTTCCAGGTATGATTTGCCTTCCGGAGGAGCAAAGAAATTTGCCCCAATGCGCATAGCCAGGATATATGGATCGACACCGCTCAGGTCTTGACGCAAATCATCGACTTTAATAGCAAGGGCATTCGGGGTAGTTTTGTTCGTCATTAAGATATGTGCTAATTATTTTATTTGATGCACCAATGATCTACCCTCCACCCCTGCCAGGAGGTTCGCGCAAGCCAATTCGCACATCTTTTGGCGTGTCCCGTATGTGGCTGATCCGATGTGGGGGACGATCAGGCAGTTGGTTAGTGAATAGAGAGGGTGAGATGCAGGTAGAGGTTCTGGATCAGTTACGTCCAGCGCGGCTGCCGTGATCCAACCTTCACGGAGGGCGCGAAGCAGGGCAGGGGTGTCTACAATTGGTCCGCGCGCGGCATTGATCAAGATGGCGGTCCGTTTCATTTTACGCATAGCCGATTCGTTGAGAAGGCCGCGTGTCTCTGGTAGCAGTGGACAGTGTATTGTCACGAAATCGCTATTTGCTAACAACTCATCCATACTCAAGTAGGTAATATTCAATAAGGATTCCTGGTCCAGCTGGCGGATAGAATCGGTGTAGACCAAGCGCATACCAAAACCTTTGGCGCGCTTTGCCACAGCTTTACCAATTTTTCCCAATCCAATGATACCCAAGGTGGCTCCGGTTAAGTCTGCTCCTAACCAACCGGTGGGTGACCAGGTTTTCCAAAGACCTTCACGTGCATCTTGAGAGGCCTGGGGTAGCTTACGAGCTGCGGAGAGCAAGATCGCCATGGTTAAATCAGCGGTACCCTCTGTTAACACATCGGGAGTATTACCTACCAGGATGCCGCGCTTTTTACAAGCTGCCAGGTCAATGTTGTCAACTCCTACTGCCATATTACTCACCACCTTCAACCTGGGTGCTTTTGCCAGGAGCTCATCATCGACCCGGTCGATCAAGATCGTTAGTAATCCATCTGCTTCGTATAGACGATCCATAAGTTGAGGAGCCAATCCAGGAGGTTCAGTTGGACCGATCAGGAGATCCACTCGCCCCTCTAAGGATTCAAGCCATTCCTTGGGAAGGGAATGGGTGAGGATACAAAACGGTTTTTTCATTACGGAAGTATTCATCATAATAGTATGTTAACGTATAAATGCGAAGATGCCAAGGATGAGAGAGACCTTGAAATGAAACCGTCCTCTCTTCTCGTACCTCCTGAGACTGGATCAGAATGGCCTTAGTTATGGTATAAATGCCGTTGATGAAACAACATATTAACGGTTTTAAATGCACTCACTGCCAGTCTTACATCTCAACCGATCCGCATGCATCCGGGGTTAATAACCGCAACCATTGCCCTTATTGCCTGTGGTCAAGACACGTGGATACTACCCAGGCCGGCGATCGGTCTTCGTCGTGTAAATCCAGCATGGAGCCTGTGGGCCTGACGTCTAAAAAGATCAAAAAGAAATATGGCAACCCCACTGGTGAATTGATGCTGATCCATCGTTGCCTGGGGTGCGGAAAGCTCTCGATTAACCGCATTGCCGCTGATGACGATTCGAATGTGCTCTATAAAGTTTTTGAAGCTTCTTTCCGGTTAGATAACTACACCCGGGATCGCCTACGAGCAGATGGGATAGATATTTTAGGGATCGGGGATGAGAAAATTGTAAAAACTCAGCTATTCGGATTAGATTCGACTTTGGAGGGCTGACCTGGATTGTAGGATGAACGTCGGTATACTATAGGTCAGGCGTCAAGCACGCCGGTACTATCTCTGCTATCATGATATCAACGGCGACAAAGACATTTCTTCTCCTCCTCCATAAGAGCCGGGATACAAACCCGGCTCTCGTGGTTTAATAGACCTTTAATGGGATATGTCTTCTACTTTTCGGGAAAATAAACTGCCGTGGTCATATCACCCACAAATTGCGGCAGGTCTTTATGCCCTAACATCTGGCGCATGGCGTGGGCTTCACCTGTATGAAACCAATAATGATAAATGTTTCGCAGCAACATGGTGCCAATGCTCTCTTCCACAGGTTTACCGTCTTCCCACTTCAGGTGAGTCTGTAGCAATTCCGGGGTCAGCTTATCGAGGAATGGGTCAGCCGTCTCTGTAATTTTATGCCACATAGTCCACATCTCGCTGAAAGGTGGGGTGCTGGCAGGTTGTCCATAACCTACCAGCTCGCGCAGCTCAGGGTAGAGGTGTTGGCCTTGCCCTAACATCACCCAGTATCTGTTCTCCTGGTTTGCCAGGTGACCCACCACCCAGCTAATGCAGTTCATCGGTAGGAGGCGCTTACGGGCGTCACCCTCGCTAACGCCCTCCAGACAGCGAATTAATTCGCTGCGGGCGAAACGTAATTGTTTGACCAATAGATGGGGTGCCATAATATCCTCCAATTTAACCAACCATAATAAAAACCAAAGTTAATCCCCCGTTTGAACTGGTCGTGGTAATAGTACAAGACAAGTTATCTTTTTGGAACAGCATGAATAAAGACCCAGCATCGCTTGTACCAGAGGTAAATAAACTCCAACCTAATTTCGGGAGCTCCTTTTTATAGTAATCTTCGATATCCTTGGCCGTTGCATTTATCCCGTAGGAATAGATGCCCTGGTAATCCGCTCCATACGCCGCCCCAGGCATGACAGGGATATCTTTATAACTTGCCATGGGTGTACCGGAAGGTTCTGGCAAGCCGAAGAGGCTGGTTTCAGTCGGGTTGACGGTGGTAGGTGTTCTTGCTAACGGCGTGGCTGTTCCAGCTACCAGGGTGGCGGATGGGACAGGGGTATCGGTCGAGATTTTAGTCGGTTCTATCACAGGCGGGAGAGTGGGGCTGGGGATGGATTTCGTCGGCACTTTAGCCGTGGTTGGAGTTGGGGCTTGAGTGAGGGTAGGTTTAATACCCGCAAGAGTCCGGCAAGCGATGATCGTACTGGCGAGATATAATATTAAGACATATTTCTTCAGTTTCATAACTTGATCCGTTTGAGTTATGCTTTATTGGACTGAACCATCGATAAATTATAATTCATCTTGATAATATTACCAGCCAGGAGGCCCTATGAAACTCGGTTTTGTCGTTATGATGGCAGAAATAACCCAGATTAACCATATCCCATCTTATCAAGAGATCCGAGAATTCGCTCTACGGGCTGAGGAGGTCGGTTTCGATTCGATCTGGTTGTACGACCACCTCCTTTATCGACCTGAAGGGCGGGTAACGATCGGCATTTGGGAATGCTGGACGATGCTTTCCGCTCTGGCAGAAGCCACTCACCAGGTAGAGCTTGGTACCCTGGTCGTATGCAATTCTTTCCGTAATCCTGCTATCCTGGCGAAGATGGCGACCACCCTGGATGAGGTCTGTGGAGGCAGGCTTATTCTCGGTTTAGGAGCTGGGTGGAATCAACCAGAATATGACGCTTTTGGGATTCCTTTCGACCATCGCGTCAGCCGGTTCGAGGAAGCCTTACAGATTATCCGACCTCTCGTGAAAGAGGGACATTCGGACTTTGAAGGAAAATATTTCCGGGTGAAGTATTGTGAGATTCGCCCGCGCGGCCCTCGACCTGCAGGTCCACCCTTGATGGTTGGCTGTGGGGAGCCACGCATGATGCGCCTGACCGCGAAATATGCGGATATGTGGAATGTGGGTTATATGAGTACCCCCGACACCTTGCTGCCTCACTTAAATAATATGAAAACGGCATGCCAGGAGGTGGGTCGCGACCCCTCCACCCTTGAAATTACAGCCCTGGTCGGTATAGGCTTTCCTGACCTTATCGATAAGCTGCCTGAATTTGAAAATGGGGTTCTCACCGGGGATAGCCAGACACTCGCTGAAACCATGCGTGCATACGAAAAATTGGGAGTGAGTCACGTGATGTTCCACGTGGTCCCCTATCAGCGGGAAGCCCTAGAGCGGTTAGCAGAGGCGGTTCAGGTTTACCATACACTCTAATTATCGTTGGTTTATCTGTATATGAGGTGATCATAGGCGCTTTTCAGTTTTGGGGAAAGGTCGGTATAATAATGTGGAGAAGACTGCACCTATTGTTTTCGTCAAGGAGGACAGGCAATGATTAAAATTGAAGAAATCATCCACCAGCTGACTGTTAACGCGGAGGCCATGCGCACCCTGGTGCAAACCGTCTCAGAAGAGCAAGCGCATTGGAAGCCCAACCCAGAAACCTGGTCCTTGCAGGAGGTAATGGGGCATGTTTACAATGAAGAGCGCATTGATTTCCGCAAACACCTTAAAGATCTGCTGAATGACCCACCAAAACCATGGGGAGGATTCCGCCCCGAAGAGTTTGTATCGGTAGAAAACTGCCGCCAGGCATTGGAAGGTTTCATAACCGAGCGGGAGGCCTCGATAGCGTGGCTAAAGGCGCTGGAATCGCCAGATTGGGACATAAAGTCAGAAGTACCATTTGGTCCTCTTCCCGAGATTATTACACTCAGCGCAGGTGATGTGCTTGTCTCGTGGGTAGAGCACGATTTCCTGCACATACGCCAGATTAATGAACTGCTGCACGCCTGGAATAAGAAACAAGCATCTCCCTTCTCGGTAGACTATGCGGGAGGGTGGTAACTGAACGAGGTGGGGATAATTTGATCGCCCACTCCTGAGCCGGAAGTGCAATTCTGTCTGCAACTCACCCCAGAACTTTAATGCACCCGTCGATCTTCAGGAATTTGCTTATTATACGAATATTCCGTATAATAGTATACAAAATTACTTTATCCGGAGCATCAAGACAATAGGATTGGACCATGCCGGTCGAATTTTCTGTCCTATTTTATACCCCAAATATCATCAACCTGATGTTAGAGGGATACAAGACTCCCCCTGAGCTCCACTTTTACCTGGAGGAACCTAACGCTCTCCAGGCCTTGACACAGGTGATTCATAATCGCAAGGGTTCTGATGTGGCAGTCGTCGGCGATACCTGGTTACGGGGTTTCTATGAGATGAACGCTTTACGTCCATTTTCAACCTTCGAGGTAACCCGTTTAGGTGGCGCGAATGCGTTCCTACCCCAGGCGTGGGAAATGACCCGAATGAAAGACGATCCAAATATATGGAGTATCCCATGGATGATTGGGACTCGCAATGTCTTCTTCCATCGCAACCTGTTAGAAGAATCGGGGATCGTAGCGGAGACGGCTTTTGATACGGCTGAGCATTTTGAAGAATCCCTGGTACGTCTTCGGTCTACAGGTTTCGTGAATCCTTTCGGTATGGATCTGGTAGGTGTAGACCTCGTTCACCAAGCAACTGCCTGGTTACGCGGTGAAGGAGGCAACATCATGGCGGAAGATGGCTCTCAGGTCTTTATTAACCAACCACAATCCAAAGCAGGGCTCGAGAAATTCTTCCGGTTACTTCGATATATTGCCCCAGAAGCACGCGGTGATTGGGTGCCCCAGTATATTACTCCTGAAGCCCGCCGTGATTGGTGGAGTATGTTCTTGAGGGGTGAAATTCCGGTGGGTTTGAGCGGGAGTTGGTTTTGGAACCACATTCGTGTGAACCTGCCTTCCGAACAATTCAACCAGATCGGCGTTGCCTCTCCGCCGGGGACACCTTTCTTCGGTAGCAACCACCTGGTAATCTGGAACCATGCCAGGCAGGTGGAAGGTGCCCTGGATTTGGTAAGATATCTCACCAGTGTAACTGCGTTTAACAAACTCCCAGTTGATACACCAGGGAACAACGAATTTCCTGCCCGTTTAGACGTCCTCAACGCACCCCCTTTTACAACTGATCAGAATTACCAGGCAATCCGCGCCACAATTGAAAAATCGCGCGGATTTCGTAACTGGCACCTGGGTAGTATGATAGAGGACCGGCTTACACAATCCTTTTATGCGATCGCCAAAGAAGTCATCGACAACCCGGAAAACAACATTCGCCCTATTCTAGACCAACACCTCGATCCATTGGCGAAGCATCTTAATGGAATATTAAGTAACTTGTGATTAATTTTAAAGGTTTTACCACTCTTAAGGATGAATTTTAAGAGGTCGAAATCCCGAGTTAAGGGAGGAAACTCGGTTTTTTTATTGGTCCAGTTGAATAGTTTTCCCACCAACAATCGTTGTCGCAACCTTAAATTCGGTATCCAGCAATACCATGTCAGCGTCTTTCCCGGGTTCCAGGGAGCCCTTGGTGTCCAAACCCAGCAGTCGGGCGGCATTCCAGCTGGTCATCGGCCAGATTTCATCTAAGGGACGACCAGTGGCTGACAGGATATTGCGCAACGCTCGATCGATCGTCAGGGTGCTGCCGGCCAAAGTTCCATCGGGCAGTCGCACGGCTCCATCTCGGACTGTCACCTTGCGTTGGTCGATCTGGTAATCACCGTCCGGTAAACCGGCTCCGCGCATGGCATCTGTGATCAATATGACACCCGCCGGTGTCTTGGCGTTGACCAGCAACTTCATCACCGCCGGGTGGATGTGGATATTATCAGCGATCAGCTCGCAGGACAGCTCCGGGATTGTCAGGGCGGCTCCTACTGTGCCGGGTTGCCGGTGGCTGAGGCCGGTCATGGCGTTGAAGGTGTGCGTCACAGAGCGAACACCTCGCCTTACCGCCTCCTTCACCTCGTCGTAGGTAGCTTCGGTATGTCCCAAAGCGACTGCGATCCCTCGCCGGACGCATTCTTCGATTAGCCAATGATTCTCCGGAAATTCGGGCGCTAAGGACATGTAGCGAACGATGCCCGTATCCAGGTATGCCCGGGCTTCAGACGGGTCAGCCCGGCGGATGGCAGTCGGATCTTGGGCGCCACATTTGGCTGCGTTCAGGTATGGGCCTTCCATGTGGACTCCCAGGATAGTCGCCCCGTTATCGACCGGTCCGATTAGCTTTGAGACCATCTCCAGGGCGCGCCAGGTCTGCGAGTGAGGGGCTGCCCAGGTGGACGGCAGGAAGGAAGTCACGCCGTGTTGGGCGTAAAAGCGTGCCATCTGGTGTAGA
>Ga0153916_10004009_pt1 | contig 11064 bp, 7 predicted proteins | sample Opewatmetagenome_FD_109642 | JGI IMG/M metagenome (GOLD analysis project Ga0153916, IMG submission 109642) | Freshwater wetland microbial communities from Ohio, USA - Open water 3 Core 3 Depth 4 metaG | ecosystem: Environmental > Aquatic > Freshwater > Wetlands | place: USA: Ohio, Lake Erie, Old...
CTCCAAATTATGGAACAGCGATATGCTTTCAATCGCAATGGCAGTCTGTCCAGCCAGGGTCTCTAAAAATTCCAGCCATTCCTGACTCGGGTCTAACCGGTTGCGCTGATAAACTTCCATCACTCCTTTGACTTTGCCTTTGGCAAATAATGGTACCGCTGCATACGCATTAAATTTCTCCAGCAAGAAAAGCTTGGATTGCGAAAGTTGATTTTGTAGACTGCTTAGATCCGGGAAGAACACCATGTGCCCACCATATGCCACCAGATCAGCAAAACCCTCGCCTCCAGACAGGTAAGCCCGTAAAATAGCTTCATCCTTAAATCCCAGGTAAGAAGTCAGTTCCAACATATTACTTTGCGGGTTAACCACCAAAACATCCACTGCATTTACATTGAGCTGAGTGATGACCTCATCCAGCACAACGTGCAGGGTCGTAGCCAGGTTCAGGCTGCTTGATATTTCCACGTCAATGGCGCGCAGGGACTGTAAAAATGTCAGTCGGCGCTGGGATTCTTCAGATAACTGGGCTTTGCGCAGCGTGGTGCCAACCAGGTCGCCAATGGCACCCAGCAGACGCATGTCTAACGGCGCAAATGGCCTGACCGCGGCAGTTTTCTTGCGTCCAAACAATAAAACTCCCACGGGTTCTTGTTCGGAGATGAGCGGCAAGATGATGGCGGGGCCTGTCTCCTGAATCCCTTCCAGGCCTGGGAACAGGCGTATCTCGCTATCCAGGCCTCTGCTGATGTAGGGTTTATTCTGTGTGGAGGTTAAGTTCGACCAGTTTTCCCATAAAGCCATGCTGCGTCCCTGGTTGCTTTCCAGGTAGCCCTTCGCCAATGGAATGGATAATGTTGTGCCAGCTTCATTGCGCATCACAGCCAGGCTGCCCTCAGCATCGAGAAGCTCCTGAAGACTCGCAATCGTATGGTTTAGAGTTTTATCAATGTTTTGGGATGTATTGAGATTGACTGAAAGATCATATAAAACCGAAAGCTGCCGCGTTCGGGCTTGCTCGCTGGCATAAAGCATGGCATTGTGGATTGCCATGGCAGACTGGTTCACCAGACCTTCCAAGAATACGAGCTCCTCACCGCCTAAGGATCGTCCGGTATCATTGAAATGAATATTTAAAATTCCACTCAGCTTTTGATTAAAAATAATGAGCCAGGTGACGATACTGCGCGATGAAACCAGATTGGCAAAGGGGGCGCCGAAGAATGCCGCTATGGAGGCCTGATCTTTAAGGATCAGCGGCACGCCGTATTTTTGCAGGAACACATTGAGTTTTGAGACCGGAATTGGCTCAGCCAGGTTGGTCCAGTCGCCAGGCAGGTTGTAGCCTCCAGCGCTTTCCAGGGCTTTGTTTTCCTCATTATGCAAATAAAGGTTGACGGCCTCAGCCTTCAAAACCTGGGCCACTTCAGAACAGATGACGTTCACTACGCTTTCCAGGTCAAGGTTGGCGCTCAGCCGGGCTGCCGCCTGGACTAATATCTGAGCGCGGGCTGAGTTCTCACGGATGTTGAGGTCGCTCTGAGAGCGCTGAATAGCTGCGCCGATGGTGTTAGCGGCAGCTTTTAGTGCTTCTACTTCCGCATCTGAGAGGCTGCGCTCTGAAGTCAAATTATCCAGGAACAGCAATCCCCACCAGGCATGGTTAATGAAAATTGGCGCGACAGCCGTTGAGAAAATGCCTTGAACTTCCAGTAATTGGCGCTCTGTTTCCGGAAAGTCAACCAGTAAACCATGCACTAATTCACCTTTTGCTAGAGCGCCAGCCCAGCGGCCAAATCCGCGAGCCTCAAAATCAAAATCAGTCAGCCATGCTGCAGGGTGGGATTCCAGGAAATGCTCTGCTTGCCAGATGTGGCGCAGGTGGGAAACAAAATCGCCGTTGGCCTCCATGCGAATTTCGCATAAGCCAATCTGGCTGGCTTCCGACGCTTTGCCAAGCTGTTCCAGCACCCCCTGGATCTGGGTTCTCCAATCCCGAGTCCGCAGGAATTGTTCTGCGGCATAGGCAATTGCTAAAAAAATTGCGTCGCGTTTTTCCAGTGACAGCTCCTTCTTTTTTTGCTCGTTAAGATTTAAAAATATAGCGGCCATCTGTCCAGGGGCAGTCTGCAATGCTTGCACACTGAATGCCGCGGAAATTTGGCCGTATTCATATAATGTCTTCACATCTTGCCAGATCTCACCGGTCTGGGCAACATTCCGGTATTGGTCGGGGATGGTCGTCCCTGCCAAACCTGGGAAAGCATCCTCAATGGGTTTCCCAATCAAACTGGCATGATCGATTTTTAGGATTTGGTCAGCAGCCGAATTTGCACCAATGAAAACCAACCGCCCGTTGGACTCCAACTGGTAGCGGTGTACACCTAAAACCGAATCGTTCATCAGGTCGATATTAAACGTAGGCAGGCTCATAGAGTCTTACCTCGTTATTTTCCAGCAGGAATCAGTGAGTAAAAGCCAACCCGGTTAATCTGGATAGAAAGCAGCCAATAGGGTGAGTTACCCTGGCCAGGTTGCCATACCCCTGTGGGGCTGGCGTTACTTGATTCTCAGCTGATTATAGACGAGCCGGTTCCCAGCTCCGTTGTGACGACACCGGTGCGTGGTAGTAACCATTTTCGGCCTGGCTCTTACCAAACACCCAACTGCCGGAGCTGTTATTTTCCCGCAGCCGAATCATCTGGGCTGCGAAATCAGGCAGGGACGAAGCCTGAATGGAACTGAGCAGAGCCCGATCGTATTCGGTCAGGTCGAACGTCTCTCCGTTGTAACCGCTCTGGATAGCCTTTTCGGGCTTGGAGAGCAGCAGTTTGCGGAAAGTTGGATCGACGACTGCAGCGCTGATCAGACGGCTGATCGCCTCAGGATTGGTGGAGACCAGTCTTGTGAGATCAGTCTGCGCGGGGTGGAGGCGGTTTGTCTCGCCAATCCCCATTTTGAACTCGGTTTGAATTTGATAATTGAACATGACTGCATCCTTTGAATAAAAAATTATGTGTGTTGCGCTGGGCCACCAAGTGACCACAACAGCCAAAAAATCCCAATTGCTATAATGACATCCCCTACGCTGAAGGCATATTGTAAATCCCACAGCTTCGGGGTAATAAATTTGTCGGTCAGCCAGATAAAACGAGTGTTCACTTCGGGTACGATGATATCCTTGCTCCAACCCAGGCGCATGCCCGGGAGGATGAACTCCTGCGCCGCTTGCGGATATATCCGCTGAACTGTCTCAGGACTGATAGGCATCAGACCGCCGTTTACCAGAATCACCCAAAAATTGCTTGCCAGTCCCGTCCCTATGATCCACATCCCTGCCTGGCGTAAATTTACCAGGATAAACGCCAGTAAAGCCATAAGGGAGAGAAAAAGGAATATTTTTACCAGCGTGATCGGGATTAAATCCCGTATTCCAGGGATGAAGAAAGCGGCTACCTGTGGTAGAACCCCTACCGTAACCAGCCATAAGTATTTTAAAGTTCGAGTTTGGTATTGCCTTTTCCGGATCCAGGCTCGGGTTAGACCGGCCAAAAGCCCGGCAACCAGGGCCAGGAGTAAGAGCATTCCAAATTATCCGCCGACGCCCGGGACACCGCTTCCACCACCTGCCGGGGCGCCCGCGCCCAATGCCAGTAGGCTGAGGGTGACGATCAGGACGATCAGTTGGATTGTGCGTGCGTTGATGCGGGGAGCCAGTAGTGACAGTTGGGTAGCGATTTGTTTCATGGGGTCTCTTCCTTTTGGAAATTAGGGTGGTAGGTAGGTATGGACTATATAGGTTATTTTCACATCTGGTAGGCCTCAGAACAGGCCTCAAAGCAGGCTTCAAAACATTAAGAAATGATTAAAAAAATCCCCCATGAGATGGGGGATTTTTTGCTGACGTAAGGAGAAACTCTAATGTACCAATTTTTGGTATAGAGTCTCGGTCTGCGAAGATGGTGTGATGCCCATCTCAACTAACATCTTATGTTTCAACATATTATACTGCTGAATTATCGCTGTGCGGTTACCCATTGCTGCATATGCGCGCATTGCTACACGATGGGCTTCCTCCAGCATCGGATCTTCCAGGATTAGATTATTGCAGATACTGATGGCAGAATGGAATTCGCCAACTTCAAGGTTGGTACTGGCAAGTTTCAGGCGGATTTCTATATAAGCCTGATGAAGGTGTTCACGCTCCACGGAAGCCCAGGTACCATTAATTTCCGGCAGGTATTTCCCATTGTATACCTGGATCGCCTCCTGGTAAGCTGCACTTCTTTCCTGGCTGTTGGTGGCTTTTTCCGCCCGCACCAGGCAATCCACAAAAACTTCCACATCGTATACGTAATCCAACTTGCGGTTGAAAGAATAACGCTCGCCGTCAAATAGGATCACTTCCTGGCCTAAAATCCGCCGGATACGGTAAGCAGTGTTTTTGAAGCGCAATCTTAACTGAGCTGGGGAGCTGTCAGGCCAAAGCATCTCGCCAATCGCTTCTTTTGACCAACCCCGATCTGAAGAAAGCAACAGGAAAAATAGCTCGCGCGCTTTTTGCGCCTGCCAATCTGTGCTGGTAATATTTCTCTTGTTGAGCGTCACCCTGGCAGCGCCCAGCGCCTGGATAAGCAGCTTTGGAGCGGTTTGTGGATGGACGCCAATGGACTTTTGGCGGCGCAGGCGTTGGCGCAAGATAGCAATGGCCTGGTCATATTGCGGGATCAATTGGATTAAGGCGGTTGTTTCGTTGCCAACCAGCGGATTTTTCGACAGGGTCTCCAGCATGCGATGCCCTCGGCGCCCTCCAGGCACCAGGGTGTGTGGATTATCTAACGCGGCGGCTATCTGGAATGCCACGCTTAAACAACGGGCGGCCTCGTCTAAAGCGCCAGTTTCGAAATTTGCCAGCGCCAGGCAGAAATTTGCCCGGCTGGCTTCTACCCGTTGATTGATCGTGGTGAACAAATGTGCGGCTTCCTCAAGGAAGCAGCATGCCGCAGCAGGTTCCTGTTCCACTAACGCCAGTCGACCAGCCTCCATTAAGTATAAAGCCTGGGTGTATTTGGTTGGATTGCGCTGTGCCATTTCGTTAGCGGTGTCCAGATAGCGGTGAGCCTGGTTTAGATTGCCCTGCAATCTGGATAATCCGGTTTTCGCAACCGCCAGATAGAACAATAAAAACTGATCTCCTATCCGTTCGGTCACCTCGACGGCCTGGTTATAAGCTGCTTCAGCCGCCTGGAATAAATCGAGATCGATATATAAATCACCAATGCCAGTCAGCAGCAGCGCTTCTACACGGCGGTTTCCGCTGGCGCGGGCATGCTGCAGCGCCTCAGTAAATATACCATCCGCTTGCTCGTATTCGCCGCGTAGATAATGCAAGAAACCGATATCGTTAAGCACGCTGGCAAGGGCATACGTATTTTTTTCTTTTTGGTAGTGTTCCTGCGCAGAATTCAGGCATTCCAGCCCAGCCTTGAGCTCTCCAGTGTCCAGGTAAAGGGCGCCTAAACTTAACCACAGGAGTACAACACTGGTCGTATCACCCTGCTCCTGGAACAATTCCTGGGCTGTTTTCAGGTTTTGGGCGGCTTTATCCCGCTCCCCTAATAACCTCAAGTTCATACCCATAATGCGGTGAGTTTCAGCTTTTAACCTGGCAGGGATATTGCCACCTTCAGCCATCCTGAGCACTTCTTCCAGATCTAAAAGTGACGCCGGATAATTACCCTGGATATGGTATACCAGAGCGCGCCACACCAGGGTGCCTGCCAGGTGTGCTGGATCGTTTTCTGTGCGCAACGCGCTGGCGGCTTGATCCAACAATTCCAGTCCCCAGTGTGTTTCGCCCAAAGTGGCGGCCACAATCCCACGCCTTGCCAATAAGACCGGTCTGGCTTCCAGGGTTCCCCCGGGCAGTGCATCCAGCCATTCTGCCAGGCGGGTTAACTGGTTAGCTTGCACCAAAGGTTCTCCCGCTTTTTCCAGGAAATCGGCTGTTCCTTCAGTATCTCCCAGGCGGACAAGAGTGGCGTAAGCTCGCTCCCAATCTTTTTCCTGTGTGTACACATCCACCAGGGCGTGCAGCAGCCGTTGTTCTTCTTCGGGCTGCTCCTGGGCCAGGCTGTGCTGCAGAAAGTCACGGAAAAGGTGGTGGTAGCGCAGCCAGCGACCTTCGTCATCAATGGGCAGCACGAAAAGGTTATAATGGATCACTTTCTGGATCAATGGCTGCCAGGACAGGCCTTCCGGTGGGTCTCCCAACACAATCTTGCACAGTTCGGCATTAAATTCCTCAAACAGCGAAGTGCGCAGTAAGAAGTCTCTCAACTCAGGCGGCTGCTGTTCCAGAATCTGGTGGATCAGGTAATCGTAAAGTTTAACGCCCGATACACGCGCCACACGTTCACGGTCAGCCATACCCTGCCACATCGTCTGCGCTGAAAGCAACAGCCCGGTAATCCATCCTTCGGTGCGCTGCGCCAATTCAATCGCAATGGCATCTGGGATCACCTGGCTGTAATTTTGCAGCATGAGTTTTTGAATTTCATCTGGAGTGAAGGCTAACTCATGAAAGTCGAACCCACTCACCAATGACCGAGCAACCAGTAAAGGTAAATCTGCCAGAGGCAGCAGCGAGCGCGAGGCAATGACCAGATGGAAATTCTCATCCACTTCCTGGATGAACCGGTTGACAAAGGTGTTCACCGCCTGGCTACCATGCACCAGATGGTAATTATCTAAAACAAATACCAGGTGTTCGCGAATGAATTGGAAAACCTCATTCGCCACTAACCGGGCAATAGGATCTGCGGCAACGTTGTTCTGGAAAGCAGTTTGCAAGGCTTCAGAGCAAATTTTCTCAAAACCGGGGAAGCTCTGGTCAATGGCAGCAACAAAATGGGCTACAAAACGGTAAAGCTCCTGGTCCAGCTCATCCAGGTTAAACCAGCAGAACGGCAGCTCGTGGGTGTGAGCCTTTTCAATCAGGATTGATGTTTTACCATAACCCGCTGGTGCGGTGATCAGAATCAGCTTGGCCTCAAGCAACTCGTCGACCAAGGCATTAAGCCGCGGTCGAGAGAGCAGATCATTTCTCCGCCTGGGTAAAGTAACCTTGATCCTTGAGATGCTGATATCCATTCGATCCTGCAAATACTCTAAGTGTCTGGCCAAAAATTCAGGAAGCCGTTGTTTTTAGTCGTGATGAAATGAAGTTGTATCACAACTAAAAACAATATTCTTCCAATTTTCGGTTATGTTTTAAAGAGACTCTTAAAGATATAACCCGCATATCGATTTGGAGTGCTGCTTTATTAAAACCACCGTTACATGAAGTATACCACCAGACCTTACCAGCGCTCGCGATGCAGGATTTCCTCCAGGTTGTGCCGACCGCCCTTCTTGGGCGGTGCGGATAACAATTCTTCTTCGCTTGGGTAACCAAATGAGAGGGCAATCCGCAGGTGAAGCTCTGGGGGAAAGCCCAACATCTGGCGTGCCCTTTCTGGTTGGTAAATGGAAGCCAGGCACGAACCCACACCCAGCTCCCAGGCAGCAAGCTGCATATAAGCCGCGGCCTGGCCAACATCAAACATCGTTTGGAATTTCTGCATTGGGTCCGGGTGGAGTATGGCTACCCCCAGCGCTGCTCCTGCTAAATGGCCGGCCCAATCACCGCATTCAGACAGCTGTGCCAGGAGGCCTTTATCGGTGATGGCGATAAAGTGCCAGGGCTGGGTGTTTTTGGAGGATTGCGCCCGCCGCCCAGCGTTGAGGATGGCGAGGATGACTTCTTTGGGCAAGTGCTGTGGGGTGAATTTACGCACGGCGCGCTTGAGACGGATGGCTTCAGATACGTTCATGGTATTACCTCGCTTTCTGGAATGACGGTAAACCCTCTTGGATTAATGTAACACTAATCCACGTATAAGGCAATCAGTAGAAGACCAATGTAAACCTTATTCCGTGCACAGGTTGGTCAAGCCAGATGGTTGTATTTTTTTCATCTGATATGCGATAATAAGTTGGGAGACTGATGCATGGCATTACGCAGCAACGCCACGCTTGCAGTCACATTATCAAAGGAGACTACATGAAACACGTTATAGGAGCGCAGTTGTATACTGTGCGTGAATTTACCCAGACCCTGCCGGACATAGCTGCCACTTTGCGTAAAGTCGCTGTAATCGGATACAAAGCCATCCAGATTTCCGGGTTTGCGCCGGTGGACGCCGGTGAAGTTGCCCGGCTGGTGAAAGAAAACGGCCTGACCGTGGCTGCCACGCACATGCCGTGGGGCAGCTTCCTGACCGGCCTGGATGGAGTCATTGCCACCCATAAGCTGTGGGGCTGTGTGCATGCCGCCATTGGCGGGCTGCCGTCAGAGTATTACAGCCTGGACGGTCTGCAACGTTTTCTGGATGAGCTTGCCCCGGTTGCCGAAACCCTGGTAAAAGAGGGCATTGATTTTTCATACCACAACCATAACCATGAGTTTGCCCGTTATGGAGAAAAAACCTGGCTGGCGCATCTGTATGAGCGCGCCAATCCGCGCCACCTCAAAGCTGAGCTGGATGTCTACTGGGTGCAGGTTGGCGGGGGTGACCCGGCAGCCTGGGTACGGCGCTGCGCCGGAAGGCAGCCGCTGCTTCATCTTAAGGATATTGCTGTCGGACCTGAGCGCGAACAGCGCATGGCTGAGATCGGAGAAGGGAACCTGAACTGGCCAGTTATTTTGCAGGCGGCTGCCGAAAGCGGCGTGCAGTGGTACCTGGTGGAGCAGGACAACTGTTATGGCCGCGACCCCTTTGAAAGCCTGGCAATCAGTTACCGTAACCTGAACGCGATGGGTTTATACTAAGGACTTACCAGAATTATGCAGGGTAACCATCAAGAAGGAGTAAATATGCAACCTGTTCGCATTGCCGTCATTGGAATTGGCAATATGGGTACGTTCCACCTGGTGAATATTGCCAGCCAGCCCCTGGTAGAACTGACCGCTGTGTGCGATATCGTCCCTGAGCGCGCTCAGGCAGCCGCCGAGCAGTATAACTGCCAGCCCTTTACCGATTCTAAGGCGCTGCTGGAAGCGCGGGTGTGTGACGCCGTGCTCATTGCCACACCGCATTACGCTCATACCAGCATTGGCATTGCCGCCATGCAGGCAGGCTACCACGTGCTGGTGGAAAAACCGATTTCAGTGCATAAAGCAGACTGCGAGCGGCTGATCGCCGCTCACCAGGACCAAAACCTGGTCTTTGCGGCGATGTTCAACCAGCGTACCGATCCACATTACATCAAGATCCGCCAGCTTGTGCAGGGGGGTGAGTTGGGCCAGTTGGAGCGCATCAGCTGGATCATCACCGACTGGTTCCGCTCGCAGGCGTATTATGACTCCGGCGGCTGGCGCGCTACCTGGAAAGGCGAAGGCGGCGGGGTGCTGCTTAACCAGTGCCCGCACAACCTGGATTTGTTGCAGTGGATTTGCGGCATGCCGCAGCGCATCCATGGCTTTTGCGGGTTGGGGGTGTGGCACAACATAGAGGTTGAAGATCAGGTGACCGCTTACCTGGATTATCCCAATCACTGCACGGGTGTGTTCATTGCTTCAACGGGCGAAGCCCCTGGCACGAACCGCCTGGAGATTGCAGGGGAGCGCGGCAAGCTGGTGTTCGAGGGCGGCGTGCTGACATTCACCCGCAATGCCGAATCTGCGCGCAAATTCTGCCAGGAGTCGCCGGCGATGTTTGCCAAGCCAGAAAAGGAGACAGAGTCTGTGGAAATCAACGGCAGCGGTGGACAGCACGCAGCGGTCCTGGAAAATTTCGCCAACGCTATCCTGAACGGAGAGGCGTTAATTGCTCCGGCGGAAGAGGGTATCCATTCTGTCGAGCTGGCTAACGCCATGCTGTATTCATCGTTTACTCACCAGGCGGTCGATGTGCCCATGGACAGCGCGGCGTATGAGCAAAAGCTCATGGAATTGATCCGCCAGTCTTCGATGGAAAAAGCCAGCAAGGATACCATCGCCCCAGACGTAGCCACTTCCTTCAATATCACCCCCAAGAAATAGGGCGAGGGATTATGCGTATAGCCTTAGTTGGCGTTGGCGGATATGGAGCTCTATACTCCTGGGCGCTGCTGGCGCCTCCACCCGAACTGGACGTGGTTTTTGCCGCCGCAATTGACCCACAACCCGAGCGCAGCACTGCCTGGGAGGCCATTCAACAAGCGGGTGTGCCTGTTTTTCAAGATCTAAACATCTTTCTTGAAAAAAAATCCGCAGACATGGTGGTCATCGCCGCGCCCATTCACCTGCATGCCCCGCTCACCTTACTGGCATTACAGCGTAAAGCGGCGGTTTTGTGCGAAAAGCCGCTGTCCGCCACGCTGGAAGAAGGTCTGACCATGCTGGCAGCCGAAAAGCAGTCTGGCCTTTCAGTGGGCATAGGCTACCAGTGGTCTTTTAGCGCAGCTGTCCAGTCGCTCAAACAGGATATCCAGGCTGGTGTGCTGGGCGCGCCGCGCCGTCTGAAGACGCTGGTGCTGTGGCCGCGGCGACTTTCTTATTTCCAGCGCAACAATTGGGCTGGCCGTCTGCGTATGCCGGATGGCGCCTGGGTGCTGGATAGCCCGGTCAACAATGCCACCGCCCATTATTTGCATAACATGTTCTATCTTCTGGGCGATCAGCGCGAAGCCAGCGCCGGGCCGCGCCAGGTCCAGGCGGAGTTGTACCGCGCCAACGATATTGAGAATTTTGACGCGGCTGCGCTGCGAATTTGGACAAAGTCTGGCGTTGAGATCCTGTTTTATACAGCCCATCCTGTGCGGGAGCTGGTGGACCCCTGGATGGAGTTCGAGTTCGAAAACGCCACAGTCACTTATCGCGGCGGCGTGCAGCCCGAGTTTGTGGCTCAGTTCAAAAATGGGACAAGCAAGAATTACGGCTCCCCCGGCGATAACAATGCCGAAAAGTTGTGGCAGATGGTAGCCGCGCTGCGCGGCGGTCTGCCGCCTGCCTGCGGCATCCCGGCGGCGCTCAGCCATACA
>Ga0153916_10004011_pt1 | contig 11063 bp, 9 predicted proteins | sample Opewatmetagenome_FD_109642 | JGI IMG/M metagenome (GOLD analysis project Ga0153916, IMG submission 109642) | Freshwater wetland microbial communities from Ohio, USA - Open water 3 Core 3 Depth 4 metaG | ecosystem: Environmental > Aquatic > Freshwater > Wetlands | place: USA: Ohio, Lake Erie, Old...
AAAATATGCCGCCCGGACCGGCTTTAATCTGTGGATCCCCACGGGCAAAGCCCTTGCCTGCACGCCGAATTGCGGTTCGGCACGCAGGCGTGGCACCTGACTAACGCCCAAGCGGGGCGACATCCCCCGCCTGATGTCGGGACAGGCCTGCCAAAAGTTGGCGCATTCATCCTCCCGGCAGAAGTCGGGGGGCTTTCTGCTGCCGGGGTAATCAAAACACTTTCTAAGCATCGAAGGTTTCTGGCGGGAATTGAGGCGGGAGAAATGCCGGGATGTGCGGATCGTGAACGCAGGAGGAGATTACTTGATCTCAAATCTTCTGAACTTCTGCTCGTCTATCTCCACACCTAACCCTGGCTTATCAGGCAACTTCAGCCAACCGTCTTTAATAATGAGAGGTTCCATCAAGAAATCGTCCTCCATCAAGAGAAAAAAGGATGCTTCACTGGCATGGTAGTGACTGGTATTCTTAAAGGCCGCGCAAAGCTGCGCGCTGGCGACGCTCCCGATACCTGTATCGCCCTGCAAACCGTGCAGGTTTCGTATTCCCGCCTGCTCGCATAAATCGACTATTTTCCTGGAAAGTGTAAAACCGGTCCTCGCTGTTTTTATGTTGACGACACGGAGAGTATTAAGTTCAATTTCTCGCATGACGTCACTGGGCGTGAAACAACTCTCGTCACCGAGCAGCGGGATCCGGAGCCTGTCGGCGACCAGCTTTCTCCCCTTCTTATCATCGACGTGACAGGGTTCCTCAACCATCGTGATGCCGTAATCGGCCATCGTGCTCAGCACCCTGACCGCAGTGAACGGATCATACCCCTGGTTCGCGTCGACATACATCAAAATAGAGTCACCCAGCTCTTTTCTCATCGTCCGGACCATTTCGACATCCTTGTCCGGATCGACCCCCACCTTCAGTTTGAGGGTCTTGAAACCATAAGCCCTGATCATCTCCTGTGCTTCCCGCACCATATCGTTTATCGGGTTAAGGTTGACGCACCAGCACATCTGAACCTTATCCGTCCAGTATCCCAATAACTTGTAACAAGGGAGATTGAGCGCTTTTCCCATGATGTCATGAAGTGCGATGTCGATCGCCCCTTTGGCCGTATTGTTTACCGGGATCCTGTCGAATTTGTCCCACATCTTCGCTATCTCGAATGGGTTCATGCCGATCACCGCGGGTCCGAACCACTTATCGATTGCGGATTTTATCGACGCGATTGATTCCCCATAAATCGTAGGACGGGGAGGTGCCTCGGCATAGCCTGTAATGCCCCCGTCCGTCGTTACCTTTACCAGCACGTGTTCCGCCGCATCCTGACTTCCAGTGGCCCATTTCGTAACCATCTTGAGCGGAATGCGAAAAGGTCTGGTCTCAACTCCGGTTATTTTCATCTGTGCCTCCTTTTTCCGTTCAAATCAAGTTGAACTCCTCCATCAATTGGTGCTGTTTTACGACCGTTCGTCGACCCGGTAGCGTTCCAGAGCCTCCAGGTCGAAGGTGAAGCCAAATCCCGGTCTTTGAGGCAACATGATCAGTCCATTCTGTATCTCGATTCTTTCGTGATAAAGAGGCGTAAACCAGTCAATCCTTTCCGCATAAGTACCATTCGGAATAGAACCCACCATGTGCATGCTCTCTTCCGCAAAAATGTGCGGAGTAACAGGAACATCGTAGGCCTCCGCCATGTGCGCCACTTTCAGAAGCTCGGTTACGCCGCCGACGCAGACAAGGTCGGGCATCAGGATGTCTGCCGCCTTCGCTTCGAGCACCTGGCGAAAGCCGTAACGGGTATACACGTTTTCACCACCGGCGACAGGCACATCAAGCGCCGCTGCCACTCTGGCAGAACCTTCGAAGTCGTATGCCGGTACCGGCTCCTCGAACCACGCGATGTCCAGTTCCTCGAGCTTTCGTCCGAGCCGGACGGCATGCTCGACCGTGAAGCGCTGGTTGGCGTCCACCATGAGTTTCACATCCGACCCGATGGCGTTGCGGACGGCGCGGACCCGCTCTACGTCTTCTTCCATCCGGGACTTGCCGATGCGCATCTTCATGGCGCGGTAGCCCTCTCTGGCGAATGCACAGGCCTCGCGAATCAGGTCCTCGACGCCCCAGTGCAGCCAGAGCCCACTGGCGTAGGCCGGCACCTCGTCCCGATAAGCCCCTAACAGTTTATACAATGGCTTTCCGGCTGCCTTTCCTACAGCGTCCCAACAGGCCCTGTCGATAGCGGAGATACCGAAGACCGAAATCCCCTTGTCCCCGAAGAACCTCAATTCTGACCACAACTTTCGCCATATCCGTTCCGTGTAGTGTGGGTCTTCACCGAGCAGATCGGTCTTCAGGCTCAACACCATGCGGCTGAGCACATCCAGTCGCTTCGTCCCGAACATCCACAAGAAACTCTCGCCCGTGATGCCTTCGTCCGTGTCCAGGAACACCAGGACACATCCAAATGATTGGATATCAGGCCTCACAATCCAGGTGTTGCCGGGAAGGTCTATCAAAACGGTCCGGATATCCGTTATCTTCACTGCCTCATCCTCCTTTTAGCCTTCGCTATCTGCCATCACACGGCACGGCACGGAACAACCGGGCCTCAACTTACTTCCTCCACCTCGACCTTAGGTCGAAGACGGAAAAGAGAGGAAACGATGATGAGGAAAGAAACGATCAGAAAGGCGGCTGAAATTGGCCTGTTAATAAAGATCCAGAAACTCCCCCTCGAAATCAAAAGCGCCTGCCGCAGGTTATCTTCCAGCAGGGGCCCCAGAATCAGAGCGAGAACCAGCGGGGCTGCTTCAAAGTCAAACCGTTTCATCAGATAGCCCACAATCCCGAAGACAAACATCACGATGACGTCACCAATGTTGTTATTAAGGGTGTAAGAACCTATGACGCAGAAGATAAGTATCGCGGGGAAAAGATAGGAGTAAGGGATTTTCAAGATCTGGACCCACAGCGGAATCAGGGGTAGGTTTAGGACTAGGAGCATGCAATTCCCTATATACATGCTGGAAATGAGTCCCCAGAAAAGATCGGGACGTTCCTTTACAAGCAAGGGCCCCGGTGCTATGCCGTACACCATCAAGGCACCCAGAATCATCGCCATAATGACATTTGTAGGGATTCCAAGGCTCAACATCGGTATGAAGCTCGCTTGTGACGACGCGTTGTTACACGATTCCGGCGCTGCCACGCCCTCTACGGTGCCCGTTCCAAACCGTTCCGGGTGTTTAGATATCCTTTTTTCGAGGCCGTACGATATGAAGGTCGACGCCAAACCTAATCCCGGAAGAACACCCACGCAAAACCCGAGCAGCGTCCCCCTCAGTATCGGCCACTTAGAGTCCTTCCAATCCTTTAGGTTGGGAAACAGGCCTTTGATCCTCGTCTTGAGAAACGTTCGCTGCAAGGGCGTTCCCACGTTTATGAGAACTTCGGAGATGCCGAAAAGCCCCATCACTATGGGAACCACTCCTAAACCGTCTCTTAAAGTCAAGCTTCCATACGCAAAGCGGAATGTGCCGCTGTGCGGGTCCATCCCTACGGATGCCAGGATCAACCCCAGTGGGACCATCATGAATGCTTTGATAAAGGATCCCTTCGTCAGGTAAGTAACCATTGTCAGGCACATGAGGGTAAGCGTGAAAAACTCGGGAGGCCCGAATTTTAGAGCGACGTTGGCCAGCAAGGGCGCAAAAAATACCAACCCCACGGTTGCAATGGTCCCCGCGATGAAAGAACCAAATGCCGATATGCCCAGCGCAGCCCCGGCCCTTCCCTTCCGGGCCATTTGGTAACCGTCTATGCATGTGACGACCGAAGTGGCTTCGCCGGGGATGTTCAGCAATATCGAGGTGGTAGATCCGCCGTACTGGGCCCCGTAGTATATCCCGGCAAGCATGATAATGGCCGCTACGGGGTCGATATGCATTGCCGTCGGGAACAGAAGGGCAATGGCAGCAGCCGGCCCGATTCCGGGAAGCACGCCGACCAGAGTACCCAACACACATCCGCAAAAACAATACAGTACGTTCGTGGGCGAGAGAGCGACAGAGAAGCCGTTCAAAAGCCCGTTAAGGTTTTCCAAAATCCGAACCCCCTAAAATCCGAGGAGTCCCTTAGGAAGCTCTGCCTGGAGCCATACTTTAAAAACATAGTAAGAAGCCCCGGTCATGGCCACAGAGGCAGACACAGTCAGGAGCCAACCCTTCTTCTCAATGGTCTTAAGGATCATCCCGACAAACAGCACGGTGCCTATGATGAACCCCACGTACTCAAGCGAAGTGATATAGGCGAGGAAATAGACAAGCGTCAGGGTGATCGTCTTCCGGTTGACGGTTTCCTTCCCTTGCTGCACCGGTTTTGCCACAGCCGTCCGGAAATCCTGAATCAGCAGCACCAGAGCCAGTGCTCCAACCAGAGCCCCGGACCAGAATGGCATAAAACCAGCCCCCGGTTTACGCAAAGATCCCAGGCCGAGACCCCGGCTGACCACACAGACGTAGACCGAAAAAAAGAGAAAAAAGATTGCTGGGCATTTCCTGTACAAGTATGCCTCTTGTCCAATTGGCGAAGGGGGCAGAAAATCCCCTTTGGCCAGGGAAGCAATCTATTTGCCGTATTTACCCAATCCAGCCGCCTTGGCCACCTTTTCTATGGCATGGTAGTCATCAATATATTTCTTTGCGAGCTCGTCAGCGCCCCGGTAATCGACGGTGTATCCCGCGTCTTCGAATGCCTTTTTCACAGCAGGGATTTGGACTACTTTCCTGGTGGCGCTGGCGAGCTGATCCTGGATCGGCTTCGGAAGATTCCGCGGTCCAAGGAGCCCCATCAGGGAACCAAGGACCGATGCCTCCGGGAACCCCTTTTCTTTGAAAGTGGGGACTTTGGGCTCCTGTGCCATATTATCGGTAGTTGCCAGCAACCTCATCGCCCCGCTTTTTACGTGCGGGATCGCGGCCGAATACAGATGAATACCCAGGTCCGTGTGCTTTCCAAGAACAGACGTCGCAGCGGGGGCCCCGCCTTTCGTGGGAACGGCAATAATATCGATACCGTGCATCCTGAGGACGTCAAGCACGAGATGGGCGGTTGTCCCCGCCCCTGGGGTCGAACACGTAAGACTCCCCGGTTTTGCCTTGGCAGCCTTGATCACTGCTTCCAGGGAGGTCAACGGGGAGGAAGTGTGGGTGGTGAGTACGTTCGGGATGACTACGGTGGACGCGATCTGGGTGAAATCCTTCAATGGGTCATAGGCCGGAGTCTCTTTTTCCAGAAAAGGAGCAGAAATAATTGAACTGATAGAGGTAAAAAGGAGCGTGTAGCCATCAGGCTTTGATGTGGCAACATACGCGCCCCCTATCATTCCCCCCGCCCCCGGCTTATATTCGATGGTAACGGAGACACCGAGCTCCTTTGCGAGATCGCCAATGAGAATTCTGGCCGGAAGATCAACCGGCCCTCCCGGCGGATAATTGACAATCACCTGGATGGGCTTGCTCGGATATTTGTCTTGTGCGAAGACAGCACCACTCCAGAGTGCGACGCCCGTCATGACGATCAAGATTCCTGTGATTGCGGCCTTAGATCTTTGTGATTTCATGTTCCCTCCTTTCAAGGATCGATCGGTATCAAACAATTTCAACTCGGCGGCTACACGTAAATCCGTAGTCACCCCTCTTCCACCATCATTTCATCATCGTGCCTTGCTCAAGGTCCGAATGTCCTGTAATAGGTCAAAAAGTACTGCCTAGCGTGATCGATGTGTTTCTCCATGATCCTATGAGGTTTTGCTTTTGTTCGCCCCTTAAGCGCATCAACGATGTCCTGGTGATCCCTCACCCATTGGTCCGTATCCTGCCGCAGTGTAATCTGCGCGTAGTAGAACCTGAATATACGTGTGCGCAGTTGCGTGATGGTATCGAGCAGCTCTCTGCTTTCCGTTTTCCTGGCAAAGAAGAGATGGAATTCAAAGTTGAGCGTCAGGTACTCGCTGTAATTTTTCTTCGCCACCAATGATTTTAACCGGTGGGTCATCTTCTCGAGGTGGGAGATATCCCCTTCTGTCAGCTTGGAAACCGCCATCTCTACTGCCAGTCCCTCCAGCCGGATGAGCATCTTGTGAAGCGTGTCCAACTCTTCAGGGGAATATTTTTTTACAACGACTCCTCTTCTGGCAACATTGGTGACAAACCCCTCATACTCCAATATTCTCAAAGCCTCACGGGTCGGAGTTCGACTCACCTTCATCCGCTCCGCTATCTCCTGTTCGTTCAGCTTCTCTCCCGGGCCATACGTTCCTTTAATGATTGCGTCTTTCAGGTAATCGTAGACCTTCACCCATGCGGCTGAGTTTTCGGACTTTTCCAACAGCGTGCTCTCCTTACCCGCCAGTTGACAAAAACGGTCCAAAGGGCGGTTGGGTGTGCTGAGAAACCTTTACTATCGGGTTTTAAGAGATCCCCAAGAGGATCCTGGGACTTTTTCTGGCCATCAGATCTATTTCCTTGTCCGTAATCCCTGCCTCGGTCAGAAGGCGGACAAACTCCTTCATCGCGCTCACGTTGTCGGGGAGCTTCATGTTGCCGGCATCGCTCGCGATCACACATCTTTCCGCTCCCACGGTGCGGATCTGCTGGACGATCGTCTCGATCGGCGTCCGCACGTGGGGCATATCGGTCACGGCCGCATAGTCGTGCTCCATAAAAATAAGGTCCGAAGCCCACTGTTTCTGGTAGTCGAGCGGATAGCCGGGCATATCAGTGGAGACGCTGCTCACCATGACCTTACAGCCCACCTCTTTGGCCCGCTTCACGATTGCATCGACTTCGACAGACGAGAGATGGCCGGACGCTAAGAACGCGGCCTTGTCCTTCATGAGCGCCAGGATCTCTTCCACTTCGGGTTTCAAACGACCGCGATCGTCCAGAACAAAAATTGGCTTCACCCGTTTCTTGTAAGGGAAGATCTTCTGATCATCGCCATACGCATCGAAATGGCCTTTCGAGCTATACGTGGGCATTTCGATCTCTTTCGCGCCCAGCGCCAAAGCAATTTCGACCACGGAGGCGCTCACCGCGCCGACCGCTTCGTTCAGCATGATAGCGCCGAAAGCCTTCGCCTGGAAGCCCATTTCATTGATGGTATCCGCCATAGGCGTGGAATGGTAGGTGTGATCCTTCAAGAGAAGGCCCGCCATTCGTTCTCCGCTTGCGGACCGGATGGCCTGCAGCGCCGTAAATCTCCTTTTCTGCACCGATGGACCCGCATGGACATGAAGATCGTACATTCCCTCGAGACTGATCATTGTCATTCTCCTCCTTGCGTTGGGTATCTGGCCTCGTCCTGGCATTAGAAACTTCTTGGCCACGGCGTCAGTCCCGGTCGGTCCGGGTATTTCGCAGCGACCTCCTTCACCTTCGGATGGTCCAGCGCCGTCAGATGACCCTTGTCATGGACGAGATGGTCGCCGATACGCCATGTCGCAGTCCTGAGGTCTCCGGTGATGTGCAGCCAGTACGGGTATTCTGGCCTGGGCCACGGCGCGCCGATGTGGAAGTGGATGTTGCATGACTCGGAGTGGTCCACGACGCGGCGGATGAGAGGATGGTCGCACTGTTGAGGGGCGACCACGGCCTGAGGATGGACACCGGAGTGGATTTCAGGAAAGTTATACGCCTCCTGACCGAGCTTGGGCTCCATCGATTTCAGGAAATTACGGAGTGCAGTCGCCTCCTCTTTCCCCTCGATGCGGGTGATCCTGTTCTTTTCGATGGTCAGTTGGATCGGGTCCTTGAAGACAGGCGAGATGCCGATATACCGGGACCACCAGCTGAGCATGCGATCGAAGACAATCGTTCCGTTGGTGTCGGTGACATTGATGGGAGGGAATACCCACTCTGGAAAAGGCCGGTAGCCCGGGCCCTCGTTGCGCCGGCGGGTATAGGTCGGGAACCTGGGATGGCTGGGCGGTGCGATCCTGCCCGTTATGTGGGTGCCGTTGTCATCCTTAATCTCGTACGGCATCCCCCCTTTTCCAAAAGGAATACAGGCCTGATAGCGGATCTCGGAAACCAGTTCGTAGGGCGTTTGAACCCAGGGACTATTCAGCAAACCCGGTGTCGTGGCATAGTTTCGGCCAAGGGTGACGCCGTATTCGGTCGCAGTCTCCTGGATGATCTTCAGCTCTTCAATCGTCAGATCAAAAGAATTGTTGATGAAAATCTTGCACGCCTTCAGCGCTGCCATGAAAACAGGCGGAACGCGCCAGTGATGCATCTTAGCAGGCTCATCAATCCACAAGATCGAGGGATTGGCATCACGAGCCTGAAGTGCCGCCTGAATCCACGCGATCGCCTGCGGATCTACCAGGTTGTCCCCTCCGTGTAGTCCGTCGACGTGCGATGCGATAACGACTTCGTCCCCAGCCTTTACCCCAAGACAATTGTCCAAAAGGTCGTTGATCGCCAGAGCCGCGCCTCTAGTTATGCCTACGACGCCCATAGCCTGTTTCCTCCTTTGTCGAAATGCGGTCCTCTTGACTGCTTAATTGTATTTTTGAGAGTATACGAAAGTGTATTCCCATGTCAAGCAAAAAACTATTTGAGCGAGAAGGTATTCATAGGTGCAATCCCCAACCGTTCACCGTACGATTCTCCCCGTGAGGCTACAGCGCCCTGCTCTGCAGCGTCATCCAAAGGTAGAACGCGGCGTAGCTACGCCAGCCTTTCCAGCGCTCCGCAAGTTTGCGTAATGCCTTCTCTGAAGGCCGTTTCCGCATCCTCCGCAATTCTTGCACGGCCACCTGCAACCCCAGATCACCGGCGGCAAAAACGTCATTCCGGCCAAGGCCCCGCATCAGCGCAATCTCAGCCGTCCAACGCCCCACACCTTTGATTTCACACAGCCGCCTGAGTGCGTCCTCATCGGACAGCATCGCGAACGCTTCACGGCCGAGTTCGCCCATCGCCGCGCGATGGGCTATTTCTAGGAGGTACTTAGACTTCTGTCGTGACAAACCTTGTTCCCGCAATCCTAATTCACCGGCCTTGATCAGTTGCTTGGGAGTGGGGTAGAGATAATAATTCTCGCGCCCTGGGCCATGGTCCACAGTGACTCGTGTTCCCAGACTCTGCATCAGCCGACGTCGTACGGATTGCGCCGCTTGAACACTTATCTGTTGCCCGATCACGGCTACGAGCAGGGCTTCATACAGATCGGGAGCCCGCACAATTCGTAGCGTCCCAAACCGTTCAAGAAGCGGTGCCATGTCGCGATCGGAGGCCATCGACTCATGATGGTCCTCAGCATCATCGTCGAGGCCCCACAGAAATAGGGCTTGCGTGGTAAGTTCGTCGAGTAAGGCGACTTTCTTCTTGCCCGGCTGTCCAGTATGTCCGCGAGGGGACACCAGACGGAGTCCCATCGTACCGGTCTGCGATAGATTGAACTCTGCCACAACAGGGGCGCCGGCGAGCCACAGGGGCCTGCGTAGGACGCGGTGATCCATAAAACGGTAGGGGACGCCATAGGAAGAAGTACGAATGTGGTTGAGCATCCATTCCACATTGAAACGATCAGGAAGAGGAATCCGCATGCGCCAGGCCTCCTGAATGAATTTTATCATACTGAGTGAACTTTTTTCGAGACAAGGTGTAAGGTCAACATTCTTTCACATATTGCTAAGGAGTCCATCGTAGCATGGAAACCGGGAGATAATCCCTCCTCCCCTCCCTTTACAAAGGGAGGAATTTACCCTTCTTTGGAAAAGAGGGGCAAGGGGAGATTTTCGGAACTTATGTCTTCCCCATTGCGGACTGATTAGCAAATGTGGAAAGCTCTACGAAATTTGTACTTGACATCTGTGAATGAAATGGCGAAGGTGTTGGTATGTCTTCATTCCTCATTCGGGGTGCACAGGTAATCGACGGCTCGAAGGGGGAGCCCTTCAGGGGGGATATTGCCGTTGAGAACGGAATGATCACAGAGGTCTCACCGTATATAAAAGGTGGAGGAAAAACGGTCATTGAGGCGGATGGCCTCGTGGCCGCCCCGGGTTTTATCGATATCCACTCCCATACCGATCTCAGCATCTTTAAACACCCTCTTGCCGAAAGTAAGGCATTGCAGGGAGTGACGACCGAGGTGGTCGGTAATTGTGGAATTGGCGCCTTTCCTGTGAATCATAAAAGAGAGTCTGTTCTGATCGACTACCTGAAAATGCATGATTTTCATCTCCCTTCTGATGGTATAAGTTGGAATAATTTTACCCAATACGCAGACCAATTGCACCGCATCGGTCTCGGACTCAATTTGGCTCCCTTAGCAGCCCATGGTGCGCTCCGCATCGCCATTTTAGGGGCGGAGGATCGCATCCCCAGTGATAGAGAACTTGAAAGGATGAAGAGTCTCCTGATCGATTCGCTCGAACAGGGAGCCTGGGGACTCTCCACGGGCCTGATCTATCCACCAGGAAGTTTTGCGAAGACCGAAGAGCTGGTGGACCTTGCTAAAATCGTAGCCCATCACGGAGCCATCTATACCAGCCATATCCGGGGCGAAGGGGCCACCCTTATGGAAGCTCTGGACGAGGCCATCCACATCGGAAAAAAGAGTGGAGTCAGAGTGGAGGTTTCTCATTTGAAAGCAATGGGGAGAGACAACTGGGGCCGGGGCAAGGAAGCCCTTTTGAAATTGGAAAAAGCGCGTCAGGACGGGGTGGATATCGCCGCCGATCAATATCCCTATGAAGCGACAAGTACTTCACTGACCGCCCTGGTCCCCTCGTGGGCTCATGCGGGCGGTGTCAGTGAACTTCTAAAAAGGCTTGCTTCTCCTGAGACGACAGAACGTCTCCAAACAGAGATCCTTCGTGAAATGAACCAACGGGGCGGTCCGAGTCGGATTGTCATTGCAGAAATAGGGTCGGAAAAGAATGTAGGCCTCTCTGGAAAAAATGTTAGCCAGATCGCTGAGCTCTGGCAATGCGCGCCAGAAATAGCAGTGATGCGACTTCTCCTGGAGGAAAAGGCAGCCGTGGGAGCGG
>Ga0153916_10004012_pt1 | contig 11062 bp, 10 predicted proteins | sample Opewatmetagenome_FD_109642 | JGI IMG/M metagenome (GOLD analysis project Ga0153916, IMG submission 109642) | Freshwater wetland microbial communities from Ohio, USA - Open water 3 Core 3 Depth 4 metaG | ecosystem: Environmental > Aquatic > Freshwater > Wetlands | place: USA: Ohio, Lake Erie...
AGCTCCAGCGCGCCCTCGCCGCCGTGCCGCCAGTGCTGGGCGACCGCCACGCGAGCCCCGGCCTGCTCGGCCAGCTTCCGCACCAGCTTGATCTCCGCCTGGGTGTCGCTGTGGAAGGCGTTGATGGCGACGACCGGGTTGATGCCCGCCTTCTTGACGGTCTGAACGTGCTGGAGGAGGTTGGCCGCGCCGTCCTCGAGCCAGGCCAGGTTTTCCTGGAAGTATTCCTTGGGGATCGGCTTTCCGGGGGGGCAGGGCAGAGCGCCGGCGTTGACCCCGTGGTGTTTCAGCCCGCGGATCGTCGTGGTGATCACGGAGACGTTCGGCACGTTGCCGGAGTAGCGGCACTTGACGTTCCAGAATTTTTCGAAGCCGATGTCGGCCCCGAAGCCCGACTCGGTGATGTGGTAGTCGGCCAGCTTGAGGCAGATCTTGTCGGCCACGACCGAGGACTGGCCCACCGCGATGTTGGCAAAGGGGCCGGCGTGGACGAAGCAGGGCTGACCCTCGAGCGACTGGAGCAGGTTCGGGTTGATGGCCTCGCGGAGCCAGGCGGTCATCGCCCCGGCCACTTCGAGGTCCTCGCAAGTCACCGGGTCCCCCTTCTTGTTGTAGGCCACCACGATGTTGCCCATCCGCTCGCGCAGGTCCTTCAGGTCGCTGAAGATCGAGAGCATGGCCATCACTTCCGACGAGACGGCGATGCCGAACTTGCTTTGCATCATGTAGCCGTCCATGCTGCCGCCGAGGCCGATGACGATGTTGCGCAGGGCCTGGGCACAGTAATCGATCACCCAGCCCATCTCGACCCGGGTGGGATCGACGTCCAGCCGCTTCAAGCGGCTCTTGGCCAGCCGGGCGTCGTCGTAGTTACGCTCGTGCTGGAGCCGGGCGGTGAGGGCGACCATCGCCAGGTTGTGGGCGTTCATCACGGCGTTGATGTCGCCGGTGAGCCCGAGTGAGAACTCGGTCAGCGGGATGCACTGGGAGAGCCCGCCGCCGGCGGCCGAGCCCTTGATGTTCATCGTGGGCCCGCCCGACGGCTGCCGGATGCAGGCCACGACCTTCTTGCCCCGCTTGCCGATGCCCTGGAGGAGACCCATCGTGGTGGTCGACTTCCCCTCGCCCAGAGGCGTGGGCGTGATCGCGGTCACCTCGATGAACTTGCCGTCCGGCCGGCCCTTGAGCCGCTCGAGCACCTTGACGTAGTCCACTTTGGCAAGGTAGTTGCCGTGGGGGAGGAGTTCCTCTTTGGTCAACCCCAACTCGTCGGCGAGTTGATAGCAGGTCTTCATCCGGGACTCGGCTTCTTCGGCGATCTCCCAGTCGGCATGTTTGGTCGGGTCCAACGCCATCGAAAACTCTCCTGGCCTGAAAATGGGAAACTTCTCATGGTCTGCACGGGGCGGCCCGGTGCGAAAACGCCCGGGCGATGTCTCCATGGTCGCGCGCAATGACACTCTGCTATCACTAGCGGATATGGTATCAACTGTCAATACACTAAACCGATGTTCAGGCCGAGAGAACGGCCGCTTCGGCGCCGCTCTTTCACGCCCGGGCGATCCGCACGCGGCGCCCCACGACGCTCACCCGTCCCGCCGCGATCAACCGCAGGGCCTCGGGATAGGCCTCGCACTCGGCCTCGAAGACCCGGGCGGCCAGCGTCTCCGGGGTGTCGTCGTCCAGCACCGGCACGGCTTTCTGCAGGATCACCGGTCCGTGGTCGTACTGGTTGTCGGCGAAGTGGACGGTGCAGCCGCTCACCTTGACGCCGTAATCGAGCACGGCCTCGTGGACGGAGTGCCCGTAGAATCCCTTGCCGCAGAAGGCGGGGATCAAGGCCGGGTGGATGTTCACCACGCGGTTCGTGAAATCCTCTGGAACCGAGACCTGCTTCAGGAATCCGCCCATCGCCACGAGCCTGGCGCCGGCCCGGCGGCAATGGTCGAAAATCACGTCGCTGAACCGCTCTCGCGAATCGTAGTCGTTGCGGACCACGACCACCGCGGGAATGCCGGCCTTTTCGGCGTGCTTCAGTCCGCCGGCGTTGGGGTTGCTGGAAACGACCAGCACGATGCTGAGGTTCAGCAGGCCGGCGTCGATCTTCTCAATGAAGTTTTTCAGCGTCGTTCCCCCGCCCGAGATCAGCACGGCCATCGGACAGGGCGCATCTGAGCCGTTCACGTTCAAGAGACTCCTTCTTCAGGCAACCTCGAAAGCCTTTGGATAACTTGAAGGCACCAGAACCCCGCGCAATGCCCCGGAAGGGCGGGCGACCAGGCAGTGCCGCCCACTGTACTACCAAGGTTAAGCAAAGTCCAGCGACGGGGCCGATAGGAGAAGGAGAAAGGGGGGCGTCGTTTCCCTGATACTTAGAGTCTTCCCATTCATCCTTGATCCTGCAATCTTCCCACTCAACCGAGTTTTCCTGCATCAAAGGCTTGACTTAGGGTGCGAGGCCGCCTAAACCAACACTCCAGACAGGCGGGGCGAACTCTGTCGGACGCCTCTCTGTCTTGCCGGTTCAGGGTCTACCCATGCCTCGAATTATCGTTCTGGACGAGCTGTCGGCCGACGGTCTTGCCTTGTTCTCGTCGGCCGGGAACATCGAGCACGAAGTTCGCACCGGGCTAAAAGGGGCGCAACTGGGCAACGCCCTGCGGGAGTTCGACGGCGCGATCTGCCGCAGCGGCGTCCGCATCACGGCCGACGTGCTGGAGGGGAACCGGCGGCTGCGGGCGATCGCCCGGGCGGGGGTCGGCGTCGACAACATCGACGTCGACGCGGCCACCCGGCTGGGAATCGTCGTCATGAACACGCCCGGCGGCAACACCCTCTCCACCGCCGAGCACACGATCGCCCTGATGCTGGCCTTGTCGCGGAACGTCGCCCCGGCCCACCAAAGCCTCCTCCAAGGGCGATGGGACCGCAAACATTACATGGGGACGCAGTTGGCCGGCAAGACGCTGGGGATCGTCGGGCTGGGGCGGGTGGGCCAGGCCGTCGCCGCCCGGGCCCTCGCCTTCCAGATGCGGGTCCTCGGTTACGATCCCTTCCTGTCGAGCCACCGGGCCAAGGAGCTGGGAATCACTCCCTGCGCTTCCCTGCGGGAGATGCTCCCCGCCGTCGATTACCTGACCGTTCACACCCCGCTGAACAACGAGACCCGGAACCTGATCGGCGCCGAGCAGATCCGCCTGATGCCGAAGGGAGCGCGGCTCATCAACTGCGCCCGCGGCGGCATTTTCAACGAGGCGGCCCTGGTGGAAGGACTCCAAAGCGGTCACCTCGGCGGCGTGGCCCTGGACGTCTTTGAGACCGAGCCGTGCACCACCAGCCCGCTGTTCGGCATGGCCAACGTCTTGTGCACCCCGCACCTGGGCGCCAGCACCGAGGAGGCCCAGTCCCAGGTCGCCCTGGAGGCCGCCGAGCTGCTGATCGATTTCTTTGCCACCGGGGCGGTCCGGCAAGCGGTCAACATGCCGCCGATGGACCCCAAGACCCGGGAAGACCTCCGCGGCTATCTCGACGTGGCCTACCGGCTCGGCTCGCTGCTGGCGCAGGTGAATCACTGCGCTCCGGTCGCTTGCAGGCTCCACTACCAGGGCGAAGTGGCCAGGAAAGACACCCGGCTGGTCTCGGCCGCCTTCACTGCGGGCCTGCTGGAGCACGCGATGGAGTGCCAGGTCAACCTGGTCAACGCCGAGGTCCTGCTCCGCCAGCGGGGCATTGAGCTGGTCGAGCAGCGTGCCAGCGACCCGGGCGACTTCACGTCGCTGGTGACGGCCGAAGTGATCGGCCGCGAGCGGACTGCGGTCGCGGCCGGCACCCTGTTCGGGAGCAACACCCCGCGGCTGGTCCGCAAAGGCGGCTTCCGCCTGGAGAGCCGCCTGGAGGGAATCCTGCTGATCACCACGCACCGCGACGTGCCGGGCGTGATCGGCCGGCTGGGCAACGTGCTGGGCAAGCACGACGTGAACATTGCGTACCTGTCGGTCGGGCGGAGCGAGAGCAAGCCGGGCGGGGAGGCGATCGGCGTTTTGGCGCTGGATAGCTGGCCGCCGGCCGAGGCCGTCGCGGAGATCCGGGCCCTCGAGCCGGTACTGCGGGCCTGCGTCGTGAAGCTGCCCCCGGCCGGACAACTCCCCGCCTGGATGGGCGGGTAGCGCGATGGCCGGCAGCGCGAGGCTCCGGCCGAGCCACACCCAATCGCCAGGAGACGCCGGTGAGAACCATCAACGTGATCGGCTGCGGCAAGGTCGGCAAAACGCTGGCCCGCCTGTGGACTGAACACCGCGTCTTCACCGTCCGGTGCGTGCTCAATCGCTCCCTGGAAAGCGGCCGCCGGGCGGTTCAGTTCCTAGGCGGCGGCCGGGCGGTCGCGAGCTTCGACCAGCTCGACCAGGCGGACGTCGCGATGATCGCCGCCTCCGACGAGTCGATCGAAGCGTGTTGCCGGCAACTTTGTTCTACCGAGGCACTCCAGCCGGGTGCAGTCGTCTTCCACCTGAGCGGCTCGCTGCGTTCCTCGGTCTTGGCGCCGGCACAAGCGCGGGGCGCTTCGATCGCCGGCCTCCACCCGGTGAAGAGCTTCGCCGATCCCCGGCTGGCCGTGGAGACCTTCGCCGGGACGTTCTGCGCGCTGGAAGGGGACGGGCCCGCCTGCGACCTGCTGCGCGACGCCCTGGAGCGCTGCGGCGCCCGGCCTTTCCGAGTGGAGCCGCAGTTCAAGACGATCTATCACGCCGCCACGGTCTTCGTCTCGAACTACCTCGTGGCCCTGGTGGAAACCGGCCTGCGGTGCTTCGAGAAGGCGGGGGTCCCGCGGGAAACGGCGATGGAGGTGATGGAGCCGCTGGTCCGTGGGACCGTGGAGAACCTCTTCCGTCTCGGCCCGGTCCGTGCGTTGACCGGCCCGATTGCACGAGGCGAAGTCGCGGTCGTGGCTGGCCAGTCCGCGGCGCTGGACCGCTGGGCCACACGGGTGGCGGAGCTGTACCGGGCGCTGGGCCGGGTGGCGGTCGACCTGGCCGCCGCCCAGGGCGAGGCCGACCCGGAGGCCCTCGCCGCGGTCCAAAAACTGTTGCGATCAGCCGAGCGGTAAGTCGGGGACCGTCCCCTGCCGGAGCGAGCCCTCACTGCGTTGCCTGATAGATCACCGGGCGATAGCGCGGCGGAGGAATCGTCTTTCCTTCTGCGCGAGCCGCTTCCAGCCATGCCGCTTTGGCCCGTTCGACCTCTGCGAGAGCTTCCGCGGGAGTCTCGCCGAAAGCGGAGCACGCCTCCAGGTCGGGAATATCGGCGATGTAGCCCTCGTCTTCCTCGCTATAAAAGATATTGATGTGGTAGTCTTTCATGACCGCTCCTCCAATCGCAGGTGATGCCGCTCCACGAGCTTCAAGAACTGGCGGACTTGATACGGCTTTGCCTGGCCTTTCACCTCTTGTAAGTTTACCAGTTCGGGGACGTCAGGGTGAGCGACAATGTGGTGGCTTCCTCGGATTCTTGACAAGTGGAACCCGAAGGCCTCAACCAAGGCAGTCATCTCGGCGAAGCGGATGTTCCGCGAGCCGGACAGAATCCTCTGGAGTATCTTTCGCACGTCCATATCTGCGCTAGCCCCCGCGAGCGGGACCTCGCGGGTCTCTCGCGGTGCTGCTTTCTCCATAGTCCCGATGCGTACGATTTGTTGCTTCAGCCGGCCTACAGAGTGCGCTCACCGAGAAAGGTCCAGCTCGCTGACGCGACCGCTCTCTTCATTGACGAACACGAGCTTCTCGTCAAGTCCCAAAGCAAGCTGCGCGTTGGCGTTCAGTAGCTCGATCCCGTAGACCGTTCCCTCGGGAGCCAGATCGATGTTGAGTTCATCAGTGATGCGAAGGGTCTCCACCTCGGTGCTCTTCTCCCGAAGGCGGATATAGGCCACGTTATGTCGAGGATCGTACGTTACCTTCATCCGTTCACCTCCACTAGAAGTATTTTACCATCACGCTGATCACCAGCCAATCATCGTCTTCCTGCATGGCAATAACTTCGACCTGCTTATTGGCGTATCCTTTCGCGCGCCACTGGCCGTGATAGTGGCGATCGCCTCCTGCTGGGTGGCCCCGCGCTCCGCCATTCGTTCCAGGGCGTGAGGATGAAACCTGACACTCACCGCGCGGCCTCCTCGATGATCTTGATCTCCTCGTCGGTCAGCCCGTACAGCTCATAGACCACAAGTTGAGGCGAAGGGAGTCACCCCACCTTGAGGCGCTGATAGTGCAAGACAATCAACTGATCGGCGCGGAGGGCGAGAGTCGCATAGGTGCGTCCCTCGTCGTCGCTGAACTCGACTTCGAACACGCCCGGCGCCAGGACTTCCACGATCGTCCCCACCTGCCCGCGCCACAGTTCCCGTTCGGGCAAATCCTCGGTCAGGGCAACGACGTCAAGCAGGCGGATTGGCTCATTCATCGTGCCACGCTCCTTGTCACAAGACATAGCAGGTCGCCAGTCGCGGAAAGTCTTCACCACGGCGGACGATCCAACTGCTCCCGATCGTTGCCTGTCCACGCGGGCCCCTCATGGTGAATTCTATCACATACCGCCGCCCATAACTATCCTCCTCCGCCGGAGTGGCGTCACAGGTGCGGACGGCATCGAGCAGGGCCGCCGCCAGTTGCTCCGCGTCGTCAGCGGTCAGCCCGCAAGCTGCGGCAAACACTCGGGCCTTGTGCCGGCCGCGCGGATGCTCGCTGCTCAGGCAATAATCCCGGAGCTTCTCAATGTCCACGACGGCGCGCTGAGGATTGGGGAGCTTCACGACGCGGTTGCCTCCTCGACGATCTTGATTTCCTCGTCCGTCAGGCCGTAGAGTTCACAGATCAGCTCGTCGATCTGCCGGTCGGTGGCCTCGATCTGCCGCCGGAGCACCTCCTTCTCGTGCTCCGTGCGCACTTCCCCCAGCCGCTTGTGCAATCCCAGCATCCCCTCGACCAACTCCACCATGCGGTCATGGCGCGCGCGGTCAGATCGCTGGCGGAAGTCTACTTTCCGAATGGGCAACCCTTTGAGATACGGCGCGCTGAACTTGTAGTATGCGCCTTGGAAAACTGGGCTGTGCCGAGTCGCGTAGAGGGAAAGGAGGGAGGAGTTGAGGAGGCCGAGAAGGTAAAGGATATCGTGTTGTTCATCCTTGGGGATGATCGAAGTAACTCCGGCGGTCCCCGTAGCGAAAAGAGACCCGTCGCCCAGCGTGAAGTTGCCCGTATTGCTGAGACTCGGTGTCAAGAGGTGCTTTCTGGAGAATGCCCAGCGGGAGTCCAAGTACATCATGCCGTACCAGCGCCCTGACAGCTCCCTTGCACTCTTGCCGAACCACACACGCTTTGAGAGCTCGGTGCGGTGACGGTCCAGATATGCATAGGTATTCGGGAATCTCTCTCGGAGCGTCTGTTCGTCATAGATACTGAATTCGTTTCCTTTGGCCGAATACGGGAATATTAGCCGACGGGGACGAGTGGCGAGGTGATAGCGCCGAACATCGCGACCGCGCAGGACCGGACGAAGGGCCCGCTTCTCGAGATGAAGTTGCCGCACCGTGTGGGCATCAAGCAATAGGATTCTGTCGGCCCCGCTCTGCACGCCCGTGCCGAACCTCTCGACCATCGCGGACAGGGGCGTGCCCATGCGGTCCATTTTCTTGAAGACCGAGGCGCTTTCGGGCTCCACAAAACTCCACGGCTCTTCTCCAAGACCTTTCCAGAGCAAGTCGTATGATCGCACGATAGACAGACCCGCCAGCGCACGCGAGAAGTGCACCCTCTGGCTCGGCTGTCTGCGTAAGAGGATTACGGCCGCGTAGTTGGTCGCACCAGCGAACACCTTCTCGTCGCCAAAATCCACGACAGAATGGACCATCCTCCCCTGTGCCAATTGCGCCCGCAGGGTTGTGGCTGCCCGCGTGTGAAAGAACTTGTTTGGGACAATCATTCCGGAGTATCCGTCCTCCCTCAGCAGTCGGATGCCCGTCTCGATGAAAACGTAGTACAGGTCGAACTTGCCCTCTGCGCTGCGGTATCTGCTGCGCAGATAATCCATCTCGTTCGGAACGTAATACCCAGCCATAAGCCACGGCGGGTTGCCGATCACGGCGTCGAAGCCGCCGCCTCGCATGATCTCGCCGAAGCCGTGCTTGGGGTCGTGCCAGTCGAAGGCGTTGATTCGGTACATCTCCTCTTCGTCGAAGAGATTCCTCTGCTGGTTCTGGTAGAAGTCGGGCCCAATCAGCGAATTGCCGCACTTGACGTTGCGGCCCAAATCCGGCAAGGCCCGCTCGTGGAACAAGCGGAGCTGGTTGTTCACCGTCTCTTTCGACTCGCCTTCGAGGACCTTGAGCAAGAGCGAGAGCTTGGTGACCTCGACGGCTTGCGGGTCGATGTCCACGCCGTAGATGCTGTTCAGGAGGATCCGCTTGCGCTCGCCGGTGGTCAGCCGCCAGTCGCCGGCCGCGCCGCGGTAGAGGCGCGGACTGCGGCCGCGGGCGTGCTTTTCCGGATCGCCGGCCACATACTGGTCCCGGTGCCAGTCCAAGAGCCGCTGGTAGGCCCCGATCAGGAACGACCCGCTCCCGCAGGCCGGATCGAGAATCCGCAGTCTGGCGGCCTGGGCCGGCGTCTTCCCCTCCAGGAGCCTGCCCACCGTGTGCTCGACGATGTAATCCACGATGTATGCCGGCGTGTAGTAGACCCCGCCCGCCTTGCGGACCTCCGGCTTCTCTTCGACCTTGGCCTGGTGCCCCTTCGTGAGCCGGATCACCTTGCCCAGGAACTGCTCGTAGACCTGGCCGAGGATTTCCGCGGGGAGCACCGAGAATTCGTAGGGGCTTTCGGGGTAGTAGAGGCTTTGGAGGATCTCTTTGAGGGGTTGGTCGTCGAGCGCGAGGCCGAGCGTGAGTTCGTCGGGCGGCTCGGAGCGGTCCTTTTCCGGGGTGAAGTGGAACAGCCCGGAGTTGTAGCGCTCGTCGGCCCGCTGGAACAGCTCCGCCAGCCGCCGGTAGACGCTCGCGCCGTTGAGCAAGCCCTGAAGCGTGCCGTAGGGCTCGATCCCCCGGTCCTCGCAGATCCGCAGGAAGACGATCCGGTCCACGGTCCGCTGGACGGCGAAGTTCAGGTCCCGCGGGGAGATATCGGGGTTCCGGAGGGCGACGTGTCGGGCGAGCGCGTCGCGCCAGGTCTCGATCTCGGCCAGGAACGCCGCGTCCACCGCGGCCGTCCCCTTCTTGACCTTCTTGCTGGCCACAAACCGCTCCAACGCCCCGCGGCGGATCGCCTCCGGCGAGAAGAGGTCGCACAATTCATCCCAGCGGTCGAGGTATTCCTTGTAGGTGTAGAAGAGGGTGCGGGCGGCTGCGGCCTTGTCGGTCTTCGCCGGACGGATGCGGCAGTCGTAAACGGCCAACTCCTCGAAATTGGTGAGGATGCTCACCGGCAGCTTGGCCGACCAGGCGTACCGCCGCAGTTGATAGGCCGGCTCGATCGCCTCGCCGATTTCCACGGCCGGCTTCTTGGCCTCGACGAAGAAGCTGGCCTTGCCACCGCCGGCGCGGAGGCAGTAATCGGGGGCCTTGGTCCGGCCGCCCACCTTGATCGCGGCCTCGTGGATGACCTCCTTGTAGGCGTCGGAGTAGCCCTTTTCGTTGTAGACGTCCCAGCCGAGGGCCTGGAAGAAGGGGTTGAGAAACTCCTGCCGCAGTTGGGCCTCGGAGTAGTCGGGGGCGACATAAGTCTCGTGATGGGTCTCGAACTGTTCCACCAGCCGAATGATCGCCGAAGGTGCCGTCATCGGTCCGTCTCCTGCGATTGGTCCCCGGTGTCGGGAGAGAAGGTGGTAAGCGTGAGCCTTCGCATCACCGCGACTCTATCCTTTGGCACGCCTCATGAGGACGTCGAATCCTTCCTCCCGGAAATGCCGATCAATCGTCAGGACCTTTGTGAGCGAGTTCGCCCGTATCGCGTTCATGGAGATGCAATCGGTGAGGCTGTACTGCTTGTCAGGGCGTTGTTCGTAAAACGCCAACCCGCGCAAGAACGAATCGCGCGTTTGCGCGAGTACCGTGACGTTCGGGTCGGCAAGGATCTTGCGGACCATCTTCACCGCTTGGCCACGAATGTGCTCGCCGCCGGCGGAGAGCGCAGCCAGGAATTCAGTCAGGACTTCGTCCGTCGTCAACAAACGCACATTCCCCAGCGACTGTCTCGCGTGCCTGGCAGCATCGCTCCATTGATCGTTTGGCCGAACCCTGGCGACCCAGTAGACCGTGTCGGCGAAGACGGTCATCATGGTTTGGGCGTCCCATAGAGATAATGGTCCAGGTTGTCCGTCAGGTCAGCAGGCAACTTGCGCCACTCCTCCTCCGGGATCTCCTGGGAAAGCTCTGCCAATACATCCTCGATGGGGCGTGCAGTAGGATCATACGGGGCTTCCCCCACCTGATGGAGCTGCAGCTCGTCCACTTCCGTGACGCGCGACAGTTTCCCGTGAGGAGAGTACTCACCTCGGCCTTTGACTTGAAGCCGAAGCGTCTTGTGGTCCCGAAGGGCCATGGTTACCCGGCTCTCTTGTTCTGGCGTAAACGCCGCCGGAACGCACATCGTTTCGTCCAGCCAAACCTGGAACCGCCCGTGCCGAAGGTCTGCTTCCAGTACTTCGCCAGTTATGTCCACCGCGTCCTTGTGCGACGCTTCCCCGAACGTCGCCAGCCGCGACCGCAAAGACGGCGTCAGGCACACCGGCTCCGCGCCCGACAGGATGACCTCGATGGCCTCATCCTCTGCTAAGCTCTCGCCCCACGCTTCGTAATCAGCAACCAGCGCCCTGGGGAAGCCTTCAGGGAGCGACGTATCACTCTGGACGGCCCGATACACGTCGTGAGCAAGCCTGACCGCCTTGACAACCTCCAGGGCTTCGGGCTCGAAGAGTTCCTTCTGCTCCGGCTCCTCAAGAAAGACTTCCAACGGCGCAGCCGCGCTTCCCTCTTCAACGCGCCGCAAGTACAGGTGGGTACGTTCTTCAAAGCGGG
>Ga0153916_10004013_pt1 | contig 11061 bp, 9 predicted proteins | sample Opewatmetagenome_FD_109642 | JGI IMG/M metagenome (GOLD analysis project Ga0153916, IMG submission 109642) | Freshwater wetland microbial communities from Ohio, USA - Open water 3 Core 3 Depth 4 metaG | ecosystem: Environmental > Aquatic > Freshwater > Wetlands | place: USA: Ohio, Lake Erie, Old...
GACAAACCTCGTATTCATACGTCGCTGGGTTGACGGTCCCCCCAGAGATATTTATTCCTTTCACTCCGCTGAGTCGGCCCGGCGCCAAAGGAGGCGTTGCGGATGTTGCTGATACCTGGTGGGGGTTATGGCAATCGGCGCAGGTTACGTGGCGCGACATCGTGTTGGGATCCTCTTTCGGGTCATGGGTCCAATTCGTCGCGAAAATGGGATGCGCGCTTAGCTTGAGAAACTCGCCCTGGAGGTTCTTAGCGGCTACAGTGCCGCTATGGCATATGAGGCAGACCGTCGACTCCTGCGCATTGGCCAGCAGCCGTGGCGGGCGCGGGGCGGCGTGATTTTGGTGGCAATTCTCACAGCCATTTTCCGCTACGCTCGCATAAGGGCTGCGTGTCCACGGTTTGGTGCCCGTCCCATTCCATATCGCAGTGGAGCTAGAGTGTGTCGAGCGGCTCCAGTTTGTTGGGCTGTGACACGCCGTGCAGAGCGCAGCATAGCGGTCGTCCACGCGCAAAAAACTTCGGTTGACGCTGCTGTGGGGATCATGGCAAGCGGTACACTGAAGCTGACTGGTCTCATCAAGTCGGATCTGGTTCGTCAGAACGCTCGGATCGACAAGTTGTCCTTGCTTGGAAGCGAGCGCGGTATCGTAGACGAATGAAACGGGATGATCATCCGATAGATCCGTGCCGAGCAAAGATTTCCCGGTAAGCGCACCGAGGGACGCTCCTGCCCCGCCCGGTGCGACACGCAACGCCCCTAAAGCCGTTGTTCCATCGTGGCAGGAGAGACACAGGCGAGAAGCGCCGGTGGGCTGATTGATCTGGGCGGCCAGGGTCGAACTCTGGTAAAGCGCGTATGTTGTCGGTGGAAGGTCGCGGTTCCAAAGCGCGCGCGCGGGGGCAGCATTGTGAGGCGTGTGGCAGAAAACGCAGATCTCGGTCGTGTCCGTAGCTTTGAAAACCCCGGGACCCGTAACTGACAGATTGTGCAGGGTGCTCGCAATCTGCGCCCGAGCAATTGAAGCACCGCCGACCAGAGCGTAGAAGACGATGATCCCTCTAGCGTACCTAATCATGGGTTTCACCCGGCAAGTATTCGAATATCTGGATGCGCTGGTTATAGGAGTCGGCCACGTAGATATGGTCATCGCTACCGACGAAGAGTCCCCCCGGCAACCAGAAATGACCCGGGCCGAGGCCATTCTGACCAAAGGTTAGCAAGTAGTGGCCCTGCGGGTCGAGAATCTGCACGCCGTCGAAAAGCGTGTCGGCGATATAGACATGCCCCGCGCTGTCAAGCCCCACACCCTTGGGTCCGGCGAAATCACCGGAGGTGTCGCCGTGCCGCCCGAATTTCCCGGAAAAGCTCCCGCCAGGAGCGAAAATCTGCACACGAAAATTTAAGGCATCGGTGACATAAAGGTTACCTGTCCGGTCCACAGCCACGTGCGTCGGGAAATTAAATTCGCCATTTGCAGAGCCGCGAGCACCTATCAGTCCGGCCGGCCTTCCATCTCCGGAGAAGATCCACACCCGATGCGCGCCGCTATCGGCTACGTAGAGACGATCCCGTATCGGGTCGTAGGCTACGCCGGTGGGACGGAGAAAATTCGTTCCCGTAATTGTCTGTACGAGATTTCCCTCGGCGCTATAAACGAAGACTTTACCGAGATAGGAATCAGCCATATAAACTCGCCCTTTTGTTCCCGGAGTTACCGCAACCGGGGAGATTAGTTCTTGATCGCCGGCACTGCGAATTTTGGTAAAGCGTTGCGCTTCGGGATTAAGAATCCAAAATGCCTGCGCCCCGGGGTCGGCGACGTAAAGAGTCTTGCCCAGCGCGGCCACGCCGGTAGGACGGATAAACCAATTTTCTTCAGTGCCAAACACGACCTCCACAACTCGCTTCCAAAAAGATGGCCGTATGCCCAGGTCTTCAGGCCTGGATACAATCCGAAGAAAGCGGATGCGCGGGTGGTTAGGAGGCTGTGGCCATACTACTGACTCTTTGCCAATATCGGACCCAGCCGACAATTTAATCCCCTGCGGCTCGCAAGCCGCGAGATATAGGCTGACCAACAGAAGGCCCCTAGCCATCAACTTTACTGACAGCATGACTCTCCTAGAAGCGACGTATGATACTGAGAAGCCCATGGAAATTCATTGTCCGTCTGTCTCCATAGCTTCGGTCCAATAATTCGATCGTGGGCATTATTTCGAGTTTCCGGTAGTACCATCGGAGCCGTAAGCCTGCCTGCCGGGTTCGTTCATTCTCGCTGGTGTTGTCATTCAGCATGCTAAATACGGCAAAAAGATCGCCAACGATATTCGGCGTTGGGCTGTAGCTCAATGTGGCGGTGCCCATCGCGTTCAAAGTCCTTCGGCGGGGCAGGGTAAAAGTCGTAAAAGCCTCATCGGCGTTGAACATCAGGGTCAAGTCCGAACGGATTGCAACTCCTAGATTCTGATTGAATCGGATCCCCTGGTACTTCGTGCGTGTCGATGCGTATCCTTGTCCTTCGCCTAGAAATCTGGAATGCCAGCGTTGGCTGTCGAAACGAAACTCGATTCCAAGACTGTCTGACCTTTCGTCGTTGAGGAAACGGCTGTCGCTACCGGAGACCAGAGTTTGGTTGGTCTGAAAATGCGTGAAATATGGCCGGATCCAGCCGTAATCCAGACTGAAATTCGCGTGCCAGGTGGACGTGGTAAATGCCAGGGGAGAAGAAGGAAGACTAAAGCGATAGTCAATCGCAATCGTGTCGCCGGGATTGATGCCTGGTGTCAATCCGAAACAGGGGAGCGGCTTGATCTCGGTGACATTGCCGGCGGCTTGGAGCGCATAATCCCGTCCGGCAACCAGGGGGATTGTCGAATCAAGTGGCGGAATGCAGCCGGCTGGCAAGGGTCCCGCAGCGGTCTTTGTTACCACCACCGAGGTGAGGTTCACAAAGGGATTATTCAATGATATGGGCAGCGCAAAAGGTGAAAGCGCCGTGTGTGTTTCTTGTGGCGCAAAACCCTCCGAACCGTTAAACTTATCGGTCTCGTAGGACAATCCTCCGCCCAAACTTGCGTTGAGCTGACCGTCCAGCGGCAGACGTTTCGTGTAGGTGAAATTTAGATTGTTGCGCAGCATTTCTTTCGAACCTGCCGAGAATGTCTGGTAATTGTTTTCTGTTTCAAAAGTCGTAACGAGATTGCGATAAAGGTGGTGCTCTAAACCAAACGCCAAATCATGGTCGAATGCGGAGCCGTCCTGGGCCTTCGTGTCGGTGAAGGCATAGCGATAGTTGGTCAGAAAATTCTCTTGATGTTCGATCCGCAGCAACTCGTTAACATTTAAAGTCGTAAGATTAGTGAAGCCGGTCTGCGCCATAAAACGGATGTGCGAATCCCACCTTCGGTTTAATTCCGGCCCAAAATCGATGCTGTAATTGAGAGCCGCATCGTGTCTGCGAGAACTGAGGTTTGGGCCAACCCCGGGTGAACCGAGGCTTGAGTTGGACAGGTTCTGGTCGTCGGTCAACTCATAGTGCAGCTCCAATTCACTGTTGAGCCAACCGCGCAATCCTTCATAGGTAAGCACGTTGCGCAGATTTTTTTGGCTGCTACCGGCGCCACCGAAAATAAATCCTTGGGACTCTTCGTCCCGGTACTCCCTGCGAAACCTCAGGCTTGATGGGATGTACAATGCATCAGCGACGAGCGTTCCGCCCAAGTTTTCATTGAGGATTTGGGTCACCCCGGGCACCTCGCGCGAATAGAAGTTTTGCGACCGATTGGTAAAAAGAGTGAAAGAAAACGGCTTCTGGGGAAGAATATTGGCGGAAAAATCATAACCCAAAAGCGCGCCGCGTTGATTGTCGCCCGTGGCCCAACTGTTGTAGTAGCCGTACGATCCCCCGAATCTAAAATTGACTAGCCGGGGGTCAAGAATAACCCCGCTATTGCGCAGCGTTAGAATCTCCCTCTGGAGCAGGCTGCTGCGAAGATCGTCGTGCTGGTACTCAGTCACGCTCTCCAAACTCCCTTGCCGTTCACCCAGTTGCCACCACTGCGCCCAAATCAAGCCCGGTAAAAAAAAAATTGCCAAGGCCGCCAAAACGGCCGTGACCCGGCAATCATTCAGGCCCGTCACTGTCCCACGTGACACTGGTTGCAGGTGTCTAAAGTTACGCCCCATGCTCTTTTTCCGTTGTGACACACACCGCAAGACTTGCCTTGTTTAATCAACTCCATGGAAACCTGGTTCGCGCCCGCCTTCATCCGGAAAGGCGCGGGGTGGCACGCATAGCACTTGTAGCGGACCTGGTGCACCCAGTGGGGAAATACCGCTGGCGGATTTCCCCCTTCGCCGCCGCTGCGCTTAAAGACCACATCACCCTCGATAGCCAGAGCAACGCCCAGAAGAACCGTTGCCATGACCAGCGAGGATCCTACCAATATTAGCCAAAGACGGTGGACCGGTGACCGATAGCGCATCTCCATCGTCTGTCTTCGCTCCTCCGTCCTTTTCATTTTTGTCACTTTCCTTCTCCTGCGGCCGGATGGCACCTGACGCAGGCCGTCGTAGGAAAGGCCACCTTTCCATGGCAAACTCCACAGGACTCGCCGGCGTTGATCTTGGCCATCGTCACAACCTCCGGCTCTCCCTGCTGTTTCAAAGGGTAAATCGACGGATGGCAATTTCCGCAAGAAAGCCACTGGGTATGCGCGTTGTGAGGGAACACAGCGGTATAGAGCCTATTTGAGGATGTAGCCAGTTCCAGATCCAGATCCAACGGCGCCTGTTCTGGATCCTTGGGGTCGATCCCCGGCCGCGGGGCAATGATCTTAGCTTTTATACCGGCGGTCCAATCAAGACTGTTGCCCGCTCCCTTTGGAAGCAGCTTGGCCACTTCAACCCAACTCTTGGCCTTCTCGGCAGGAGGGATGGCTCCTTCTCCTCCTTTGCCAGAATCCTTTTCTGCAAGCAGTCGCTTCGTTTCCGCGAGCTCCGCTTTGAGCTTGTCATTTTCCCGTACGATATCCTCGCGCAGTTTCCGTTTTGGTGGTAGCGCCTTCACGTCGTCAAAGAAAGTAGTCACGATCTTATCTTGGATCTCAGAACTACACCCCGATAAGGCGGCGGTCAGATAACAGATAAGCGACAGCGTGAGGGCTATTCTTAGGCTTGTGCGAAGCCGCAGCTCAATTGAGCGAATCATGCGTGCCCTTAGTCGCGGCAAGCTTCTTATTCTCCTTTTCACCGAAGCTTCGTGGTTGATTTCGAAACGTGCCCGTGGTGAAAAAAAGTTTTTCACGGGCCAACGCTAGGCTAGTCGTCTGGTCGACACCCCAGCGCATGGAAAGGCCGGCAAAATGCCGGCCTTCCAATATAGTCCCCTACATATTATGGCAACTCGAGCAGATCGCCCCGCCCGCGTTGCTGATTCGCAGAAACGGCATAACGGCCGTGTTGTGCGGGTCATGACACGATTGACACTGCACATATTGAAGGTTGTTGGACGAGGTTACGTACCAGACCCCCGTTCCGCCATCCGACGCCACGTAGCTACTGAATCCCGCCTTGGCTGCAGGTAGCGGAACCCCAAGCGGATGGTTCTTCTCCATGTGAGTAGGATCCATGTAGGCTTTGCTCGTGCTGGCAAGCTTTCCGGCGGTCGTGTTGGTGCCGGTCACAGTGAAGGTGGCCGGCCCGGAGGCGGTACCGTTGTAGTAAACCAGGACACTACCCAGCGCGACGGTTCCGTCGTGGCAACTCATGCACGCGCGGCTACCCTCCAGCGCCGGGAGGGTGAGATTCGTTGGCAGCGTCGTACCGCGGACCGTCGTCGCTGGAGCCCACGTTAAGGTTGCCGTCGTCAACGTATGGTTCCATAGCGGCGCCGCGCCTCCCGGAGTGCCGCTATGAGTTGTGTGGCAGAAGACGCAGGTGTCATTGACGACGGGCGACGTCGCTGTAATGGCAGCCGTGCTGCCGGTGTGAAGATCGTGCTTTGTATTGGCTAGCGGCCCGGCGATACCGACACCGACCTGCACCAAGAGCAGGATCGCTGCAAGAACCAAGATCTTTTTCATTTGACTATACCTCCTTGCTATGAGCGGCCTAACCAGCTTCAAAGCTGTCCGGCCATATCGCTGATGAGTGAGCTGGCATCGATAAGCGAACAAACGTTACGGTCCATCCGGCATAATCCAGTGAAGAAAGGGAAAATTCTCCATTTAATTTTTGTCTCCTTATTTTTCTGGCGCCTTCGCCTCTTTAACGAAACTATCGTCAGCAGTGGTATTGATGAGCCGGTAGATATCCACTCTCTTGCCGAGGTAGTTGGAAACGTAGATTTGATTCTGTTTGTCGATCGCTATAGCCGTTGGGTTGAGAAGGAGTCCCGGATATAGCCCGGTTCCGGCGAAGGTCAGCAGCAATTCACCCTGCTGATTGAAGATCTGGACATTGCTGTAATGGGAATCCAACACATAGACGTTGCCGTAGCTATCCAGCGCCACGGCCTTCGGACGACCAAATTCTCCGACTGTATCTCCTGCACGTCCGAACTTCCTTATGAATTTTCCGTCGGGACCGAAAACCTGAACCCTAAAATTGGCCGTATCCGCTACATAGAGGCGCCCCTGAGAATCCACCGCGGCAAACGTCGGGAAATTGAACTCCCCGTCGCCGTCGCCGCGATGGCCGATTTCGCTAAGGAGGTTCCCGTCGAGGTCGAAGACTTTGACCTGGTGCGCCTTCTCGTCATTCTGGCCCGTATCGACCACGTAGAGCCGGCGGCGCTTCTTGTCGATTGCTAAACCTGTCGCTCGAACGAAGTGGTTCTTGCCAATGCTGCGCAAGAATTTCCCGCTCCTGTCATAGACTTTAACCGAAAGGCTGCCGGTATCCGTGACGTAGACATTTTCTTGCTCATCAAGGGCAATTCCGATCGGCCTGCCCAATCCGAAGCGTTCGTCGTTGCCGATAAACCTCAGCGCCTTACCGAACAGGTCGAAGACGAAGACTGCGTTCCAGGCAAAATCCGCGACGTAAATCCGCTGGCCATCGTCTGAGACCGCAATACCCATTGGCTGATGGAGGCCGGGGGACGCCTCTTTTCCGACCACGGCCTCGAGCACCGAAGTGCCGCCAAGTTCATCCTTACCTTGCAGGCTGCGCTCATACTTGATCCTCGGCTTATCGGGAGGGTCGGGCCAGAACATTTCAATGGGCTTGGCCTTTTCCGTGGTGGCGCAGGCAGCGAGCGTGAGCAGTAACCCCGAGGCGAGGGCAGCGAATGTGTTTCTCATCATAGTCCTTTTCGTCAATGCAACTATTTATTTGTGACTTAGAACATCGTGCACTTACTCAATCAAAAATTTGCCATCCGGCTTCAGCATGTCCTGGGCGTATGAATGATAGCTGCCCAAAGCCTTCCGTTAACAGCTCCCTATGGACAGTTTTTTGAGATATAAAGGGCTATTGATCGACTAGCCCTTTCGGACAGTTGACCGGCTTACGCGGGCACGCCGCCTGATCCCGAGCGGCCAGGCGTCTTCGGAAATAGACCTTTTTGGAGGGCGAAAGTGGCGGCTTGCACCCGGTTTCGCAGGTGCAGCTTCCCGAGAATATTCTTGAGGTGATTCTTCACCGTGGTTGTTTCGACGCCGAGCTTGGCGCTGATCTCTTTGTTGGTTAGTCCGTCGACAACAAGGCGCAGGACCTCTGTTTCCCGGGGACTCAACTTCTCTTCCCAACCATCGGCTGGAGTTTGCAGGCGCTGTTCCCGCACCGCAAATTCAGCCAATATTTTCGTCGCCGTCAAACGGGAAATAGGCGCCTCGCCATGAAAGACGCCTTGGAGCATAGAACTCAGGTCGTCAGGCTCGACTTTTTTCAAAAGATATCCGCTGGCGCCAGATTTGATGGCGTCGAATAGATCCGTATCTTCTTCCGAGATGGTAAGGATGACGACTTTGGTAGAAGGAAGGGACTCACGGATTAGCCGGGTTGCTTCCAGCCCGCCAATGCCGGGCATGTGGATGTCCATGAGAACAAGATCAGGCTTGAGCTCTGTGGCTTTTTTAAGCGCCTCCCGGCCGTCACGAGCCTCTCCGACCACCCGAAAGGCCGAATCGGTCGCAAGGAGCGCAGCCAATCCTTTTCTGAAGAGGGCGTGATCATCCACCAACAGCAAGCGGATAGGCGTCATAAGATCGTTGTTCCAGGGGTAAATAGACGACGACCTTTGTTCCACGGCCCGGAGCACTCTCAACCCTAAGCTTACCGGCAACCCCTTCCGCTCGTTCCCGCATGATCTGGAGGCCGAAGTGGAGATTCTTTTCCATCCCTCGATCAACCGTAAATCCCCGACCGTCATCTTGGATAGTGATTCTTGCGAAGTTGCCGTCGCGTTCAAACTTCACGATACTCCTGGTTGCTTGCGCATGTTTAGAGATGTTGGAAAGCGCCTCATGAATGATCCGAACCAGTTGGATTTCCGCGTGTGGTGAGAGCTGAACATCTTCAGGATTGGCAACCACGAGATCCACAGGGATCCCTTTGAGCGCGCTAAATTTAAGGAGATATTGAGGAAGGGTGCGAACCAGATCAAGGTTCTCCGACGCCGTCGCGCGCAAGCCGAATATGGATTCCCGAACGTCCTGGTAAGCCCGATCAACGATTTCGCGCATGGCCCGTATCATTTTTCGTGCTTCGGCGGTCTTTGTAATCGGGAGAGTGCACTCTGCTTTGATCAGCTCGAGGTGAAGTAGGGCGAGTTCTTGGGCTAAACTGTCGTGGAGTTCCTGAGCTAATCTTCCGCGTTCCTCCAGTGTTGCCATCCCCCTGAGTCTCTCTTCGTTGTCCCTGAGCTTATCGAGCATAAGGTTGAAAGTATGGCTCAGTTGGCCAATCTCATCGTTTGAGGAGACAGTGAGTTTGTTACTCAGATTTCCTTTGGCAATCTCGGAGGCGCTTTGTACAAGCGACTGGAGAGGCCAAGTAATCAAACGGCGGACCATGAAGTTGGCGCCTATGATCAAAAATATTCCCAAAACGACAAATGCAACGTAAAAGACAAGCATGATCCCCAGCATCTTCCGATCTTTGCCAAGTCTCCGCTCCTCATGCTCCTCGTGCGCCGTGCTCAAACGCTCAGCGATAGACTCCATTCTCTGCTCGGCGTCTCTGAGCGCATTGAGGTCGGCAATGTTGATCGTTTCGCCGTCGAGCCTGGAAGAAGGCTGGGTTCGTCTTGTGATCCTTTCTGAAATATCGATAACCTCAGCGATTATTTTGTCGATCTGATTGATGGTGTCGGGGTTTGCCGCGGTCTCACGGTAACGCTGCAAGTCAGCATTAAGTTTGGAGAAAAAATTCTTCCGATACTCTTCCGAGAAATTTTTTGGCTGAAGATTGGCTCTAACGTAGGCGGAGATGAACTCGTGAAGGGTGCTGTGGATACGACGGGCCACGTCAACCTGCTGGCTCTCTTTCTCAATATCCTCCAAACCGAGCAGAATTGACCCGAGCAAATGGAGCGAGGATGCCCCTACCAGTAGGACCAAAGAAAGCAGTGTGCCGAAGACAACACCGAGCTTCCAACCGATCCGGCCCGAGAATTCACCGATGTCAAAATGACTTTGTCTGTTGGTCGCTGTCATATCAAGGTGGATCCCTCGACGCATTAAATATTCAGCGCAAAAAAGCATGGCTGCGATATGTCGAGGTACAGTCGAGCGAGCGATAAGCAGGATTTATGCCCAATTCTGCACGTTTTATTATTCAATAGAAGTACAACATGGTAAGAGACCAGTCTGCCGAGTTTAGAATGGGATTTTAGCAATTGCTCTGAGCCTCTAACTGACAAATTCGTTTGCAACTTCAGTTACGTCACGGTCTCACGCGGACTTCCTCGCGCCTATATGACGTCTCCGCTGAAAGCCCAATTGCTCAACGTGGTTTTCTGACTGTCCGACTCCGGAGTTCACGGAATACCAGTCACATGGCAGAGTAGGGAAATGCATACACATATATAGGACGCCCCATTTTCAAATTTAGCCGCCTCTGTACAGTTTTCGTCTCTTGTTCTCTTCTCCCATATCACCGCCAATAGCTGAAATTCTGTATCCGCATTTGTTATAAGCAGCTCGAACCTCTCCAGAGTAAACCCTCTACACAAAGGGTAAATTAATGGATAGAATCAAGTCGGTTCTTGCCATCTCGTCATGAATATTGCAAAAAATACTTTTCTGCTTTTGGCGCTGAGTGTCATCGGCTTGGGAATAGTGCTGGGCACTTTCTTGTGGCTGAAGTTACAACCGCGCGACGGCTATCGGCTATCGGAAGCGCAATCGCTTGAGGGTTTGAGTGATTTCGGTCCCGTACCGGAGTTTTCACTCACCGAGCGAAGCGGCAAAACCGCCAATTTAGCGGAGCTAAGGGGCAAGGTCTGGATCGCAGATTTCATCTATACCTCCTGCACGGACACCTGCCCGTTGCAGAGTGCGGAAATGGCGAAGCTACAGAAACAGTGGAGCAACCAGCGCGATCTCAGGCTAGTTTCTTTTTCAGTCGATCCCGAGCGGGACACGCCGCGGGTGCTTACTCGCTATGCTGAACATTTCAAAGCCGACGTTGATCGCTGGCTTTTTTTAACCGGCAACAAGGAACAAATATTGCGGCTGGTCCAACAAGGCTTTCGCCTGAGCGCGACTCCCGCGCTTAGCGACGGCGCTAACGAGGATGTGATTCTCCATAGCCCGCGGTTTGTCTTAATCGACAGAGCGGCGCAGATCCGAGGATATTACGATAGCCGTGATGCGTCGGCGTTACAGCGTTTAAATAAAGACGTCCTCAGTTTACTTAGCAACAGAAAGGAGTAGCTTAAATGGCCCAAGCCACCAAACGAAAACAAACCAGCAATAAACCATCATCCCGGCAAGCAGCTCCGATGAGAAAAACTCCTAATTGGCCGCTATTTGGCCTGGCACTGGTCGGCATGGCTCTCTCCGCATATCTAACTTTTTCGGCATGGCAGGGGGAACAGGTAGCATTCTGTGC
>Ga0153916_10004014_pt1 | contig 11060 bp, 10 predicted proteins | sample Opewatmetagenome_FD_109642 | JGI IMG/M metagenome (GOLD analysis project Ga0153916, IMG submission 109642) | Freshwater wetland microbial communities from Ohio, USA - Open water 3 Core 3 Depth 4 metaG | ecosystem: Environmental > Aquatic > Freshwater > Wetlands | place: USA: Ohio, Lake Erie...
ACCCGTTCACGCTCCTCTTCGGCGGGCTCATCCTGTGGCAGCTCGGGCAGCAGCTCTCCTACGCCTGGAGCGAGCGGAGGTTCGTGGTCCGCTTCCTCGGGTACACGATCGGCGCGGCGGGCGGCGCGACGCTGCTCGCGCTGGTCTGGGACAACGCGTCGGCCATCCAGCACATCGGCGTGTGGCCGGTGGTCGTCGCGCTCGTCGTCGCGTGGTCCATGCTCTTCCCCGACCGCCAGGTGAACATCTGGGGGGTGCTCCCGCTGACCGGCCGGACGCTCGCCCTGCTGATCGCGTTCGCGACGGTGCTCTACGCCATCGCGAGGGGGCTCGCCCCGTTCGTGCCGCACCTCATCGCGATCGCCATCGCCTGGGTGCAGGCGCGCGGTCTCGGCCGGCTGAGGTTCGGCTCGCAGGCCCGGCGATGGTGGGCGGAGCGCGGGGCGCGGCGCCGCGCGAAGCACCTCAAGGTCGTGCGCAAGGACGGCCCGGGCGACCGGCCGCGCTGGCTGAACTAATCTCGACGGCCGATCGCGAATCGGAAACACCCGCGCGTATCGCAGGTGCGTGCTTCGACTTCGCGCCCGCTGCGCGGGCGCTACGCTCAGCACGAACGGGTCCTGGTGATCCCGAATCACGAACTGTCGTGTAGATCCGGTCCTGCGTCAGGTCAGCTCACGGAGACCTGGCGCACGGCGGAGCGGTAGACCCAGATCCGTCCGGTGTTGGTGCGGGTGTCGGCCGGGATCATGAAGAAGCCGACGCCGGTCTCCCGGTAGTCGGGGCTGAACCCCGCCACCTGACGCCCGTCGCGGAACGTGACCCGGACCTTCTTCCCCTCCGGCACGGGTGCCTTCTCACCCGGCCCGAGCATGAAGAAGATCGCCTTGACCTTCTCCGAGGGCACGGCCTCCGGGGCCGCGCCGGGCTGGGGGACGAGCCCCAGCGCCCCGGCGTCGAGGTCGACGTCCTCGAGGAGGCCGCGCTTCACCTGCCCCTCGAGCGTGTGCACGACGACGCGGTGCGAGCCCGGGAGATGGTAGTCGGGGGCGGCCGGGGCCTCGCTCGCGGCCGGTGCAGGGGGCCCTTCGGGCTCGGCAGGCCTCGCCGGCCTGGGCGGACCCGCGGAGACCGGAGCCGCGGGAGCGGCCGCGGACGGCGGAAGGGGAGCGGCGGCCGCGAGGGGTGCCGGTGGGATCGCCGCCGGCGAAGGTCGCCCCGCGGGCGGGGGGGGCGGAGCCGGCGGCGCCGGGACGAGCACGGCGGCCGGCTCGGCGGACACCTCCTCGACCGGGATCTCCTCGAGGATCTCCTCGCCGTCGATCGTCGGGATGTCTTCGTCGGCGGCGGCCTCCACGGTCTCGGGGGCCGGGGCGGGCGACTCGACCTCGAGCGCAGGTTCCGCCGGCGCGCCGAGGTCCATGGGCGGGACGCCGGCTCCTCCCGGCTCCTCGAACGAGGCCTCGGCCACCGCCGCGGAGGCGGGGGCGACGGCGGCGCCGATGAAGGCGGCCTCCTCCTCCGACACACCCTGGGAGAAGTCGGGCTGCGAGAAGTCCAGCGCCGGAGCGTCGGCCGGGGGGAAGGCCTCCGGCCCGGTGTCGACTTCCACGGAGAAATCGTCCGCGGCGACGGCCGGCTGCCGGGCGAGCTCCGCCTGCTCTGCGAGGTCGGCGCCCAGGGGCCCGAGCTCGCCGAGCGCGTCCTCGGGGACGGGGCCTCCGGCCCCGACAGCCTCGTCGAAGACCTCGGGGGGAGCGTTCGCCGCACCGGGCGCGGCGAAGGTCGCCGTGACCTCCTCGAGGACCGGTGCGCTCTCCCACGGCGGCGCCGGCGCGCCGCCGGCCCACTCCGGCGCGGCCGCCTCGGCGGTGGCGTCGAACGAGCCGCCAGAGGCGAGCTCGAACCCCTCCTCCAGGACGTTCTCCGGGGGCAAGCCGGGGGTCGCCTCCGGCTCCATCGACTGCGCCGCCTGGAAATCGGCGCCCTCCTGCGGGAGGTCGGCGGGCGCGGCCTCCGCGAGGCGGGCGTCGAAGCCGGCGGTGTCGTCGTACTCGCCCACCCTGCCGCCGAACCCCTCGGGCATCTCGCCGGGGGTGATGGCGGCGGCGGCGGCCGGGTCGAAGGGGAGCAGCGACTCGAGATCGGAGTCCTCGCCCACCGGTGCCACCTCGGCCCCGCCCGGCGCAGCCCCCGGGGCACCCTCGGCGAACCAGCCCTCGGGCGGCAGCTCGGTCGCGTCGGCGGGAGCTCCCTCCAGCGCCGCCACCGGCTCTGCGAGGAGGTCGGCCTCCGCCAGCGGCTCCGCCGCCTCGGGATAGCCCTGGGCGCCTGCCTCCGGGGAGGCGTTCGGGTCGTAGGCCTGCGCCGCCGCACCGGGGGCGTCCGCGTCGTATGCCGCGCCCTCTTCCGAGGCCCCGGGCTCCTGGGCCTGCGCGGCGTCCCAGGGCGCCGCGCCCTGGTCGGCGGGCGCGGCTTCGCCGTACGGCTGCGCACCCGGCTCGTAGCCCAGCGCGGCGGCCTCGGGCGCGTCGGGATCGTACGGCGCGTTGGGATCCCACGCGGCCTGCGCGTTCGGATCGTGGGCCTGGGCGGCGGCGTCGTACGGCGCGTTCGGGTCCCACGCGGCGTTCACGCCCTCCGAAGCCGCTCCGGCCTCCCACGGCGCGTTCGGATCCCACGGCTGCTGGGCCTCGTCCGCCGCGGCGCCGCCGTAGGGCGGCTCGGCGGCCTCGGGCGAGAGCGAGGAGGGCTCGAAGAGCGCGTCCTGCTGCGGCGGAGCCTCGAGCGGCGCGAAGGGCTCGGCGTCGTAGACCGCCTCGAGCGCGTCCGTCGCGGACGGCTCCGCGGCCTCCGCCTCCGGCTCCGGCGGAACCGGCGCAGGCGGCGGCCGGTTCCGCAGGCCCGCCGGCAGGAGTGAATCGCGGAGCTGAGCGGCCGCGGCGTCGACGTCGAAGCCGGGCTGGGGCGGGGCCGCGCTCGCCTCGGGGCCGACGAGATCGCGAAGGAGCGCGTAGCGCGTCTCCTCCGCGGGCGTGAGACGTCCGGCGCTCCGCTTCTTGTCGAGGGACCGGAACTCCTTCATCACGCTGCGCTGATCGGCCATGAGGTAACCGGTGGAGGGGCGAAGGGCCCCGCAGACCCCCGCGGAACGGTGGAATGATACCGCGAGCCCGCACCCCGACAAAGGCGGCGTCCTCTTGATTTCCCGAGGCCGCGCAGCCTTGTATGGCGCCGAGATGCCCCCGTCGAAGCCCCTCCCCGTGGTGTCGGCCCCTGCGCGCTTCCTTCCCGCCTCGAAGGAGGAGGTGCTGGCGCGCGGGTGGAAGGATCTCGACGTCCTCCTCGTCACCGGCGACGCCTACGTCGATCACCCGAGCTTCGGCGCAGCGGTGATCGGCCGCGTGCTCGAGGCGGCGGGCTACCGTGTGGGTGTCGTGGCGCAGCCCGACTGGCGCTCGTCCGCCGATATCGCGCGGCTCGGGCGCCCGAGGCTCTTCGCGGGCGTCACCTCCGGGGCCATGGACTCGATGGTGAACCACTACACCGCGCACAAGCGGCGGAGATCGGACGACGCCTACACGCCCGGCGGCGCTGCGGGGCGCCGCCCGGACCGCGCCACCAGCGTGTACGCGCGCCTGGTGCGGGAGGCCTTCGGGCCGACCCTGCCGGTGGTCATCGGGGGCATCGAGGCGTCGCTCCGGCGCATCGCGCACTACGACTACTGGGACGACCGGATCCTCCCCTCGATCCTCCTCCCGTCGGGCGCCGACCTCCTCGTGTACGGGCAGGGCGAGAAGGCGATCCTGGAGATCGCGCGCCGGCTCGCCTCGGGGGAGGACATCTGCGGCCTGGTGGACGTGCCGGGCACGGCCCTCTCTGTGAAGGACCTCGCGCTCGCCGCGCTCGGGGGCCGGAGCCGGAAGGTCCTCGAGCTCCCCGCCTACGAGGAGATCGCGGTCGACCGGCGCCGCTTCGCGGAGTTCAGCCGCCTCTACCACCTCGAGCACAACGCCGACAACGCGCGGATCCTGGTGCAGCGCCACGGCCGCGGCGAGCGGGCACGCCACGTCGTGGTGAACGAGCCGATGCCGGCGCCGACGACCGAGGAGCTCGACCGCATCGCGGAGCTGCCCTACGTGCGCGAGGCGCACCCGTCGTACGGCGGGGCGCACATCCCCGCGCTCGAGCAGATCCGCTGGTCGATCCAGATCCTGCGCGGCTGCGCGGCGGGGTGCGCCTTCTGCTGCATCACCGAGCACCAGGGGCGCGACGTGGTGTCCCGCTCCGAGGCGAGCGTGCTCCGGGAGCTGGCGGCGCTCGCCTCGAAGGAGAGCTTCCGCGGCACCATCACGGATCTCGGCGGCGCGACCGCGAACATGTGGCGGATGACCTGCACGAGCGCGGAGGCCCACGCGGTGTGCCGCCGGGCGTCCTGCCTGTACCCCTCCGTGTGCAAGTTCTTCGAGGTGGACCACGGGCCGCTGGTGCAGCTCTACGAGAAGGCGCGCGAGGTGAAGGGCGTGAAGCACCTCTTCGTCGGCTCGGGCGTGCGCTACGACCTCGCGCAGGCGGACCTCGTGAACGGCGAGCGTTATCTGAAGACGCTGGTGCAGCGCCACGTCTCGGGCCAGCTCAAGGTCGCGCCGGAGCACGTGTGCGAGCCGGTCCTGCGCGTCATGAAGAAGCCCGGCGTCGAGAGCTTCGAGCGGTTCAGGAGGGACTTCGCGCGCTGGTCGCGCGAGGCGGGGAAGGAGCAGTACCTGGTGCCGTACTTCATCTCGTCGCACCCGGGCGCCTCGCTCGAGGAGGCGGCGGATCTCATGGAGTACCTCCAGCGGAACCGGTGGAAGCCGCAGCAGGTGCAGGACTTCATGCCGACGCCCATGACGCTCGCCTCGGACATCTTCTGGTCGGGGGTGCATCCCATGACCGGCGAGCCCGTGTACGTGACGCGCGACATGGAGGAGAAGCGCATGCAGAAGGCGCTCCTCCGCTGGGGCGATCCGGCGAACCGGCCGCTCATCGAGAAGGCGCTCCGGAAGATCGGCCGGCTCCGGCCGGGGGAGCGGCTCGGCGGCACGACGCGGCGCGCCCGGACGCGCCGCCGCCCGGCGGGGCGGTGACAACGCGGGGCGGGCTGCGCTAGCCTCCCGGCCCGCCCATGGACGAGAAGACGCGCAAGGCACGGCACGAGCGCCTCTGGCGGGCCGATCACCGCCACCTCTGGCACCCGTTCACGCAGATGTCGGACTGGCTCCGCGAGGAGCCGCTCATCGTGGACGCGGCGGAGGGATCGTACCTCGTCGACACGCTCGGGAACCGCTATCTCGACGGGGTCTCGTCGCTCTGGTGCAACGTCCACGGTCACCGGGTCCCCGAGATCGACCAGGCGATCGCGGCGCAGCTCGGGCGGGTCGCCCACTCGACGCTGCTCGGCCTCGCCTCGACGGCGTCCATCGAGTGCGCGGAGGAGCTCGCCCGGGTCGTCCCGCCTGGCCTCACCCGCGTCTTCTTCTCGGACGCGGGTGCCACCGCCGTCGAGATCGCCCTCAAGATGGCGTTCCAGCACCACCAGCTCCGCGGCGACGTCGAGCGCACCGAGTTCGTGGCGCTCCGCGGCGGCTACCACGGCGACACCATCGGCGCGGTCTCGCTCGGCGGCATCGACCTCTTCCACCGGATCTTCGAGCCGCTCCTCTTCGGCGTGCACCACGCGCCCCAGCCGTACTGCTACCGCTGCCCGCTCGCGAAGGCCTGGCCGGAGTGCGGCATGGCCTGCGCGGACGAGGTGGAGAAGATCTTCGCGGCGCGGCCGGGCAAGATCGCCGCGCTCGTGCTGGAGCCCGTCATGCAGGGCGCCGACGGGATGATCGCGCAGCCCCCCGGCTACGTCCGGCGCATGCGCGAGCTCTGCGACCGGCACGGTGCGCTCCTCGTCTGCGACGAGGTGGCGACCGGCTTCGGCCGCACCGGGACCCTGTTCGCGGTGGAGCAGGAGGGCGTCCTCCCCGACATCCTCACCGTGGCGAAGGGGATCACGGGCGGCTACCTGCCGCTCGCCGCGACGGTGACCACGGAGCGGATCTTCGAGTCGTTCCTCGGGGCCTACGAGGAGAAGCGGACCTTCTTCCACGGCCACACCTACGCCGGGAACCCGCTCGCCTGCGCCGCGGCGACGGCCTCCATCCGGCTCCTGCGCGAGCGGCGGGTGGTGGAGGGGCTCCCCGCGAAGATCGCCGCGCTCTCCCGGGCGCTCGAGCCGGCGGCGCGGATGGCGCACGTGGGCGAGGTCCGCCAGCGGGGCCTCATGGTCGGCATCGAGCTGGTGGCCGACCGCGAGACCCGGGCGGAATACGCGTACGGCCTCCGCGCCGGTCACCAGGTCATCCTGGAGGCCCGGAGGCTGGGCGCGATCCTGCGGCCGCTCGGGAACGTGGTGGTGCTGCTGCCGCCGCTCGCGCTCGGGGCCGCGGAGCTGGAGGCGCTCGCCGGGATCGCGCTCGCGTCGATCGAGAAGGTGACCGCGCGGCTCTGATCGCGAGGACCGGCCATGCGAGGGCTCTTCGTCACCGCCACGGACACGGGCGTCGGGAAGACCGAGGTGACCTGCGCCCTCGTCGCGAGCGCCCGGGCCGGCGGGCTCGACGCGGTGGCCCTGAAGCCTGCGCAGTCGGGGGCCGTCCCCGGGGAGCCCTCGGACGCCGAGCGCCTCCTCGCCGCGTCAGGAGGGGTGGAGCCGCTCGACGCCGTCTGCCCGTACGCCTTCGCGCCGCCGCTCGCCCCCGCCGTCGCCGCGCGCGTGGAGGGGCGGGAGATCTCCTTCGAGCGGATCGTGGAGGCCGCCCGCGCGCTCGGGGCGCGGCACGAGGCGGTCCTGGTGGAAGGGGCGGGCGGGCTCCTCGTCCCGCTCACCGACGGCGAGACCTACGCCGAGCTGGCCCAGGTGCTCGAGCTGCCGGTGCTCGTCGTCGCCCGCGCCGGCCTGGGGACGGTGAACCACACCTCGCTCACGGTCGAGGCGCTCCGCCGCCGCGGGCTCGAGATCGCGGGGATCGTGCTGAACCGCGCCTCCGCCGGCGACGATCCGTCGGTGCCGTACAACGCCGGCGAGATCGCGCGCCTCACGGGGATCGCACCCGCGGTGATCCTGCCCTTCGTCGCCGATATCGAGACGCGCGCGGCGACGCTGCGATCCATGCTCGCCGGAAAGATCCAGTTTTAGACGGCCCGAGCGAAAAATGGATCGATGCGCGGATCGATCCTAGAGATCGCGGCGTGGCGAACGTCGTCGATCTCACCCTCGTCTCCAAGGCCCGGCGGATCCTGAAGGCGCTCCTCGAGGATCGCGGCCTCGGGTTCTTCCTCGTGGCGTCGTCGCGGTCGCCGAAGCTCGACCCCCGCAGGATCGCGTGGGTGGTGGAGGCCGCCCGCCGCAAGGTGGGCCGCCGCGCGCGCAACGACCCGAACGCGCTCTCCCGCACGCGGCGCGTGGTCCGCAGGGAGCTCATCCGCCTGCTCTCCGAGGCGATGGTGCAGGCGGGGCTGTGAAGGGGGCCCGAGCGGCCTTCGCGCTCGGGGAGGAGCCTGCGCCCGCCGCCCCCGGGGCTCCCGGCCGCCGTGACCGCCGCGCCTACCCGCTCTTCCCGCTCGTCCGCTGCACGAAGCGGAAGCGGAGATCGGTGAGCAGGTTCTCCATGAACCGCTCCTCCTCGGGCGTGAGGTTCCCCTTCGTCTTCTCCGCGAGCATGGCGAGGATGTCTATGGTCTGCTTCGCGAGGGGCAGGTTAGGCGTCACCGGCTCGCCGGTCTCGGGGTGCGGCGCGTCGCCGAGGTGCACCATCGCCGAGGACCCGAGCGACAGGACGAAGGTGTAGAAGTCGATCGGCCCCGTGCTCTCGTCTGCCTTGCCCATGGCGCCTCCCGCTCCTGCCCGCCGTCAGTCGATCCCGAAGGCGATCCGCTCCGCCGCGTAGCCGCGCTGGACCAGGAGCACGAGCTCGCCCGAGCGGCGCGCGCGCGAGGCGGCCCGGCGGAACTCGGACAGCGTGCTCACCTCGGTCGAGTTCACCTCGCGCACGAGGTCACCCGCCTGCAGCCCGAGCCGGGCGGCGGGAGAGCCGCGCGACACCGTCTTCACGACCACGAGCGCCCCGCCCTGCACGCGCTCCTCGCCGAGGACGAGGCCGGTCCGCCGCGCCACGAGCTCGGACACGCGCTCGGGCGAGAGCTCGACCGCGCCCACCTGGGTCTGGATCCGGCTCCCGGCGCGCGAGAGCTCGAGGCGCGCGGCCGTGCCGATGGCGAGGTCGCGCACCCGGAAGCGGAACTCCTCCGCGTTCTGGGGCGGGAAGCCCTGCACCGAGTCGACGACGTCGCCCTTCTTGACCCCGGCGCGCTCGGCGGGCGAGCCGGGATCGACGCCGGTCACCACCACGCCGCCGGAGGTGTCGGTGCGTCCGTCCTTCGCCGGCAGGTCGTCCACCGTGATCCCGACGTAGCCCTCGCGGACCGCGCCGTGGGCGATGAGGTCCTCCGCGACGCGGCGGGCGCGGTCTATGGGGATGGCGAAGCCGATGCCGGCGTTGCGATCGCCGAGGATGGCGGTGTTCACGCCCACCAGCCGGCCCTCGATGTCGAGGAGCGCGCCGCCCGAGTTGCCGGGGTTGATCGACGCGTCGGTCTGGACGAAGTCGAAGAGCATCCGGTCGCCGGCCTTGAAGCTGCGGTGCACGGCGGAGACCACGCCGGTGGTGACGGTGTGGGAGAGGCCGAACGGGTTGCCGATGGCGATCACCGTCTCGCCGATGAGGAGCCCGTCGGAGCTCCCCAGGGTGGCGTACGGCAGCTTCTCCTTGGTGTCGAGCCGGAGCACCGCCAGATCCGACGACGGGTCCGTGCCCACCACCTTGGCGAGGAGCTCGCGCCCGTCGAGGAGGCCCACCCGGAAGCGCGTCCCGCGCTCGACCACGTGGTTGTTGGTGAGGACCCAGCCGTCCGGCGAGACGATGACGCCCGAGCCGAGCGAGGTGACGGCGTAGCCGCGCCGCGTGCGCGGGCGCTCGAACAGCTCGCCGAAGAGCAGCTCCGCCATCGAGCCCTGGCGGCGCTCGCGGATGCGGACGAGCTCCTCCGCGGCGACGTTCACGACCGCGCCGCGGACCTTCTCCACGGCCGCCACGACCGGCGTGCGGCGGGCGGGAGAGGGACGCTCGTCTGGACGGGGGAGGACCGCGCCGGCGGGCGCGGCGAGGACCACCAGCGCCGCTGCGAGGGCGAGGGCCGCGACCCGGGCGCTTCCCCGGACGCGGCGGCCCCTACGCGGCGCCCTCGTCATCGCCGTCGTCGTCGTCGAGGTCCTCGCCCTCGATCGACGCCTCGACCGGAGCCGCCTTCTCGGCGAGGTCGGGGAGGCTCTTGATGTGCTTCTCGTAGTCCTTCTCGTCGACGATGCCCTTCCTCACGTAGCGGTGCACCACGCGCTTGTCGATCGTCTTGTTCTCGTGCGGGTCGGCCATGGGTCCCTCGGGGAGGCCGGCAAAGTATGCGGTGCCTTGCGGGGCCGTCAAGCGCGTGCTACCCGAACCCCGATGCCGAACCTCCCACGGCGCGCACGCCTCCGGGGGATCTACGCCCTCGTGAGGTCGCTCGAGCAGGCGCGCGCCGTGCTCGACGGCGGCGCGCGGGTGGTGCAGGTGCGGGTGAAGGACGCGCCCGCCGGGGAGGTGCTCGACCTCGCCCGCGGCGTGGTGAGCCTCGCGAAGGACCGGGCGCTCGTCATCGTGAACGACCGCGTGGACCTCGCGCTCCTCTCCGGCGCCGACGGCGTCCACCTCGGGGACGAGGACCTGCCGGTCCCGGAGGCCCGCCGCCTCCTCGGCCCCGAGCTCCTCGTCGGGCGCACCTGCCGCACGCTCGAGGAGGCCCTGGCCGCGCTCGCGGCCGGCGCGGATCACGTGGGGTACGGGCCGGTGTTCGCCTCGCGCACCAAGCCGCTCGCCGTCCCGCCTCGCGGCGTCGGCGCGCTCTCCGAGGTCTGCGCCCGGCTCGGCGCGCCGGTCGTGGCGATCAGCGGGATCGGCCTCTCGAACGTCGCCGACGTCGCTCGCGCCGGCGCCGCCTGCGCCGCGGTGGTGGAGGCGATCTTCGGCGCGGGAGACCCCCGGGAGAACGCCGCCCGCCTCGCCGCCGCCTTCGAGCTCGGCGAGGCCGCTGCGGGCGGCACCGGGCGGGGGGTGCGGACGTGACCCCGCGGCCCCGCATCGGCCTCACCCTCGACGCGGACGACAGCGGCGGCCGCTACGAGCTCAAGGCGAGCTACGTCGACGCGGTGATCGCCGCGGGGGGCCTGCCCATCCTGCTGCCCCACGCGCAGGACGCCGCGGCTGCGTATCTGGCCCTCCTCGACGGGCTCGTCCTGACGGGCGGTGCGTTCGACGTCCCGCCCGAGCTCTACGGCGAGGCGCGCCGCGCGAGCTGCGGGCTCTCGAAGCCCGCGCGGACGGCCTTCGAGAAGGACCTCCTCGAGGCCGCGCTCGCGTCGCGCCTGCCGGTGCTCGGGGTGTGCGGCGGCATGCAGCTCCTGAACGTGGTGCGCGGCGGGACGCTGTACCAGGACCTCGCGGCGGACGCGGGGCTCACGGGCCACGAGCAGCCGGCGCCGAAGGACGTGCCCTCCCACGAGGCCCTGGTCGCGGGAGGGACGCACCTCGCCGCGCTCGTCGGCCCCGGGCCGCTCCCCGTGAACTCGACGCACCACCAGGCGGTGAAGGACCCCGGGCAGGGCGTCCTCGTGGCGGCGCGCGCGCCGGACGGCGTGATCGAGGCGATCGAGCTCCCGGACCTGCCCTTCGCCCTCGGCGTGCAGTGGCATCCCGAGGCCGTGGTGCGCCACGACGCCCGCCACCTCGCGCTCTACCGCGGCCTCGTCCAGGCGGCGCGGGACGGGCGGCGATGACCGGGCGTCGGGCCCGGGGGGGCGCGGGCCGAAGGCGAGCGTCCGCCCGGCAAGCGGCGAGCGGAGGGGTAGCCGGATGAGGCTGCCCCGGAGCGAGCGGGGG
>Ga0153916_10004015_pt1 | contig 11060 bp, 15 predicted proteins | sample Opewatmetagenome_FD_109642 | JGI IMG/M metagenome (GOLD analysis project Ga0153916, IMG submission 109642) | Freshwater wetland microbial communities from Ohio, USA - Open water 3 Core 3 Depth 4 metaG | ecosystem: Environmental > Aquatic > Freshwater > Wetlands | place: USA: Ohio, Lake Erie...
CATCGGGCCGGCATCCGGGTCGTCCTCGTCACGGGAGACTACGGCTTGACGGCCGAGAGCATCGCCCGGCGGATCGGGATCATCCGCGGCGACGTTCGGCTGGTGACCGGAACTGAGCTCGACGCGATGTCCGACGAGGCGCTCGGCCGGACGCTCGCCGAGGAGGTCGTCTTCGCGAGGGTGTCGCCCGAGCACAAGCTGCGGGTCGTTGCCGCGCTCCAGGCGCTCGGCCACGTCGTCGCCGTGACGGGCGACGGCGTCAACGACGCACCCGCCCTCAAGAAGGCTGACATCGGCGTCGCGATGGGGCTGGCCGGCACCGACGTGGCCAAGGAAGCGGCCGACATGATCCTTACCGACGACAACTTCGCCTCGATCGTCAACGCGGTCGAGGAGGGGCGGGGCGTCTACGCGGCGATCAGGAAATTCGTCGGCTACATCTTCACGAGCAACGCCCCGGAGGCCTGGCCGTTCATCCTGTTCGCGTTCAGTGGCGGGCGGATCCCCGTCGCGCTGCCGGTCATGCAGATCCTCGCCATCGACCTCGGCACCGACATGGCCCCGGCGCTCGCCCTCGGTTCCGAGCCTCCTGAGCCCGGGATCATGGACCGGCCGCCGCGGTCGCTGCACGACCACGTCATCACCGGTGGGCTGCTGGTCCGCTCCCTGGTCTATCTCGGGACGATCCAGAGCCTGGCCGCGCTGGCCGCGTTCTTCCTCCTGTTCTGGACGAGCGGCTTCGCCGGCCGGTGGCTCGATCTGCCGGCCTCCGGGCCTGTCTATGAAGCCGCCACCGCGATGACCCTCGCGTCGATCGTCATGACCCAGGTTGGCAACCTGTTCGCGCACCGGACCGAGCGGATCTCTGTGCTCAGCCTCGGGTGGCGTCGCTTGCTCGGGAACCCGCTGGTCTGGCTGGGCATCGGCGCGGAGCTTGCCCTCGTCGTGCTGCTCGTCTATGCGCCGCTCGCGAACGAGGTGTTCGGGACGGCCCCGTTCGCACCCAGCTACTGGCTCTTCCTCGTTGCCTGGGTGCCGGCCCTGCTCGTCGCCGACGAGCTGCGGAAGGCGATGGTTCGGCGGCGTGAGCGGTCTCGCCCGGCGCGCCCGACAAGGACCGCACCATGGATACGGTCCGTGGGGACCGGCGGAGGTGAACGATGAGATTCTGCGTGATCGGTTGTGGTCGCTGGGGCGCGCAGCTCGCACGAACGCTCGTCGAGCGCGGACACGACGTGTCGATTGTCGACGTCAAAGCGGACGCGTTCGAGCGTCTCGGCACCGGGTTCCCCGGCGAACGCATCGTTGGCAGCGGTCTCGACCGCGACGTGCTCGTCCAGGCGGGCGTCGAGCGCGCCAGTGGGCTGGCCGCCGTTACGTTCAGCGACGAGATCAACGTGGCCGTCACCCGCGCGGCGCGCGAGGTGTTCCACGTCCCAAAGGTCGTGGCGCGGCTCTACGAGCCGCAGAAAGCCCACATCTACCGGCGCCTCGGGATCGAGACCATCTCGACGATCGACTGGGGCGTCCATCGGATCGCCGACCTGCTCGCGTATTCGAGCCTCGAGGTGAGCGTCAGCATCGGCCACGGCGGGGTCGACCTCGTCGAGGTGGAGATTCCGCGGTTGCTCGCAGGTCGGACGGTCTCCGAGCTCACGATACCCGGCGAGGCGCACGTTGTCGCGCTGAGCCGAGCTGGCCGGACCTTCCTGCCGACCGAGGGCACGATCCTCGACGTCGGCGACCGCGTCCATCTCGTGCTCGTCCCGGCATCGGTCGGTCGCCTCCGGCGGCTGCTCGGCATCGACTGATCGGGCGAGCGAATCGCCGAAGGAGGCATGTGATGGACGTCATCATCGCCGGTGGGGGCCGGGTCGGGAGGTATCTCGCTGCGATGCTCATCGCGCGCGGCGACCGGGTCAGGGTCATCGAGGAACGGGCCGCGCTCGTCGCCCGCCTCGAGCGGCAGCTGCCGGTCGATGTCGTGGTGGCCGGTAGCCCGGCCGACCCTGCGGTGCTCGGCGCGGCCGGCGCGCGGACGGCCCAGGTCGTCGCGGCTGTCACCGACACCGACGAGGCGAACGTCGTCATCGCCGGCCTCGCCCGATTCGAGTTTGCGGTGCCGCGCACGATCGCCCGGGTGAACGAGTCGAGCCATGCGTGGATGTTCACGCCAGCCATGGGGGTGGACGTCGCCCTCGACCAGGCCGACATCATCGGCCACCTGATCGCCGAGGAGATGTCGCTCGGCGACATGATGACGCTGCTCAAACTGCGCAAAGGTCTCTTCTCGCTCGTCGAGGAGAAGGTCGACCCATCGTCTGCGGCGTCCGGCCGTGCGGTCTCCGACCTCGATCTGCCGGATGAGTGCGCGCTTGCGGCGATCATCCGCAAGGGTGAGCTGCTGATCCCACACCACGACACGATCCTGCAGGCAGCCGACGAGGTACTCGCCGTGGTCCACGCGGATGCGCTCGCCCGCCTGTCTGCCCTCCTCGGACCGGGTCCCAGCGCGAAGGTCGTGCCGATGCCGTAGGCGGCTCGCGCACGACGATCGCTCTCTCTCGAGGCCGCCGTATTCAGCCCGCCTGGCGCACGAGATCAGGCGTGCGTCGGGACCGGGCTCATCGCCGGCAGGAGCTCGTCCCCTTCGGTCACCGTGGCGGCCCGTCGGTGTCGCAACTTCGCGAGCAGATCCACGAGGACGATCGCACCACCAGCCAGGAAGGCGAGGTCGCCGGGCAGCCGCAGCCACTGGAAGGCGATCACCCCGTCGTAGAACGCGAGGCTTCGGGCGTACGCGAAGCCCTGGTCGATGGTTGCCGCCAGTTGTGCGATCCCAACGGGCAGCAGGTTGAGCACCAGCCAGAGCACGATGGAGACGTTGAACAGGAGGAGCGCACGGAGCGGCCACCGGTCGCTCCAATGTCCGGCCGGCACCATCCCACGGACCGCCAGGTAGAGGAGCCCGAGGGCGAGCAGTCCGAAGGCGCCGAACATGCTGGCGTGCCCGTGGGCCGAGGTGAGGAACGAGCCGTGCTCGAAGTAGCTCACGATCGGCGGGTTGATGATCCCGCCGAGCACACCGGCTCCGAAGAAGTTCCAGGCGGAGGCCGCGACGAAGAAGGAGAACGCGGTGCGCTGCGGGAACTGCTCACCCGCGGCCCGGATCGCGCGGTACTCGCCCAGGGCCCGGATGACCAGAAGCCCGAGCGGGATCACCTCGAGGATCCCGAACAGGGCACCCAGCGCCAGCCACATCGCCGGCTCGCCCGCCCAGTAGAAGTGATGGCCGGTGCCGATGAGCCCGGCGCCGAAGATCAGGATCAGCTCGAAGTAGACGACCCGTTCCACCAGCCGTCGTGACAGGAGGCCCATCCGCATCAACGCCCACCCGACGGCCGCGACCGTGAAGAATTCGAAGGTGTTCTCCACCCACATGTGGACAACCCACCAGCGCCAGTAGTCCGTGATGGTGGGGCTCGGGTTGATGTCGTTGAGCGGGATCATCCCGAAGGCATAGACGAGGCCGATCGCCGCGCCGCTGTAGAGGAGCAGACCCTCGACGCTGCCGAAGGTTCGGAACCGTCGAAGCCCCGGCCAGAAGGCCCGGGCGAGCACCGCCGCCCACAGCAGGAGACCGCCGAACAGCGCGATCTGGAAGAGCCGCCCGAGCTGGATGTACTCGAGGCCCTGATTGCCGATCCAGAACCAGGCGGCCCCGAGGTCGACCTTCACGCCGAGCCACAGCCCGATCGAGGAGGCCACGACGACCGCCACGACCGCCACGAGCAGCACGTTGGCGAGGAGACGCTGATGACGCGGCTCGCGACCGCCGATGAGCGGCGCGAGATAGAGGCCGGCGCCCAGCCAGGCGGCGGCGATCCAGGCGATCGCCAGCTGCAGGTGCCAGCCCTTCAGGATGTTGAACGGCAGGACTCCGGTCAGGTCGATTCCGAGGAACCCGGTCCGCTCGGCGTAGTAGTGGGCCATCAGCGCGCCCAGGAGCCCCTGGACGATCAGGAGCAGCGGAACCAGCACGAACCAGCTGGCGGTCGAGCGCTGGCTCGGCGTCAGCGGCGCGTCTGTCGGCGCCGACCCCACCAGCGGCACGGTCGGCGTCTCGAGAGCCGCCGCCCGCCCCGGGAAGATATGTCGATAGACGAGATAGGTGGCGGCGCCGATCACGATCAGCGCGGCCAGGGAGAACCAGGTCCATGTCCACATCTCGGCGGTCGGTTCGTTGCCGACGGCCGGCTCATACGGCCAGTTGTTCGTGTAGGACGCCGTCTCACCCGGTCGATTGGCGACGGTCGTCCAGGCGGTCCATCCCAGGAAGGCCGTCAACTGGTCTGCCTCGCTCGCGTTTCGAACCGTCCCCGACGGCAGTCCGAGGTTCGGGTCGCCGCTGATGAACAGCAGGCGATCGTGCTCGACGATCGCCTGATGAGCGGCCACCTGGGTGGCCGTGAGCGTGAGCACGCCGTTCTCGTATCGGTTGGTCTTGAGCTCGCCGATGACGGCGGTGTCCACCCTCGTCCGTTGCACCGGCGTCAGTGAGGCGTAGTCGGTCCCGTTCGCGGCCTGCGCCTCCGACTCGTGAAGGCTCGTGCTGGCGCGATCGAGGTAGTCGGTCGTCCAATCGGGCCCGAAGTACGCGCCATTGCCGTACAGCGAGCCGAAGTCCATCAGGTCGGTGCGCTGGAAGACGGCCTTGCCCGCCACGATGTCGGCCCGCGTGTAGACGGTCGCTCCGTTGGGGTCGACGACGCGATCGGGAATGGGCGGCGCGCCCTCGTATGCGGCAACCGTCCCGTAGATGAGGACACCGATCCCTGCAGCCAGGGCGGCGAAGAGTGCCCAGCGCAGCAGGCGATCGAGGGGTCCGCTTGGTTCGTCCTCGTGCCGTCGAACGAGATCCGAAGCACGCGTCATCGCCTGGACCCTCCCAACTGACGCCTCACCCAGGGCGTGTATACGCCCATCGCGGGGCCTCGCGTGAGTGCCAGAACGCCCGTTTGCCGCGTTGTCACCGGTCGACGGCCTCTCTCGTCTCGGTTCTCCGGCGTCGCTCCGCGACCGTATTTATCTGTCACTTGCGCAACTATGCAAATAGCGATACAGTCGTGACATGACGACGGGCCCAGGCCAGCCGGACGCGACGGCCACGAACGGACGACGCGACCCGGAGCATTACCGGCTCCACGCGGAGATCTGCAAGGTCCTCACGGACCCGAAGCGCCTGATGCTCCTCGACGCTCTGCGCGGAAGCGAGCGTTCGGTCGGAGAGCTGGCCGACGCGATCGGCGTCGCGCTCCCCAACGCCAGCCAGCACCTGGCGGTGCTTCGTGCCGCCGGCCTCGTGGACGCGAAGCGAACGGGCACGATCGTCCGCTATCGGCTCGCGGAACCGGCGATCGTCGAGGCCTGCGACGTCATCGACCGCATCGTCAGCCGACGGATGTCCCATCAAGTGGATCGTCCCGCCGCACACGCCCTGACCACAGCTACCTCGAGGTGACCATGCCGACGCTCAGCAAATTCACGTTCGGAACGCGGATCCATGCACCCATGTCGCAGGCCCGCCAGCGGGTCGAGGCAGCGCTCAAGGCCGAGGGCTTCGGCGTCCTGACCGAGATCGACGTCCAGGCCACGATGAAAGCGAAGCTCGGGCTCGACCTCGCCCCGTACGTCATCCTCGGAGCGTGCAATCCGCCGCTGGCGCATCGCGCGCTGGAGGCAGATCCATCGGTTGGCGCCCTGCTGCCGTGCAACGTCGTCCTTCGCGACGACGGCGGGGAGACGATCGTCGAGGCGATGGATCCGCTGGCCGTGCTCGGGATCGTGGATGACCCGGCGATCAGGCCGGTCGCCGCGGAAGCGCGGGAGCGACTCGAGCGGGCGATCGCCACCCTGGAGACCGAGGCATGAGCGCAGACGCTCGCCGCCATCGCGTCCTCGTGTTCACGACGCCCACCTGTCCCTGGTGCAACCGTGCGAAGAGCTACCTGCGCGGCCAGGGCGTCGCGTTCCGGGAGGTCGACGTCAGCCGCGATCCGGCGGCGGCCCGCGATCTGGTCCGTCGGACCGGCCAGATGGGGGTTCCCGTCATCGAGATCGACGGCCGTCCGATCGTCGGTTTCGACCAGGCTCGCATCGATGCGCTGCTGGGCCTGTCAGCCAGGCAAGCGGTCCACTGAGTATCCACTCGATCGAGGAGGTCCCTTCCATGTTCGATCAGCTCCAGCCGCTCGGCAGCCGCGTGCTCGTGCGCGTCCAGGTCGAGGAGAACGTCACGCGGAGCGGGCTGTACATGCCCGATACGGCCAAGGAGAAGCCGCAACGTGGCGAGGTGGTCGCGATCGGCGACGACACCGACACGATCAAGGTCGCGGTCGGCGATCGCGTTCTCTTCCCGAAGTACACGGGCACCGAGGTCCGGCTCGACGACGCGGACCATCTGATCATCGAGAGCGCGGACCTGCTCGCGATCCTGCGGGAGCCGCCCGCCAGCGTCGCCTCCGCCGCCTGATCGGAGGAGGTCGCCGACATGAGTGTCAAGACAGCCAGTGTCGTCCTCGATGGCACGGGTCTGCGCTTCGAGGCCAGGACGGGGAGCGGGCACAGGATCGTGCTCGACGATGGTGAGGGCGACGCCGGTGCACGGCCGGCCGAGCTCGTGCCGGTGGCGATCGCTGCCTGCACCGCCATGGATGTCATCAGCATCCTGCGAAAGAAGCGCCAGTCGATCACCCGCTACGAGGCGAACGCGACAGGCGAGCAGGCCGACGATGTCAGCCCCCACGTATTCACGCGTGTCGACGTCGTCCACCTCATCGAGGGTCCCTCGATCGACGTGGAAGCGGTCCGGCGGGCGATCGGGCTTTCCGCAACGCGCTACTGCAGCGTCGGCGGGACGCTCGCGACCGGCGTGACCGAGGTCCATCATGGCTATGTCGTCCGGAGCGCCGGCGAGGAGCTCAGCGAGGAGGTCGTGGTGACCGGGCCGAAGAACGAGCCCGACAGGCTCGGCCGGCCAGCCGTGGCGCTCGGCGCCGCGTGATCGCGTCGCCGGGGCAGGCAGGGAGGCGACGATGAGCAAGAAGGGCTCCGAGCGACGGCCGCGGCCGGCCGATCCGCGTGTGAACTCGGTCTCCACGCACGGTCGCAGCTCCTCGTCGCCGGGCCGATCCGTCCCGGGCAGGCGATACGGCCTCCCGACTGGTCCTGCCGGATGGATCGCTGTCGTCGGCGGGGCCGTAGCGATCGTCCTCGTTGCCGTCCTCGGCATCGGGCTGGCCAGCGGGTCCCTCATGAGCCAGGCGGCCACGAATGCCGAGGGCACCACGGTCCAGGCGAACGGCGGCCATTGGACGAACATCACCCCCGACCGCTTGGCGACGATGCTCGATCACAAGGACTTCACGCTGCTCAACGTGAAGACGCCCTACATCGGCGAAATCTCGGGAACGGATCTCTACATCCCGTACGACCATGTCGGGGCACGGGCGGCGGAGCTGCCGGCCGACAAGCATGCAAAGCTCGTCGTCTACTGCCGGACCGGGCATGAAAGTTCGATCGCGGCACAGACCCTGATCGACCTCGGCTACACGAACGTCGACAATCTGGACGGCGGGATGGCGGCGTGGACGGCGAGCGGCCGGCAGCTGGTCACACTCAACCGGATCGGTGGCTGATGGCGTCGCGCGTCATCGAACTCCAGAGAGATCGCGCAGCTGCCTGCCGAAGCGCAGCCATCAGCAGCCTGCGCGAACTCGACGATCCTCGCCTGCTCGCGTGGGCCCTGGCCTTTGGCATTGCCGTGCTCCTCAGCTTCGGCCTGATCACGGCGATCATCCCGAACCCTGTCTTCGGGAGGAGCATCCCTCCCGAGCCGTTCGCGATCGTCGTTTGGCTCATCTCCGCCCCGTTGGCCGGCCTGATCGCGGCCACCTATGTCGTCGCACCGTCGTGGAATCATGCGCCGGCATCCGTCATTGGCGCCTCGGCGCCCGCCGATGCCAGCGGCACGCGCCGACCCGCTGACGGAACGACACTGGGTTCCGTTGCCGGGTTCGCGGCATTCCTGGCGATCGGTTGCCCCCTCTGCAACAAGGTGGCCCTCGTCCTTCTCGGCACCAGCGGCGCGCTGTCGGTCTTCGCGCCGATCCAACCCCTGATCGGAGCCGTCTCTGTCGTCCTGCTGGCCGTCACCCTCGCCTGGCGGCTGCATCTCCGAGGCAACGACGGAGCCTGCTCGAGGCCTGTCCTCGGGCACCCCGGTGGCTGATACGCCCGCACAAGGAGACGCCATGCTGGTCTGCGTTCCGGTCACGACCGACGGGCAGATGGATCCTCGCTGGGGACGTGCGGCGCGCGTCGTCGTTGCCGACGTTCGCGGTGGCTCGGTCGTGAGCTGGCAGGAGTTCGACGTCGCCTGGGATCGTCTCCATGACGAGACCACGGAGGGTGGACACCATGCCCGCGTCGCGCGCTTCCTCCAGGACAACCACGTAGAGACGGTCGTCGCGGGTCACATGGGCGGCGAGATGGAGCGCATGCTCGAACGCATGGAGATCCTGGTCCGTCTCGGCGCCGATGGTGATGCCCGCCAGGCAGCGATATCCGCGGCCGGCACCAAGCCAGCCTGAGCGCACGAGCTCGACATCGCCGACGCGGCTCGCAACCGGCGATGTATCCATTCGCGCCATGGATCTCGTCCTTTGCGTAGCGGCGGGCAGTGGGTCGGTCGAGATCAGAGGAGAGACAGATGAAGCTCCCGGCAAATGTTGGACCCATCGATCGGATCATTCGGATGGGGTTGGGGATCGGGCTTGTCGTCGTCGCTCTGGCGGGCTCGCTGGCGGCGCCGCTCCTGGTTGTCGTGTGGCTCGTCGCGGCGATCGCGCTCGTGACCGGCGCCGTCGGGTTCTGCCCGCTGTACTTCCTGCTCGGCATTTCCACGGCGGGCAACCACGTCGCCGTCGGTCGTCACTCGAAGGCGTGAAGCATCCGTGACTGACGGGGCTGCTGGGACGCCAGACGGCGAGCGTGCGGAACAGGGGATCGCGGCGCGGATTCGCGACCAGCTGGCGCTTGAACGGAGGATCGATGTGGCAGACGCGGGATCGGGAGACCCCCGGGAGGCGAACCGTCAGCGCTGGGACGAGCGCCATCGGGAACGCGACATCGAATCGTCCGAGCCCAATCCGATCCTCGTCGCGGAGGCTTCGAAGCTGTCGCCCGGGGCCGCCCTCGACGTCGCCTGCGGCGTCGGCACGAACGCCGTCTGGCTCGCCTCCCGGGGCTGGCAAGTGACGGCCGTCGACTGGTCACGCGTCGCGCTCGAGAAGGCGCAGGCGAAAGCCGACAGTGCGGGTCTCGCCGTCGATTGGGTAGAGGCCGACCTCCTGGACTGGTCGCCGCCGAGCGACGCCTTCGACCTCGTCGCGATCGCGTATCTGCACCTGCCACCCGAGGAGCGTCGGACCGTGTACGCCGCGGCCGCCCGAGCGGTGGCACCCGGAGGCCGACTCCTCGTCGTCGGGCACGACCGCATCAACCTGACGGAGGGTGTCGGCGGGCCGCAGGATCCCGGGCGTCTCTTCACGGCGGAGGAGCTCGGTTCTGAGCTGACCCACGCCGACCCGGCCCTCCTGGTGGAGCGAGCCGAGGTCGTGCGGCACCTGCCCTCGCCCGAGCGTGGTCCGATCGACGCAGTGCTGGTCGTCCGCCGGCGGGACGCTGCGTTAGTCTGATCGAGCCCGTGTTCGACCCGCTGCCAGCCCTGGCCCGGCGGCGGTCAGTCCGACACGGGTCGGTGGAATCGACGGAGTCTGGGAGCTGAGCGTGGTGGTTGGTTGAGCGCCGGCGCTGATCTCGGGATCTTCCTCATCAGTCTCAGCGCCGGCGTCCTTGGCGCTCTGGCCGGCGTCGGTGGCGGCATCCTCGTCATCCCCGCCCTCACCGTCGTCTTTGGTATCGACATCCGGCTGGCGATCGGCGCGAGCATCGTCTCGGTCATCGCGACCAGCTCGGGGGCGGCCGCGGCCTATGTCCGCGACCGGCTGACGAACCTCAGGATCGGGATGTTCCTCGAGCTCGCGACCACGAGTGGTGCGGTGGCGGGCGCCCTGCTGACCGCGATCGTGGCGCCGCAACTCCTCTATGTCGTTCTCGGCGTCGTTCTCCTCCTCTCGGCTGCGATGCAGCTGACCCGGCTCGGCGAGGAGCTGCCGCCGGCGCGGTCACCCTCGCCGATGGCCCAGCGGTTGGGACTCGGCGACTCGTACCCGGACGCGAGACTCGGACGCGACGTGCCGTACGAGCCGCATCGCATCCCGCTCGGCTTCGTCCTGATGGCCCTGGCCGGTCTGATCTCGGGGCTCCTGGGGATCGGATCCGGGGCGCTCAAGGTGATCGCGATGGACGGGGCGATGCGCCTGCCGATGAAGGTCAGCTCCGCCACCAGCAATTTCATGATCGGCGTGACCGCCGCGGCCTCTGCCGGGATCTACATCGGGCGCGGCGATGTCGACGTCCGGATCGCGTCACCGGTCGCGCTCGGGGTGCTGGCCGGCGCGTTCCTCGGTGCGCGACTCCTGGGACGGTTGTCCAACATGCACGTCCGGCGCATCTTCGTGCCGGTCCTCGTGATCATCGGGATCGAGACGATCCTGCGCGGCTTCGGACTCGGCCTTTGAACCCGGAGCGCCTTCGGCTGACGGTCAGCTGGGTGCTGACGATCGGCGTGTCGATCAGCGCCGGGCTCATCGCGCTCGGTTTCGCCGCCTCGTTCTTCGTGGGCTGGCGCGGGTCGCTGCTGGGTCAACCGCATCTCGATACGCCGGTGACCGACTTCGGCGGCCTCATCGATGGACTGGCGGCGCTTCGTCCCCAGGCGATCGCCCAGCTCGGCCTCGTCGCTCTCGTGGCCACGCCGATCGTGCGGGTGATCGCCTCGCTGGCCGGATTCGCCCTGGAGGGCGACCGCCTCTACGTCGCGCTGACCGCGGTGGTGCTCGCGATCCTGCTCAGCAGCGCCCTCCTCATCCGCTAGC
>Ga0153916_10004016_pt1 | contig 11059 bp, 5 predicted proteins | sample Opewatmetagenome_FD_109642 | JGI IMG/M metagenome (GOLD analysis project Ga0153916, IMG submission 109642) | Freshwater wetland microbial communities from Ohio, USA - Open water 3 Core 3 Depth 4 metaG | ecosystem: Environmental > Aquatic > Freshwater > Wetlands | place: USA: Ohio, Lake Erie, Old...
CGCCCAGCTGTCGCCCGGGGCGGTGGGCAAGGTGCGCCGCGCGCAGCAGGCGGTGGCCGAGCTAATCGCGCGCGGCGAGATTGTCTACGGCATCACCACCGGTTTTGGAGCTTTCAAGGACCGTATTATTGCGCCCGACCAGGTGGAGCAGTTGCAGCGCAACATCGTCATGAGCCACGCGGTGGGGGTGGGGGAGCCCTTGAGCCGGGAGGTGGTGCGCGCGCTGATGCTCATCCGCGCCAACACGCTGGCCAAGGGGCATTCTGGGATTCGATTGGAGACGCTCAGCCTGCTGTTGGACATGCTCAACCGGGGGGTGCATCCGGTGGTGCCCAGCCAGGGCTCGCTGGGTGCCAGCGGTGACCTGGCCCCGTTAGCGCACATGGCGTTGGTCCTCATCGGCGAAGGGGAGGCCGAATTCGAGGGGCAGGTCATGCCCGGCGCGGAGGCGCTGCGGCGGGCGGTCCTGGCGCCGACCACGTTGGCCGCCAAGGAAGGGCTGGCGCTAACCAACGGCACGGCGGTGATGTGTGCCCTGGGCGCCCTGGCCGTGCGGCGTGCCGAGGAGCTGAGCTGCATCGCCGACGCGGCTGGCTGCCTGAGCCTGGAGGCGCTGCACGGCACGGCGCTGGCCTTTGACGAGCGCATCCACGCCGCCCGGCCGCACCCGCGCCAAGTAGACTGCGCCCGGCACCTGCGTCAACTGCTAGATGGCAGCGATTTCATGCGCCACCACGACCCTTACAACGTGCAAGACGCGTATACGCTGCGCTGCATCCCCCAGGTACACGGGGCGGCCCGGGATGCGATTGCCTACGCGCGTTGGGTGATCGAGATCGAGCTGAACGCGGCCACCGACAATCCGCTGCTCTTCTTCGACGGCGAGCAAGTGACGGTGCTGTCGGGTGGCAACTTTCATGGCGAGCCGGTGGCCATCGCCATGGATTACATGGCCATGGCGCTGACGGAGCTGGGCAATATCTCGGAGCGGCGCGTCACCCGCCTTACCGACGAGGCAAGCAACGCCCATGTGCTGCCGGCTTTTCTCATCAAACACGGCGGCCTTAATTCCGGGTTTATGCTGATCCAATACACGGCGGCGGCGCTGGCCTCGGAGAACAAAGTGCTGGCCCATCCGGCCAGCGTAGATACCATTCCGACCTCTGCCAACACGGAGGACCACGTGAGCATGGGCTGCACCGCCGCCCGCCAGGCCTGCCAGATCCTGGACAACCTGGAGCGCATCCTGGCCCTGGAGTTGATGGCGGCGGCCCAGGGCGTTGACTTCCGGCGCGAGCGGCTGGGGTCGGCAGCCCAACTGGGCCGGGGGACGCGCGTCGCCTACGAATTGGTGCGCAGGCATGTGCCATTTTTGGAAAATGATGCTATTATGTATCCATATATTGAGGCGATCCGGCGCATCATCGCAGATGGGACGCTGGCGCAGTCCATTGCCGCTGGTGTTGGGATGCCGGCCCCCGAAACATAGGGATGCCAACCTACAAGCTGGCAGCGAGGGGATGCCAGCCCCGCCAAATTCAGGAGCTGAGCCGCTTATGTTCAACGCATTCGATTTTCTGCTGATCTTTTTTCTGGTGCTGGGCACGGTGTGGGGCCTGCTGCGCGGGGGAGGCAGATTGTTGATCGGCCTTTTCAGCCTGTACGTGGGACTGGTCATCACGCTGCTGCTTTACCGGCCGCTGGCCAGCTTCTTTCGCGATTTGCTGCCGGCTATGTCGATCAGCGGCAGCCAGTCGCTGGCCTTCGTCTTGCTCCTGCTGGTTCTGGTCAACGGCTTTAGCTTCCTCACCCGGTTTGTGGGCACGCCCCCCGAAGAGCGCAGGCGCAAGAAGCGGGGCGAGTTCGAAGAAGTGGTTGCCCAGGGCAGCCGCAGGTTTCTGACCGGCCCGTTGAACCAGCTCTTCGGCTTGCTGGTGGGCTTTGTGGTGACCGTGGTCTGGGTCAGCCTGATCCTGGCCGTGCTGCAGTTTGCCGTCCAGGCCGGCTGGCCGGCGGCCAACAGCAGCCGGGTGGCCATCCAGGGCCAATTGGGGACATCCACGCTGCTCCCGGTGTTCAACCTGGTTCTGGAGCGCGTTTACTGGTCGGTGAGAATCTGGGTGCCGGGCGAGGTGCCTGGTCTGTTTGCGGGGCTCTTGGGGCAGTCGGGGTGATTGGAAGGCTGGAAGGTTGGTAGATTGGTAGATTAGTAGATTGGTAGATTGGTAGATTAGTAAGTTGGTGGGTTATTCTACCAATCTGCCGGTTTGCCAATTTATCAATTTGCCAATCTACCGGTTTACCGGTTTACCAACTCACCAATCTACCAGTTTGCCAATTTACCTATCTTCCAATCTTCCAACCTTCTATCCTTCCAATGAATTATAAGCATCTGCACACTCTTGAATTTCCCAAAATCCTGGAGCGGCTGGCGCGTCACGCGAGTTTCTCGGCCAGCAAAGAACTGGCGGTGGCGTTGGCGCCGGCCGCTTTTGTGTCCGAGGCGCGCGAGCGGTTGGCCGAGACGGGCGAAGCGTGCCGCCTGCTGAAGGTCAAACCGGGGATCTCCATCGGTGGGGCGCGTGATGTGCGCCCTCTTCTGGGCCAGGCGGTTCGGGCGGCGGCGCTGCTCCCGGCCGAGCTGCTGGATATCCGCCAGACGCTCAGCGCGGCGCGCGACTTGAAGCGGGCCATCGGCCGGCTGGAGGAGCCGCTCCCCCGCCTGAATGACCTGGTCGGGCGCATCCAGGAATGCCCGGGCCTGGTCCAGGAGATTACGCGCTGCATCGGCGACCGGGGCGAGGTGCTCGACGCGGCCAGCCCGCGCCTGGCGCGCATCCGCAACGAGGTGGAGGTGGTGCATCAACGCCTGCTGGACCGGCTGAATAAGATGGTGCAGTCCTCGCAAACCAGCCAATATTTGCAGGAAAGCTTTTTCACCCAGCGCCAGGGGCGCTACGTGATCCCCCTGCGGGCAGAGTTCAAAGGCCGCATCCGCGGCATCGTCCACGACCAGAGCGCCAGTGGCGCCACGTTGTTCATCGAGCCGCTAGCAACTGTAGAGTTGAACAACCACTGGCGCCAGCTCCAACTGGACGAAGAAGAGGAAGTGCGCCGGGTGTTGCTGGCGCTCAGCGAGCTGGTGGCCGGGGAAGCCCGGCGTATCGAGGCGACGGTCGAGGCGCTGGCCGAGCTGGACCTGGCCCTGGCCAAGGCGAAATACGCCGAAGAGTTGTGGGCAACAGAGCCGGAGCTGGTAGAGTTTTTGTCATCTCTCGTCTTTCGTCTCCTTTCCGCCCGCCATCCGCTGCTCGACCCGGAGACGGTGGTTCCCATCGACGTCGTCCTGCCCCCGGAGACGTTTATCCTGGTCATCACCGGCCCCAACACTGGCGGCAAGACGGTCACGCTCAAAACCGCCGGCCTGTTGGCGGCTATGGCGCAGTCCGGGCTGCACATCCCGGCTGCCCCGGGCTCGGCGCTGCCTTTCTTTCGGAGCATATATGCCGACATTGGCGACGAGCAGTCCATCGAGCAATCCCTGTCCACCTTCTCGTCGCACCTGACCAACCTGGTCAGCATTCTGGCCGAGTGTGACGAGGCGTGCCTGGTGGTCCTGGATGAGTTGGGGGCGGGCACGGACCCGGTGGAGGGCTCGGCGCTGGCGCGGGCAGTCCTGGAGCACCTGCGGGCGCGTGGGGTGACCACGCTGGTGGCTACGCACTATGCCGAGCTAAAAGCCTATGCCCACGCCACGCCGGGGGTGACCAACGCCAGCGTAGAGTTCGACGCCGAGACGCTAGCGCCCACCTACCGGCTGAGCATCGGTCTGCCGGGGCGCTCCAACGCGTTCGCCATCGCCCGCCGCCTGGGGCTGGACGAGGAGGTAATCCAGACAGCGCAGGACATGGTATCCCCCGAGGCGGTGCAGGTGGAGGCCATGCTGGGGGACATCCAGGCCCAATTGGATGCCATTACCCGCCAACGGACAGCGGCCGAGACGACCCGCGCCCAGATCGAAGCGCGCCTGGAAGAACTGAATCAGCGGCTGGCCCAGATTGACGAGGAGCGGCGCGCCATCCTCAATTCGGCGCGCGCCGACGCGCAGCGCGAGATCAAGGCGGCCCGCCAGGAGCTGCGCCGTCTGCGCGAGGCATGGACGCTGGGGGTGCCGGGAGCCCTAAGTAGGGAGCTGTCGGCGGTCCAATCTCCGTACCAAGCAAGTGCCCCTTCTATACAGGAGTTGGAAAGAGAGACCGAGGCCAGCCTGTCTGCCCTGGAGGCGGCCGTCAGCAGGGAAGAGATGCCCGCCCCGCCACCCCTCAGGTACCGTGGGCCGTTATATCCCGGCGACCTGGTGTGGGTGGAGCCCTACCAGGCGCTGGGCGAGGTCGTCCGCAGCCGGCAGGGGGAAGTCGAAGTGCAACTGGGCCGCTTCCGGGCCAGCGTCCGGCGCAACCAGGTGGAGCTGCGCGAGCGGGCGGCCCCGGTCGGGACGCCGCTGGAGGAAGAAGCGGTCAGCCTGGCCGGCGTGCAGACGCCGGTCGTGCAGTCACCCGGCCTGGAGCTGGACCTGCGCGGCCAGACCAGCGCGGAGGCGCTGGGGCGCCTGGAGCGTTACCTGGACGACGCCTACCTGGCCGGGCTGCCCTGGGTGCGCATCATCCACGGCAAGGGGACGGGAGCGCTGCGCGCGGCGGTGCGCGACGTGCTCCAGAGACACCCGCTGGTAGCGTCCAGCGAGCCGGGCAAAGAGGGCGAGGGGGGAGAGGGAGTCACCGTGGCCAAATTGGCGTTGGAATAGAGAGGTGCGAGGATGAAGCTGACCATTGCGCTGGCCCAAATGGATATTGTCCTGGGCGATGTAAAAGCCAACCTGGCGGCGGCCGCCGATTACGCCGCCGAGGCGGCGCGCCAGGGGGCCGAGATCCTGCTGCTCCCGGAATTGTTCAGCACCGGCTACGACCTGGAGCGCGCCCAAGAGCTGGCCGCGCCCGACATGGAGCACGGCGCGGCGGCGCAAGTGGCGGCCCTGGCCCGCGACCGGCGTATCTGGATCGCCGGGTCGCTGCTGGCGCTGGACGCCGCCGGCCGGCCGGCCAACACGGCTGCCTTCTGGTCGCCGCAGGGGGAGTGTATCGGCGTCTACCGCAAAATCCACCTCTTCCGGTTGATGCAGGAGCACAACTACCTGGCGGCCGGGGAGGCCGCCGCGACCGTGGGCTTGCCCTGGGGGACCAGCGCCCTGGCGATCTGCTACGACTTGCGTTTTCCCGAGCTGTTCCGGCGTTACGCGCTGCACGGGGCGGAGATCGTCTTTGTGCCGGCCGAGTGGCCGGCCCCGCGCATCGAGCACTGGCGGGTGCTGTGCCGGGCGCGCGCTATCGAAAACCAGGTCGTCATCGCCGCCTGCAACCGGGTGGGGAGCGACGCCGCGAACACTTTTGGCGGGCGGTCGGCGGTGATCGGGCCAGGAGGGGAGATCCTGGTCGAGGGGGGCGAGGGCGAGGCACTGCTGACGGTGTGCGCCGACCTGTCGCGCGCCATGGCGCTGCGGCACGGCATCCCCATCCTCCAGGACCGGCGGCCGGAGTTATACAACTAATCCGTGCCAGCACGCGTGGGTGACGCTCGCTTACCCCCACTCCAGCCCTCCCCACCCCCACCCCAGCCCTCACCTTGATAGGGGGAGGGAGAGGGATGAGGGGAATTATACGCAACAATTATAATCCAGATTTGACAGGGATGGCGTGACATGCTATAATAGCCCTCTATCCTTCGGCGGATTAGATCCTATAGCTTTTCGTGTGCATGCACGCAATGACAGCGGCGCCCTTGACTAGGCGCCTTTTGTCGTGTCTGTGGAGAGGGGATAACAGCAGTTTGGGCGAGAACGAGGCGCTGCTGGCCCAATTTGAAGAGCATTTGGTGCGCATGCAGTTGTCGCCGCTGACGGTGGTCAACTACGTAGCCGATCTGCGCACCTTCGTGCGCTGGGGCGTGGAGTGTCTCGGCGCGGGTTTTGCGCTGGCTGCCCTCGGCTCAGATACCATCCGGGCCTACCGCTCCCACTTGCTGGAAGAAAAGCAGTCGGCGGCGGCCACGGTCAACCGGCGGCTGAAGACGCTGCGCAAGTTTTGCGCCTTTGGCGTGCAGGCGGGGCTGATGGCCGCCAACCCGGCAGATGGAATCGAGTTGGTGCCCAACGAGGGGGCTGCTGCGCTGGCTGCCTCGCTGAGCGGCCAGCAGGTCGAGGAGCTGCTGCGCGCAGCCGCCAGCGAACAGCCCAGCCTGGCCCGGCGCGACACGGCCATTTTGATGCTGCTGCTCTACAGCGGCTTGCGCCTGAACGAGCTGGTGGAGCTGCGCCTGGACGACGTCCAGTTCGATTACCCAGGCACCCACCTGGTGGTCAAGGGGGGCCGGCCGGGGGAGTTGCGCAAGGTGCCTCTGGAGGGCGAAGTGCGCCACGCCCTGTGTGAATACCTCTCCGTGCGACCCACGATTGATAGAGAAGGTCACCTTTTTTTGAGCCGCGAGGGCCGGCCGCTTTCGGCACGCAGCGTGCAGCGCATGGTAAACGTGCGCGCGCGCGCCGCCGGTCTGGAGGGCCTGTCACCCCAAGCTTTGCGGCATGTGTACATCAACTCGGTAGATTAGAGTTTGGAGGATTGCCTTGGAAGTAAAAGACTTTCGCGCGTTACGCATCAGCTTGGCTTCACCCGACGAAATTCACGGTTGGTCATACGGTGAGGTCACCAAGCCGGAGACGATCAATTATCGCCGCCTGCGCCCTGAGAAAGATGGGCTCTTTTGTGAAGCCATCTTTGGCCCCACCAAGGACTATCAATGTTACTGCGGCAAGTACAAGCAAATTCGTTACAAGGGCATCACCTGTGAGAAATGCGGGGTGCTGGTCACCCGCTCTGCGGTGCGGCGGGAACGCATGGGCCACATCGAGTTGGCCGCGCCCGTGGCGCATATCTGGTACACGCGGCGGGTGCCTTCCTACCTGGGGCTGTTGCTCGACATCTCGCGACGCAACCTGGACCGGGTGCTTTACTTTGCACAATACATCATCACCCGGGTGGACGAGCAGGCACGCGCCAAGGCGCTAAAGCGCCTGGACGACGAGCTCAACCGCGAGCGGACGCGCCTGGAACGCGGGCAGCAAGAGCAGATCGACGCCATCCGCGAGGAGCTTGACAACCAAATCGAAGCGCTGCGCGAAAAGCAGCGGGCCGCCCAGCAGCACCTGGACGAACAGCAGACGCAGTCAATTGAGGCGGTCATGAAGGATGCCCAGGCGATTCAAAAGAAGCTGGAAGATCGGCTGGGCAAAAAGCTGGCCGCCCCGGTTGTCTTCGCCCACGCCGAGGGCCCGGTGGCCGAGGCCGGCGAGACGGTCGGCCAGGAGCACCTGGCCCGCTTGAACGAGCTGGTCGAGGACCGGCTTAACAAGATCAAGACGGACAGCGAAGAGGAGCTGGCGCGCGGGGCGGATTTGGCCGAGGCCGAAATTGACCGCCTGCGATTTGCCGCCGACCAGGAGATTGAGAAGCTGCACAAGACCAGCGAGCACGACGTAGCCGATTTGGCAGGGCGGTTGGAAGATCAGCGGGGCGAGTTGATGGGCATCCGCCAGATGGACTTTTTGAGCGAGGCCCAGTTTCGGGACCTGGAGGAACGCTGGGGGCATATCTTCCAGGCCAGCATGGGCGCCGAGGCGCTGCGCGCCATCTGTGTTGACCTGAACCTGGACAAACTGGCGCGCGAGCTGCGCACCCAGATCCGCAGCACACGCTCGAAGCAGATCCGCAAGAAGGCGGTCAAGCGGTTGCGGGTGGCCGAATCGCTGCGCAAGAGCAGCAACCGGCCGGAATGGATGATCATGACGGTGCTGCCGGTCATCCCGCCCGACCTGCGGCCGATGGTGCAACTGGACGGCGGGCGCTTCGCCACCAGCGACTTGAATGACCTGTATCGCCGCGTCATCAATCGCAACAACCGCCTGAAGCGGCTGTTGGAACTGAGCGCGCCGGACGTCATCGTCCGCAACGAGAAGCGTATGTTGCAGGAAGCGGTCGACTCGCTGATCGACAACAGCCGGCGCGGCAAGGCCGTCTCGGCACGCGGACGCCGCCAACTCAAATCGCTCTCGGACATGCTCAAGGGTAAGCAGGGACGGTTCCGCCGTAACCTGTTGGGCAAGCGCGTGGATTATTCAGGCCGCTCGGTGATCGTCATCGGCCCCGAGTTGGAGCTGCACCAGGCCGGCCTGCCCAAGGGCATGGCGTTGGAGCTGTTCCGCCCGTTCGTGATTCACAAGCTGGTAGAGTACAACTACGCCAACAACGTCAAGGGGGCCAAGCGCATCGTCGAGCAGCAGCGGCCTGAGGTCTGGGAGGTGCTGGAAGAGGTCATCCAGACGCGGCCCATTTTGCTCAATCGGGCGCCTACCCTGCATCGCCTGGGCATCCAGGCGTTTGAGCCGGTGCTGGTGGAAGGCAACGCCATCCAGATCCATCCCCTGGTGTGTACGGCCTTTAACGCCGACTTTGACGGCGACCAGATGGCAGTGCATATTCCGCTGTCGCGCATGGCCGTGGAAGAGGCGCGCGAGTTGATGTTCTCCACGAAGAACCTGCTGCTGCCGGCCAGCGGCAAGCCGGTGGTGGGACCCACCAAGGACATGGTGCTGGGCGTCTACTATCTGACCATGGCCGAGGAGGGGCGCCAGGGAGAGGGCAAGATTTTTGCCGACCTGGACGAAGTCGCCCTGGCTTATGCCCTGGGTAAGGTGGATCTGCACGCCAAGGTCAAGATCATGCGGGTCACCGAACGCAGGCTGGCGCGCAAGCACCCGGTGGAAACCACGGTAGGCCGGGCGCTCTTCAACCAGTCCTTGCCGGATGAGCTGCGCTACGTCAACGACGTGCTGGACAAGGGCAAGTTGCAGGACCTGGTGGGCGTTTGCTACCACAAGCTGGGGTCGCAAGTGACGGCCAAGCTGGTGGACGACATCAAGAGCATCGGCTTCAAGTATGCCACCAAGTCAGGCACCACGATTGCCGTGTCGGACATTACGGTGCCCCAGGCCAAGAAAGAGATCCTGGAGCAGGTCAGCCAGCAGGTGGCCAAGGTCGAGCAGCAATACCGGCGCGGCCTGATCACCGAGGACGAACAGTACGTCAAGACGGTCGAATTGTGGACCCAGGCCACCGACGATGTGACCGAAGCGGTGCGCCAATCCATCGACATCCAGAGCCCCATCCGCATCATGGCCGACTCGGGGGCGACCAAGGGCGGTTTCCAACCTATCCGCCAGTTGGCCGGCATGCGCGGCTTGATGGCCGACCCGTCGGGGCGCATCATCCCCCTGCCCATCCGCTCCAACTTTCGCGAGGGCCTGACCGCTTTGGAGTACTTTATCTCCACGCACGGGGCGCGCAAGGGTCTGGCCGATACGGCGCTGCGCACCGCCGACGCGGGTTACCTGACGCGCCGCTTGGTGGATGTGGCGCAGGACCTGATCATCAACGAAATTGACTGCGGCACGAACACCGGCGAGTGGATCAACGAGGACGTATCCCGGAAAATGGGCGAGTCGCTGTCCGAGCGCATTGTCGGGCGCGCGGCGGCGGGCAAGGTGGTTGACCCCAAGACGGGTGAGATCATCGTCGACCGCAATCAGATCATCGGGGATGACGAAGCCGATGCCATCGTCAAGGCCGGCATCCAAGAGGTCTACGTGCGCACGCCGATGTTGTGTGAATTGGAGCACGGCATTTGTGCCACGTGCTACGGGCGTGACCTGGCGCGCGGCGGGCTAGTCAGGGTGGGCGAGGCGGTAGGCATCATTGCCGCCCAGTCTATCGGAGAGCCCGGCACCCAGCTAACGCTGCGTACCTTCCATACCGGCGGTGTGGCCGGCGTCGAAGACATCACCCACGGTCTGCCCCGCGTGCAAGAGCTGTTTGAGGCGCGCAATCCCAAGGGCGAGGCCATCATCGCCGATATCGACGGGCGGGTGGAACTGCTGACCAGCGAGGACGGCGCGCGGGTGCTCAAGGTAATATTCTCCGAGATGCGCGAGGACGCGCACGACGTCCCCGGAAACTGGGCGATCACGGTAGAAGACGGTGAGGAGATCGCGGCCCGCACGCGGCTGGCCAAACGCGGCGACAAGGAGATCGTCGCCGAGCACGCCGGGATCGTCCAGCGTGAGGAGCGCAGGGTCGTGGTACGCTGGCAGTTCAAAGACGAATACGAATACGAGGTGGCCTCGGCGGCCCGTCTGCGCGTCGAACCTGGTAGCATGGTGGTGGCCGGGCAGCAACTCACCGAAGGCTCCAAGAACCCCAATCGCATCCTGCGCATCATGGGCCGCGAAGCGGCCCAGGTGTACTTGCTGGAAGAGGTGCAGCGGGTGTATCGGTCGCAGGGCGTGGCTATCCACGACAAGCACATCGAGCTGATCGTCCGCCAGATGACCAGCAAGGTGCGCATCACCTCTAGCGGCGACAGCGACTATCTGCCAGGCGAGTTGATTGATCGGCTCAAGTTCCAGCGGATGAACGACCGCCTGATCGCGGCCGGCAAACGCCCGACTAACAGTCGCCCGGTTTTGCTGGGCATTACCAAGGCGGCGCTCAACACCGATAGTTTCCTGTCGGCGGCCTCCTTCCAGCACACCATCAACGTGCTGGCGCAGGCGGCTATCGAAGGCAAGCGAGATGAATTGTATGGCCTGAAGGAAAATGTCATCATCGGCAAGCTGATCCCGGCCGGTACCGGGTATGCCCAGCACAGAGAGCGGGAAGAAGAGCTCGACAGCCAGAGCAATAGCGATGGTGACATCACCCTGGACGTGGAGGGCATCTTCGAACACATCGCCGTCGCGGAAGGCGACGGCGACGAAGACGGCGACGATATGGATGTGCAAGACGCCGACGGCGACGATTTTGAGATGATGTAAAAGCACCTCACCCCCCAACCCCCTCTCCCACGGGGAGAGGGGCAGGGGGTGAGGGCTGGAGGTTCTGGTAAGTATCGAGTA
>Ga0153916_10004017_pt1 | contig 11059 bp, 10 predicted proteins | sample Opewatmetagenome_FD_109642 | JGI IMG/M metagenome (GOLD analysis project Ga0153916, IMG submission 109642) | Freshwater wetland microbial communities from Ohio, USA - Open water 3 Core 3 Depth 4 metaG | ecosystem: Environmental > Aquatic > Freshwater > Wetlands | place: USA: Ohio, Lake Erie...
GAGGTTTGACTCGGAGCCATTAAGGTAGAGGTAAATGGGATTGGAAGTTTTGTTAACTGTTAGGAAGAACGTCTTTTCTGAAATCGTGTGGGAAAGAAGGACTTCATACTGATTGACTCTGCAGCAGGGATAGACAATGAAGTGAGGGCGGCAATAGAGGCCTCTGACAAGGTGATAATAATCACGAACCCTGAGCTGCCTGCAATAGTGGATGCCCTCAGGGTCAAGGCCCTTTCCGAGAAGCACAAGAGGGAGGTTTTGGGAGTAATAGTTAATAAAGTCAGGAAGGAGAAGTTTGAGCTCACGGACAAGGAGATAGAGGAGATGCTCGGTCTGCATGTGCTCGGGAAAGTCCCGCACCACAAGAAAGTAAGGGAATCAATAGCCATAAAGAACCCTGTTTTTTCCTACTCTCCCTACTCCCCGGTTTCTGGGGAGGTAAAAAAACTATCCCACCTTCTTGCAGGTGAGGAGCCGCCAAAGCTGGGAATCTGGTACAAGCTGAACAGGATTTTCCGCTGAGAATGAAGGTGGCTTTGCCGACTTTAAACTAACGAATTCTATAAATTCTCCTGATACAATATTATTGTTATGGACCAGAAGCCGCTTCTGCTTATAAACTTCAAGACGTATGAGGAGGGGACAGGAGAGCGCGGGCTGAAAATAGCAAAGGCAGCTGAAAAAATAAGCCAGGAGAGGGGAGCTAACATAGCGATTGCGGTTCAGACAGCAGAGATATACAGGTTCGCCTCCACAGTTTCCATTCCCATTTATTCCCAGCACATAGACGGGATACATTACGGCTCAAACACCGGCTGGATTCTGGCTGAAACTGTAAAGAACTCAGGAGCAATAGGCACAATCCTAAACCATTCCGAGCACCAGCTCAGGCCGGACATCCTGAGGGAGGCAGTAAACAGGGCAAAGGAGCTGAAGCTGAAAACTGTCCTGTGCGCAAACACGCCTGAGGCAGCCAGAGAAGCAGCCAAGCTTTCCCCTGACTATATTGCTGTTGAGCCGCCAGAACTCATAGGCGGGAACATATCCGTTTCCAAGGCAAAGCCGGAGGTAATAGCAAACTCACTTAAGAATGTGAGCCAGATTCCGCTTCTGGTGGGAGCAGGAATAAAAAACAGGGAAGACACGAAAAAAGCGATTCAGCTTGGAGCAGCAGGGGTTCTGGTGGCCTCTGGAGTAATGAAGGCCCTGAACCCGGAGAAGGCCATAAAGGACCTGGTGGAGGGAATGAATGTATAAGAACTATCTTTGGGCGACCTCAAGAATGAAGTATGTGAAGAAGAAGCACAAGCAGATTAAGGGCTGCCTTTTCTGCAATATAGCAAAAGATGACCCGGAAACCCCTAAAAAACTCCTGTGGAAGGACAAGGACATGATGGTCATAATGAACATCTTCCCCTACAATGTGGGCCATCTGGAGGTTGTCCCTACCAGGCATGTGGAGTGGCCCGAACAGATGACAAGGGAGGATTACCAGAAGATGTGGGAAATTGTGAGGAGAACAGTCCTTCTCCTGAAAAAAGCCCTGAATGCGCCTGCCTTCAATATAGGCATAAACCTGGGAGGGGACCTGGCGGGCGGCTCAATACTGCACCTCCATGTCCAGATAGTCCCCAGATACGTCCGGGACTCCGGCTTCATGGAGGCCACAAATTCCACAAAAGTAATGCCCCAGTCGCTTGAGCAGACCTACAGGATTCTGAAGAAACACATTTCTGTCCTAAAAAGCTGAGCTTCCTTTGGTTAAATAGTCATCCGCATTCCCGCATCTGCAGCTTATTTTTTTTCTTTATGATGCTCTTTGGGCTTTTTCTCTTCTTTCGGCTTTTTCTTTAGGAATTTAAAGCACATTTGGCTCACTTGCTATATTATTGGCAAAACTTCTATAAATTGACGAATTTTTGGACAGGCGCTCCAATAGCAGATTCAATCTTGCATTAACAGGTTTTAAGCCGCTAAGCTAAAACTAAAGCATGCTTGTGAAGGAGATAATGACAAGGAATGTGGCAAGTGCACGGCCGGAAACCCCTCTAAGAGAGGCAGCCGAAATAATGGCAGACAACCACATAGGATGCCTGGTGGTGAAGCTGGACGGGAAGATAAGCGGGATAATAACAGACAGGGACATTCTCCTTGCGGTGGCGGACGAGAGGAACAGAAACCTGGATTCCCTGAAAGTCAAGGATTTTATGACGAACTATGCGATAACAATCCGCTCAAGCAGCCCGGTTGAGAAGGCAGTCCAGCTTATGATTGAGAACCGGATAAAGAAGCTGCCTGTGGTTGAGAGCGACCGGCTGGTAGGGATGATAACCATGAGCGACATAATCTGGGCCCAGCCTAAACTGATGGGCCAGCTCTCACAAATTAAAAAAGATTAGAGCGACTGCAAGACGCTGAGGATTATTGCCCAGACCGCAGAAAGAAGGGCTATCATTAAGGCCGCAAACCCCACCTTCATTTTTCCTGAGATATGCCTGATTTTTTTGAAGAACCAAATCATCCAGTATCCAAAACTGAAAGTGACTGTTGCGGCCCAAGTTACAAGAGTCCAGAAAACTGTAAGGAAGCTGTATCCGAAAAACGAGAAGGAAACAGAAAAGGCGATTGCAGCCCCAGCCAGGTTAAGGACTGTGGAATAGATTACAGGCCTCCAGGATATTCTCTCAACTTTCTTCAGGTCCATGCTAGCTTTTCCTCCTGAGCCGCCTTTCTGTCTCAGCCACAAGCGTTATGGTCTTTATCGCCACGTCCGGGTTCACAGAAATGGAGTCAATCCCCTCCCTTACCAGGAACTCGCAGAACTCCGGATAGTCAGAAGGGGCCTGCCCGCATATCCCCACCTTCCTCCTCGGATTGTGCTTATGGGCTTTCTTTATCAGCTCGGATATGAGCTTTTTGACAGCCATGTTCCTCTCGTCAAAAATCTTTGCCAGCTTCTCCGAGTTCCTGTCTATCCCCAAAGTGAGTTGCGTCAGGTCATTTGAGCCGATTGAAAACCCGTCAAATATCTTTGAGAATTCCTCCGCAAGTATCACATTGCTTGGTATCTCTGCCATCACAAAGAACTTGCACCCGCCCTTTCTGGAGAGCCCGAATTTCTCGCATTCAGCAAGAACCCTTTTCCCCTCCTCCACAGTCCTGCAGAAGGGAACCATCACAATCACATTTTTCAGGCCCATATCATTCCTCACTATCTTCAGGGCCTTGCACTCCAGCTCAAAACCCTCCACATATCCGGGATCATAATAGCGGGAAGCTCCCCTCCACCCAATCATGGGATTGTCCTCTTTGGGCTCAAACTTTTCCCCTCCCTTAAGGTTCGCATACTCATCCGTCTTGAAGTCTGAAAGCCGGACTATAACAGGCCTCGGGTAAAAAGCAGCAGCTATCTTCCCGATTCCCATGGCTAGGGTGTTTATGTATTTTTCGGCCTGATGTGTTTCTATCAGATGGAGCGGGTGCGCTCCTATGTAGCTGCTTATTATGAACTCCTCCCTGGCAAGCCCGACCCCAGCAACCGGAAGCTTGGCAAGCGCAAAAACCTCATCCGGCTCGCCCACATTAACCATTATCTCGGTTCTTGTTTTCGGGAATTTGCTTATGTCCCTTTCCAGAACCTGGTACTTGAGCAGCCCTGAATAAACCCTTCCGTCCCCGGTAGAGCAGTCCACAGTCACATTCTGTCCTGTCCTGAGGACAGAAGTCGCGTCCCCTGTCCCAATAATGCATGGTATGCCTAACTCCCTGGATACAATTGCTGCATGTGCTGTTCTCCCGCCTTTATTGGTTATTATTGCAGAGGCAATCTTCATTATGGGCTCCCAGTCCGGATCAGTCATGTCCGTGACCAGAACCTCCCCCCTCTTGAACTTGTGAATGGACTTGGCTGACATGAGAACGTTAACCCTTCCTGCCCCTATCTTTGTCCCTATAGCCATTCCTTTCAGAAGGACTTTCCCCTTCTCCTTCAAAACATAGTCCCTGTATATGTTCCTGTTGCTTATTGAATGGACTGTTTCCGGCCTTGCCTGGACTATATACAGCTTGTTTGTTTCCCCATCCAGAACCCATTCTATGTCCATGGGCTTCTTGTAATGCTTCTCAATTGTTATCCCGTATCCAGCCAGTTCCAGAATCTGCCGGGTCCCCAAACAGAACCTGTCTATATCATGCTCGGAAACCCTTCTTTCCACATTCCTTAGCTTCCCCCTCACAAGCTTTACCTTCTTAAGCCCAAGCCGCCTCTCTATTATCCCCATGGTGGGCTTGAAAACCACAAACTCGTCCGGTATGACTTTGCCCTGGACTATATATTCTCCCAGGCCATAGGACCCGTTTATCACAACAACCTTGTCAAAGCCCGTGTCCGGGTCCAGAGTGAATATTACCCCGGCAGCCCCAATATCGCTCCTCCCCATCTTCTGGATCCCTACAGAGAGGCCTATCTTGAAATGGTCAAACCCTTTATCCACCCTGTAGGAAATGGCCCTGTTGGTGAAAAGGGAGGCAAAGCATTTTTTTACATGCCTTATCAGGGATTTCTCTCCCCTTATGTTCAGGTAGGTCTCCTGCTGGCCCGCAAAACTGGCATTCGGAAGGTCCTCTGCGGTTGCTGAAGAGCGGACAGCCACATAGGGGTTCCTGTGGTGTATTTTTTCCCCAAGCTGCTTGTAAGCAGAAATAACAGAGACCTTCAATTCAGGAGACATGGAAGCAGAGGATATTCTTCTCCTTATGGCCTTTCCCCTCCTGGCAAGGTCCCTCATATTGTGCGTGTCCAGGCCGTCCAGGGTTTCTTTCACAAAAGACCTGAGGCCTGCATAATCTATAAAGTGATGGTATGCGGTTGCTGTTATTGCAAACCCGGGCAGAACAGGCACATTCACATTATTGTGCATCTCACCCAAGCTCGCGCACTTGCCTCCAACTATAGGGGTGTCTTCCTTCCCTATCTCCTCAAACCAGAGAATGAATTTTTTCTCCTTCATGGAAACCGCTGCCTTAACATCTCAAGCTTTTAAAATTCCCATTTGGTTCAGGCTTTCTTGAACCTGGTTTTCAGCTTCTTGAGTATCTCGGCCAGGGTTGTGTATTCCATCTCCTCTGGCTCCAGCCTGTGCGGCTGGAACGGCCCGTTCCTTCTTATGAAATCAGCCATATTGTTTGCTTCCATCCTTGCCTTGTCAAAAGCCGGGTCATCAAACATGTCAGCAGGAGGCCCGAGCATTCCTTCAGCCAGCTGGAAACCCATGGCCATAACCCTCGGAGGCCCATCAAACCTTGACATGTGCGCGTCCTTCTCTGAAACAGGCATTAAAGGCCCGTTATGGCTTCCCCTGTTCCAGCCCGCAACAAAGTAAGGGTTCGCGAACGGCTCAAGAATCTCCCCCACATCAGGCAACCCCTTCTGGGCTCTCACAATCATTACAGGATCATCCTTCCCCACATACCTGCCTGCGATAAGGTTCAGCCTGTCTGTTGAGGTTGCGGCAGCAATCTCATTCCCAACCTTCTTGAATACTGCCTTCACCTCATACCTGCCCACAGTCCCTATAAGGGCGAGCATGTCATAAATTTCCTCTGGGCAGGAAAAAATGACCTCCTTCCTCTCTATTATGTCATGAACAAGAAACTTGAAACCCTGATGCATGTCCGGGTCTATTACAAGCCCGGGGTTGGAGAACGGGTCAGCAAACATCTTGTAAAGGGGTATGCTCCAGGCGCCCGGCTCTGTCTTGTCTGCCATGAAGACAAGAACCGGCTCAGAAGGCCTCTCCTCAAAGGTCATCTCAGCCACCCCCGGGCCCATTCCCTTCAGGTTTCCTGAAAAACTGGTTTTGAGTATGTCCTGGCCGGCCCCGTAAAGCTTGAGCTGCTTGGCCCGGGCAGTCCCCTCAAGAAATATCTCCCATGCGATTCCGTGTACCTCCTTGTTTGCATCCCCTTTCCTGTGGGTCATTATCAGTTCCAGATCATCCCCGCAGGCAGTCACATAGTAGTCAATTATTTTCTTCTTGTTCTTGGCATCCTCCAGAGCGCTCCTTGCCAGCTCAAGAATCTCCGGATGAGAATGCGAATGGCCTACCCAGCCCCCTATGTCGGCCTTTATGACGGAAAGCGTAACCTTCATAAGAATTACCCCTAGCCAATTAGTATTATATTAGGAAGCTTTAATATAAAGGAAAACAATAATTAGAAAACAAGTAAAAAAGGCAGGAAAATCTGCCAAAATTGAAAGAAGGTGTCTTTTAGAAAAGGGTCTTCTGGCGCCTTCTATCGCGAATTGGGGTGGTGTGATGGTTGGTGTTGAAATAGTTTATGGAAAAAATGCTGGGCTCGTATGGAGGGCCCTGAACGAAAAAGGCAAGCTCGGGCTCAGGGAACTCTCAAAACACACAAAAATGAGCATGCTTGAGGTGAACGGAGCTATAGGCTGGCTCGCAAGGGAGAACAAGGTCAAGATAGTAAATTCAGGATCCAAAGTGGTTTACGAGCTTACTGGCCACTGATTATGGAAAGAAGCAGGATGTGCCTGCTTCCAACTCAACTTTGGGAATAAGATCCAACTATCACTTCTTCTTCATATTGAAGACAATAGTATGGAGTTTGGTCATCTCATCTATTGAATAGTTCAAGCCTTCCCTTCCCATTCCGGAATCCTTGTCCCCTCCGAACGGGAAGTTGCCAACCCCATGCGAAGGCGCCCCGTTTATGGTTACAGTCCCTGACTCTATGTTCCTTGCCAGGTAAACCGCTTTGTCTATGTCTTGGGTGAAAACAGAAGCGTCCAGCCCGTAGTTTGAGGAGTTTGCGGTTTTAAGGATATCATCCATATCCTTCACCCTTATTATGCAAACAACAGGCCCGAAGGTTTCCTCCCAGGCAATCCTCATGTTCTTGGTAACATGGTCAAGGACAGTGGGCTCATAAAAAAGCCCTTTCCTCTTGCCCCCAGCAAGCAACTTTGCCCCTTTTGAAAGAGCATCCTTAACCAGGTCCTCCACTTTCTGTATTCCGTTCTCGTTTATTAGAGGCCCGATTTTGGTGTCCGGCTCCTTGGGGTTCCCAACTTTCCATCCCTTCACCTCATTCACAATTGCCTGCACAAACTTGTCTGCTATGCTTTCCATCACCAGAATCCTGGAAAGCGCATCGCATCTCTGGCCGGAGAATTTCAAAGCCCCTGCCGCGCACTCCTTTACAGCGGAATCCAAATCCGCATCCTCCAGAACTATGGCAGGGCTCTTTCCCCCAAGCTCCAAATGCAGCGGCTTCATTCCAGCTATTGAGGCAATATGCTTTCCCACAGAGGTGGAGCCGGTGAAAGAAATCATGTCTATTTTGGGATGTGTGGCGAGCAAATCCCCTATCTCTCCTCCCCCGCCTGTTATCAGGTTCAGCCCGCCTTTCGGGATTCCAGCCATTTCCGCAATCCTTGTGAACATAAGCAAAGTTATCGGGTCATCACTTGCTGCCTTGCAAACAACCGCATTCCCGGCCGCAATTGCAGGAGCGATTTTGGAGACAGAAATAAACAGCGGGTAGTTGAAGGGGCATATGGCAAGGACAACCCCAACCGGCTTTCTGGAAACCAAGGCAAACTTCTGGGAGGTCCCGGAAATCAGGTCTCCTGGTATGTACTCCCCATACATTATCTTGGTCTCCTCGCATGCATAGTGTAACCTTTCTATAGTTGCCTTTACCTCACCCTCCGAGTATGTTCGCGGCTTTCCCGCCTCCTTTATGAGCATCTCTATAAGCTCTTCCCTGTGCTCAGCAACCAGATCCTTTATCTTGTCCAGCAGCTCAATCCTCTGGATGGCTTCCATTTTTGCCATTGCCTGCTTTGCCCCAAAGGCTGCTTCTATGGCTCTGAGCGCATCCTCCTTTGTGGCCTTCTGGACCCTCCCAACAAAAGAGTTGTCATAAGGATTCCTAACCTCAAAAGTCTGCTTGTTAGAGGACTCCATCCACTCCCCGTTTATGAACATCTTGTAAATCATGTGCCCGTCAGAGGCAGACGGAAACCTCAAGGGATTCCAAAAAGAACTTTCCACAATACACCACCCGGACTCTCGCTAACTTTCAACTTATTATTGGTTAGCCACTATAAAAATCCAGCTCAAATCAGCGCCACTATATTATTCCGCCTTTTCAGCTCAAACTCAACCGAATGGCCAGAGAAGACCTTCCCGTTCACAATCATCTTCCTGATGTTTGAGGGAAGGACGAGCTTTGCATCAAAAGCAGGGGCAGAATCAAAATTTATGTCCAGGCTGATTCTGGAGCGGTCCTTCCTGACCATAAGGTTCATGCTCCTGCTTCCTATACTCTTCCCAAGCCTTTCCATGTAATCCCAGCTGTCCGGAATTCTCGGCCTTAGCACAAGAAGGTTGTTTTCCAGTTCCGGCTTTATCCCAAACAGGAACTCATCCACAGCGGTTATGAACATGCCTGAGGACCATGCCTGCATCCCGCATCCAATAAGCTTTCCAGTATCAGCATCCAGGGCCTCGGCCGAGCCGCCTACAAGATTCTCCCCCATTTCAGAAGCCAGCGACCTGAGATATCCCAAACCCTGCTCTATCCTTCCGTGCTTCAGGAAGGCGCAGGCGGCTGCTCCGGTTGTGAGGCCCCAAACAGAGCCCTTGTGGTAGGCATCCGGCTTGCAGTCCTTGTCCTTGTAAGAGCGTGTCCTCAGACCCCATTTGGTTGTGAACTCTGTCTGCAGCTTGTTAAGCGAGTCAGAAACCTTCTGCCCATCCACATGATCCAGGCAGAGCGGTCCGAGCGCATTTGCGGTCATGTCCTCCATTTCCGGGTTTCTGCTATCCAGGAAGTAGCCGGTTTTAGGGTTCCAGTACTCAATCCCTATCTTCCCTTCCAGCCGCCTTGAAACATTGTGGTTGTAAGGCACTAGGGCCTTTGCCCAGAGGGACTGCACCTCTATGGCTGACTTCCCTCTCTGGTAGGAATCCATCCATGTTTTTTCCGGGTCATGTACAACAAGCCCGCTCTCCATCTTGACCTCTTTTGAAACCAAAACTGGCTCCCTGTTTGAAATCCTCAGGAAACCCAGGTCACCGGAAGAGTTCGCATAATGGCGGAGGGCCAGAATGAAAAGAGGGTAGGTGTCCGCAAACCCCCTTTCAAGATTCCCCTCTGTGTCAATCTTTGAGGGGATTTTTTTTGACATGAACATCTCAAGAATCCCCTTGGAAACCTTAAACTCCCCAATATGATTAAGGGCCGGAATGCAGATGAAAGAATCCCTTGCCCAGAATTCCAGAAACCAAGGAAAGCCCGCAAAAATCCCAACTCCCTCCTTGCACTCGTGAACTAGGGATTTGAGAGCCATAACATTCCATACAAACGCCTTGTTAAGACCCTTGTCCGGGGTCCTTATCAGCTGCCTTCCAGGTCCGGAATCCCTTATCTTCTCCTTGAGCATGTCCTGCCAACCAGAAGCGACTGAATCAAACCCATGGGCCGCCTCATCCAGGGACCTGGCCGAGCAGGAGAATATGAAAGGAATCTCCATTTCCTCTCCCGCCTCCATCTCAAAAGAGACCTCATAATCACCCGGAAGGAAGCACCTCTGCGGGGAGCCGGGATTGTGCTCCTTATACTCATTCTTTGGAAGGAAAGAAACAGCCAGGGGTTTCCCGGTTTTTCCAGCCCCAAAGCAGGTGAACCACGGCCTTGTATCCGTCCTGACAACCACCCAGTTCCTGACCTCGCTGAACTCGGAATCATATTCCCTGGCATGCCAGTCCTCATGCTTCCTTCTGGTGTTCACAGCCGCCTCTAGAGTGAGAGAAACGGTTTTTTTCGGGCCCACATTCTTTATCTTCAGGACAGAAACCAGGACCTTCTTCCCGTCCGGTATGAAAACCGTCTCATAAACATCAAACCCGTCTGCTTTGAACCTGTGGACAGCCCCCCAGGGATTAAGGGAAAAATCCGTGCAGCTGTCCCAGGAAAGCCATTTCTCTGACTCTGATTTTATCTTGTACGCATAATACTCAATGTGCTTTATGGGAGGCCCCCAGAATCCGCACCACTTGGTCTTGAATCCGGTGTCCACATGCCTTACTAAAAACACCCTTCTGTTTGATAGCGCATAATGCCTTTCCCCGAAACCCTCCTTTCTGAAAGTCCAATCAAGCATGATTAATATTTGGATGGCCTGTATAAAAAATATTCAAAGGGAGGACTCTGGGTTCAAACAATTTATTATGGGGAGAAACAATACTATTAGCATATGAAAAGGCAGAAGCCGGCAAAAACCAATTTCTCAGTAGGGGACATTGCCTGGGAGTTTCCCCCGAACATAGTTGGAGGGCTTGGGACCTACCAGGACGAGCTTTACAAGCGGCTCGGGAAAAAGTTCTGCATAACCGCAATCGCACTCAAAAGGGACAGGGACAAGAAAGAGCACGAGCAGATTAACGGGGTTGATGTTTACAGAGTGAGGCCGAGGCCGGAGCTTTTTGACAGCTACAAGCTCCTCACCCCGAATGAATGGTTTGTGGGTGGGGACTATTTTGACTTTACCCTACAGTCAATAGAAATCCTTTACCACATGGAAAAGCTTGACCTGATTCACTCCCATGACTGGCTGGGCATGTGGGCCGGGCTTGTGGCCAGCAAGCACCTTGACAAGCCCTGGGTCGCCACCATGCACTCATGCGAGATAGGGAGAAACCCCAACCCGAACCCCTGGGTGGTGGAGATTGAGAAGCTTGGAATAAGGGCGGACAAGGTCATAGCGGTAAGCAATGGAATAAAGGATGAGCTCATAAGGATGGGCTATTCCCAGGACAGAATAAAGGTTATACACAATGGAATAGACCTCAAGAAGTATGACCCGGCAAAAATCGGAAGGGAGGCAGCCAGAAAGAAGTTCGGCTTTGACAGGAAGAAGATAATATTCTTCGTGGGAAGGCCTGTTCGAGAGAAGGGCATAGATGTTCTTCTAAAGGCCTTTGACGAAGTCAAAAAGGAAATGAATGACGTGAAGCTTGTCCTGCTCAGC